>Ga0194124_10005608_pt1 | contig 11593 bp, 12 predicted proteins | sample TA2KigCas0mmetaG_FD_148605 | JGI IMG/M metagenome (GOLD analysis project Ga0194124, IMG submission 148605) | Freshwater microbial communities from Lake Tanganyika, Tanzania - TA2015031 Kigoma Deep Cast 0m | ecosystem: Environmental > Aquatic > Freshwater > Lake | place: Tanzania: Lake...
CATGGTTATAGCGCAACATGTGCACCGTGCTAGCGTAGTAGTCAGCTTGCCCGCGGGCCAGTGTGGTCTGTTTGGCGTCCTGTCTTCCCGCAAGTTGTAAGGCGAGGTAGGCGCTTGAACCAGCGACCACCAAAAGGCTTACCAAAAGCCCGACTTGCGACCAGCTAAGTCGGTGCTTCAAGAATCTAAATCGAGATTGGGGCGTCATCAAACCACCCCAGCTTGCAACAAATCATGAATATTGAGCGCACCGACCAAGATGCCCTTGGCATCGGTCACCAAGACTTGGGTAATACGCCTTGATTCCATCATATGCGCTGCTTCGCTTGCCAAGGCTTGCGGGCCTAAACAGGCCGGATTGGGGTGCATCCATTGGGCGATGGGCTGGCTTAGAAAATCGCTTCCAGTTTCCAGCGCTCGTCTTAAGTCGCCATCGGTGAAAATGCCGACGGCGCGTTGTTGCTGATCAACAACAGCTGTCATGCCGAGCCGCTTTTTGGTCATTTCAATCACCGCAGCCTTGGTGTCGGCTTCACGATCAACCGAGGGAATAGCATCGCCGGTTCGCATCAGATCGCCCACCATCGTAAGCAATCGGCGACCCAGCGCACCGCCCGGATGCGAGAGCGCAAACTGCTCGGCATTAAAGCCTCTGGCCTCGAGCAAGGTGACAGCAATTGCATCGCCCATGGCCATTGCAGCCGTCGTGCTCGCGGTCGGTGCGAGGTTGAGTGGGCAGGCTTCGCGAGTAACCTTGACCAGAACATGCACATCGGATTGGAGCGCGAGGGTCGATTGCGCATCGCCCGTCATGGCAATAAGCGCTGTACCGCGCCGCTTAAGTAGCGGCAAAATCCGCACAATCTCCTCAGTCTGGCCAGAGTTTGAAAGTGCGAGCACTAAGTCCTGAGCGGTCACCATACCAAGGTCGCCGTGGCTGGCTTCTGCGGGATGCAAGAAAAAAGCCGGTGTACCCGTCGATGCAAGCGTCGCTGCGATTTTATGGGCAACATGGCCCGATTTGCCCATCCCGGTCGCAATCACCTTACCTTTGCAGGCAAGCAGCATCTCGCAGGCCTTGATCAGCTCCGCACTACGTGGGCTTTGAGGGTCTGCCTCAAAACCCGCCGCGAGTTCTTCGAGTGCTCGAGCTTGAATCCCAAGGGCCTCGCGCGCTGAGGCGATAAGCCTTAGAGGGTCGTGTACGGGCTTGGGCATGGATTCCTTGATCGGGGCCTAGAATGGCGTAATGTCTGAGTATACAAACCCCGGTCTTTTTGAGCTCGCGCTCGGCCTCATGCTCGCGGTTACCGCCCCCTTGAATCCCAAGGGCCTCGCGCGCTGAGGCGATAAGCCTTAGAGGGTCGTGTACGGGCTTGGGCATGGATTCCTTGATCGGGGCCTAGAATGGCGTGATGTCTGAGTATACAAACCCCGGTCTTTTTGAGCTCGCGCTCGGCCTCATGCTCGCGGTTACCGCTGCGGTGGTCGTTTTGCGCAAACTCGGCCAACCTCCCCTGGTTGCTTACCTCTTTGTTGGGGTGACGCTCGGGCCCTGGCTGTCGCGGGCCTTGGCCAATGATGAAGTCGTCAAACACCTTGGCGAACTCGGGGTCGTCTTGCTGATGTTCACCTTGGGGCTCGAATTCAATCTAGCAAAGTTGCGCTCGATGCGGCAACACGTCTTCGTGTTGGGGGCCTTGCAAGTTGGTTCAACACTGATCTTGTCGGTTTTGATGTTGCTGCTGTTACCAGCGTGGATGATCAGCCGATTGCTGCCTGCAGAAGCGGACTGGAAAACCGGCTTTGTGATCGGTGCGGCGCTGGCGATGTCATCAACAGCGCTGATTACCAAACTATTGGCTGAGCGTCGAGAACTAGAAAGTGAACACGGACGGCGCGCTTTTGGGGTCTTGCTTTTCCAGGACCTTGCGGTGATTCCTCTGCTTGTCGTGATTCCCGCGCTTGGGGGCGGCGATTCGCTGTTAAACGACTTGTCTTTAGCGCTGCTCAAGGCTGCCGTCTTGCTCTTTGTTTTACTTCGCATCGGCCCCTTTGTGATGCGTCGCTGGTTTCGTATGGTGGCAAGGCAGCGATCGCACGAGCTTTTTACCGTCAATGTTTTGTTGGCGAGTCTCTTTTTTGCCTGGTTAACCCATGCGGCTGGCTTGTCGATGGAGTTGGGCGCCTTTGTCGCTGGTATGTTGATTGCTGAAACCGAGTTCAAAGTGCAGGTTGAAGATGACATCAAGCCCTTTCGCGATCTTCTATTGGGATTGTTTTTTGTAACGATCGGAATGAAGCTTGACTTGCGCGAGTTGCCTGCGATTTGGCCCGAAGTGCTCATGCTATTGGTGTTGATCATTCCGCTTAAAGCATTGCTGATCGCCTTTTTAGTTCGATCGCTGCGGGCAAGTGAGGGCATTGCGATTCGAACCGCGATTTGGCTTGCCCAGGGTGGTGAATTCGGCTTTGTGCTTTTAGGTCTTGGTCTCTCGGCTGGCTATTTCCCAAGTTCGACCATGCAAGTGATGCTTGCCGCCATGCTCTTGTCGATGCTCGCTGCCCCCGTGTTGATACAACGCGCTGATTGGTTGGCCATGCGTTTTTCGCCGCAAGACTGGATGATGCAGTCGGTTCGCATGCAGCAAATTGCTAGCAAAGCCTTTGGCCGTAGCGGCCATGTCGTAATTTGTGGCTTTGGTCGGAGCGGCCAGAGCCTTGCGCGACTGTTGCGTAGTGAATCGGTTCAATACCTTGCGTTAGATACCGACCCAGACCGCGTGCGCATTGCCTCAAAGGCTGGTGAGCCGGTTGCTTATGCCGATTCATCAAAGCGGGAAGCCCTGATCTCGGTTGGTTTGCAGCGAGCGGCCGCTTTGGCTATTACCTTTGACGACACCCCAACCGCTGAGCGGGTGTTGCACTTGGTACGCGAACTTGCCCCTAAGCTCCCGGTGCTTGTTCGAACAGCCCATGAAGCTGATATTGAGCGGCTTCGAGCGGCTGGTGCTACCGAGGTGATCCCAGAAATTATCGAGGGCAGCCTTATGATGGGCTCGCACGTGATGGCACTTGCAGGTGTCTCGCTTCCCAAAGTGTTTCGCAGGGTTCGAGAGGTGCGCGCTGATCGCTATGAGATGTTACAGGGCTATTTTGAGGGAGCCGATGATCGGCACGACGATTTGATTGAACATGATTCGGTGATGCTTCGGAGTATCGAAGTGCCCGAGGATTCCGCTTGGGCCGAACAAGCGCCTGCGCGATTAATCGCTGGCGCTGCGGCACGGCTGATTGCGGTTATTCGTGAGGGTCAACGGATGGCAGCCTCGGACGTTGCAGTGATGAAGGGGCAGGACTTACTCATCCTCTCAGGCACAGGTGAAGGCCTGCAAGAGCTTGAAGATCGCTTGCTCGAAGAGCGACCATCGATGGTTCAGCAAGCAACTGCCAATGCCTCAGGCCCCAAGCCCCCGTTATGACCGAGCCTTTGATTTCATTCAATGATGTTGACTTTGGGTACGGTCAGCGAACCATCTTGCAAGCTTTGTGTTTTAGCGTCGAGCAGGGTGAATTGCTGGCCATTATGGGAGGCTCAGGCAGTGGCAAGACGACGATCCTGCGCTTGATCGGCGGCCTCGTACGACAGCAGCGTGGCTCTATTCGTGTGCGTTCCCAGGCTATGGAGAGCCTTAATGAGGTTGCTTTGCGAGCACTTCGCCGTCATATGGGGATGCTGTTCCAAGCCGGCGCTTTGTTTACCGATCTATCTGTTTTTGAGAATGTTGCCTTTCCCTTGCGCGAACACACCCGTCTCCCCGAGCGGATGATCCGGGATCTGGTGTTCATGAAACTTCACGCGGTCGGCCTACATGCTGTGGGCGAGCGAATGCCCTCCGAGTTATCAGGTGGTATGGCCAGGCGAGTGGCTCTGGCAAGAGCGATCGCACTCGATCCGCCGATTTTGATGTGTGACGAGCCATTTGCAGGGCTCGATCCGATCTCGCTTGGTACGGTGGCAGGCTTATTGCGTCGACTCACAAAGTCGCTGGGACTTACCACTTTGCTCGTTACCCACGATGTTGAAGAGAGTCTTGCGATTGCCGATCGCATCATCCTTGTCGGTAACGGCCGAATTATGGCGGTGGGCACCCCACAGGCGATGCGAGAAAGTAGCGATCCCTTCGTGCGCCAATTCATCGACGGCACCGAACATGGGCCTGTGCCTTTTCATGCACCGGGGCCAAATCTGGGCGTACTTCTTGAACTGGAGCGTCCTTGATGGGCAGGTTTGGGATGGTCGGTTTGCGTTCACTTGGCGCTTGGGTGATTGGCCAATTGACGCAACTTGGCAGGCTGGCATGCTTTTATGCCAGGCTCAGTATGTTGTTTTGGTCTGCGTTTACAAGACCACGCCTGCTGCTCGCCCAGTTGCATTTTGTAGGAAACCGCTCGCTTGCCATCACACTTGTGTCGGGTCTTTTCGTTGGGTTTGTACTCGGACTTCAGGGCTATTACACCCTTAATCGCTATGGTTCAGAAGAGGCGCTTGGCTTACTGGTTGCGCTCTCCTTAGTTCGTGAATTGGGTCCGGTGGTGGCCGCCTTGCTTTTCGCAGGTCGGGCGGGCACGTCGCTGACTGCCGAAGTGGGTCTTATGAAGGCTGGTGAACAACTTGATGCTATTTCGATGATGGGTATCGATCCGCTAAGGCGTATTCTTGTGCCACGTTTTGCTGCTTCCTTGATTGCTATGCCCTTACTGGCTGCGCTTTTTTCGGCGGTCGGGATAGGCGGCGGCTATGTGGTCGGCGTTGTGCTGATTGGGGTTGATAGTGGCGCTTTTTGGGCCCAAATGCAGTCGGGTGTGGATGTGGTGCATGATGTAGGCAGTGGGGTGCTGAAGAGTGTTGTGTTTGGCTGGATTTGTGGCGCAACAGCGCTCGCTATGGGATGGCTTGCGCGCCCCACGCCCGAGGGGGTTTCTCAAGCAACCACCCGGGCTGTCGTCGCATCATCACTAACGGTACTCGGGGCCGATTTTTTACTCACTGCGCTTTTGTTTGGACAATAATCGAGGTTTTCATGGCTCAGCAGCAATCGACCGCAGCGCGCGACCTCGCCGTGGGGATTTTCGTGGTCATCGGCTTGCTCGCCTTATTGTTTCTTGCCTTGAGAGCGGGCAATATGGGTGGCTTTCAGCTCGGCCCGAGCTACCAGCTGCGAGCGAAATTCGACAACATTGGCGGCTTGAAGGTACGCGCCCCGGTCAAGAGTGCAGGCGTCGTGATTGGGCGCGTGGTTTCAATCCGATTAGATCCCAAGACTTACCAGGCCGAAGTGTTGTTAAGTCTTGATCAGGCAGTGGCCTTTCCTAAAGACAGCTCGGCGCGGATCCTCACCTCAGGTCTGCTCGGTGAACAATATATCGGTCTCGAAGCCGGCGCAGACCAGCAAAATTTAAGCGATGGAGCGGAAATCAAGATGACCCAATCGGCTGTCGTCTTGGAGTCCCTGATTAGTCAGTTTTTATATCGAAGTGCCGAACAAGCCGGCGCATCTGAGAAGCGATGAGCTCAAACATCGTCGGCGCCACCGGCCACTGCGATGCTGCTAACTGCGCATTAAGGTGCTTGCAGCGACGTCTGGGACCTATGTTGCTGAGGTATTTGCTTTGTAGCCTTGGTCTTTTTGCAGCGATGCACGCCTCGGCGCAGTCGGTGGATGTTGGGCATTCATTCGAATCAGCGCAAATCGTCGATGCCGAACAGATCGTCGACGTCAAACAGATCGTCGATGCCGAACAGATCGTGGGTGCCGAGCTGGCGGTTGAGCCATTATCCTTTTTCAAGCCTGCGGAATCGGCTGCGGTATTGGCAAGTGATCCCTTCGAACCGGTTAATCGCTTGGTTTTTGGATTCAACGAACAACTCGACCGCCGACTGATCCGTCCTGTGGCAAGGGTCTACCTGGAAACGCTGCCTGCGCCCTTGCGCGATGGCTTTAGCAATATGCTGTTGAATTTGGACGATTTGGTCAGTTCCCTCAATCAGCTGCTGCAAGCGAAGCCCTCGAAGGCTGCAGTCAGCTTGGCGCGATTTATTTTCAATAGTAGTTTTGGCATTGTCGGTTTTTTTGACATCGCCTCAGAAGCAGGCCTTTATCACGAGGGCGAGGACCTCGGCCAAACCTTTGCAGTTTGGGGTGTGCCGAGCGGTCCCTATGTGGTCTTGCCGCTGTTTGGGCCATCGACATTTCGTGATGCATCGGCTCGAGTACTTTTTCAGCCCTTTGCGCCGATCAGGCAAATAAAGCCTAGTGAGACCCGATATAGCTTGATCGCAGCAGGTTTGCTTTCGGCCCGAGCAGAGTTATTGGAGGTATCGCAGTCCTCGGGCCTGCTCGTGATTGACCGGTATTTATTTGCGCGTGATGCCTTTTTGCAACGTCGACGTAACCAAATCTACGATGGCGAGCCGCCGGAGTGAATCTCCTTAGGATTACAGGGGCTGGGAACTTCGGAGCTCTTAAAATCGCTGATTCCTCCTTTAAAAACATGCTGTCTCTTCATATGCTTCGAATCAATAACGATTTTTTGCTCCAATCCATGCTTGGGCTATGGCCGCGAGCGCATCGATGGCTGCACATACTTGCAGCGATTTTCCTCACGCTGCTTAGCCTTCAATCGGCAGCACAAACCCGTCCCGATGAGTTTGTTGCCCGAATTAGCAACGAAATTCTGGATAAAGTTCGCCAGCAACGCCAGGACCTCGTGAGTAATCCGCAAAAACTCAACGAATTTGTGAGCCAGGTCGTGATGCCGCATGTGGATTTTGAGCGGATGACCGCTTTGGCTGTCGGCCGAACTTGGCGCAGTGCAAGTCCCGAGCAGCAACAAAGAATCAGCCAGGAGTTTCGTAACCTACTCACGAGGACTTACGCTGGGGCTCTGCAATCCTTGCGTGACCAGAAAATCAGGCTTAAGCCATTTCGCGGCGACCCGGCCGATAACGAGGTTGTGGTGCGCTCCGAAATCATTGGTTCGCGTGGCGACCCGATCGGGCTCGACTACAGGCTTTTTCGGCAGGGCGAAAACTGGAAGATTTACGACATCAATATTGCTGGGGTTTGGCTTGTTGAAACCTATCGAAGCCAGTTTGCTTCGGAGATCAATGCGCGGGGTCTTGATGGCCTTATTACGATCCTTGCCGATCGCAATCGGGCGCTCGAAGCAAGAAAGCTTTGAGCTCACAACAAGCCTTGAGCTCGCACTAAGCTGTGACGCCGCACCAAGCTGTGATGCCGCACCAAGCTGTAACGCCGCACCAAGCTGTAACGCCGCACCAAGCCGAGAGCCCGCAAGGATCTGGAGCTTCGCAAAAGCTGTTCGGCCCGACGCAGGCAGTCTTTAAGCTGCCCGCGCTCTGGCCCCAGGCATTGAATCAATGCTTAGAAGACTTCGATCGACTGCTTAAAGACGGTCAAAGCGGCGAAGCGATCTTGGTTGATCTCTCAAGCCTCGAACGATTCGATTCTTGCGGGCTAGCGGCCTTGCTTGAGTTACAACGTCGTGCAAAGGCCTGCGGTCGGCCACTGCACTGGCATGCCATGTCAGAGAATATGCAAGAACTCGCAAGGGTGTATGGCCTGACAGCATGGTTTGTCGAGTCGCAGCCTCAAGCGCAAGGCACTTAGCATGACGAGCAGCCAAGGTTCTGTGCGAGTTGAAAGCCCTGCGATCCGTTTGCATGCGGTTGCAAAATCTTATGGCGCGTTGCGGGCGCTTGATGGCGTGACTTTTCGCGTCGAGCAAGGTGAGTTCTTCGGCTTGCTTGGCCCAAACGGTGCAGGAAAAACCTCATTGATCTCGATCATCGCAGGCCTAAACAAGCCTACTGAAGGTTCGGTTGAGGTCATGGGCGTTGATGTGCTTGCACAGCCCGAGAGGGCGCGTCGCCAGCTCGGCGTGGTGCCCCAGGAACTTGTCTTTGATCCTTTTTTTACGGTGCGCGAAACCCTCGAACTTACAGCGGGCTACTACGGTGTTCAAGCCGATGATGGATGGATCGACGCGCTGCTTCATCATCTTGATTTGACCGCCAAAGCCGCAGCAAACATGCGAGCTTTGTCCGGAGGCATGAAGCGCCGTGTACTGGTTGGACAAGCACTGGTTCATCGTCCCCCAGTTATCGTGCTCGATGAGCCAACCGCCGGAGTCGATGTCGAATTGCGGCAAAGTCTTTGGCGATTTATTGGAGAGCTCAATCAGCAAGGCCATACGATTGTGCTCACCACGCATTATCTCGAAGAGGCCCAGGCGATGTGCGGCCGTATCGCTATGCTTAAGCAGGGGCGTGTAGTGGCACTTGATCAAACCACCAAGCTGTTATCGCGCTACGAGGGGGGTGTGCTTCTGGTTCGCTACAGCGATGAGCGCACAGAGCGCTTACGCTTTAAGCATTACCTGGATTTGGAACCGATGATCGCCTCGATTCGGCTTAGTGGTCAAACGGTCGACAGCTTGCACATAGAAGGAAGCAGCCTCGAAGACGTTTTTCTAGACATCATGCAAGAATCGGGCTCCTCCGGTTCACCGACTCAAATTCTCTAGCGGGGAAAACTATGCTTACACCTGAAACATTGCGTGGTTACATCGAAGCGGGACTTGCTTGTGATGAGCTTGACGTCAGCGGCGATGGGCACCATTTTGAAGCAAGGATTGTGTGCAAGGCCTTTGAGGGTAAGCGATTGATTGCGCGCCACCAAATGGTGTATGGCGTGCTCGGCGATCGCATGCGCCAGGAAATCCACGCGCTTTCGATGAAGACACTCACGCCGGCTGAAGCGGCCGAAAACCGCTAAAACAGCTAAGCATCGGGGAAGACATGGACCGTTTCGCGATTCACGGCGGGCATCGACTCGAGGGAAGCATTGAGGTGTCCGGGGCCAAGAATGCAGCGCTTCCGATTCTTGCTGCTTGTCTGCTGAGCGCCGATAAGTTCGAACTCGCCAACGTTCCCCAATTGCAAGACATACCCAAGAATGCAGCGCTTCCGATTCTTGCTGCTTGTCTTCTGAGCGCCGATAAGTTCGAACTCGCCAACGTTCCCCAATTGCAAGACATACGGACCATGCAAAGGCTTTTGGCCGGCATGGGCGTCAAACTTGTTCGTGATGGTCATCAGATGCAAGTGCAAGCTGATGCGGTAAGTTCGGTCGAAGCGCCCTACGAACTTGTCAAGACCATGCGTGCGAGCATTTTGGTGCTTGGTCCTTTGCTTGCGCGATTCGGGGAAGCTAAGGTGTCACTGCCTGGTGGCTGCGCCATCGGTCAGCGTCCGGTTGATCAGCATGTGAAGGGCTTACAGGCCATGGGTGCTGAGATTCGTATCGAACACGGTTATCTCAATGCCAGAGCGAAGCGTCTACATGGCGCAAGAATCGTGACCGATATGGTCACGGTTACTGGTACGGAGAATTTGATGATGGCCGCTGTGCTCGCCAAAGGCACAACCCTCATTGAAAATGCTGCGCGCGAGCCTGAAGTGGTTGATCTTGCCCAAATGTTGGTTCAAATGGGCGCAAAAATAGATGGTATTGGGACTGACCGACTGAGCATCGAAGGCGTCGAAGAGCTCAAGGGCGCGCGCTACAAGGTCATGCCCGACCGCATCGAGGCCGGTACCTTTCTTTGTGCGCTTGCTGCCTGCGGGGGCCGTGTTCGGCTCGAATCGGCACACCCTGCCAGTATGGACGCAAGCCTTGAAAAGCTGCGCGATGCGGGCGCTAGGATTCGCTGCGGTGAAGACTGGATCGACATGGAAATGGCCTCAAGGCCACGTCCTGTCAATTTGCGTACAGCGCCTTATCCAGGCTTTGCTACCGATATGCAAGCCCAATTTATGGCACTGAATGCCCTGGCCGACGGCACCTCGGTGATCCATGAAACTATTTTTGAGAATCGTTTCATGCACGTCCAAGAGCTCAATCGCCTTGGCGCAGATATACAAATTGAAGGTCATACCGCGATCGTCAAAGGGGTGGCTGCGCTATCGGCGGCAAACGTGATGGCGACCGATCTCAGGGCTTCGGCAGGGCTCGTCATAGCCGCTTTGGTTGCGCGTGGCACCACCACGATCGAAAGGATCTACCATCTTGACCGGGGTTATGAGGCGATGGAGCGAAAGCTGCATAGCCTGGGTGCCCAAGTTGAGCGTTTGAAGTAGCTTAAGCTGCCCCGCACGCCCGGTGAACAGCGCGATAAGCCATGAATAATCCAAATCAACAACTCACCTTGGCCTTATCGAAGGGTCGCATTCTTGAGGAAACCATGCCCTTGCTCGCCCGCGCCGGGGTGCAGGTTGACCCCAAGGAACTGGCTTCTCGCAAATTGATCATTCCCACCAGTGATCCTGTCTTGCGTTTGCTGATCGTTCGCGCAAGCGACGTACCTACTTATGTCGCTTATGGCGCTGCCGATATGGGTGTTGCCGGCCATGATGTCTTGCTCGAGCACGGCAGCCAGGGTCTTTATCAGCCAATTGATTTGGGTATTGGACGCTGCCGGATGTGTGTTGCCGTACCTGCTGGCTTTGATTATCAACACGCTGTCCGCCGCGGCGCAAGACTTCGCATCGCAACCAAATACACCGAGACGGCTCGAAGCCATTTTGCTTCGAAAGGCGTTCATGTTGACCTTATCAAGCTTTATGGTTCGATGGAGCTTGCCCCGCTTGTCGGTTTGGCAGATGCCATTGTCGATCTGGTGAGCACAGGCAGCACCTTGAAAGCCAATCACCTGGTCGAAGTCGAGGAGATTTGTCAGATCTCCTCGCGTCTGATTGTGAACCAGGCTGCGCTAAAAACCCGTGGTGCTCGTATAGCACCTTACTTGAAGGCTTTCGAAACCCGATGAGTCCACCGAGCCTGCAACTGCTCCCCATCAATCGCCTTGATAGCACCGAGGCGGATTTCGCCAAGCGATTTACGAGCTTGCTTGCCTGGGAAGATGAAAAGGATCAGGCTGTTGAGGCGGCGGTCTCCGAGATCATTCAAGCGGTCCGCCTCGAAGGCGATGCGGCTGTTTTGCGATACACCGAGCGTTTCGACCGACTGCATGCTCAAAGGCTTGCGGATTTGGAAATCCCCTTAAGCGTGTGCCAACAGGCGCTCGCCGATTTGCCTTCTGATCAGGCTTATGCACTAGAAGCTGCACATCAGCGCATCAAAAGTTTTCACGAAAGGCAATTAAGTCCCAGCTGGAGTTACCTAGACGAATACGGTAATCGATTAGGTCAGAAAGTCACTGCGCTTGACCGTGTTGGCTTATATGTCCCTGGGGGTAAGGCTGCCTATCCCTCATCGGTGTTGATGAACGCAGTGCCTGCCAAGGTTGCAGGCGTTGGCGAATTAATCATGGTCGTTCCAACACCTGATGGGCAGCGCAATCCCTTGGTCTTGGCAGCTGCAGCGCTTGCCCAGGCCGATCGGGTATTTAGTATCGGTGGCGCTCAGGCGGTTGCGGCTTTGGCCTATGGCACCCAAACCATTGCTGCGGTCGACAAAATTACCGGGCCAGGTAATGCTTATGTGGC
>Ga0194124_10005613_pt1 | contig 11586 bp, 4 predicted proteins | sample TA2KigCas0mmetaG_FD_148605 | JGI IMG/M metagenome (GOLD analysis project Ga0194124, IMG submission 148605) | Freshwater microbial communities from Lake Tanganyika, Tanzania - TA2015031 Kigoma Deep Cast 0m | ecosystem: Environmental > Aquatic > Freshwater > Lake | place: Tanzania: Lake Tanganyika...
GCGATTTTCCATTCAGTAGACCCATTTACTGTAGTTGTATACGCGATTTGATTTACAGCAGTATTCAATGATGCATCACCAACAACGACCCACATAGAAAATTGTGCTCCTGCGTTATACGTGATAGCGCTTCCATTTGCTAATATAGGTGGAATTCCGCCATTTGAGCTTGAAATCGTGGCCGTTGCCCATCCTGTTAGGATATCCTCCGAACCAGTATCAGATTTCCACGAAATGCTGGCAGCTGGTGCACCTACCTCACCACCACCACCACAGCAAACCCACGCCGAACCATTATATGCAATTGAGCTAATACGTATGCCAGGGAGAACTGAACTGACCGTTATTCTTTGCCAACCACTCGCACCAGTGCGGTCAGTTGTCACATATAATGCAGATGTAGTATTTTGGGAACCGCCAACCACCCAGTATCGAGAGCTTGATGCAATACATACTGGTTGAAATGAAGCAGAACCGGTACCATTGATAATTCCTGATACAGTAGTCCATCCCACAGCCCCATATTTGTCCGTTGTATAAATCAAATTGTTATTATTCGGGTCATAACCGCACGCCAACCACGCAATACCGTTCCATTCCAACGCGGCATAACCACCTTGTCCAATCAAAATTCTCGGATTGGCAGAATTGGATGCCACCGACCATCCTACACGCGCAAGTGGGTCTGTGCAATACCAGATTGAACCATATTGTTCTTGAGTTACCGGATTGTGTGTGGTCATTCCAAAATTTGCTACCCACGACCATCCGTTCCATTTTAACGCGGAACTAAATGTCTGTGCTTCTGGCGTAACTTGGAATAATTGTGTACCTGATAAGTCAGTGTATGTATTCAACCACATGTTGGCGTATGGAGCAGATGATTCACGTATATTGACATCCATGTGTGTGATAAATACACTGCTGCTTACCCTAATGTATTTTGCGGCTGTATCATCCATTGGAACGTTCGTTGTGCCTCCACCCATGACACCATTACCGCTTCCAATAAACGCGCAAACGGGTATTGTGGTCCGTCCAATCGATGAATTTGCAGTTGCTTGTGACGATTTAGTTACGGTTGTTGCGGACTGTGCACCAGCCACGATAAGTGAACTTCCATTCCAACCCACTGCGCGAGCACCAGTCTGCATAGCATTTACAAGTGTGGAAGTTGCTCCACTTATGTCTGAAAACAGAGCAGCCGACCCTATTACATCAGTCCATGTGCGACCATCCGCTGACAATGCGATACATGCGCGAGACCCACTTCCTACTGCAACCCAACGCTGTCCGGGCGCAACGGTTTTTGAAGTAGAATAACCATTCCATGAAATACCATCCGCTGACCATGCAATTATATTACTAGTAGAGCATGATGCCGATGCAGGACCAGTTGCAATAAATCGTTTTCCGTTCCATGCTACTGAATTTACACCATATGGGAATAAATGCGCTGACCCTGCAACACCGACCCAACGCCTTCCTGAGACAGCATAATCGGCGGATGTTGCTCCAGCTGCAGGTATATCCACTGAATAAAGAATACTTACTCCACTACCATCTGAAACTGAATTTCCGCGCCCGACTGCCACCCATCGTCCACCACCCCAAACAACGTCATTCACCATTGTTGTAAGTGCGGAGGTTTTTGTAGTGCTAGAGGCTGCGGTAAAGGTGTCTTCCCATACTAGACCGTTTTTATTCTTTGAATACATTATTGTAGTAGCTGCACCTTGACCCACAGCAACCCAGTACATTCCATTCCACGCGATACGTTTAACCACTGTGAGGCTGATATCGGTATTTAAGATAGCGTTCCATGTATCGAGGTCAGATGACCATGCAAATGATGCAGTTTGTAGGTCGTTAATGGGCGACCCGTCGCCACCTACCATCCATATAGTACCATTCCATGTAACTGTATTTAATACACCTGCAATTGGGACACTCGTACTTGATATTTGTGTCCATGTAACTCCATCTTTTGATGTTGCAATCTTGGATTTAGTTACAGTATCATTTCCTACTGCGACCCAAGTCGTTCCATTCCAAAATACGTCGTTACATACACCCCCACGGAAAGCTGACTGTGCGATACTCACGGTGCTTGACCCCCATGTGCGCCCACCATCCGCAGATATCGCGCCAGATGTTGTTCCAACCAAACTATTGTCACTACCGAATAATAGCGTAGGATGCTGAAGATAACTAGACCCCACCCCAGCAGTCCATCCGACACTGCGAACAGTAGTCATTGACCCTGGTCGAAATGAAGCTGCTGCCGTTCCAGAGCTTACGGATGAACCAACTGATGCACTTGATGGTATCACGTAGTCATTGGTGGTAGCAACGCATCGCATATCAGTAAGACTATATGCTCCAGATACACCAACACTTCCTCCGTAGATATTTGTAGTCGGGTATACACCAAACCATCCACTGCTTCCTTCGTATGAGTATGCAAGTGTGCGTCCAGTGCTAAGTCCAGCGGATGAACCAGTTGCATACCACACGCCATTCAAGTAAGAAATACCTGTTGGACCTCCATTATCTACATCAAATAACTGAGACTTTGTATTCGGGACTGGGGTCCACCCATCGCGACCATTCATCGAAAATACAAACGAATTACCTTGAGAAGTTGTTCGGTTTACAGTAGCGACCCACAATCCACGTCCAGTGGTTGTGCTTACGCCATATACTATACCCGTGACGCCATTTGAGCTTATTGTAATTCCGCCATTTATCGCGCCAATCCAGTCAATTCCGTTGTAGGAATACATAATCGAATATGAAGATGACCCTCTAGCTCCTGCAACCCAGAGCCCGCGACCTTCTTCATCAAGTCCGTATGCAATCGCTGAAATACTAGCATTTACACTTATGAGTGTTGCCGAATTTCGTATAGGGACCCAGTTTATACCATCAGTTGAATAGCACATGTTGGCGGTAGTATCTAATGCGCCTGTTCCGGTAGCTGCGACACCTCCTGCAACGAATAGTCCGTTTGCAAATGTACACACATTGCATCGAGATAAAATAGTAAGAGAGTTCGGGACTTCGCTCCAGCTGATACCGTCGTATGAGAATATAAGTGAATTCGTAGTATCTCCACCTGCAACCCATACGCCATTTCCAACGCCGGATGTCGCTGTAATAACGGCATTTGAAGATAAAGAAAGCTGTTCAGTCCGAGCATACGTGATGGTTCGAACATTTCCAATCAATGTAGTACCATTGGCAATGGCAGTCCATCGAATACCGTTTTGAGAGAATGCGAGATTGCTTGTTCCGGGTGAAGTTTGCGTTCCACCGGCTACCCAAATACGGCCATTCGGTGATATTGCGGTACTAGTTTGACCGTATCTCACTGCATTCACTGCACCAGTTGTTCCAAATATTTCCTTTGCACCAATTGATTGCGTCCAGGTCTTTCCGTCAATGGTGTATGCCAATGGTGATATAGTTGTTGTTCCAACAGCTGCGCTTGCTCCACCCGCAACTACAATCGCTTGTTGTGGTGGTTGTTGATTTGCCGGTGTCCATGTAACACCGCCATCATTAGAATACACGACAGGTGTATTCCCGTTTCCAGTCGCGACGAACCTGTTTGCATATGAATTCCAAGTCACGGAATAACCTGTATTCACTGGGGTATAATCACCATTAGTGTCGAGCGCCATGATATCTTGGCATCGTGATAGAAAAGGGCCAAACGATGACGCGCCAATGCCTAGACCGGAGTCATCCGATGACCTCACTGTTATAGGTGTCCAATTAATACCATCGACCGAATATGCCATTGTATAACCTGGATTGTTGTTTGTACTGTCGAACCCTACGACGTTTGTCAAGGCGTCCATTGACGGAGACCCATTCCATCCACCAACGATAAACCGTCCGCCTACTGCGTCCCAAATGACGCGGGTGATTTCACTTTCATTCTTGAAGATTGCGGTTGCGGCATTCTTGGCTTGTCCGGAAGCTAGAGCCCATACCGTTCCAGTCGCGTCGCTGGAGTAGATGATGGTATTTGCGGCACCGCCGCCTCCCACTGCAACCCATCGTCCCAACGTGGGAGAGAATGCTATAGAATTGACACCACCGATAGGTGTTTCGCTGATACTCACGGTCGTCGGGAAGGAATTGCCTCCATCTGTAGAACGGTAAATCTTATTTCCTAAGATTTCGCCTGCGAGTATAATCGAGAAATCTGTATTGGCGGCAAAGCATGATATACCCGAGTTGTTGAAGACTGCGGAGGTGGTCCATTGGTCAGTTACATCCGTATTTGTCGCACGCATAATACGTGAATTTGCGTTTGTCGTGGCATCATTTCCGCCAATCAACCATAGGTTATATATGCCACCGACCCAAAGCGACGCATGAACCCACGCTATTTGGTTTGAATTTGGGCTACTGATGCTATTCCGCCAATTAAATCCATCATTAGAGAAATATACTTTTCGGGTCACGCTTGCGCTGTCGCCGCCGCCCACCAAAAATCGTGTTCGTGCCGAATTCATTGCGAGAGAAAATGGTCCTCTATTTGCAAATGTCATGTCAGTACCGCCGTTCGTTGATGTATCACTTGAGCCAGGAACACGTGCCCATGATGTGCCGGCGTCAGTAGAATACATGAGCCCGACATATCGCGTGGTATTATCGTTGATGGCATTATCAAATATAGAATTGGTCATGATAATTTGGTTAGTATATAATGAAGACACTCGGTTGAAATATGCGGAAATACTTCTAACTCCAGCAGTAATACCATCAGTTTGAGGTGTCAGGGTGTATACCTGACCACTATTTAGACTGCTCAATGAACCATTGTAAGTTGTAACCGGGTAATTTGATGTGGCCGTGAATGTAAATATACTTGGTTGAACTAAATTTGTTGAATATACAGGAACACTAAAAGATTGGCCATTTATCGCTCGATTTGCATTCAACCAATATCCTGCAAAATAGCTGAATTGCTTGGCGATTTCATTCGCGGCTGTAATATATGTGTAGAACTGTTCATCCGGATTAACCCCCCAAGTTTGTATATTTGCAGTTGTATTTGCTGAAAGTAATGGAATATAATCACGCCAGTTACTTCCACCGGTTCTCACATAAAAGGCATTCGGCACTCGTCCTAGTTTTAATTCCACACCTTGGTTAACAATCGGTGCATCCCATGTAACACCGTCGTCTGAATATGAAATCGCAACTCCTCGCTGGGGTTCTCCGGTTCCCGAGTTATAAACCCCTGTATCCCCAATTGCCATAAATCGGCGCAACGGTTTGAATATATTTGCGCCACATCCTTGCCAGTTTTGACCATTAGTAGAATATGCGATTGTATTTGTTCCGCATCCAGTTGCCATCCATCGTTTGGCCCCCCATGTAATCCCTCTACCCCATATTGAGAAAACAGATTTACCTAATCCTACCCATAATGATGTAGCTGAAGATGAATAACTCGATACATCTGTAAAATTAACAAGCGTATTTGTCGTTCCTCTTCCTGTGGCGATGTAATTTCGCCCATTCCATGCAATCCCGTGAGCATATACATCAAAACCGGTATTTGTTGCACCACTATCCGGAACTCCAGTCCATGTCTTTCCATCTGCCGAATAAGCAATCGTGTAATATTCAGGAGGCGTTTTTCCTGTAATTTGCGTGCGAGTTCCTGTCGCAACCCACAACTTTCCATTCCAAATAACATGATTGCCACCTCCCGATATATCACTCACGCTGGCATTTGGTCCGGAAATTTCATACGAAAAGACATTCACAGGTGCACCGGATGCATCCAGCGGACCCATCCACGTAACGCCATCATATGAATATGCTGTAGAAAACGCAATGCCGCGTCCCACCGCTACCCACATTTGACCATTCCATGTAACGTCTCGGGCTTCCACTGAGAATATCGATTTTCCAGTGATACCGGTCCATGTCATTCCGCCATCATCCGAGAATGCGAGAGAATTGGTGCGTCCGTTTCCGGCAGCGACCCATTTTTCACCGTTCCATGCGACTGCATTCGCACATCTCGAACCGCCTATACCGAATGTTACGTTCGCAGAAATATCTGCTGGGGATGAAAACATCGAATTCGTTGCTCCACCCGGCACCATTTGCCATGTGGGGCCATCATCATCTGAGTATGATATTGTACCAGAATTTTCGGGGGAGGGTGTGTTTGCGGAACGTACTAGAACATCTGCGGTTCCTCCTCCGCCAACCGCAAGCATCCGGTTCGCCGGAAATGTTACTTTATTATCTAGGCGCGCAACATTGATGGGTGATGTGAATGCTGGTGTGGTTATACTAGTTGCACTCCATGCTTGTGTTGTAAATGTACCTGCACTACGCTGGACCCCCACCCATGTAGCAGGGGGGGGCGGTGTAGCGGTGGAATAAAACATACAGTTAGAGCCGATATCACCTAAGAAAAACCATGTTTTCGTCGCAGTGTTAAACGAAACATGATTGAATTGTTGTCCAGATGATGATGGTGTAGGACCTTTCATCGATACCCAGCTGCTACTGTGAGGAATGCGAGAGGTAGAATATGCAAAAAGAGAGCCAGACTCTCCGCATGCTACCCATGTTCCATTGCCGAATGCGATTGACCGGCCAAATGTTCCAAATAATATAGACGTTGTAATCGGCATCCAACTTCCCGCGATGGGTGGATTTTCAACCGAATAACATAGTACATTCGTTCCATTTCCAGCGGCCAACCAAACACCGTTGGCATAGATGATATTTAATCCACCTGATGAAAACGTATTATTTACAGGTGCATCGTTTTGATTTGTTAGAGGAATGACGACCCAGCTATCAGCGGTTGGTGGAGTTCGAATAGAATAAGCAATACTGTTTGTCCCTTCTCCTGTTGCTACCCATGTTCCATTTCCGAATGTAATGCTTGCGCAAAGAGTAGAAAAATTGGCTGTATTTGAAGGAATACCTACCCATGTCTCAGCAGTTGGCGGATTTGCAAGTGAATATGCAATACTATTTGTTCCTGAACCTACGGCGACCCATGCACCATTTCCATATGCAATATCATAACCTATACTGAATGTTGTTCTTGTACTAACCCCATTGAATGTTAGACTATCTGATATTCCTATCCAGCTCGACGCGATAGGCGGCGTCATAGTAGAATATGCAATAGCGTTCGTTCCGTTGCCTACGGCGACCCATGTTCCGTTGGCATAAGCGATATTCCGTCCTTGCCCACTGAATGTGTTTACGCCGTTTGGAATACCAACCCAGCTTGATGCAGTTGGTGGGTTTGCGAGTGAATATGCGATACTATTTGTACCATCGCCTACAGCAACCGTGATATTTCCATAACTCGCCATTTGCGCAGGACCAACACCATAGTTTTGCGTTTTTCCCACACTAACGCCGCTCATTTTAGCAACAATGTCACTTGATGATAATGTGCTTGATACAGCAAGGGGGATGCTTTGTTTTTTCTGTCGGTTCAATGCTGTTGATGCTAGTGGTTGCGAGTCCATATTAATGACAACGCCTGAAGAAGATGATGATATTGATGATGTAGACGTTCCATTTATAATCAGATCGCCAGTAATTTTAACATTACCGGCAATATCTAATTTTGCAGAAGGCGCAGTTGTTCCAATACCAAAATTACCCAAAGTGTCAAATCTGGCGATATCAACACCCTTTATGCGAAATGGTATAAAATTTTGTGAAGGATCACGACTATTGACATCCATATCCTTCTGTGGCTAATATATATAATAAAAACATTTTATTTTAAATATCAAAACGCAAGGTGTGTATTGTCATATAAAAATACACACATATATTAAATGTCATTCTATTCGAACCATACATTCTCACAATTTCCGCAACCAATACAAACAAGACCGACTAGTACTCCGCCGAATGCTACATTAGTCAGTGCAGGGGGTGCGGGTTCTGATTATCCTCCAGGGTCTATGAGCTATATTAACCTTAATATTGATGAATATCGTATTCAGGATTTAGAGGCCTTCTTTACACTTACTACTAAAAATTACGATATACAAGATGTTGTTCATAAGAAGAAAATGATGTGTTTGGCCGTTGACCGTGATAGTACGCTGACATCTATTTCACGTGCAAACATTCATACTTTTTTAGATCAAGCGCTCGCGCGTATTGTTCAACATCTACTCCCGATTGGAAGTGGTAAACCGGTAGTTACTCTTCCTCAAAATACTTTGACTGGCGATAATGGTCACTTTATCATTAGTAATCCGGCGCGTGATGGTATTAAAAACTACGACTCGACTAGCAAGACTGGAATAAACTTGGATGATAATGGTGCGCCTCCTGGCGTAATGAACCCGTTAAAAGTGAATACAATTAAGCGTGCAGTGAATATTGATACTCGGTTTCGTCCCAATTATTATACAACAAAAAGTTCTGACTTGCAAATTCATCTTCCTACAAAGGTGGAGCGTGCGGTGAGTATGCGCCTTGCATCAATTGAAATACCAATGACATATTATGCAATCAGTTCTGATTTCGAAAATAATGTATTTAAGGTCACGTGGAATTGGGGTGGTGTTACGGATGCATCCTTTGCGATTATTAAGTTGCCTGATGGAAATTATGATGTTAATTTGTCGGATAAAACAAAAGCTGCCCGTCTTGAAACTGAAATCAATGCTCGTTTGGCGGCAACTGAAGCCGGAGTTGCTACAATTGGAAAACTAAATCTTCGTTTTGAAGTAAATCCGATTACTGGAAAGTCGCGATTTTTCCAGGATACATCATCAACAGCTATTTCATATAAAATCTACTTTAACTCCAATAGCCGTGGTGAGATTTTACCTGCGAGTGAAAATCCTCAGCCATTGCAGATGACTTTGGGTTGGATGTTAGGGTATCGCGCTCTTAATGGACTGAATGGTGTTTATACTTCGACCCCAGATGGAATTATTTCAGAAGGAATTTGTAATGTTCAAGGGCCAAGATATATTTATGTAAGTATAGATGATTTTGTCAATAGTTCAAATAATTATTTTACAGCGGCGTTTGCAAGTTCTGTGATGGCTCCGAATATCATAACTAGGATTAATGTTGCAGATTTGATGCAGGACGTTACCGTCTATCATTATGCGCAACAAGAGGGATATTCCACAGAATTAGACAGAAGTAGAAATTATTTCGGGCCGGTTGATATTCAGAAATTACGTATCACGCTTTACGATGAGTATGGGCGCGTTATTAATTTAAACAATATGGATTGGTCAATGGAGTTGATGTTTGAGTGTATATACTCGTAATAATATCTCATATTACGCATGTAGCCTTTTATATTACACAACAATTATTTATACCATTATGATAAATAATTGTTAACATTTAATTTGATAATTTTTCAAACATGCACTCAAGTCATTCGCATTTTGTACTATGATATTGTCATTTGTATTACCGTTAATATCGTCTATTATTTTTTTACTTGGAGTTAATTCATAAAAAGGAATATATGATATATTTTTTTTAGAAAATGCCTTGCATATATTGAATGGTCCGCCAATCCCGAAAGTAATATTACATAAAGATTTATTAATAATTTCAATCTCTGAAATAAATTTTTCGAAATCGGGATTTCCGCAAGTTAATGTGTCATGTGTTAAATCAATTACATCATTATTATTTTTCAGTAATAGTAAGTTTTTATACAATGATATTGTTTTATGTATTATAGTTTCGAGATTTTGTCCTATATTTCTTTCACCTAGTATTAAAATTTTTTTTGTTGATGCAAATTTTGAAAGAAATGTATTCAAATCTTGCAACATTTCACTATTGAATTTATCTATTAAAGTATCATGTCTCATTTTAGTATGAAAAATTATATATTCTGAGTATGAATTTTGTACATTTTTTAGTTTATTATTATCAATATGATTGTATATATAACTGTTTGTAATTTTGTATGTGTTAATCATATTAATGTAATCGGTATTATTTTTGTTTATATAAAAGGTCGTGGTAGGAAATAAAAATTCTATTAGTTTTATTATAAATTTTACTTTTTGGTCATAGTTTTCAGAATATGCCTCTATTATATCGCTATTAATGTTAATATTGCTTATCTTCAACTTATTTGATATTTCAAGCATTTTGACTATTAATAAGTCTCCAATCCCTAAATGCGGTGTTATATTCATAGTGATATTATACAGTTGTAAATTTAGATTTATAATATTATAATTCTAATTTATAATAAATGGAAATACGAAATGACTACGGATGTTTTTTTTATAAAGTAAAACTCAAATTCCATCGGTTTTCACGAAGAAATGGTTTGAATAACAATACAAATTTATAGAACGCCAGTATGCCATTATTGATAATCAACATGAAAAATTAGTGCCCACACGCCCCACATCCACCACCTGTTCTAACGCCGAACATCGCCGACACCGAAAATATGGGTTGCGTAGAACGCGCAAGCATATCTCGTAACGCTGGCTGCCCCGGAATATTTGGATTATGATTATTTGGGTCTCTCGCAGCAGTTATATGAAATTGACGATGTTCTTCTTTTGTTTCAGAACCTATTGATGTTGTACTGGTGGTTGAATAAGACACCGGTCGATGATTTACCATTGTTGTAAAAAAAAGAGTTCGTCGCATGTTTACGTATATAATTATGTTATTTTATTATTAGTACTGACAGAACAATAGAATTATCAGTAATAATGTACTACATGATGCAAGAATGACTGACATAATCAACATGCTTAATTCGAATGTGTAACATGCGACTATACTGATAATCCCTAATATATTCGTAATTGTTACAACGTCCTCTTGCAGTTCATGGTATATTGTTGTATTTGGTGATGCATAGTATCTGTCGATATTTGTAGTTTTTTTTAAATAATTTGTTGAACATGTTTTTTTTATTTTGTTCATATAATGGCCGGTTATTGCGAAATATATGGAAGATTTATGAACATCTGGGCACACATCATAGTCATTATCCTCTAATTTGTATCGTGTAAGTGTGTAATAGTAATATTCGTCGTATGAATTTTGTAGATATTTCTCTCTGAACCATGACTTTGGAAGTGTTGTCTGTGTTGATTTTGTTTCAGGTTTGTCGTGCATTTCTGTCATCGTCGAAGTTGTCATCATCAGTAATAATGCACACGAAATCATTTGTGGGATAATTATAATCTTCATTCTTGTCAACGTTATTGGTCTTGTTCGTTCTGGTTTATACATAAAACTGAAAACTATCTTCAATTCTATGTATTAATTTAGTATTCAAATGTTCTTACCTAACAAAGGCATTTATTATAATATGCAATACCATATTTCCGTGTCTTATTTCCTTCTACTGGCGTTGCGGCTGCTTTGGCGGGAGCTTGAGAACGAAGTACCGACCGACCCTTCAAACGGGCTAAATACCGGTCATATGAACCGTGTTTTACATCGACACCTGCACCAGGCGCTGAAGTTGAACCGGGTCGCATGCGAGTAATACTGTGACGTGTTGAACTTGCGTGAGATGGTACATTTGAATGCACGATGGGG
>Ga0194124_10005614_pt1 | contig 11585 bp, 10 predicted proteins | sample TA2KigCas0mmetaG_FD_148605 | JGI IMG/M metagenome (GOLD analysis project Ga0194124, IMG submission 148605) | Freshwater microbial communities from Lake Tanganyika, Tanzania - TA2015031 Kigoma Deep Cast 0m | ecosystem: Environmental > Aquatic > Freshwater > Lake | place: Tanzania: Lake...
CTTCAGTTGCTGGTGCGCAATCTTGATGAGGCCGTCAAGGAGGCCTTGCGGCGGCGGGCCCGATGCCATGGGCGCAGCATGGAAGAGGAGGCTCGCCTGATCCTGTGCCAGGCGACGCAGTCGGGAGCTTGGTCACCCTCGGAGTCGTCTTCAGGCCTGGGGTCTCGCATGGCGGCCTTGATTGCCGGCCTCGGACTCGAAGACCCCATCGAGACTTGGCAGGGTCAAGAGGCAGAGCCGGCTGATTTCAGCGCGTGATCCTGCTCGACACCAACGTGGTCTCTGCTGTGATGCAGAACCGTCCAGATCCAGGGGTGGTTGGCTGGCTTGACCAGCAGCCTCCCGATCAGATCTGGCTTCCCAGCGTGGTGGTGTTTGAGCTGCGCTACGGACTGGAGATTCTTCCGGCAGGAGCCAGGCGTCGCCGGTTGGAGGAGGGTTTGGAGGTGCTGTTGGTCGAGCTGGTGCAGGGCCGCATTGCTCCTCTGGATGCTTTGGCGGCTCGAGAAGCGGCACGACTGGCCGCTCGGCGCAAAAGCTTGGGCACGCCAGTTGACCTGCGCGACACCCTGATCGTTGGTATCGCTCTGGCTCACCACGCTTCGCTTGCGACCCGCAATCTCCGCCATTTTCAGGATTTTGGCTTGGCCACGATCAACCCGTTCCAAGGCTGAGCTGTCCACGCAAGCCCCATTGCCCTTCCCGTTGGCATGCTCCACCCCATCGCCCCGATCACCGATCGCCGCATCCGCATCGCCCTGGTGGGCTGCGGGCGGATCAGCCGCAACCACATCAAGGCGATCGCTGCGCATCACGAGCGGGCCGAGCTGGTGGCGATCTGCGACACCCAGCCCGAGCGGCTGGAGCAGGCCCAGCAGTTGATCGCCGAAGCCGCGGCGGAATACCCCGGCTCAGCTACCAACCCCGCGAAGTTCATCACCTACAGCGAACTGCTGGCAGCGGCCCAGGCCAACAGCACACCTGTGGATCTGGTGGTGCTGGCCACCCCCAGCGGCCTGCACCCGGGCCAGGTGATCGCGGCGGCTGAGGCCGGCCTGCATGTGTGCACCGAGAAGCCGATGGCCACCCGCTGGGCCGATGGGGTGGCGATGGTGAAGGCCTGTGATCAGGCAGGCGTGCACCTGTTTGTGGTGAAGCAGAACCGCTTCAACACCACGCTGCAGCTGGTGAAGCGGCAGCTGCAGGCGGGGCGCTTCGGGAAGCTGGCGATGGTGGCGGTGAATGTGTTCTGGCAGCGCCCGCAGAACTATTACAACCAGGACAGCTGGCGCGGCACCTGGGAGTTTGACGGCGGCGCCCTGATGAACCAGGCCAGCCACTACGTGGATCTGCTCGATTGGCTGGTGGGGCCGGTAGAGAGCGTGAGCGCCTCGATCGCCACCCTGGGCCGGGCGATTGAGGTGGAAGACACCGCCGCCCTGCAGCTGCGCTGGCGCAACGGCGCTCTGGGCACGATGGCCGTGACGATGCTCACCTACCCGAAAAACCTGGAGGGTTCGATCACTCTGCTGGGGGAATCCGGCACGGTGAAGATCGGCGGACCGGCGGTGAACCAGATTCAGCACTGGGCTTTTGCTGATGAGAGCACCGATGATGCGATGGTGGAGCAGGCCAGCTACCAAACCACAAGTGTGTATGGCTTTGGCCATCCGCCCTACTACACCAATGTGCTCGATGCGCTGCAAGGCAAAGAGGAAGCCTTGTGTGACGGCCGCGAGGGCTTGCGCAGCCTAGAGCTCCTGATCGGTGCTTACCGCTCTGCCCGCGACGGGCGCACTGTGCACCTTCCCTTGGAGTTCTGAAATTTTTGCCACTTCCCGATAACGCGGAACAGACGATGCAAGTAGAACCAGTGCCAGATCTCCAATCTACCCGCAGTTTGCTGCTGGGAATCTGGGATCACCTCAGCTCCCGCCGCCGCATCCAGCTGGCGCTGCTCCTCTTGGTGATGCTTGCAAGTGGTGGGGCTGAGCTTGTTTCACTTGGAGCGGTGCTGCCATTTCTGGCTGTACTGAGTGACCCTGACCGCCTTTGGCAAGATCCCGCGGTCCAGTTGTTGGCGCCACGAGTTGGCTTGACTGGGGCGAGTCAGTTGTTGCTGCCAGCCACATTGGCTTTTGCTATGGCGACTGTTCTTGCGGCGCTCATTCGGCTTGTGAACCTTTGGCTGAATGGCCGGCTTGCAGCTGCGGTGGGCTCCGATCTGAGCTGTGAGGCTTATCGGCGCACCCTCTTCCAGCCTTATGGGGTGCATGTTCAGCGGAATAGTGCGACGGTGATTACGGTCATCACCAGCCAGATCAATCTCACAGTTGGAGCTCTTAACGCCCTCCTGCAGCTCTGCACCTCCGCCGTGGTGGCTGCTGGCCTGCTCACGGGTTTGCTTTTGATCGATGCGCCGGTCGCCTGTGCTGCAGCTGCGCTTTTTGGCGGTGCCTACGCTGCGCTGGCGGTCACAGTGCGTCGCGAGCTGCGCACCAATGGCCACCAAATTGCAAAGGCGTCAACCCAGCAGCTCAAGGCCCTGCAGGAGGGATTGGGAGCGATTCGCGATGTGCTGCTCGATAGCAGCCAGCCCATCTATCTCCAGATCTACCGCGAAGCTGATCGCCCACAACGACAGCTTCAGGCGAAAAATGACTTTCTGGGGACTTTTCCGCGCTACGCGCTTGAGGCGTTGGGCATGGTGGCAATCGCTCTGCTCGGGGGGCTGCTGGTGTTCCAGCGGGGCAGCGGCGCTGCCGTGATTCCACTCCTGGGTGCCTTGGCATTAGGGGCGCAGCGCTTGTTGCCTGCCTTGCAGCAGATCTACGGTGCTTGGGCTGCGTTGAAGAGCTGCAACGCCGCCATCCAAGCTGTGTTGGCCATGCTCAACCAGTCCATGCCTCCGATAGTGCGCGTGGCCGAGCCGCTGCCTTTGCGTGAGGGCATCTACTTGGAGAGGGTGCATTTCCGCTACGCGTCTGATCAACCCGAGGTCTTGCAGGGGCTTGATGTTGAGATCCGCCGCGGCGAGCGCATCGGCTTGATCGGCAGCACCGGCAGTGGTAAGAGCACTACGGTCGACCTGCTGATGGGTCTGTTGGCGCCCACGGCTGGCCGGCTCTTGGTGGATGGGGAGGATGTGCATGATTCGCAGTATCCAGAGCGGCTTGCTGCCTGGCGTGCTGCGATTGCCCACGTACCCCAGAGCATCTACCTGGCTGATAGCTCAATTGCCGAGAATATTGCCTTTGGAGTGCCCCGTGATCAGATCGACCAGGCCCGCGTAAAGCAGGCAGCTGAGCAGGCCCAGATCTCCAGCTTCATTGAGGCCAGTCCCCAGGGCTACGAGAGTTTTGTGGGTGAGCGAGGCATTCGACTTAGCGGCGGACAGCGCCAGCGGATTGGTATTGCCCGGGCGTTGTACAAGAGAGCGCGAGTGCTGGTGTTTGATGAGGCAACGAGTGCTCTGGATAACGGCACGGAAGCCGCAGTGATGCAGGCGGTTGAAGATATGAGCCAATCTCTGACGGTGGTGATGATTGCCCATCGTTTAAGTACGATTGCCCTTTGTGATCGCGTCATTGAATTGAAGCACGGATGCATCGTTCGGCAGACGACAGGCGCTCTTGCCGCGGCATCTTTGTGAGTGAAATCTCTACCGACATCGCCATCCTCGGTGGCGGCATGGTGGGCATGGCTCTGGCCCATCAACTCAGTGAGCGCGATGCCGATCTCTCGATCACTGTGATTGATAAAGAGCCTGAGATCGGTCGACACAGCTCAGGGCGTAACAGTGGCGTTCTTCATGCAGGGATCTACTACCCCCCTGGGACGCTCAAAGCCCAAGTCTGCGTGCAAGGGGCCAGACGTCTGCGGGCCTGGTGTGAAGCTGAAGGATTGCCCGTGCTTACCTGCGGCAAGGTGATTGCCCCGCAGGCTTCGGAGCTCGATGGTCAGCTGGAGCTGTTGCTCGAGCGCGGCAAGGCCAACGGTGCCGAGGTGCTGCTGATCAATGAGCACGAGTTTCACCAGCGTGTGCCTGATGGCCGCACAGCCACGGGTCGGGCCCTCTGGAGCCCGAACACGTGTGTGGTGAAGCCAAAGCTTGTGCTCCAACGGCTTGAGCAACGGCTCAGGGACCGGGGCGTCCGTTTTGTGCTGGGGGCGGAGGTGGCGGATATAAATATTCAAGGTAAGCAGCTCACTCTCGCCCAGATCGGCAGCACCAGCAGCACACTCACGTATGGGCACTTGTTTAATGCCACGGGCCTGCAAGCCGACCGCGTGGCGCGAGCGTTTGGTGTTGGTGAGCACTGCACCCTTCTGCCGTTCAAAGGGCTTTACTGGCAGCTGCATCCACAAGCCCCCTTCAACTTCACCACCAACCTCTACCCGGTGCCGGATCTGAACGTGCCGTTTCTCGGGGTGCACGTAACCCCCAGCCCTGATGGCACTGTGAGCCTGGGGCCTACGGCTATCCCCGCCTGGGGCCGCGAAAACTACCGAGGCTTTGATGGAATTGAACCGCTGATGGCCCTTGAGTTTCTGGGTGATCTGGCCAGCCAGTGGTGGCGGAATGCCGGTGGCTTTCGGCGCTATGCCCGCGAGCAAGCCCTGCATGGGCTTAAGCCCTTGTTTCTCAAGTCAGCGCAGGCGCTGGTGCCAGGCCTGCGCAGTGAGCACCTAATCCCAAGCCAGAAGGTGGGTATTCGTGCCCAGCTCTACGACCGAATGTCAGGCACATTGGTGCAGGACTTTCGGCTGGAGCAGGGCCCGGCCAGCACTCCCCTGCTGAATGCCATCTCACCAGCGTTCACGGCCAGCTTTGCGCTGGCCGACCTGATTCTTGATCAATCCCCTTTGTTTCCCTACTGATGGACATTCGCGGTAAAAAGCTCCTCGTGATTGGTGGTGCCGGCCTGATTGGTTCCCATACGGTGGATGCACTCCTGAAAGAAGACGTGGGCGAGGTCATCGTCTACGACAACTTTGTGCGTGGGCGCATGGAGAATCTGGCCCAGGCTCGCCAGGACCCCCGTTTCAAGGTGTACGACATCGGCGGTGACATCCTTCAGACCGACATCCTGGAAGCGTCGATGCAGGGCGTTGACGGTGTTTTCCATCTGGCTGCACTATGGCTGCTGCAGTGCCATGAGTTTCCGCGGTCTGCTTTTGACGTGAATGTGCGTGGCACGTTCAATGTCATGGAGGCCTGCACCAAGGCAGGTGTTCAGCGGCTGGTTTATTCCTCATCGGCATCCGTGTACGGCGATGCCCTCAGCGAGCCGATGACTGAAGACCATCCCTTCAATAACAAGAATTTCTATGGTGCTACCAAAATCTGCGGTGAAGCGATGCTGCGCTCCTTCCATCATCGCTATGGGCTTGACTATGTGGGGCTCCGTTACATGAACGTCTATGGACCAAGGCAGGATTATCAGGGTGCCTACATTGCCGTGATTATGAAGATGCTGGATGCCATTGATCGTGGTGAAAGCCCTACAATCCTTGGCGATGGCTCAGAGGCGTTTGATTTTGTGGCTGTGGAAGATTGTGCCCAAGCTAATGTGTGTGCAATGAAAGCTACCGCCACTGATTCCTTCTATAATGTGGGCACTGGTATCCGCACTTCGCTCAAGCAACTTGCGCAACTTCTGCTGGAACTGACCGGTTCAGCTCAGCCCATCAACTACGCGCCGCGCAGTCAAGCCACGTTGGTGCGCAACCGCATCGGCTGTCCACAAAAGGCCTCCGCTGAGATCGGTTACACCGCTGCGATTGAGTTGCGCGAGGGCTTGCAGCGCCTGATCGATTGGCGCGAGACACACAAGGCTGAGGTGGAAGCCCGTCGCGATGCCCAGCGGGTGGTGGCATGACGAGTAACCCTCCAATGAATGTGCCAATCGCGCGCACAGGTCTCACAGAGACTGAAATGCAGAGTGTGCTAGAGCCGCTGAGAGCTGGCTGGTTGGTGCAGGGCCCTAAGGTGCGTGAGTTTGAACAGGCTTGGTGCGCTTTTACGGGGGCTGAGCACAGTATTGCGGTGACAAGCTGTACCACCGCGCTGCATTTGTCGTTGGCGGCGTTGGGTTTTGGTCCAGGCGACGAGGCAATCGTTCCCGCTTTCACTTGGATCTCCACGGCCAATGTGGTGGAGCACCTAGGCGGCAGGGTGGTGTTTGCCGACATCAACCTGGCGAGTTTCAACATTGATCCCGCCGGCATTGAAGCGCTGATCACGCCACACACCAAAGCGATCCTGCCGGTGCACCTGTTTGGTCTGGCTGCCGAGGTGGAGGCCATCAACGCCATCGCACGGCGCCATGGCCTCTGGGTGGTGGAAGATGCTGCCTGTGGTTTTGGAGCCACCGTGCAGGGCCGGCATGTGGGCACCATGGGGAATACGGGCTGCTTCAGCTTTCACCCCCGCAAGGCGATCACCACCGGTGAAGGGGGGATGATCGCCACCAACGATGCCAATTTGGCGGAACGCTTGCGACGCTTGCGCGATCACGGTGCTGCCATGAGCGATCTGCAACGGCACCTGGGTCCCAAGCCCTATCTGCTCGCTGATCATCCTGAGGCGGGCTACAACCAACGCATGACCGACCTGCAGGCCGCGCTGGGCGCCTCTCAGATGCAGCGGGCCGACGCGATCGTGGCCGAACGCCGCCGGTTGGCAGCGACCTATGACGCCGCCTTTGCCGATCTGGAGTGGCTGCAGTCGCCGGTGGCTCCAGCCGGCTTTAGCCATGGCTACCAGAGCTACCCATGCCTGTTTGAGCCCAAGCAGGTGCGCCAGGCCCTGAACACGGGCAATCAGCAGCAGCTCAGCGCAGTGCACGAGCGGCGCAATGACTGGATGGAGGCGTTGCAGCAGCAGGGCGTGTCAACCCGCCCGGCCACGCATGCGGTGCACATGCTCAGCTACTACCGCGACAAATATAGCTTGAGACCTGAGCAGTTCCCGTCTGCTCAGGCAGCCAACGACTGCAGCATCTCACTGCCCCTCTTCCATGGCATGAGGGCCGAGGAGCAGCAGTACGTAATCGACGTTGTGCGGAGTCGTGATTACTGATGTGTGGAATCACTGGCCTTATTAATCTCAACGGAGAATCTGTATCGCCAGTTATCTTGAAAAAGATGACCGATGCAATTATCCACCGTGGACCAGACGGGGAGGGCCATTGGATTGAGGGAAATGTGGGGCTCGGCCACCGTCGTCTCGCGATCATTGATCTGACCCCTGCCGGGCATCAGCCGATGATTAGCTCCGATCACCGCTGGGTTCTCAGTTACAACGGTGAGATCTATAACTACCGCGAACTGCGCTCCGACCTGGAAGCGGAAGGGGTGTGGTTTCGGAGCCAGACCGACAGCGAAGTTGTGCTCTACGCCCTGGCACGCTGGGGCACCGATGCGCTGTTGAAATTCAATGGCATGTTTGCGCTGGCACTCTGGGACAGAAAGGAGCGAACGCTCTTGCTGGCGCGCGACCGCTATGGAATCAAGCCTCTTTACTACAGCGACCAGACGGGCCAGTTTGCTTTTGGCTCAGAACAAAAGGCGATTACCGCTCGACCGGGGTTTCGGCGCGTTCTCAACAAGGCGGCGCTGCTCGAGTACTTCACCTTTCAGAATATTTTCACCGATCAAACACTGCTGCAGGAAATCCGCATCCTGCCCGCGGGCCACTTTCTCACTCTGCACGCTAAGCCCGGGGCACGCCCGACGCGACACCGTTATTGGGACTACCGTTTCCGTGAGCCCGATCAACCCGCCAGCAAGCAAGAGTACCTGGAAGAGCTAGATCGTCTCTTCAAACAAGCGGTGAACCGCCAGCTTGTGAGCGATGTGGAACTTGGCGCCTATCTCTCGGGCGGCATGGATTCCGGATCCATTACTGCCATTGCGGCGCAGAGCTTCCCGAACCTCAAGACCTTCACCTGCGGCTTCGACCTCAGCTCTGCCTCAGGCATCGAACTGGCCTTTGATGAACGGACCAAAGCCGAAGCCATGTCCGCCCGCTTCAAGACCGAGCACTACGAGATGGTGCTCAAGGCCGGTGATATGGAGCGATCGCTGCCAGCAGTAGCCCGGCACCTGGAGGAGCCCCGCGTCGGCCAGAGCTACCCCAACTACTACGCAGCCAAGCTAACCAGCAAGTTCGTGAAGGTGGTGCTCTCGGGTAGCGGCGGTGATGAACTGTTTGGCGGCTATCCCTGGCGTTACTACCGCGGTGCCAATGCGCAGAGCTTCGAGGCGTACATCGACCAGTACTACCTGTATTGGCAGCGGCTGGTGGATAACCGCGTACTCAAGACGATGTTTGCTCCGGTATGGAGCGAGGTCGAGCAGGTCTGGACCCGCGATATCTTCCACGATGTGTTCGCCACCCATGACAATGATCTGCAGCGCCCCGAGGATTACATCAACCACTCGTTGTATCTGGAAGCCAAGACCTTCCTCCACGGGCTGTTCGTCGTCGAAGACAAGCTGTCCATGGCGCATAGCCTGGAGAACCGGGTGCCGTTCATGGACAACGACCTCGTGGACTTTGCCATGCAGTGCCCGGTGGGCCTGAAGCTGAACAATCTCGCCGAGGTGCTCAAGATCAACGAGAACGAACTGGGCGATAAGCAGAGAGCCTATTTTGAGAAGACCCAAGACGGCAAGCAGATCCTGCGTGACATGATGGCCAGATACATTCCGACCAAGATCGTGGAGGCAGCCAAACAAGGGTTCTCCTCGCCAGATGCCAGCTGGTTCCGTGGGGAAAGCATCGACTTCGTCAAACGCAGCCTGCTGAATGGCAACGCAGCGATCTACTCGGTGCTGGATCGCAATGTCGTAGCGCCCTTGATCGAGGAGCACCTGCGGGGTGAGCGGAATCGTCGGCTGCTTATCTGGTCGCTGTTGAATGTGGAAGCCTGGATGCGCGATAGCTTGTGAATAGGAAACTAACCCTCGATACCAAGATCTCTGCCGCCAAGGGAAGACGCTGGTGGAAGCCATTCAATGGATTAATTAGGCCCACACCCAATAAGGATCTTCCAGTTCTTAAGACAAGAATCAATCCCCTATCTTTGAAGTAATCATGGCGAGACAGATGCAGCCAAACTTTATTATCGGAGGAACAGCAGCAGGCGGGACAAGTTTTTTGTCGGCAATACTGGTCCAGCATCCACAAATTTACTTGCCAAAAGAGATGCGACCAGAACCCCACTACTTTTATAAGTCATGGGAGTATCAAAAGGGAATTGGCTACTACCTCTCACGGTGGTTTTCTGATGTTCCAAGTACCGCAATTGCAATCGGGGAGAGGTCCTCTTCATATCTTTTTGGTGGCGACGATATCGCGAAGAAAATATTTGATGTTTACCCAAGTATGAAGTTTATATTTACTCTTAGAAATCCTATTGAGAGAACTTGGGCGAATTACCGCTACACTGTTCTTCAGGGACTAGAGGATTTGTCGTTTGAAGATGCCTTGAAGAATGAAACAGCAAGGGTCTCAGAACAGACAGGGATTTGGGCAGAAATCCAGCCATTCAACTATACTGGAAGAGGTTTCTATGCTGCACAACTTCGTGACTACCTCAGATTCTTCCCGCAGGAAAGCATTCTCACAATAAAGTCTGAACTTCTTTCCAGCCAGACGGATGCTGAGCTAAGGAAGATATATATGTTTCTTAATCTTTTTAGACTTGATTTTGATTATGCGCGCGCCCCTGATCATACGAGTGTAAATGTTGTCAACCCAAAACTTCAAAAAGAACTCAGGCAATATTTTGGTGATCGCTTTGATAAGGTAATTGAAGCAACTCGACGTGAAGAAGATATTGAGAAGTTCATTAGCTGTTCGCTCGATGCGGAGAAAGTGGCATTACTGTCAAGTAATATGACAGGGAAAAAAATTCCGATGCCAGCTGAAGCGCGCGCCTACCTCACTAACACGTTTGCTTCAGACATTGCAGAGCTCAGGCAACTAGTTGATTTTGATCTTTCTGATTGGAAATAAATGCTTTGCGGATTTGGCTCTGTGATTTGGATTACCGGTCTTTCCGGCGCTGGAAAATCAACCCTCGCCTGTGAGCTTGTTAAGAGGCTGCGTTCACATGGCAAAGCTGTCGTGATGCTTGATGGAGACGAGCTGCGCGAAGTGTTTGGGGCCGCAGCGGCAAATGTCCAAAACCACGGTCGAGAGGGGCGCCTAGCGCTTGCCATGCAATATGCACATCTGTGCGGTGTTATCGCTGCTCAGGGTTTCAATGTAGTCATTGCCACCATTTCGCTGTTTCACGAAGTGCACGCATGGAATCGCACTAATCTGCCAGATTATTTCGAGGTTTATCTCAAGGTGCCGGTGGAAGAGCTGCGCCGCCGTGACTCCAAACGAATCTACAGTCGTTTTGATGCTGGTGAACTTACCCAAGTGGCCGGCCTGGATCTGCCCATCGACGAGCCGGAAGCGGCGGATTGGGTCGTTGATTTTGATGCGGAGCGAACGGCCGCCGCACTTGCGGTAGAATTGAATGAGATTTTAATTACAAGGAAACAAACATGAGTCAAACATTCAAAGCCGGCGATTTCACAGGTTTGGCTAAAGACTACTCACTTCATCGTCCGTGCTATTGTCCCTCGGTTCTCAAGGCGCTACTCGGGTTGTTAGATAAACCAGTGGCAGAACTGGATTTTGTGGATGTAGGAGCTGGTACTGGCATTTGGACAAGAATGGTCCATGCTGCTGGGGGTCACTCAGTGACCGCTGTCGAACCGAATGATGATATGCGGCAGAACGGCACGGTCGATAGCCGAGACACTCACATTCGTTGGCTGGCCGGCAGTGCCGAAGCCACTGGATTGGCGGATGCTTCTTCAGACTGGTTATCGATGGCATCAAGTTTTCATTGGGCTGATTTCGATATTGCAACCAAGGAGTTTCACAGGGTCTTGCGCCCACGAGGGCGTTTCACCGCTTTGTGGAATCCACGCCTGATAGAGGTGAATCCATTACTGGTCGAAATCGAAGCTCATCTGGCCACTCTGCGCCCAAACATTAAGCGCGTTTCTTCTGGTCGTTCGGGCATCACCGAAACCCTGACAGAGCAACTGTGGTCCTCGACCTGTTTTGAGGATGTGGTGTATCTGGAGGGCCGTCATGTTATTGAAATGTCGCCGGAACGTTACCTAGGAGCTTGGCGCTCCGTCAATGATTTGCGCGTGCAACTTGGACCAGAGAAATTTGATGCTTTCCTGACCTTCGTGGATCAACAGATCGCCGGCTTGCAGGTTATCGAGGCGACTTATCTCACCCGCGCCTGGTCGGCACGCCGCAAGGATTAATCCGCATGGGACTGGCATTTTCCACCAAGGCCGGTACGTTGGCTGCTTTGCAAAGTGTGCTCACGACGGCACGCATTGCTCCATTGTACATTTTTTCGGTAGCTCAATGGCAGGCGGTTCGTTCGGTATGTCTGTCCGGGATTACCGAGTGTCTTGGTACAGGTCCTTGGATTGTGCGTTCTAGTTGTGGACGGGAAGATGGTGAAATGTCTTCCAATGCTGGTGCGTTTCTG
>Ga0194124_10005623_pt1 | contig 11576 bp, 5 predicted proteins | sample TA2KigCas0mmetaG_FD_148605 | JGI IMG/M metagenome (GOLD analysis project Ga0194124, IMG submission 148605) | Freshwater microbial communities from Lake Tanganyika, Tanzania - TA2015031 Kigoma Deep Cast 0m | ecosystem: Environmental > Aquatic > Freshwater > Lake | place: Tanzania: Lake Tanganyika...
GGGGTCGGCGGCAGCGCCTCGAGCGCGCCCCAGCTGCCGAACTTTCCTGACGAGAACGACAGCGTAAAGTGGACGAAGAGCTCGCCGCCCGCGTCGCGCCACGACTGCAGGTACGCCGAGTAGACCCCGGCCATGCGCGGGTCGCGGTTGGCGGCGACGAACAGGTTCGTGATCGCGTCGTTGTTCTCGACGCCAAACACGCCGACCAGGTGCTGGCCGCCCTCATAGGCGAGCAGACGGAGGCGACGGGCGCGGGCCTCTTCGCCGTGCGCGCGGATCCACGGCACGACCTCGGCGAGGGCCGACGTCGCGCACGTGCCGGTCTCCTGCGGCGGCCATTTTTCGGTGCAGGGCGTAGCGACGTCGGGGTAGGTCTGGCGCAACTGGCTGCCCGTCATCAGCTCGGCGAACAGCTGCGTCGGCGTCCAGCCCTGCACCTCGTCGGCGTTCGCCGGCAGGTCGAGGTAGTTGCCGAAGTAGGGGGCGATGGCGACCGCGTCGAGCTCGGCGGAGCACGGCGTGGTCCGCGCGCCCACTGCAAGTGCCAGCGGGCAGTCGGCCGCCTCGGTGGCGGTGAAGGCGTTTGCCGCTTGCGCCCCCAGCACGCACGTCACGCGCCCGGCCTGCGTGCCGAAGCGCGCCTTGAACGCCCGACACACCTCGGCGCTTCGCTGCCCGTGGGCGTTCAGCCGTCGGATGAAGGCGTCGCCGCGCGTGCCATAGAGTTGGCTGCCTCTCTGCTCGATCTCGTACCCCTGTGGAAACGCACCGTTCCAGACTTCATTGCTGTATTCGACGTAGACGCGGCGGCCGGCGGTGAGCCGCGCGAGCACCATCGCGGCGAACTGGTCGACGTAGGCGTCCGACGCCCGGTGGGGGAGCGTGAACCACGGCTCGGTGCCCGAGACATTGGCGAGCTCGACCATCGCCTCGAGCGGGACGCCGTTTTCCCGCGTCCACTGTGCCTGAGAAAGCAGCGGACGCTGCGAGAATTCCTGCTGGGTATTGGGCTCGCCGCCGAAGCCGCTGCCGTTGGTGCGCATCCAGTCCATGAAGCGGATGGTGCGGTACGACGCGAGCTGCCGCACGAAGTCGGGGTGGAACAGCGGCGCGGCGGCGGGGTCGATCCCGGGCGCTAGCACGCGCAGGTTGCGCAGCGGGTTGGCGGAGCTTGTGGCCTCGAGGGTCAGGAACCACAGCGCGTTGCCGGTGATCTCGACGACGTCGCGGCCGGTCGACGAGGCCTCGGCGATCTTGCGTGCGCCGCCGCCGTAGCTGAGCGAGCCGTCGCCCTCCCACGTCACGGTGTAGTGGCCGGTGGGCCAGGGGTTCTCGGCGGCGTTGAAGACCGTGCGCGCCCAGCAGAACCGCGACGAGTCGGCGGTGCATGCCGGCAGCGAGGTCACCCAGCCGTTGGCGTCGAGGGCGAGCTGGTCGTTCTGGCCGGTGTCGAAGCGCTCCGGGTGGGCGGTGAACCACGGGCGCGACTGCTTGAAGAAGTCGGCGAACGGGTAGGCGACGGCGTAGTCCTCGACGACCTCGAGGTTCGTGCCGAGCGCCCCGGTGCGCTGCGTGCCGGCGAGCGGCGGCTCGGTCGTCGTGGGTCCCCCGCTGCCATCGGTGGGCGGCGGCGGCGACGCCGGCGCAAGGCAGGCCATCGCCTGCCGATACGTGCCGCAGGCGCCCCAGTCGCCATCGACAGAGAGGCAGGCCGCCACCGTCGCGCTGCAGGTCGACGCCGGCCACGCCGTCGCCGGCGGCAGCGTGGTGATCACCAGCGATGCGACGCGGGTGTCGAGGCCGAAGCTCTTCGACCGGACGGTGCCGGTGCTGTTGCGCCCGTCGAGCCTGACCGGCGTGCCGGCGTTGGCGACGGCGACGGCGACGTCGGCGGCGCTGCCCTGCCAGTGGATGCCGGTCGAGAGGCGAAGGGTCTGGGTGTCAAAGCCGTTGATGCGCGCGCGCGTCAGGCTGACGCCGGTGCCCAGCACGACGCGGTCACGGAACCGCAGTGGCTCGGGGCCACCGACGTAGACCGGCAGCAGCGGCGACTGCGGCACGATGCTCGTGCTGCCAACGGGGCGGACCGGCCGCAGCTGGATGTTTATCTTCACCGAGCGCACCGCGTCGGCAGCGACGCTCGGCTTGAGCACCGCGATCAAGGGCTCGCCGCTGAAGATCGCGTCGGTGTTCGGGCCGCGCGGCACGACCAGCTCGAACGATCGCGGCGTCGACAGGACCGTGCTGCCCACCGGCTTGCCGGCGAGGAGCATCGAGACCGCGGCGAGGTCCCGCGTCGATGACCCGCGCAGCAGCATGACCGGCACACCGCCCCGGACGGCGTAGGTGGCGCGGTCGCTGATGGTGATGCTGTAGAGCGAGTCGGCGGCGACGATCGGCGCCTCGGCCTCCGTCGGCTCGTCGAAGTCGATCCCGGCGGCGTCGCACTCGTCGCCGCAGCCCGCGGCGGCTGCGACCATCCACGTCGCGGCCACGAGGGCGAAGAACCGAGTCACGCGATGAGCCAGCCCGTGCATGAACAACCTCCCAAGCGTTCTGTGCGTTAGCGCGCGGCTCCCGGGAGTCAAACCACACGGACCCACCCGCGCGCACGTCGCGCGGTCCGGTGCTGGCTTGAGTTGCGATGAAAAATCAGGGCCTTCGAAGGCGGCATCCATGAGTCCGAGCGGTCGTCGCTCCGTGCGCCTGTTGACGGACAGGCGGACTGACACTGGCCTTCGTCGGGTGCGTGGGGCGACTTCCGGGGGGCCGAGCGCTCCGCGCCTCCTCGCACCGCCGCTCGTCGAACGCGCGGTCGTCGTTCACCGCGCGACAGGGCGCTCGCCTGCGACCGGCGACGCGCTGCCGGTCGAGGGCGGCGCGAGCTCGCCGGCGGCGCGTGCGTCGTCGACTCGGACGTCGTCGACTCGGGCGTCGTCGACTCGCGCGTCGTCGACGCGAAACAGCCGCCACGTGCCGGTCGCAAACACCGGGGTCAGCGCCAGCGCGGCCAGCGCGCGGTCCGTCGACGCTGCGCGCCCGCGCACGAGCAGGAAGTCCCACGCAGCCAGCTCGCCGTCGACGAGGCGCGGCTGCAGCGGCGGCCGCACGCCGTCCTGCAGGCCGACGACGCAGGTCGAGCGCCAGGCGAAGCTGTCGTCGGTGCTGCCGCCGCGCAGGGCGACGAGCTTGGGCCAGTGCCACGCTGCGTTGTGGCGTCCGTGGGGCGAAAATGGCGTGACGTAGTGCGTGGCGACCCGCGCGCCCGGCGGGATGCGGTCGAGGAGCGCGTCGAAGTTGCCCATGTCCGTCGCTGAGAACGCGCGCCAGCGGCCGCCGACGTCGACGACGAGGACACAGGTGGCGACGACCGCGGCGACCACCGCCACGGCGCGGGCCCGCGCGCCGGCGACAGGCACGAGCAGCGCGCCCAGCGCCACCGCCGGCGCCGTGAAGCGCTCAGCGACGATGGCGACGTGGGGCGTGCGCACCGGGCCGAAGAGCGCGAAGCCCGCGACGCCGATGAACACGACGACGAGCGCCGCGTTCTCGCGGCGCGGCGCCGCGCACGCGCGGTCGGACACGACGGCGGCCACCACGGCGGCGAGCAGGCACACGAGCCACGGCACGACGTCCATGACGTCGTCGTGGCGATCACCGAGGTTCGACCAGAGCGCGCCTAGCGCCGCGGGCAGCGGCGCAAACATCGTCGCCCCCCCGGGCGTGGCCGCTGGGCGCGCCAGCAGCCACCAGCCGACGGCGGGTGCGGCGCCAGCGACGACGGCTACGGCCGACACGACCCGGCCGCGGGCGCCCCTCGACAAGATCGCCAGCATGGCGACGACCAGCCCGCTGCCGACCACGAAGAGCATCAGGTGCGTGCAGAACAGCGCCGTCAGCGCCAGCGCCAGTGTCGCGCCCCGGCGGCGATCGGGACGACGGGCGACGTCGACGGCGGCGACCAGGGCGAGCGCGAACAGCGGCTTGCCGACGACGAAGTGCAGAAAGCCGTACGACAGCGACAGGTCGAAGCACGTCGGCAGCGCCAGCAGCGCGGCCCACGGCGAGCGCCCCAGCCGACGGCAAAGCAGCGCGAGGGTCAGCGGCCAGCCGACGATGCCCACCGCGGTCACGACCTTGCCAGCGACGAGGCCGTCGACGATGGGCAAGAGCAGCGCGACGAGGAACGTCGGCAGCGCGTTGGGCCACGGCGGTCCGTGCAGCACGTAGCTGCGGGCCAGCTCGATGTCGCCGCTCCACAGCGCGCGGATCTGCGCAGCCGTCTCGACGTGCGCGGGCAGGTCCTGCCCCACCGGAAAGCGCGCCCACGCAAACGGCAGCGTCGACGCCATGGCGAGCACGCCGATGACCAGCAGCGCGCGGCGCCCGTCGGCTGCTTCGTCGGCGCCGTCGTGCCTGCGGCCGTCGGCGCCGCTCACCGCAGCCTCCACAGCCGGGCGGCGCCGCAGTCGGTGCCGTCGTCGCGGGCGTCAGCCGGGCGACGAAGGCTCGCGGGCTGCAGCGCAAAACGCAGCTCCCGGGCGCGGGTATCGAGCCGCAGCGGCGACGACAGCGCGTGCCGCAGGAACACCTGCCAGTCGAAGGTGCTGCTGTGCAGCCCGCGAAACTCGAGGCGCACCGGCCCCGCGGGCGTCCCCTGCGCGCGGGCGGCGTTGACGAGGACCGGCGCGACGCAGCGGTGGACACCGAGCCCGATCTTCGCGTCGACGCGCCGGCTCACCGACCACGTCGCCTCAACGCCGCCAACGGCGACGACCACAGCGACCAGGACGCCGCCGACGAACGCCCACGGCGCCGGTCGTGACGCGAGCCGCGCGAAGAGCGCCGCCCAGACCAGGACGACGAACGGGTACAGGCAGCTCACGTAGTGGCCGAACACCTGCTTGGCCGCCGCGCCCATCAGGAGCGTGTTCACGGCGAGCGCGGCGCCGAAGGCAGCGCCGTACACGCCCACGGTCCGCGCGCGCCAGGCGCCGCGTACGACGACGATGATCGACGCCAGGGCGAGCACCAGCGACGCGCCGAGGGCCAGCGCTCGCAACGGATGGAAGGGCCGCGCCGCCGTTCCCTGCCACAGCGCCTGCAGGCTGCGCAGCTCGTCGGGGCCGCCCCAGTAGCCCGACAGCTCGTGGTAGGTGACGTCGAGGGTGAGGAACCGTAGCGCGTAGACCGGCACCCAGACGAAGCCCCACGGGTGACGCTCGCCGCCCTGCCGGCCGACGGTCTCGGCGACGATCAGGCGCACGTTGGCAAAGCCCGTCTGCAGCTCGTGCACCGCCAACGGCACGTACAGCGCCGCCACCAGGCCGAGCCCGACGACGACGTGGCGCCGCGGGATGCGCCGGAGCGCCGGGCCGGCGACGACGAGCACGCCGGCCCACGCCACCGGCGCCGCCATGTGCAGGTGCGGCATCACCGCGAGGAGCGGCCCCAGCGCGACTGCCCAGCGCGACGCCGGGTCGGCGCGCACGCGCCCGGCGGCAAGCAGGGCCACCGCGACGAAGAACGGCAGCACGTTGGGGTTCCACGTGCGGTCGGCGTACAGCGCGCTCCACGGCGAGCAGGCGACGAGCAGGCCCGTCACCCACGCTGCCCGCTCGCCAAACGGCCGGCGCAGCGCGTGCCACTGCACGACGACGGTGACCGCGCCCAACAGCTCGACGAAGAGGAACTGCGCCTCGGGGGCGCGCCAGACGAGCAGCGGCATCGCCATCAAGTACAGGAAGGTCGGCCCCGGCAGGCGCGCGGCGCCGTCGGTGATCTGCGTGCCGAGCAGCGGCCAGCTCTCGCCGTCGACGATCCCCGTCGCGATCTGGAAGAACAACGCTTCGTCGCCGCCGAAGCGCGCCGTGCGCAGCAGGGCCACGCGGATGACGGCGGCGACGACGAAGACGACGACGCCGGCCACGATGGCCGCGCGGCGCGACAGCGCCGGCCCCGTCGACCACGCGGCCTCGCTCGCCCGCTCAGCCACGGCGGTCACGGCGCGACCCCATCGCCGCGGGCGAGGGTCCGCCGTCGCCAGCCGCCGCCCAGGTCCTCGTCATCGACGACCCGCAGCGCGCGGAGCGAGGCCGGCCACGGTGCGCCGGCGCGGACGACGACGACGATGTCGCCCACGCACGGCAGGCGCCCGCGCAGGTGCACGTCGACGTCGCGGGCAGCGACCATGAGCGCGCCGCCGCCCCGGGGGGCGATGGCGTCGGCCAGCGCGTCGTCGACGACGACGAGGCCGTCGTCGGGCAGCCGCGCGCGATCAAGCACCCGCGCGCCCTCACCGATGTCGGACCGACGGGGGCGCGGCGGCTCGTGCGGGCACGTCGGGTTGCGCGCCAGCCGCCCGCGATCGACGGCGAACAGCACGCGCGGATCGTGGGCGCCGTCTTCGAGGTAGGGCACGCCGCGCTCGGGGCGCCAGTTGTCCAGCGCCCGCCGTACCTCGCGACCGCGCGCCCCGGGCTCGGTGCCGGGAAGAGCGAGGTCGACGGCGACGAGCAGCGGCACGACCAGCAGCCCGAGCAGCGAGACGGGCGCTCGCGACGCGACGGCGACGACGAGCGGCAGCGCGACGACGACGACGATCACGACGACGCTGAGGCCGGGTGACAGCCCGAGCGCGAGCGGGACCGAGTCGGGGGCGACGCCGCGCACCACCAGCGGCAGCACCAGCTCACCGACGGGGTTCTGTAGCAGGTCGGGCAGGTGGGGAAACAGCGCGCCGGCGAGGCCGCTGTGCACGACACCCGCTACGACGACGGCGACCAGCGCCGCGCGCGCCACCGCCGGTCGCCACCCCTCGAGGCCCACGGCGGCAACGACGGCGAGCACGCCCCACAGCTCGCTCAGGTAGCGCGGCCCTACCGACCAGCCACCCCGCCAGCCGCGGAAGCCGGCGATGAACAGCACGAACAGCGCGACGACGACCACCACGACCAGGCGATCGGCCCGCGGCAGCCGCGGCAGCGTCGCCACGCCCACCGCGCTGAGCGGCGCGAAGAAGAAGAGCCCCACCTCGGGCGAAAGCAGCGCCGTGCCGAGCACGCCCAGGTCGGGCGCCCCGATCCCCATCAGCGTGCCGGCCACGAGCGGCCGGTACTGCGCGTTCTCAAGGAACGAGTAGCCGGTGCGCCATGGCGCGCCGAAGCTCGCCGCATGGACCGCCATCGTTGGCAGCGCGGCGACGAACGCTGCGCCGATCAGGACGAGCAGCGCGCGCCACCGTCGCGGGTGGCGGCGGAGCACCGGCCACGCGAGCGGGGCCAGCAGCGCCGCCGGGTACTCGGCGCAGGCCGCCGCCGACACGATCAACCCCACGCCCACGAGCCGGCGCGTCGATGGCACCTCGTCGAGCAGGGCGAGGGCGGTGAGCGCCGCGCCGGCCGCGGCGACCAGCGCGTGGCCCGAGAACACGTGGAGCGACGCCAGCAGACCGGTGCCGGTGACCAGCCCGACAACGGCGAGGTCAGCGAGTACCGGATCGCGCCGCCGCCGCCGCAGCGCCCACCACGCGACGCCCACGAGCAGCGCCGTCGGTACGACGTTGCCGGCGACGCGGCACAGGCGCGTCAGCGCGACGCGATCGAGGTCGCCGGAGAGAGGATGCACGACGGCGTAGGCGCCCGCGGCCAGCAGCGTCACCAGCGGCGCCTTCGACGAGTACAGCCGCCCGTCGCGGGTGGCCTTGTCGTCGATGTAGCCCCAGTCGGCGACGACGGCGTCGATGGCGGTGGTGCCGTGCTCGACGAGCGCACGGGTGGCGAAGACGCGCACGCCCTCATTGGGGTTGTTCAGGGGCAGGTGCAGCGGCGACGAGACGAACGCCGCGGCAAGGAGCGCCGCGCCGAGGACCACGCCCCGCACCGAGCCGACGGGGCGAGGCGCCCTGCGGACACGCGCCGGGGCGCTGGACCCGGCGCCGTCGACGTGGACGTCGTCGGCGGCGGGCTCGATCACGCCGCCCCGCTGCGCCGCAGGAGGGTCGACTCGGCCAACAGCAACGCCACGGCACCGAGCAACAGCCACGGCCACAGCGGCGTGCCCGGCGCGTCGTCGCCGCCCCGGCGCACCACGGCGCCGCGCGGCAGCACGTCGCCCGTGCGGCCGGCATCCAGGCGCGTCGGGTCGCTCTCGCGCGGGTCGATGAGCGCGGTGAAGCGCTCGGCGGCCAGCGCGGTGCGATTGCCGGCGCCGTCGACGGCGAACACGCGGTGCAGCCCGGGCCGGTCGATGTCGCCGACCCGGACGACGCCGGCGTCACCTTCCACGTCGACGCGGCGCTCGCGCCCGATCGGCGGCACGACCACGACAACGCGGGTGCGCGGCGGGACCTGCACCGCGCGCGTCTCGCCGACGCGCACCGTGCGCGGGCGGGCGTCGTCGAGAGCGCGGCCCAGATACAGCACGAGCTGCTCGACGAGGGGCAGGTAGCCTGGGCGGATGGGCAGGTCGGTCCACTCGCGGTCGATGGACGTCGCCAGCAGCAGCACGCGCCCCCGCCCTTCGGGGCCGACGTCGCGCTCGAGCAAGGCCGGGGCGTCGTTGGTGAAGCGCATCAGCACCTCGCGTGGCGCCTGTGAGTCGGGCTCCACCAGCATCGTCGTCGTCGTGCGCACCCGCGCGAGGCCGGGCAGGGCCTCGCCGCCGGCGCCGGCGAACGCGCGCAGCGCCGGGTGCTCGGCCTTGAACCGCGTGAAGCCGAGCACCTCGGCGATGCTGGCGTCGTCGAGCAGCGCCTGGCCCTTGGCCCCGCGCAGCACCGCCGGCAGCACGCGGGCGAGGTCGCGGTTCCAGGCGTCGACGTCGACCTGGTCGCCCATCGTGAGCAGCAGCCCGGCGCCTGCCTCGACGTGCGACGTCACCGCCGCCGCCGCCGCAGGCGCCAGCCGCGCGACGTTGGCCAGCACGATGACGTCGACGTCGACCAGAGCGGCGGCGTCGAGCTTCTCGGGCACGGTCACCGTGACCGCCAGCCGCCCGCCGCCCGCCGCGGCCCGCGACGCCGTCAGCGCCTGCGTCAGGTAGAAGACCTCGTCGGCAAACGGCAGCGCATCAGCCTCGCCGTCGACGACGAGCACGCGCACGGCGCTGGTGGGCTCGCGCGGCAGCACGACCTCGTTGTCGGCGGCGAAGGCGTCGTCGCCGAGCGTCAGCGTCAGCGTGCGGGCGTCTTCGGCCACGCCCTCGTCGTCGGAGGCGGTGATGGCGGCGGTGAACGTGCGCTCAACGAGTCGCCCCGAAGACAGCGGCAGCGACAGCCGCGCTGCCCGGCGCGGACCCACCTGCAGGTCGGCGGGCACCTCGACGTCGGGGCCGCCGTAGCGGGCGGCGTGGAAGCGCACCACCAGCCCCTGCGCGCCGGGGCGGACGTCGGCGTCGGCGACCCCGTGGTTCGGGGGCGGGTCCTCGTCGAAGGCGGCGACCAGATCGACGCGCAGGCCGGCGCCGTCTTCGGGGGGCGTCGCCGCGGGGAAGGCGTGGGCGGCCAGATCCGACACGACGATCACGCGCCGGTCGCCGCCGCCTTCGGCGCCAGCTCCCGCGCCGCCGGTGCCGGTCCCGGCCCCGGCGGCCGGCGTGGCGTTGCGGGCCAGCGTCGCCGCGCGGGCCACGCAGGCGCCGACGTCAGCGAACGCCCAGCCCGCCTCGCTGCGTTCGAGCGCTTCGAGCACCGCGCGTCGCTCGAAGGTCGGGGCCACCACGTCGCGGGGCGTGGCGTCGCAGGCGACCAGACCGACGCGGACATCGTCGACGAGGCCGGTGATGGCCTCGCGCGCCTTGGCCTTCGCCCGCGCGAAGGCGTCGCGGCCGTCGAGCGCCGTGTGCATCGAGGCCGAGACGTCGAGGGCGACGACGACGGCCACCGGCGCGCGGGTCAGCGTGGCGGTGGCCTCGTCGACGAGCAGCGGCCGGGCGATGGCGCCGGCCAGCGCGGCGAGGAGAAGCGTGCGCACGAGCAGCAGCAGCAGCTGGCGCAAGCGGATGCTGCGTGCGGTGCGTTTCTGGCTGCGAAGCAGCAGCTCGATGGGCGCAAACGCGACGCGGCGGGCGCGCCGGCGCGACAACAAGTGGATGATCACCGGCAGCGCGACGACGACGAAGCCGCCGACGAGCGCGCCATCGAGCAGCGCCAGCGAGCCCACGTCAGCGCCTCCCCGCGGCGCGCGCGTCGCCGAGCACGTGGGCCAGCGGCTCGACCACCGGGCGATCGCCGCGCACCAGCGCGTAGCGGCCGTCGGCCCGACCCACCGCGGCCTCGACGGCGGCGAGGAAGCGGTGGAGCTCGTCGAGGTAGGCGCCGCGGACCAGCGGCGCGTCGACCTGCACCTCGCGGCTCCCCTCCAGATCCTCGAACTTCACGACGCCGTCGAAGGGGAAGTCGACCTCGTCCTCGTGCAGCACCTGCAGCACCAGCGCGTCGCCGCCGCGGCGCCGCAGGACCGCGAGGGCGTCGAGCGACGCGCCGCCGCAGTCGACGAAGTCGCTGATCACGACGACGACGGTTTTCTTGCGCACGCGCTCGCAGACGCGCTCGAGGGCGTCCTGCAGCGCGGTCTGGCCATCGGCCTGCACGGCGACGAGGGCGGCGCAGACCTGCGCGAGGGCGTCGCCGCGACCACGGGGCGGCAGCTGCGCGCGCTCGCCGCCGGCGAACAGGCTGAGGCCCGGGGCGTCGCCGCGGTGCAGGGCGACGTAGGTCACGGCGGCGGCGAGCGTGCGCGCTACCTCGAGCTTGCTCGTCGACAGCGCGCCGCGGGCGCCGCCGGCGTAGGCCATCGAACGCGAGGTGTCGACGACGACCACGACGTCGATGCGGGTCTCGTCCTCGGTGCGGCGTACGTAGCTCTTGTCGAGGCGCCCCATGACCTTCCAGTCGAGGCGACGCAGGTCGTCGCCGGGGGCGTAGACCTTGTGCTCGGCGAACTCCGACGAGCTGCCGAAGCGCCGCGACCGGTGGCCGCCGGCCCATAGCGCATCGGCAACGACGCGGGCCCGCAGCTCGAGCGGCGCCAGGCCGTGCAGCGTCTTTGGCGACAAGAGGGACGCACCCGCCGTCCCGACGGCACCGCCCGGCGAAGACGGCTCCACAGGCTCGCGCGGGTCGGATCGGCCGCCCCCGCGGGCGTCGTCGACGTCGCCGACCCCGGGGCGCTCGCTCAAGCGGTGTCTCCCACGACGCGCACGATCTCGTCGATCACGTCGCGGGCGCGCGCGCCCTGTGCCTGGGCCTGGAACGACACGACCACGCGGTGGGCCAGCACCGCCGGCGCGACGCGTTGCACGTCCTCGACGGAGGCGGCGAAGCGCCCGTGCAGCACCGCGCGGGCCTTGGCGGCGAGCACCAGCGACTGCGACGCGCGCGGGCCAGCGCCCCACGACAGCTTCGCCGCCGGCGACGTCACCTTGCCGCTCCTGCCATCGACGGCGCCGGCCTCGTCGGGGCGTGTCGCGCGCACGAGCTTCACCGCGTAGCGCACCACCGAGTCGGGCACCGGCACGCGGCGCACCAGATCCTGGTAGCGCAGCACGTCGTCCACCGAGAGCACGGCCTCGGGGGG
>Ga0194124_10005627_pt1 | contig 11570 bp, 27 predicted proteins | sample TA2KigCas0mmetaG_FD_148605 | JGI IMG/M metagenome (GOLD analysis project Ga0194124, IMG submission 148605) | Freshwater microbial communities from Lake Tanganyika, Tanzania - TA2015031 Kigoma Deep Cast 0m | ecosystem: Environmental > Aquatic > Freshwater > Lake | place: Tanzania: Lake...
GGAATATAACGAGGACACCATGGAATTTATTGATAAGCTGGATGCGGAGCAACGAGACAATGCTCTACTGATTGCCCGCGAGGCCAAAAAGATGGGCATCAATCCCCGTCTAGCCGTGGCATTAGCTTATCAAGAAAGCGGCTTAAAGACGCCTGCTAAACCTGGCGCTCACGGTGAGATTGGCATCATGCAGATCAAACCGGCCACTGCAGAGATGATCGGCTTTCCCCGCGAGAAGTTAGATGACCTGGCTGAGAACGTTCGCGCTGGTCTGACCTATCTTAAGATGGGCATTGATAAATTTGGTGACCCGGTGATGGCTGTCGCTGGATATAACGTTGGGGGACACGACCATCCGTTTTTTACCAATCCGGATAAAAAGTTGCCAGAGAGCACCATAAATCATTTGAAATCAATTAAAGGTTTAGGTGGATTTACTCAGGCCGAAGGTGAGGAAGGTGCAACGGAAGCTGCAGAAGCTGATCAGCCGGTTGAGGTATCGTCCGAAGATTTCATGCGCAACAAAGGCCGGATCATGACCGACGTGGTCGGCGCTGGTACAGGTGCTGCCGCGGCCAAAGCCTTGGATGTCGGATCTAAGGGCGTGCAATTCATGGGTAACCTGGCTGAAACCGCTAAGGCTATGGCTGATCGTGCTAGAGCCGGCGCACCCGGAGCGCCCGGTGATCGTGCTAGAGCCGGCGCACCCGGAGCGCCCGGTATGCCGACTGGTGGCCTGCCGCCCGCCCAGGGACCATTGCAGGGACCTCCGGCTGGTGGCCGTATGACCCAGAACTGGATTGGCGCCCAGGATACGACCGGTGCCTACCGTGACGTCGGTATGAAGGCTCGCAGTATGGCCGAGGCTCACCAGATGAAAGAAGCTGCCATCGCAGCAGAAAACAAGATCCGTCAGATTGCTCCTGAGATGCGCCAGGCTCCCGAGCGTGCTGGGCTATTTGTTCCCAGTCAGACCGGGGCCGGCCCACGTGGAGCGCCCACGGTCCCCATCGGACCAGCAACGCCGCCTCCAGGACCGCTAGAAAGGGTCACACAGGCCGCCGGCAGGGGTCTGGGTACCATCGGTGCCTCGCCAGTATTGTCGGGAGCTCTGGGGGGCCTGGGAGCCGCTGAAGGGGCCCAAGAGTTCCATCAGCGATATAAAGCTGGTGACGTACCTGGAATGCTCCTCTCCGGCATGGGCACGGTCGGAGGGCTAGCCTCTGCCTTCCCGCATCCGATTGTCCGCGGGGTAGGCATGGCTTTAAGTGGCGCCTCACCCCTAACCCTTTACTTGCTAGACAAGATGCGTGCCAGTGGCCAGTCAGTGCCACCGGAAATGATCGCCCCCTAACATCTCCTGGGTGTTGACGGTCAGCCCTTCACTCCTCCGTCAATACTCTTGCCCCGGTTCGCCGGGGCTTTTTTATTGCCGCTTTTCAGCCAGGGCTTTACCGACCTCGGTGTTAAGCGACATCACAAACTCGATGCACTTTTCCCCCGCTCGGCTTTCACCGCTTTCTGAATAACGACCGCAGCCACCTTATGGCCATATTCCAAGATATCAACGTCGTCAGCGAAAGAGCCGTCAGGGCTGTTGTTGTTGCAATGAAAAAAAATCTGTTTGAGTTCCTCATTACTTAGCATTCTTGGTCTTCCAAAGTTCCCAGTTGATTACGGTATTACGGGCAATGCTTTTTTGAGCAAAGTTCTTATAATTGTTCAACTCGCTATTGAGAAAATCTTCAACAACGTTGCGGTGCTGCAGAAACTTTTCATACCGTTGAGCTTCCGACTCAATTGCAAAGATCTTTCCGTCCGAGGTTTGAAACGCTGAGATGGTTTTCATTTATAGTTATTTTTAAATTGCCAGAACTCCAACAGACGGTAAAACATCTTCCAGCCACGTTGTAGATCTTCTGGGCTCCACTCAATGATTTTGACTAGGCCCGGAACGCTACGGGACACAAAGACGTTCGCGCACTTAGCCGACTGCATGCCTATACCCACCCGGTAAGCAGCCAGTTGCATCATGTGCTCGTCGTATCCTTCGACCTTATTTGAGTCATAAAACTCTTTGGTTTTGATGTCCAAGACAATCCCATCATCGGATTTGATTGTCCCGCGGGCAAACATATCGACCTTGCCGCCGAAGCCAGTCTCATGAGCAAAGGGTCTTTCGCAGATCCAGTCCTGGTTTTTAAAGAACTTCTCGACAGAAGCATGGATTTCGGTGCCAGCGTCCGCAGCAGACCGTCCCTGCTCTTTTGAGTCAGAAATGATCCGATCGATATAAGCACCCTCGGGTTCGCCTTCATTACGCGGTAGCGTCAGCGCAGCCAGAAGGACCTGCTGGAGCTTCCAGTTGTCGAGACCAGGCTTGGCTGCCACATTGAGAATGGTTGTAACGGACGGCACCAGGTTGTGCTTACGGGCATCTCGTAGGGTCGTATTTCTGATCTTGCCATTAGCGCCCTCGATCTGGTACATCGGCTCCCCGTTACGGGTGTACCAATGGCCAGACTCAGCGGTATAAGCTGAAACTTTAAGTTCGGTCATTTGATTCCCTTTATGTACACGTACCGAGCGTATTTCTTACCGTTGGTCGTTTCCATGCGGGTAAGAATCTTGTGGCCGGCATCCCGTAGATCCTGAATCCTGGCCGCCAGACGCATGCACCGGTACAGCGCGAATGCATCAAGCGGGGTAATGGATTTACGTTTTATGAGATGGGTCAGTATGTCGGATGCATGACTCATGATTGCCTCAGTAGGGGTAGGCGCACAGGTTACGTCTACGACCGTAATAGCAGACTGGTTATTGATCTTGCGCTTACCGTAGATGACCATTGGGCGTAGCCGCTGGCTCTCACATTCTTTGATGGCCTGGATGACTTCCTGCCGGTCCATCGGATGGATATCTTTATCCAGCACCAGGTTCTGTGAAGCCACCTTAGGCGCCTCAAACGTAGAGCTGCAGCCTTGAATAAAGCCAGCCAGACATAAGGTCAGGGCAATTAGCATGGGTTTTCTCATAAGTTCTCCTCAAAAGGGTATGTCGTCATCGAGCTTGGTAATCTGATTGATTGGCGAACCAATTCCCTCGATCACACCGCCTTGACGCTCCTGCCATTCAGGTGACGACATAATTTTGTTTTTGATGTTTTCGCTTAACGTTTCAAACAGTGTCATGTCTGGGTTATCGAGATCAAAAAACGCGGTGGGGTTATGGCCCTCTGGTAGGCCGGCCTTCTTGATGTTGGCAGGCACCGGCATGATGGCCCCGATGTTGGTGTATTCCTTTCCGTCCCTACCCTGGGCGGTAGACACCGAGATCATGGCAAACACGCCCAGAACGTTTTTTAGCTCAACGGCACACAGGCACGCAGTTCCTCGGGGGTGAAGTCCCGGCCGCGCCAGTTCTTTAAGTCTTCCCGTAGGGTGGCCATATCGGACAGGGATGCCGTGTAGTTCTTGCTGATCGACATCGGCTCGCCTTTAGAGGTCACCAGAGGGTTGCCCTGGTCGTCTTCGCCATGCACCTCAAACTTAAACATCACCTTGGGCTGGTACTTTGTCTTGCCCATATATTCGCTTTTTTGCGTACCAAGATCGATGATTTGATAGCACCGGGGATGTATTCGCTTTTTTGCGTACCAAGATCGATGATTTGATAGCACCGCGCCAGATGCAACCCGGCTGGTACCGGTACAAAACTACCTTCAGAACCCGCTTTCACTGTAAGACCCATCGTCTGCTCCTTTGTATGGTTTAAAAATAGCTGCTGGACGCTTTTTCAAGCCGCACCCGTACCGGATTAAGTTCCAGTCGTCCGGGGTGGCTTTGCCGGCCTCAGCCCGGCTAAGGGCGTCTTCCAGCATCTGCTGCAATTCCAGGTTGGCCTGGTGATATTCGCTGTCAGTCATCTGTCGCTTTCGAGGTTAGTCGAGCCATAAGGATAAAGGGTGTAATCGGGAAATACAAGAAAGTTTGCATTCCAGATAAAATGGTTTACTATGCAGTTAGATTTTCAGGAGATAGCGATGACATTGAGAGAGTATTTCGCCGGCAAGCCGCATGGCAGCAAGGCAGACATGGCCAAGGCCCTGGGCATTAGCCGGACCTGGATGGCCCTGGTTATCAACGGCCTGCGCATACCGAGCCCGGAGCTGGCCCTTGAGATAGAACGGATCACAAACGGCCAGGTGCGGCGGGTAGATCTACGGCCAGATCTGTTCGGGGAGGTCAAATGATTTGGTACAAATTCCACGTCGGGGACTACATCACGCATACCCTGCACCTGGACGACGCCGAGGACCTAGCCTACCGGCGTCTGATCGACACCTCTACATGATGACCGAAAAGCCCATTCCAAACGATCTAACGGTCGTTTGTAAGAAGGTTCGGATGGACCTGGATGTGGTCGAACCAGTGCTCAAAGAGTTCTTTCAACCGACGGTTGACGGATGGTTGAACCAACGGTGCGAAGAAGAGATTTCGAAGTACGCAAAATTTGTCAAACATAACACCGAAATTGCCAAAAAGAGCGTTAAGGCAAGACAAGCTCGTGCGGCTAAGAAGCGCACCAGTCAAGGCTCTGAACCAGCGGTTAACCTGCGGTCAACCTCCGGTGAACCTGCGGGCAACCAAACAGATACAGAAACAGAACCAGAAAAACAAAAGCAACACCCTTCGTCGACTGCGTCGACCGCGTTCGAAAATTTTTGGACCGTCTGGCCGGCAAGCAAGCGCAAGGTCGCCAGGGCTGCCTGCCAGAAAATTTGGGCTGACCGCAAGCTCGATGCCCTGGCCGCCGAGATCCTCGGCCACATCCGGGCGATGAAACAGACCCAGCAGTGGCGGGAGGGGTTTGAACCGTCCCCAAAAACCTACCTTGGGCAGTCCCGGTGGCTGGACGGCAACCCCGAAGGGGACAGCTCAACCCCAGGAGTTTTTGCAGGAAGGAGAGTTCTGTGATCGGAGATATGCCTCTAAAACGCATGAGAATGGCCGGTAAGGCCCCCAAAGCGGTCTGGGTATGGGTAGGTATCCACCCGACTGAGATGTCGGCTCTATGGCCCGAAATTCCAGAGTTTCGTTCTCACCCGGAAGTGGCCATTTTGCCCTCTGATCGGATCGAATTTTTGGACCTTAGGTTTGCCTATGGGCTGCAGGTTCACATCGACGGAGACGATTCTAGGGACCGAATCCTGAAAGTTCACCGGGCATTTACGGAGGTAGGCGCCAAGTCTGTGTCGACCATGATCGAGGGCAATTTGCTGTTTAACTTGGGAGCGAAGATTGAATATCCTGCAGCCTGACAACATCGATTTTGCTGCCTACCTACATGCGACGGAACCCCAGCAAAAGATCCGCGAGGCCGGGGTCTGGCTGGAGGATATTAAGCAAGACGCCATCCACCCGCCGCAGGAAAACCTGATCTGCATGCCCTGGATCAAGACCCAGGCGTCGTTTCACTACCGTCCGGGTGAGGTCACGGTCTATGCCGGCTCAAACGGTGGCGGGAAGTCTTTGATCACCGGCCAGATTGCGATGGGCTTAATTAAGCAAAAGCAACGGGTCTGCATAGCTTCGTTTGAGATGAAGCCCAAGCGATCAATCTACCGGATGATCCGCCAGTTTTCCGGCGAGAACATTGATCGGCCGCGGTACCAGGACAAAGCAAAGTACATCACCGATTTAGTCATGCGCTTTAAAGACTTCTCGGCAAGTCACCTTTGGTTTTACGACCAGCAGGGAACGACCAATGCAAATCAGGTCATTGCAATGGCTAGGTACTGCGCAGTCAAGCTGCAAATCACTCATATTTTTATTGACTCGCTCATGAAGTGCGTGCCGAGTGAAGACGATTACAACGCGCAGAAATATTTTGTGGATGAGCTAACCGCTCTGGCCCGGGATCACAACATCCATATTCACCTGGTGCATCACATTCGAAAACTTACGAGTGAAGAGGTGACACCGAATAAGAACGATTTAAAGGGCACCGGGTCTATTGCAGATCAGGTTGATAACGTGTTACTCGTTTGGCGAAATAAAAAGAAAGAGCACGCAAGCCATGCGGGCAATAGCGTAGACGATGCGACACCAGATGCGATGTTGATGTGCGAGAAACAGCGAAACGGAGAAAACGAGGACTGGTATTCATTGTGGTTTCACAAAGACAGCCACCAGTTCATTGATCAATTTGACAGCAGGCCGATGGTGTTCGATGACAAGGGAGACTTCTGATGCGGTATGGGAAAAACTTAGAGCCTGGAAGGAAGGCGAGGGCGAGGACCAAAGCAGGCACCGACATCTGGTGGCTTGGGTTATCCGTATGCGGCTTCATGATCGGGATAAGGCGGTCAAGTGGCTCAAAGGCTGGAACGAAAAGCACCCCAGATCTATTTTGGAACGAGACGTACTTAGCCAGTGGCATAAAGGTAATCGAGGCGAAGGCTGGAAATGATTGAGGTGACTTTGCCCTGGCCGCCATCGGTGAATCACTATTGGCGCTCATACCGCGGCACGGTGGTGGTCAGCGAGGCCGGACGAAAGTATCGCAAGGCGGTAGCAGAGCAGACATTCCTGCAATCCCGCGGTAAGAGCACGATCGGAAAGCTAAAGGTAACGATCGAGGCGTGGCGTCCGGATAACCGCCGGCGAGATCTGGACAACCTTTTAAAGGCGGTGTTGGACTCAATGAGTCATGCCGGCTTGTATATCGATGACTCGCTTATTGTGGACTTGAGAATCTACTGGGCGACAGAGATCGGTGGAATGCTAAAAATAAAAATTGAGGAATTAGATGAGCAAAAAAACAGCGTGGGCAATTAAAACCAAACGAGATTATTTCATCAATAAACCTCCGCAATATTATTGGGAGGCTGATCGGACTTTGCTATTTAGAACTCGCAAGCAAGCAGAGACCTGGCTGGTTGCAAATAACTTTTGGGGTGGCAGGGCAGCAGTCGTAAAAGTAACTATGACAGTAAAGGAGTACATGGTATGAGCGCAGGCGTCTTTTTATTTTGGATGATTACTTTAATTGGGAGCACGCTATGGCTGTATCGAAACGAGTGAAACAGGACCCGACCTTACTTGACTTGTATGCGGCGATGGCATCGATTGGATTAATTCAAAGATATGGACCAGAGGCATTGCCGGCTTTTGTTGCAAAAGGTTCTTTTGAAATAGCGCAGGCGATGCTCGAGCGAAGAACAGAGATTATGGAGAAAAGAGATGAGTAACGAACGAGACCCACACAAAGCGGTTGATTACATCATTGCCAATGCCAAGAAGTTTGCAAAGGCCAAAGCGGAGCGGGTATACCTTGAGGAATATCGGAAGTCACTAAAGTCGTTACTGATGAAACGCAGCCTCGAGGAATCGATTGGGGCTCAGGAGCGAGAGGCTTATGCGCATGAAGAGTATCGCCAGCTGTTGGGTGGGCTGAAAGAAGCGGTTGAGGTGGAGGAGAAGCTGCGCTGGGACCTCATTGCCGCTCAGGCGCGAGTAGAGATTTGGCGCACCGAGCAGGCCAACCTGCGTGCGGAGGGCAAGGCAACGATATGAGGGTGGGATTGTGAGCCAGGAAATTGTCGAGGGCGACTGGGTGTTGATATGCGAAACCAACGAAAAGGGAGAGGTCGTTGTCGTTTTGGACCAAGGTGAGCGATTCATGGTGAGGGTAGAAGGAACCCTGTCATGGCCATTTCCAAAAACAGTGCATGTAATGGTTGAAAAGATTCGGAAAATTAAGAAAGTTAAGAATGATCTAAAGTGGTACCAAATTAATTTATTTGGAGAGAAAAAATGAAAGACTTAATTGATTTAAAAAAAATGTGGGAATGGTGCGTAGCACGTTGGCGCACCTCATTCGGTTGTGTGGTGTTGGCGCTCGTCGCATTTTGGATGGGCATGGCCCTGGAAGAAAAATTGATTACTGAGGATTGCCGATTCATGGGATCGTTCCGCGATGGAGCGCAGACGTATAACTGTCAGGTGAGGGTGAGATGAGCGACTTGAGAAAAGCAGCAGAGCAGGCATTGGAGGCTTTGGAAGCAAACTTAGGCAAATGGAGAGCAAAGACTCCAGCAATTGAAGCACTACGCCAAGCACTAGAGATGAAATGCCCATGTCAGGTCAATCAATATAAAGTTATTTTCAGTAAACCATGTCCTGTTAATAATTTAGAAATTAAATACAAATTAAAAATTAAAACTACAAAAGTGATTTTAGTTGAAGATTTATTAGAGTTTGTAGAAAATTTACAGAGCGACTATCACGAAATTTTTGCGGATAGATTGGCACAAAAATTTGGTGGTAACCAAGTTTTAACAGGTTTTCATCACGGCGTTTATATCTCTACAAAACGTTAATGATCCACTATCACGGCACACCAATCACGCCAAGGTCTAAGTTGTTGGAGATGCAGGGGAGGCACTTTTGTGTCTCTTTTGCAGACCCAAGAGACCTAGAAACGTGCTTGCAAATTGGTCAAAGTCTGATGATGGACAATGGTGCTTTTACTGCCTACACAAAAGGCAAACCAATGGATAAGCCAGGGTTCTATGCGTGGTGCGAAGAATATCTTGCACATCCAAATTGGGCAGTAATACCTGATGTCATTGGGGGATCGGTAGAAGAGCAGCGGGAGTACATGAAAAATACCTATGGGCGTGTTTGTCTTGGGTCTTCTGGCGATTTTTGGCAGATCGGCACAAGAAAGTGGGAACAGAGGATGGATCAAGTCTTTGAGATGTTGACAAAGACCAGAAGGTATCTCCCTTGGATTCACGGAATGAGGATGCTAGGACAGTCTGATGGCCGCTGGCCTTTATCTTCAGCAGATTCGTCTAATATCGCGAGGAATCATGCAATCTCAAATTTAGAACCAGAAGTTATGGCGCAAAGAATAGACGCTAAAAATCCACCGCTGAAATTTAAGTCATCACTACAATTAGATTGGATTGGAGAGATAAAGTGAGTTTCTTAGTAGCCAACATCCCCCCGATTAAGTGCTTTGTTAAAGCAGAGTATCTGTACGATCAGACCAGGCGACACGGGGAACTTGAGCCATGCGTCTGGATGACGGTCAAGTCGATCAAGGGCCAGGCGTTGCGGATCGAATCTTTGTTGACTAACTACGGCGCTTTGTACGACAAGCTCCCGTTGTCGGCCTATGTCTGGAAAGCTGTCGAGGAGCCGCTGCCACTGGACTATCTTCAGATCTGGGACTGTATGTCCTACGACTTAACGGTAGTGGAGAAGTCAAACCTCCGGGGACTCAAGGCTAAGTTCTACTGCAAGGACCGCCAGTTCTACTTTGGCAGCTATATGTTCACGGTAGATTTCTGCGCGGCCGATCACAACCGACTAGACCTGACATTTACAGAAGGCACCCAAGAGCATAAGTCGTTCAATATCCTGAAGCTGGATAACGGACAGTTTGCAGCGCAGCCCAATAACCGGTGTCTGTTTTACGACCTGAGCATGGTCCCAAACGAAACAAAGTTTCCTGATTTCTTGGTCCCGAGTAACACCTGGTCAGTCGAGAGCACGGCCAAGTGGACGACGGGCAGTTCCTGGTTTTATTCCATTGACGAGAGGACAGAATGAACTTTTACAACACAGTAGCTATTCTTTGCGTAGTTGGTTTGGTTTGGCTACTCATTGACAACAAAATAGATCGTGCTCACGCAGAGGGATTTAAAGTAGGCATGCACTACGCCCTGAAATCTGACCCGCCTAGCGAAGAACTTGAAATGGTGTGCGCTGGCCTGTGGGTTGGTGAGCAGAATAAGAAGTATCACGCCAAGCAGAAGTGACAAAAGACGAGAAGCGCCACCTGTCTGCCCTAGCCGAACTAGGCTGCGCTGTTTGCCGGCGCATGGGCTACCCGGGCACCCCGGCCGAGATCCACCACCCTAGGACGGGCGTAGGGGGCGCCAGGCGGGCGCCGCACTCCCAGGCCATCCCACTCTGCCCCGAGCATCACCGCGGGCCTACAGGCGTCCACGGGCTTTTTGGGCACGAAGGGCTTCCCAAAGCATTGGGGGTTCACCGAGGCTGACCTACAGGAGGACTGCCGGCGGGTGTTAGCTGAGGCCCCCAGACTAATACCTGAGTAATTTATGGGGTTATAGTAAAAAAAGTAAAAAAAGGGGTTGCAGGGGGTGTAACGAACGATTACATTTCTATCTACGGTCACTGTGATCGTTACAGCGAAAGGAAAGCGAAATGAAAACCACCGACATGATTACCACCAACGTAGATCAGCTGGGCATGCTGCTCGCCCAGATCGCCGATCTGACAGCCCAGGCCGACTCAATCAAAGACGAGCTTAAAGATTCAGCCACCGCACCTAACGGCTCCAAAGTCTTTGAGGGCAACCTCTTCAAAGCAACCGTGGTTGAGGCTAACCGCTCCACCGTTGATTACAAAGCTCTGCTGTCTGACCTTGGCGTATCAGCTGACGTAGTCGCAAAGTACACCAAGACCACCGCAGTCTTCTCTGTCAAAACTACCGCACGTTAATCAGGAGATCAACATGGCAACAACAATCTCAGCTCGCCCCTCAATCGACCACGCCGGTGATGAGTGGTTGATCGTGGAGTACATCAAAGAGATGGACGACAAGTTCATCTGCCGTCTTCGCAGCAAAAACAACTTCACCTTCACTGAGGGTGATGGCTGTCGCCCGGTTGAGACCGTGGCTTTTTTGGACAAGAACATGGTCGTTCAGGCCGCCCTTGACTCGGCTGCTTTGCGGTCTGGTACTACCGGTATTTGCTTGTTTGGCAAGACCTATTGGTTTTCTTAATTCACGGGGCTCCGGCCCCTACTTTGAGGAGATAAAAAATGCACGGATCTTTCCAAAACAGAATGTACGAAGCAATGACGAATGGCGCTCCCCAGCCGCAAGCCGGTATGGCCGCAACAATCACTGGTTATACAGACCGCCATGCAGCAACGGTTATTTGCTGGGACTCAAACAAGGAAATCATTACGGTGCAGCAAGATACTGCCAAGCGTGTTGATGATCGCAGTATGAGTGAGAGTCAGAAGTATGAATTCTCACCAAATCCGGATGGCACTAAGTGGTACTTTCGCAGAAACAAAAAAACCAATCGTTGGGATCGCATTGTATTGAACGCAGAAACCGGCCGCTGGAACAAACACGAATACGGCGGCCTGATTCTTGGAATGCGTAACGAGTATTACGACTATTCATTCTAATAACCGGGGGCTTCGGCCCCCATTTTCAGGAGATCAAAATGACAACTTATCAAGACCTTATCAATGAAGAGCGTGGCATCAAGATGCGCCGGCCGGTCGAATTTCACCAGGCAGCCAACGTGATGTCTAACGGCCACCTCGGTGGCTTTGCGGAATCCCTGGCACTTACCTGGTTCCGAGCTGACCCAGCCAACCGCGAGAAGATCCAGGCCACTTGGCCAGAGCTTTTTGTTCGCGCCTTGGAAATCTTTGAACTGAAAGACCAAAAATGACCATTAAGTTAGCTTACTGCGATTACATCGCCCACCTGATCAAAAAGCACCTTTT
>Ga0194124_10005630_pt1 | contig 11562 bp, 9 predicted proteins | sample TA2KigCas0mmetaG_FD_148605 | JGI IMG/M metagenome (GOLD analysis project Ga0194124, IMG submission 148605) | Freshwater microbial communities from Lake Tanganyika, Tanzania - TA2015031 Kigoma Deep Cast 0m | ecosystem: Environmental > Aquatic > Freshwater > Lake | place: Tanzania: Lake Tanganyika...
CACCGCCCACAATCCCATAAAAGCCCGTTCCCGGTAATGCGATACCAGTTCGCCACCGGCATCCCGCATCAAATCTCCGCCCCAGCAGCGTATATCGGCGTCCGCATCGAAGGCCTTAATCGCCTTAATCAGGTTGGCACCGTGCAAATCGCCGCTGGCCTCTCCCGCCACAAGGTAATATTTGCGGGCACGGCTCATGTAAACCAGTTAAGGTCAATAATGATGGTCCACAACGCATTCAATACCGTGCCTATCAGCCAACCCCTGCCAAAATTGAGTAATTTGGGATTGCGCATCACCAGAAAGAAAATGCCAATATTGGCGGCCACGCCCACCTGGTAATAGGTATTGTAAAATCCTTCGCCGTGCAAAATGGCGTAAATAATGGTTTGAAACTTAATGCCCTGTGCCATGGCAATCCACCCAGCCACCAGCATGGGCAGCATTGCAGCTATCAGCAAACCGCTTACCAGTTGTATAATTCTATCCATTTAAATCCCAATTATTAATAGCACCAATGCGCTGATGATCTGTTAAATCAAACATGGTGGGCACGATCGAAATATAGTCATTTTGCAAAGCCCATTCGTCGGTATCCTGCCCCTGATCCATGTTTACAAAGTTACCTGTCATCCAGTAATATGTGCGACCAAACGGATCGGTGCGCTGATCAAAATCCTCTTTCCATTTGGCCTGTGCCTGACGGCAAACCTTAATGCCTTTAATAATGCCGTCCTCAGGTTTGGGGATGTTTACGTTCAGCAGCGTGCCATAAGGCAAATCGTTGTTAAGCACATTTTCCGCAATTTTTTTAATGAAGGGTTTTGCGGGAATAAAATCGGCCTCCCAGCTGTAATCGCAAAGCGAAAAGCCGATGGCTTTCATACCATCAATGGCCCCTTCCATGGCGGCACTCATGGTTCCGCTATAGATGACATTGATGCTGCTGTTGGAACCGTGGTTAATACCCGACACCATCAAATCCGGTTTGCGGGGTAATATTTTATCAATGGCGATTTTCACGCAATCCACGGGCGTACCACTGCACTGCCATGCCTCCACACCCTGAAAAAGTTCCACTTTGGTGAGGCGTATTGGCTGATTAATGGTGATGGCGTGTCCCATGGCGCTCTGGGGTTTATCGGGGGCTACCACAATTACTTCGCCCAGTTCCAGCATGGTTTCCACCAGTGCCGAAATACCCGGAGAGGTAATGCCGTCATCGTTGCTGATTAATATCAGGGGTTTTGTCATGTTGCAAAATTCGGGGATTTATATGGCAGAATTGATATTTTGCATGAAATGGTTGTTGCCATGGGCTTGCAGGGACAGGTCGCGACCTGTCCCAACAATGACATAACCATTCATTCCTGTTGCCATAATCGTGTATATTTGCACCATGCAGGATAAATACGGTTTGCGCGGTGTTTCCAGCCAAAAGGAAGACGTACATAACGCCATACGCCACGTAGATAAAGGCCTTTACCCAAAGGCATTCTGCAAAGTCATTCCCGACCTGCTGGGCAATGACCCTGAATACTGCAACATCATGCACGCCGATGGCGCCGGCACCAAAAGCAGCCTTGCCTACCTCTACTGGCGCGAAACGGGCGACATGAGTGTGTGGAAAGGCATTGCGCAGGATGCCATCGTAATGAACACCGACGACCTGCTCTGTGTGGGCGTTACAGGGCCTTTCCTGCTCAGCAGCACCATTGGGCGAAACAAAAACCTGATTCCCGGAGAAGTTATTGCAGCCATCATCAACGGCACCGAGGAGTTTTGCGCCAACATGCGCGATTTGGGCGTTGAAATCTACACCACCGGTGGCGAAACCGCCGATGTGGGAGATTTGGTGCGAACAGTTATTGTGGATTCTACATTAACTGCCCGGGCCAAACGCAGCGATATCATCAGCAACCATACCATTGCACCCGGACAGGTGATTGTGGGTTTTGCATCCTACGGTAAAGCCACGTATGAAAGCGAATACAACGGCGGCATGGGCAGCAATGGCCTCACCAGTTTTCGGCACGATGTTTTCAGCGCGGAGTACCGCGAAAAATATCCCGAAAGCTACGATACAGCCCTGCCTAACAACGTGGTTTACTGCGGCAGTAAAAAACTCACCGATGCGGTGGCCGAAAGTCCGCTGGATGCCGGAAAACTGGTACTCTCTCCCACAAGAACCTACGCACCGCTGGTGCAAAGCATACTGAAAGAATTGCGCCCGGCCGTGAAAGGCATGGTGCACTGCAGTGGCGGAGGACAAACCAAGGTATTGCACTTTACCGATAATATTCACGTTGTGAAAAACAACCTATTGCCCATTCCACCGCTATTCCAAATGATCAAGGAAGAGAGCGGCACGGCATGGGAAGAAATGTTCAGGGTGTTTAACATGGGCCACCGCTTGGAAATTTACACCGACGAAAAATCGGCAGAAAACATGATGCAGATTGCTAAATCGTATGATATTGATAGCCGGATTATCGGCTACACCGAGGCCTCCGATGTCAAATCCCTCACCATTTCAGGTGCATGGGGTGAGTTGAGGTATTGAAAATCAGATGCACAATGGTACTTAAAACAACAACGTTGGCATGCGCATGTCCAAGCACCAAGCCAAGTAAGAGATTTTCCTTAGTAATTTGTTACCAATACCGACCCCGGAGGGGTCGCATGTCTGTAACCCGGAGCGGCAGCGCCGGGTGGGCGACCCAAGGAGCACTAGACCCCGGAGGAGGTCGCATAAACGAGCTATCTAAAGGCTTACGTAAAAAAATGATATGGCTATTTGGTTAAAATCTTATAGCTTTGCATTCAACAACCCTTTAATCAACAAAATGAAAACTTCAATTATTGCTTTTTTTGCCTTGGCCGGGATGCTCGTGTTTTCAGCATCCTGCAAAAAAAAGGAATCTCCTGCACCTGCACCTGTGGCTGACTTTAATTACTCCGGCGATGGCGCCATGGCGCCTGCAGATGTCACATTCACTAATACTTCCGTTAACGCTACTGAATACCTTTGGGATTTCGGTGATGGAACCACCTCAACCGAAAAGGATCCCTCGCGCACTTTCGCAGTAGGAGGCAGTTTCACTATTACCCTCACAGCAAAAGGTGCGGGAGGAACGCACAGCGTCACCAAAACCCTCAGCGTGCTGGATGCTCCAAAAAGCTGCATTATAAAATCAGTGAGCCTATCCCAAATGCCCTTTGCCGATGCCAAGGGCGCAGGATGGGATTTGTTTGACGGTCCCGATGTGTGTTATAAAATCACGAATGCCGCCGGCGATGTATTGGTAGATGGTACCAGTGCACGTTTCGACAATACCGCTTCAAGCAACCTGCCCCGCAATTGGACCTTGAGTCCGGCACATACCATTTCTCCTTTGAATACCGTGAGAAACATCCAGATTCACGATTACGATCTGCTCGATCCCAGCGATTTGATAGGGAGCGTTTCCTTTAATCCGAATGCGTATCTTGGCAGCTATCCGGCATCTGTAACCCTTACAGGGAAAGACATTACAGTGACCCTGGGGTTGCAATGGCAGTGAGGCAGACCCGGTTTTTTATTTTTTCAACTCCGGGACGTGTTATCCTCAAAAACCGCCCAAACACTTGCGCAATTCAAAAATTTGCCATATATTTGCATCACTTTCCTAAACAAATAACGGAAGGGGACAAGCCAAAAGCAGTCCCCTTTTTTATTGACTATGGCAAATTTGGAAACCAGACTCAAGACACTCGTGGAGCAGGAAGCACCTGCTTTCGAACTCTTTTTGGTATCCCACACCGGAACCCCGGCCGGTTTTTATCGTTTTTACATGGATGGAGAAAAACCCGTTACCATGAACCACCTGTCATCCTTTACCCGCCACGTCTCCAAAAAAATAGATGAAGGCGATTTCGGAGATAGAAAATTTACGTTTGAAATTTCCACACCCGGCGCCGACAAACCAATCTCTGACCTTAGGCAATTGCCCAAACACTTCGGCAGAACCCTTGAAATAGAAACGGCAGAGGGAACCAAATTAGAAGCCAAACTGATAGCCCTGCAAGGTAGCGAACTGCAATTGGAAGAGCAGATTGTGCTGAAAGGAAAGAAAACGGAATCCCGGCCCGTTCAGATTGCCTGGGAAAACATTAAAAGTGCAACAATAAAAATAATTTTCAACTAATATGAGCAAAGCTAAAACCAAAGAGCTGGGCATGAGCCTAATTGAGAGTTTCTCAGAATTCAAAGAATTCAAGAACATCGACAGGGCCACCATGATGCGTGTACTGGAAGACGTATTCCGCAGTATTCTGCGCAAGAAATACGGTCCCGAAGCCAATTTCGACATCATTATCAACATCGAAACCGGCGATATAGAAATGTATCACCTGCGCCTGATTGTGGAAGAGGGTGAAGTAGAAGATCCCAGCCTGCAGATCAGCCTCAGCGAAGCACAACAGTTGGAACCCGATTACGCCGTAGGCGAAGATTGTATTCAACAGGTATTTCTGGATGACTTCGGACGCCGCAGCATTCTCAATGCCCGTCAGACCCTGATGAGCAGAATTATAGAACTGGAAAAAGACGAATTGTTCCGTAAATACAAAGACAAGCGTGGCGAAATTATGAGCGGCGAAGTCTATAATGTGTGGAAACGTGAAATCATGGTACTTGACGACGAAGGCAATGAACTGGTTCTGCCTAAGGAACACATGATTCCCCGCGACATGTACAAAAAAGGCGATACACTGCGTGCTGTAATTCACGAAGTGAATATGGACAAAGGTTCGCCCCGCATTATCCTTTCCCGCACCAGCCCTGAATTTCTGGAGCGCCTGTTTGAACTGGAAGTTCCCGAAATCCTGGACGGCCTGATTACCATCAAAAAGATTGTAAGAGAGCCCGGTGAACGCGCCAAAGTGGCTGTGGAAAGCTATGATGACCGCATTGATCCTGTAGGGGCATGTGTGGGTGTGAAAGGTGCACGTATTCACGGAATCGTGCGTGAACTGCGCAATGAAAATATTGATGTAATCAACTACACCACTAACCTGTCTCTGTTCATTCAGCGTGCTTTGCAACCCGCAAAAATCACCCGCATGGAGCTGGACGACACCAACAAAAAAGCCGATGTGTTTTTGGATGCCGACCAGGTATCGCTGGCCATTGGCAAAGGTGGCCACAACATCAAGTTGGCCGGCAAATTATCTGGTTACCAAATTGAAGTTTACCGCGTAAATGTGGAAACACAGGATGAGGATGATGTGGAACTTGATGAATTCCTGGATGAAATCGATGCCTGGATCATTGACGAATTTAAGAAAATTGGCCTGGACTCTGCACGCTCCGTACTGAGAGCCAGCAGCGAGGATCTTGTTCGCCGCACTGAATTGGAAGAAGAAACCATTCAGCAGGTGAAGGATATCCTGAGAGCTGAATTTGAAGACTGATAGGTGATGATGCTTTTCATTCCATGAAAAATATCGTCGCCACAACGGTGGAAATATGCAAAGCAATGCCGCATACAACCACCGACATAGCGAATAGAGAGGTTTAGTTCCGCCGGCCCGCATGCCGACGGAACCAAACCCCGATATTCCGAATTGGCATTGCAGAGGATAAAACGTAAATTTGAACACGAAACATGGCGGAATACCGTTTAGCTAAAGTTGCAAGCGAGCTTAATCGCAGTTACCAGATTCTGGCTGACACCCTTAAAGGAAAGGGTTTTAGCGTAGATGCAAAACCAACTACCAAAATTACCGAGGAAATGTACCAGGTGCTGGTACAGGAATTTGCCGCGGACAAAAGTGCCCGCGAAGAGGCAAATAAACTCAAAACCAATCGCGAGGGAAAACCACTGGCCCCACCGCCGGCAACCAAACCCCTGGCAACCAAAACAGAAGAGCCGGAACCCGCCAAACCCCTGGCCCCCGTAAAACCTGAAGTTACGGCAACTCCCCCTGCAGAGGAAACTGAAAAAATGGAGGCCCGCAAAGAAGAACTCAGCGGACCCAAAATTTTAGGCAAAATAGAAATTGCTATCAAAAAGGGCAAAGCATCCAAAACTGAGGATAAACCGGAAGCGAAAAAACCGGCCAAAAAAGAAGAAAAATCTGTAGAGACACCAGTAGTGGTAGAGCCTGAAACCACCACTGCTGAAGCACCCGATACACTGGAAGAGGATGAGGATGTTGAAAAAGTTGAAACCAAATTCGAAAAGCTATCCGGTCCTAAGGTTTTAGGAAAAATTGAGTTACCCAAAGATTCACCCAGCGGGGTGAAAAACCTGGCCGATGAAGCCCGCGATGATTTGAGAGAGAAGCGGAAACGCAAACGCAAAAAAGTGGGTGGTGAAAAGGTTGCCGTTCAGGATAAAATCAAAGAAGAAGAACGCATCGCCAAAGAGAAGGAGAAGACCGATCCCAAAGCAGAAATCTCGCAGAAAGATGTCCGCAATAAGGTAAAAACCACCATGGGCAAACTGGGTGGTGCCGGACAAACACGCGGATTGAAACAAAAACTCAAAACCCAGCGCAAAGAAGCCCGTGAATACACGCGGATGGAGGAACGAGAACGCCTGGAAAAAGAAAGTAAAATAGTTAAAGTTACTGAATTTCTTACCGCAAACGACCTGGCCAGCCTGATGAATATACCGGTGACCAAGGTAATTTCTACCTGTTTTGCAATCGGTATGATGGTAAGTATCAACCAGCGTTTGGATGCAGAAACCATTCAATTGGTGGCAGGTGATTTTGGTTTTGAAGTGGAATTTGTAGATGCTGAAGCACAGCTCGAAGTGGAAGAGGATGAAAACGATGCACCCCAAGACCTGCAGCATAGACCACCGATTGTCACTGTTATGGGACACGTTGACCATGGTAAAACCTCGCTGCTTGATTATGTGCGTAAAGCCAACGTTATTGCCGGAGAAGCCGGAGGCATTACCCAGCATATCGGAGCTTATGAAGTAACCCTCTCCGACAGCCGTAAAATAACATTCCTGGATACACCCGGTCACGAAGCATTTACAGCGATGCGAGCACGTGGTGCCAAAGTTACCGATATCGCGATTATCGTAATTGCGGCCGACGATAGCGTGATGCCACAAACCCGGGAAGCCATTGCGCATGCGCAGGCTGCCGGTGTTCCTATGGTATTCGCTTTCAATAAAATTGACAAGGAAGGTGCCAACGCCGATAAAATTCGCGAGCAGCTTGCCGGTATGAACATCCTGGTGGAAGACTGGGGCGGAAAATTCCAGTGCCAGGAAATATCAGCCAAAAAAGGCCTGAATGTAGATAAACTACTCGAAAAAGTATTGCTCGAGGCAGAAATCATGGAGCTGAAAGCCAACCCTGACCGCAAAGCCAAGGGAACGGTCATTGAAGCCACTATGGAAAAAGGTCGCGGTATCGTGTGCAGTATGCTGGTTCAAACCGGAACCTTGCGTGTAGGCGACAACATGGTTGCTGGTCCTCACTATGCCAAAGTACGTGCGCTTTTCAATGAGCGTGGAAATAAAATAGATTTTGCACCACCAAGTACACCCGTAAAAATGCTGGGTTTCAGCGAAAACCCTACTGCGGGCGACATGTGGGTGGTAATGGCAGAAGAAAGCGAAGCCAAAGAACTGGCCACCAAACGTATGCAGCTTGTTCGTGAACAGGGAATACGCACCAAACGCCATATTACACTGGATGAAATCGGACGCCGTCTGGCAATCGGAAACTTCAAAGAACTTAAAATTATCGTTAAAGGTGATGTGGACGGTTCTGTGGAAGCATTGTCGGATGCCCTGCTGAAACTAAGTACCGAAGAGGTAATGGTTTCCGTAATTCACAGTGGTGTGGGACAAATATCGGAAAGCGATGTGCTGCTGGCCTCTGCTTCAGACGCCATCATAGTGGGCTTCCAGGTTCGACCCAGCGCCAAGGCGCGTCAGCTTGCTGAGCAGGAAGAAATTGACATTCGCCACTACTCCGTAATTTACCAGGCCATTGAAGAGGTGAAAAGCGCCATGGAAGGCATGCTTAGCCCCGAAGTGGTGGAGAAAATCGTGGGTAACGTGGAAGTACGCGAAGTATTCAAAATCAGCAAAGTTGGCAGCGTAGCCGGTTGTATGGTTACCGACGGAAAAGTGGAACGCAAGAATAAAATCCGTGTTATTCGCGACGGTGTGGTTATTCATACCGGTGAACTCGCATCACTGAAACGCTTTAAGGACGACGTGAAGGAAGTATTGCGCGGCTTTGAATGCGGTCTGCAGATTGAGCGCTTCAACGATATTGAAGTAGGCGACTACCTGGAAGTGTACATCGAAGAACAGGTGAAACGCACCCTGTAAGGTTATAAAGATGGAATTAACCACCCGCAAATTCTGGTCGGATTACTGGCACAGTAAAAACGAGGAGTTCGAAAAGCCTGTAAAACAGGATTACATATTCACCCCTCTTTTCCGTGAAATGCTGTCCGGCATGAATTTTAAGGACGCTTGCGAACTGGGTGGTTTTCCGGGTACCTTCTCCATACACGTAAAACGTGATTTGGGGGTGCCCTGCTCCCTGGTGGATTATTTTATCGACGATGCATTGCTCCACCGCTTTTTACAGGCCAACAACCTGGCCAGTGATGCACTTGCCTGGAAGGAAGCTGATATTCTGGTTAATGAACCGGCCCACCAAACATACAACTTTGTTTTTTCCATCGGACTTATCGAACATTTCGAAAACACCTCCGAGATTTTGCAATCGCATGCAAAATATGTGAAACCCGGGGGCAGGCTGTTAATTATTTTACCTAATTTTACCGGAATTAATGGTTGGTTTCAGCGAAGGTTTGACAGGGAAAACTATAACAAACATTATATCCCCTGCATGAATCCTGTGTTATTAAAAAACACATTGTTTGAACTGGGTGGAAAACATGTTCAGGGTGGTTTTCTCGGTAATTTCAGTATTTGGCTTGAAAATTATCCGTCGCAACCGTTGTGGGTTAAGATGTTTTTTAAATCAACATGGTTTGCAGGCAAGGTTTTTACCAAGTTGTTCGGTCTGAATAACAAAACTACAGCACCCTACATCTGGGTTGCCTGCGATTTTTAAAGCAGAGCACGTATGGAGTTTTTATATGACACAGACCCAACTTAATCTTTACAGAGCATTATAATTGCTCCCTTTGTATTTAATTTGCATTGTTTTTGGGTGAAACCAGAACAGCACACAGATTCATGAAGTTAATTATTCCTATGGCTGGTATGGGAAAACGCATGCGGCCCCATACACTCACCGTTCCCAAACCCCTGCTGCCTGTAGCAGGCAAGCCCATCGTTCACTGGCTCATTGAAGATATTGCCGCTGTCTGCGACCAGCCCATTGATGAAATTGCATTTGTTATTGGTGACTTTGGATCAGAAACCGAAGCACATCTGCTTCAGATTGCTCAAAGCGTGGGTGCCAAAGGGCGTATATGTTATCAGGATGAACCGCTGGGTACCGCCCACGCCATTCTTTGTGCCAAAGAAAGCCTGCAGGGTGAAGTAATTGTGGCCTTCGCCGATACGCTGTTCAGTGCTGAATTTCACCTGGACACCAATCCCGACGGGGTGATTTGGGTGCACAAGGTCGACAACCCATCCAGTTTTGGCGTGGTTAAACTCGACAGTGATAACAATATTACCGATTTTGTGGAGAAACCTGCAGCGTTCGTTTCTGATCTCGCCATCATCGGTATCTACTACTTCAAAAGCGGTGAAACCCTGCACAATGAACTGCAATACCTCATCGACAATAACATCAGGGAAAAAGGCGAGTATCAGCTCACCAACGCGCTTGAAAACATGAAAAACAAGGGAATGCGCTTTAAGCCGGGCACAGTGGATGAATGGTGGGATTGCGGGAATAAAGATGCTACGGTAAATACCAATAAGCGTTTGCTGGAAACCCGTAGGGAACTCTTTCATATTGCACCGGAAAGATTCAATGGCGGCACACAAATTATTCAACCCTGTTTTATTGGTGAAAATGTAGAACTCAAGGGCTGTACCGTTGGACCCTATGTGAGCATCGGCAATAATACCAAGCTTGAAAACTGTGTGGTTTCTAACAGCATCATCCAAAATAACAGCCATATTAGCAACCTTAATTTCACCAACAGTATGATTGGCAATCATGTAAGCTTAAATGGTGAAAGTTGCGAGCTGAGTATCGGAGATTATTCCACTCAATCATGATGCGGTACGGCAGTTTCCTGCTGCCGTTATTTTGGGTGGCCTGGGGTTGCGGTACACGTAAACCGGTTCCTGATGCTTCGTCGAAAGCCATTGATACTGCCGCATTGCGTGAAATATATTATGCTGCAGAGTTGCATTATATTCAGGAAAACTGGAAACAATCTGACTCTTTGTTCAGGCGATACATCAGAAGCAATATGCCGCCGGGTGCTGCCTATCACCGTCTTGCCTGCATTGCCTACAAAAACGGCCGATTTGATGATGCCCTTGCGCTGAATGCCAAAGCAAGAAAGGCAGATACTGCCATAGAAGCATGGCTTTGGCTGGATGCGGAACTATACCGCCGCAAAAGTGAATTTAACAAGGCTGGCGACATATTCGCAGCATACACCATTAAACATCCCCGTGCCTGGACAGCGTATTACGATGCCGCCAGGTGCTATGCTATGGGTGGCTATGATGCTTCTATTCTTGAATTGTGCGACCGCTGGGAAAAGGCCTTTGGTCTTATGGAGCCCATTGTAGAATTCAGGGTTACCACCCTGGGAATAATGGGCGAACCCGAAAAAGCTGCTGAACAGTGGGCCGCCCTCAGAAGAAAATATCCAGATCGCCGCTATTATCGCTACAAACAGGTTAATACACTGAAAGAATATGGTGCCTCGGACCAGGCAAAACAACTGCTTGATACACTCATTCAGCAGGATCCGCAGGACTTTGAACTTCAGGGACTTTACTGTGAGTTGATGACGGCTTCCGCCGATTCTGTGTTATCGCCATATATTCAGCAGATTGCAATTACAAAAGGATTGTCCTTCGAATCAAAATGGAAATGCCTTCAAACATTTACCGGTCTGACTAATCCGGCCTACGATTCCTGCGAGCAAATGCTCCGCAACTTGTGTCAGGCTCACCCAAACGAACCAGAAGCTCTTGAAGCGCTGGGATTATGGTGTTTGTATCATGGGAAAGCCGGTGATGCTGCAAAATATCTCAAGCAAACCCTTAACCTGGAAGAGCAGACACTTATATTGTGGAGCCAATATCTAACGGCATTATCTATTGGATGTGAAACACAAAAAATGCTTTCTGAAACAGATACCCTTATGGAATTGTATGCCATGGTGCCTGAAAGCTATCAGATGAAAGCAATTGCACTAACAATAAATGGTAAATCAGACGAAGCCCTGCGCGTATGCACTGATGGTGAAAGATTGTTTGATCGCAATACAAAACTGGTGGCAACGAAAAATTATATTGGGATTCAGGCGGGGAAAAAAGAAGAGGATCTGGATATTGATTACGTTTCACCACCAGCCCATACCCC
>Ga0194124_10005637_pt1 | contig 11550 bp, 13 predicted proteins | sample TA2KigCas0mmetaG_FD_148605 | JGI IMG/M metagenome (GOLD analysis project Ga0194124, IMG submission 148605) | Freshwater microbial communities from Lake Tanganyika, Tanzania - TA2015031 Kigoma Deep Cast 0m | ecosystem: Environmental > Aquatic > Freshwater > Lake | place: Tanzania: Lake...
CGGCACCGGCGGCGGCGCGGGCGGCGGCACGGGCGGCGGCACCGGCGGCGGCACCGGCGGCGGCGCGGGCGGCGGCACCGGCGGCGGCACCGGCGGCGGCGCGGGCGGCGGCAACACCGGCACCAACCCGGGAACCCCTGCAGAGCCGTCCGGCGGCTGCGCCAGCACGGGCGGCGCGGCCATGGGCCTGTACGGGATTGCGGCCCTCTTCGGTCACCTGCTGCGAAGGTCCCGTCGCACGCCCGCGGGGCGCTGATGCAGGACGTCCACCCGCTCCAGCAGCTCCTCGCCCACGAGGGAGAGCCCCGCACCGAGCACTACGTCGAGCGCCCGGGGCCCTGGGGCCGGCTCCGGCTGGACATCCCGGACGAGCGGGCCCTGCTCGCCACCTGGAACGGGCTCACCCCCGGGCAGGAGGAGGAGGCCCGTGCTGCCTTCGAGACGGCCCGCGCCCTCTTCGCTCCGGACGCTCCGGAGGAGGGACTTCGGGCGCTCTCCACCGTGGCCGCCCGCTGGCCCTTGTGGGGCGCAGGCCACGCCGCGCTCTGTGACGCCTTCCGCCACCTCGGCGACCACGCCGAGGCCAGCTACCACGCGCGCCAGTTGCTCGCGCTGGAGCCGCACGTGGACCACGTGCTCACGCTCGCCGTATCGCTCGCCCGCGAGGGGCGACTCGAGGACGCGCGTCAGCTCCAGTCCTACGCCTGGACCTCGCGCCAGGCCCAGCCGGAGTCCTCCTGGTACCAGGCCGCGAGCGACCTGCTGGTGACCCTCACGCGGCTGAAGGACGGCGCCGGCATGGTGGCCCTGGCGGAGGAGGCGCTGGCGCTCCTACCCGGTCACCCCACGCTCGTCTACCAGCGCTGCCTCGGGCTGCTGCTCTCGGACCGCCGCGACGAGGCGCTCGCCGGGTGCGAGCAGGCCCTCGCTGAGCTTGCGGAGGGCGCCCCCCTGCGCCCCCGCTTCGAGCAGCTGCGGGCCGTGCTCGCCGGCTGAATCTCTGGCAGGGTGTCCCCATGAAGCCACTCGACGCAGCCAAGGTCATCGACACGCTGGTCCGCATCATGGAGTTTGAGCTCGCCGGCGTGGTGCGCTACACGCACTACGCGCTCATGGTCTCCGGCCCGAACCGGATCCCCATCGTCCAGTTCTTCAAGGCGCAGGCCACCGAGTCCCTCCTCCACGCCCAGCAGGCCGGCGAAATCCTCACCGGCCTCGGCGGCCACCCTGCGCTCGGCGTGGCCAAGCTGGAGGAGAGCTTCCAGCACTCCGTGGAGGACGTCCTCCGAGAGAGCATCCGCCACGAGAAGGAGGCGCTCGGCCTCTACGGACGGCTGCTGGACCAGGTGAAGGACCGCTCCGTGTACCTGGAGGAGTTCGCCCGCACCCAGATTGGGCAGGAGGAGCTCCACGGGCTGGAGCTCCGCAAGATGCTCCGAGACATCGGCGTGGTGGCCCCCGTCCCAGGCGCCGGGTCCCGCAAGGGCAAGAAGAAGGCGAAGTAGCGCCCAACGCCCGCGCCGGGACGCTCACCCGAACAGCTCGGTGGAGAAGTACCGCTCCATCCGGTCCGGGAAGACCGTGACGACTTGCGAGCCGGCAGGCAGGCGCCGGGTGGCCTCGCACGCGGCGGCAAAGTTGAGCCCCGAGCTGGGCCCCACCGGGAAGCCGCGCCGGATGAGGCGGCGCGTGGTCTCCAGCGCCAGCCCGTCGTCCACGTCCAGCTCCACCAGGCCCGGCAGGTTCTCCCGCGTGTAGAGGGAGGAGATGCCCTCCACCACGCCGGGCACGCGGGTGGAAAAGCTGCAGCACTCCACCTCCGGCAGGGCGCGGCTGGTGGTGGGGCGCGCGGCGAAAGGGACGGTGGGGCAACCCGCCTCGGCGAAGGCCTGGAACAGCCCCACGATGGTGCCCCCCGTGCCCACGCCGGAGACCACCGCGTGCACCATCCCATTGGGCACCTGTGCCAGCACCTCCTGCCCCGTCCACCGCCGGTGGGTGTCAGGGTTCTCCATGTTCTCGAACTGCCGCGTGTAGTGCGCCCCGGTGGCCTCCGCGTGCGCGGCTGCGCGGTGGAGCGCGCCGCGGATGCCCTCCGCCTTCGGTGAGAGCAGCAGCTGCGCCCCGTAGGCGCGCAGGGACCGCAGCCGCTCCTCGGACACGCCCTCCGGAACCACCGCGGTGAAGTGCAGCCCCAACTGCGCGCACACCAACGCCAGCGACAGCGAGGTGGAGCCGGACGAGGCCTCCACCACGTGGCCCCCCGGCTGCAGCCGCCCCTGGCGCCACGCCTTCTCCAGCATGAAGCGGGCAATCCGGTCCTTGGTGGAGCCGGACGGGTTCAGGAATTCCAGCTTGCACCAGATGGTGGGCTCGCCCGCCCCCAGTTGCACCGGGACGAGCGGCGTGGGCGGGAACAGGTGGAGGTAGCGGCCCAATGTGGGCAGGGCGGTGGGCATCTCAAGGCACTCCGTTGAAGTCGCCGCCCGTGCGCGGCCCCGGGGCGGTGAGGGCCACCCCGGCGAGGCCGATTTCAAGGACCGCCAGCGGCGCGAGCAGGGCCCACGTGCTCCAGGCGCCGCTCGGTCCCTCCGCGGACAGCTCCACGCAGCGGCCTTTCCACGACGGCGGCCCCGGCTCGGAGGCCTGGAGCAACTCCAGCGCGGTCATCAGCGCCTCACCCGGGCGGGGCTGCAGCCAGCCCGTACGCGCCGCAGAGGCGCTGCCCAGCGTGTCCTTCGCGCAGGCCCACGCTGCCACCTTCCCGCCTGCATCCCGGAGCGGGGCCACGTCCCAGCAGGTCCATGCCGTGTCCATGCCGCGGCCCATGACCCGCCAGTCGCAGACGTGGTGGACCTCCCCGGGCGAGAGGGCGAGCTCGCTCCACGTCACCGGCGCCCGGGCGTTGGACCAGCCGGGCAGGGCCAGGGACACGGAAGCAATGACCAGGGGGGTGAGGGCGTGCTCCACCTGGGCCGTCGCAAAGCGAAATCCCATCTGCATCTACGCTAGCACGCCCACAGGGATGAGCATGAGGGGCAGGGACACCAGGAAGGCCACGCCCGTACCCATCGGCCCGTCTCCGAACGAGGCGAGCACCGGGCGCACCGCCGACAGCTCCGCCCACACCCCCCGTGCAGCAGCACGGCCGGGAGCAGGTAGAGCCACAGCCGGCGCGAGAAGGCCAGCGGTGGCGCGGCGGCGAGCTCCTCTGCCTCGCGGCGCTGGAACCGCTGTTGTGGCGTCTCGCCGGGGGCGTTCGTGTCGGTCACCTGTACCTGCCCATGGGCGGAAACTTGTGGTCAACCACGGCGAGCCCCACCTCCACCACGGCGAGCACGCACAGCAGCACCCACCGGACGCCAGCGGGGAGCGAGGCGAGGCTGTCAGGCAGTCCTGTCGTCCATCCATCCCGCAGCACCTCCGGCATCCCGGGGAGGCACAGCAAGCCGAGGGTCCACTCAAAGGGTCAGAACACGTGGTGCTGCTGTGCGTCCGAGACGTGGTGCGCCTCCATGACGCGCAGGAGGCGTCGGGTTGCGGCGAACGACACAGGCAACATGACGGCGAGGACCGCGGTGGTGCCAGTCACGCCGGTGCCCAGCCATGGCAGCAGCCCATGCGCAACCACCCCGCCCACCAACAGCACGCCGCGCAGCCCCGCGGCCATGAGCGCGTAGAGCCCCACCTGGCGCCGGGGCGTCAGCGGCTGCCACCGGGCCCGGCGCTCGCTCTCGCGCCTGCAGCGCTCCAGGTACTTCGCCGTGGGGAAGGGGCGCGTCACGCGGCCTCGGCGCGGTCGCGCGGCAGGGAGAAGGAGAAGGTGGCGCCGCCCCCAGGGGTGGGGGCGTAGGCAATGCGCCCGCCGTGCGCCTCGATAATGCGCTGCACCACGGACAGGCCCAGCCCCGTGCCGGACGGGCGCGTGGTGAAGAACGGGCGGAACAGCTTCACCTCGTCCCCCGGCTTCACGCCGCGGCCGTGGTCCACGATTTCCAGGTGCACGCGTCCGGCCTCGCCCCGCCACCGCACCGCCACCTGCTGGGAGCCCGCCTCGAACGCGTTGCCCATCAGGTTGGACAGTGCGCGGTGGAGCAACTGCGGGTCACACACCAAATCTCCGCCGTCTCCCTCCACCTTCACCTCGGCCCCCCGGGCGTCCTCGTGCGCCGCGCGAGCGGCGGTGACCGCGTCCTCCACGATGTCCGCGAGTAACGCCTTCACCGGCCGCGGGGAGAGGGGCCGGACGAAGTCCAGAAGGTCGTCCACCAGGCGCCTCAGCCGGTCTGCCTCCTCCTCCACCAGCTTCAGCAGGGGCAGCGAGCCCTCCGCACGGGTGGACAGCTCCCGGCGCAGCGCCGGCAGGACGTTGAACATCACGGCCACCGGGGTGCGCACCTCGTGGGCCACCGTGGCGGACAGCTCGCCCAGGGCCGCGAGCCGCTCGCGCTTCACCAGTTCCGCCTGCGCCTCCTGCAGTTGGTGGGTGGCTGCCTGCAGGTCGCGCGCGTTGTCCACGAAGCGGTCGGACAGGCGGGTGCCCGCCACGATGACGAGCGCCAGGAAGGACAGGTCCAGCAAGTAGGGGGTCCTCACCTGCTGCGCGAACGCGAGCGAGTCGTTGATGCCCGCGGACAGCGCCAGGGCGCTCCCGGCGAACAGCGCCCAGCCGCCCGCACGCCCCGCGCGCAGGAATTCCACCGCGCGCCAGGTTGACCACGCCATCAGCAGCAGGAAGAGCAGGCCGAACAGTTCGCCCACCCGCGTGGGCACCCCGTCCCGGTACACCAGCCCGCCCCAGGCCTGGCGTGCCTGGACGGCCGGACGCACCGCCAGGCCGGGAACGAGGCACAGCCCTCCCGCCGCGATGACGACGACGGCGAAGATCCGCTCCGCGCGGCTGAAGCGGCGTCCCTCCTCGCCCACCAGGTACAGCATCCACGCCACCCCGAAGAAGGGTGCCACCGCCAGCGCCACCATGGAGAAGGCCACCCGCACCCGGTCCGGCATGTCGAAACCGAGGTGGCTGTTGGACGCACCGAAGACGGCCGCCGCGAGGGAGGCCCGCGCGTACCACTTCAGGTGGGCGGAGGCCGGGCCCCGGGCCAAGGAGCGCCCGACGGCCGCAAACAGCAGCCCCACCACCATGGCGATGACGGAAGGAAGTCCCTCGAGTCCCATGACGTGGGCGGGGTTTACCACCACAATGGCGGCGTGCCTCGCTCCACGTGGACGTCCGTGCTGCCGCTTCTCTGCTGCTGCGCCCCGCCGCCCGAGCCCGCCCCGGCGGACCTGGCGGAGAACCTGCGCTGGCACTGGCTGCGCGCCGCCGACGCGGAGGACGCCGTCCTCCTGGACGGGCTGGCTGCGCTCTCCGCCGCGGCGAAGGCGGAGGGCCGCGCGCAGCCGCTGAAGGGCCAGCTGCCGCTGCGGCTGCGGCGGGAGGACCTGCGCGCGGTGGGGCTGCAAGACGGCGAGGACCCGGCGCGCGCGCGCGGGCTCTTGCTGCTCCATCCGCTCCCGGGCTGCACGCTCTCCACGGTGGCCCCGCTGCTGTCCTCGGCCACCCAGGCGGTCCACCCGGACCTGTATGACGCCTACGCCCGCGTGTTCGACGGGGACGAGGCGGCCTTCCTGGACGGGCGCGCGCAGCGGCTGGGCTGGGACGCGCAGTTCCAGGCCCGCCTGCCGGTGGAGGACCGCTACACGGCGAACGTGCGGGGCGAACTCCGGCGCGTGGCGGGGCGGGCGCTCGTCCAGCGCAGCTGGCTGCGGGGGCCGGCCACCTTCGGCGAGGGGAGCGGCAGCCGCTTCCCGCAGGACTACGGCGTGGAGCTGTTCTTCGAGGCGCCGTCTGGCCGGCTGTTCCACGCGCTCGCCGCGTGGCGGGAGCTGCACGTGGGCTCGCTGGGGCTGTCCACCGAGGACGACGCCGTATTCGCCCCCATGCTGGACCGGCTGGTGGAACTGGACGCGGAGCTGGGCCGCGCCTGCGGCGGCTAGCGCCGGCTAACGCAGCCGGCGCGCGGAGAGCTCCGCCTGGGACATCTGGCCGTCCGGCCGGATGACCTCCATCTGCTCCAGCTCCTCCTCGAGCGAGATGCTCCACTCCGTCATGGCCGCCTTCACGTACTCGGCCGCGGCGCGCTTCTCCGGCTTCTTGAGCAGCGCCCCCAGCTTCTCCAGGCCGGTGCGCAGCTGCTTGATGCCGGCCACGGCAATCTGCTCCTGGAACTTGAGGGCCAGCGGGCTGTTGGCCTTGAGCAGCCGCTCGAAGTCGTCCCGCCCCAGCTCCAGCACCACCGCGGGGCCCTTGGCCCGCATGGAGGCGGAGCGCGGCTGCTTGTCCACCAGCGCCACCTGGCCCACGAGCGTCCCCGGCGGCATGGTGGCCAGCAGGCGGGCCCCCTCCGTGCCCGCCTTGATGACGTCCAGCGCGCCGGAGATGAGCAGGAAGCAAGACGCGCCCGGCTGACCCTCCTGGCAGACCATGGCGGCCGGTGGGAAGGCGCGCTCGCGCGCCACGGAGATGAGGGTGGAGAGGTCCGCGTCGGAGAACTCCTTCATGGACGCGAAGCTGCGGAGGGTGGCGACGGAGACGCTCATGTGTTGCCCTTGAACCTGTCCAGGAAGCTCTTGAAGCCAGACACCAGCGCCTCGCCCGCGCTCTTCTCCTCGGCCACCCCGGGGCGCATGGCGCTGATGACCTGGGACTTGCCTGGGGGGGCGGGGGATGGCTTCGGCGCGGCAGCCGCGGCGGAGGGCAGCTTGGTGCCGGGGGCCAGGTCCTTCTCCAGCCGCTCGTTCACCTCGCGCAGCCGGCGCGTCACCTCGCGGATGACCTGCCCCACGATGGCGGCGTTGGCCGCCGGGGCCAGCTCGCGCAGCTCCGTGAGCGCGTCCCGGTTCACCTCCAGCACCGTCGTCTTGACGGTGGCCACCACCGAGGCGGAGCGCGGCGCCGGGTCCACGCAGGCCATCTCCCCGAGCATCCCGCCCGGCCCCACGGTGGCAATCTCCTTATGGTCCAGCCGGACGGAGAGGTTGCCATCCATCACGATGGCCATCTTGTCCCCGGTGGAGCCCTGGTCGTAGAGCGTCTCGTTGGCCACCAGCGTCTTGCCCCGGACGCAGGTGAGGACCTCGTCGCAGTCCTGGTCGCTCAAGGCGACAAATATCTTCACGCGCCGGAGCGCGGCGCGGCGGCTTTCCTGTGGCGTCATGATGGGAGGGACGTTCTCACGGAGTGGGGGGGGACGTCATCTCGCCGGGCGGCGCTCGGCGGCTACTTGGTCAGCACGCGGGTGAACTCCACGTTCCCCGCCGCGTCAACGAACTCCGCCTTCAGCGTGTTGCCCCGCACCTCCACCCAGAGGAAGCCCACGGTGTCCCGGGTGAAGAGGGCCGGGTTGTTGTTGTGCAGCGTGGTGGTGGAGGCCCCGGCCCCGGACACCACCAGCTCCGTACCGGCGCAGCGGACGTCCAGCCACTGGCGGCTGTGGTCATGCCCTGACAGGGAGAGGTCCACCTTCCCGCACAGCACGTCCTCGAAGAAGTCCTTCACGTTCTCGCCGTTGACGATGGGCACCCACCGCACGCCGTCGTAGTTACCCGCGTTGCCGTGCTCGCCGTTGCTCTTGTACGGGTGGTGGCCGAGCGAGATTTTCCAGGTGGCGGTGGACTGCTGCAGCCAGCCCTTCAGCGCGCTGCGCTGAGCAGACACCGAGGTGAACATGGCCATGTTGGTGTCGGTGGCGAAGAACTCCACGTTGCCGAAGGCGAACCGGTAGTACTCCGCCGGCATGCGCCACTTGGTGGAGCGCGCGGTGTACTGCACCTCGTAGGAACCGGCCCCGAAGTTGGTGCCCGCGCCGTTGGCGCCGTAGTCGTGGTTGCCCAGCACCACGAAGAACGGGAAGTTGAGGTTCGCGTAGGGCAGCTCGAAGTGGGACTGGAAGAGCGGGTCGTTCGCCGAGCCGGCGCCGGACGGGTAGATGTTGTCCCCGAGCAGCACCGCGAAGTCGCACCCGGACTGCTGACACTTCTGCTGCATGGCGGCGGCCACGGCGTACTGGTCCGCGTTGGCCTTGCCCGTGTCCCCCAGCGCCACGAAGCGCACCGGCGTCCCGGCGTCCAGCTCCGCGCCGGCGTCCGGCGCGCCCGCATCCGGCGTCCCTGCGTCCGGCGTCCCTGCGTCCGGAAGGCTGCCCGCGTCTTCTGCCGCTGCCCCGCCGTCCGCAGGGGCGGGCACGGCGGCGTCGGGCGCCGCGCTGCCGGCGTCCTCCTCGGGAGGGACCTGGATGGGGGGCGCGCCACAGGCGGAGAACCACGCGGCGCACGCCAGCGCCAACGGGAAGCGGGGCGTCGTAACCATGCGCACCACCCTACCCGGAAACGACAACGCCCGGACAGTCCGTGCCTGTCCGGGCGCAGGTGTGGAGCCCGTCGCGGGCGGGCGGACGTTACATCCCGCCGCCGATGAGCTTCGACATGGCTGCCATGGGGTTGGAGGCCTGGAACGAGTCCTTGAAGAGGTCGATCTGCGGCATCTGCTTGCCGCCCTGACCGCCCTCATCACCGCCCTTGCCGTCGATGAGCCCCACCAACTTCCCCACGAGCCCGCCAATCATCCCGCCCGCAGGCCCACCCAGGAGGGAGCCCAACATGGGTGCCGCCTGCCCGATGATTCCGCCGATGTTCATGCATGACAACCGTCCTTTGTAGGAAGGTGCGAAAGCCGCACCCTGCATGACGGGATGTTCGGCGGGAGGGGGCGGAGAGTTTCCACATGGATTGGGACTCGTTGATCCAAGAACTCGAGGGCTGGGCGGTGCTGGCCCCCGGTGCGGCCGCGGCCGAGGCGGCGCGGCTTCAGGGCATCCGCCACGGCCTGACGCCCCGGCGGCAGAGGCGGCTCGCAGCGCTCCAGCGGCTCGGTCAGCGCCTGCCTGCCGCGCCGGAACACGCCGCGGTGGACTTTCCCGTGGTGGCCTCGGGCGCTGCCCCCGCGTGGCTGCACGGGGCGGTGCTGCGCGCGGTGGCGGTGCCGGTGGGACAGCCACCGCCGGCCGGGGCGGAGCCGCTCGTCCGGGCGCTGCGGGACGGTGCGGCGCTGAAGGCCCGGCTGGACGCGCTGTGCCCCCTGCCGGGCGCGACCGACTTCATCGTCCCCGGGCGGGACTGGCTCGGGGAGCGGCTGGCCGGGCTCACGCTGGAGGGGGAGTCCTGCCTGGGGGCGCTGGGGCTGGCCCGGCTCGCCGCCACCCGCGGCCTTCCCCCGGCCCGCGCCGTCGTCTCCGCCAGCCTCGCCGAGGGGCCGGACGCGCAGCCGGTGCTGCACCCGGTCTCCGGCGGCGAGGGCAAGCTGCGGGCCGCGGCGGCGGAGCGCCCGGGTCTCCCGGTCTACCTGTGCGCGGACGGAGACCCGGCCCCGCCTCCGGGGCAGCCCCTCCACCTCCTGCTCCCGGGCATGCCCCTGTCCCTCCTGGCGGATCGGCTGCTTCCCCCGGCCCCCGCGCCGGTGGCGCAGGTGCTGTCCCGGCTGCGGGCGGCAGACGGGCTGTTCGCACTGCAGCGGTACGACGAATGCCGCCCCCTGTACCGGGAGGTGCTGCACCTGTTGAAGGGGCTGCCCCGCGCCGGGCGCCCACCGCAGGCAGAGGCCTGGCGCACCCAGGCGCGGCTGAGGCTGGCCGCGGTGGAGCTGCACGCGGGGCGCACCGCCGCCGCCCGGCGCCTGTTCCGGGGCGAGGCCACGCGCGCCCCCGGGGTGTCCCCGTTTCTGCGGGTGGAGGCCCTCACCCACCAGGCCGGCGTGTGGGTGGACAGCTTCGCCCCGGCGGAGGCGCTTCGGCTGGTGGGCCCGGTGGCCCGCGCGTGGGAGCGCCGGCTGGCGGGGGCGCGGGCCCACGCCTCGGACGAGCAGCGCTTCGCCCTGCTGCAGCTGCTCGGTGTGCTCCGCCGGGCCCACCTGCTGAACGGGGACCCACGCCGCGCGCTGGCGGTGCAGGACCGGCTGCTCGCATGGAGCCCGCGGGCCCAGTGGGCGCGCTCCCGGTGCGACCGGGCGGATCTGCTGCGGCGGCTGGAGCGCCCCGCGGACGCGCTGCGCGAGCTGGCCCGGGCGCGCGACGCCCTCCCGTGGGTGTTCGACCTGGAGCGCGCCCAGGTGGAGGGCTTCATGGTCTACACGGAGGGGCTCATCCGGCTGGAGCGGCCCCGCCCGGGGCTGTTTGCCGCCGGGGTGGAGGCCCGGGCCGCCGCGCTGCCGGAGGCCCTGGCGGCCCGGTGGCGGCTGGAGCAGTTGGGGCTGCTGCTCCGCCTCGGGGCCGGCGACGCCACCGCCGTGGCAGGACTGGTGGAAGGCTGCCGCCGCGAGCGCTCGCCGCTCCGGCAGTGGCTGCGGGGGCTGGGGCTGCTGCGCGCCTGCCGCCTCCACCCCGCGCCGGCGGAGGCCCCCTGGGACGAGGCCGCCGCCACCTTTGAGCGCGGCCTGGACGGCGTCCGGACCCACCCCGTCCTCCACCGCGCCGCCCGGGGATTCATCCGGTCCGTCCGACAGGGCCGTCCCTCCCTCCCGGACGTGGCGGCCCTGCTCCGCTACACCGCGTACTGACCGCTGGCTGACATCGTGCGTGAGACGGAATTCCACCCCCGGGCCGGCCCGCTGTATCGTCCGCGCCGTCCCTCCATGCCTCGCCCGACGCCCGCGGAGTTCCTCGCGCAGACGCTGTCGCCGCACCTGGGCTGGTTCGAGGCGTGGTGCAGGCGACTGACCGCACGTTCCCGGGTGGACTGGCGCGAGCCCTTCCAGTCCGGGGTGGTGTACCTGCTGCAGCAGTTGGAGCGGGGCGTGCTGGACGGCGTGGAGCCTTCCGGGTGGCGGGCCTTCACGGCCCACACCCTGATGCTGGGGGCCCGCCAGCGGCTGAAGACGGAGTGGCGCCAGCAGCGGCGGGCGGAGCCGCTGGAGCCGGCGGAGGAGGGACCGGGGCGCACCCGCCGCCCCGAGCCGGTGGACGCTTCCGGGGATGTCCTGGGGACGCTGGTGGCCCGGGGGGAGCAGCAGGCGGTGCGGGCGGCCATTGGGCAGCTGTCCAGCCCGGTCCGGCGCTTCATCCTCCTGGCCGTGTACGCCCCCGAGGGGCTGGAGAAGGCCCACCTTTCGTCGGCGGCGGGGTACCGGCGGGGTGGGGCCCGCCTCTTCGCCCGCCCGGTGGACGCGGCCTGGCGGCTGCTCCGGGGGCGCCGCGGCACGCTGGAGGGGGCGGCCTGGAAGGCGTGGGTGGTCCGGGTGGTGGCTTTCCGGGGGGCGCCGGACCAGGTGCCCGCTGCGCAGGTGGCACGGGTGCTGTGGGGCATTGACCAGCACCTCAGCCGGGGCCGGGAGGAGCTGGCCCGGCAGCTGGGGACCGAGCGGCCGTGACTGTCAGGCGCGGCCGGCCCGAGGCGTTGCGGGGACCTGTGAATTCCCAGAGGATGAGGTCCAGATTCTGGACATGACGCGGCGCGCGCCCAGTCAGGGAGGGGAGGAGGCAGCTGCCCCGCTGT
>Ga0194124_10005640_pt1 | contig 11546 bp, 11 predicted proteins | sample TA2KigCas0mmetaG_FD_148605 | JGI IMG/M metagenome (GOLD analysis project Ga0194124, IMG submission 148605) | Freshwater microbial communities from Lake Tanganyika, Tanzania - TA2015031 Kigoma Deep Cast 0m | ecosystem: Environmental > Aquatic > Freshwater > Lake | place: Tanzania: Lake...
ATCACGTATTAAAGGATCACCCGTTGCCTTTGCTTCTATTAAACAACAATCAACAGTTCTTTGAGCAGGCATTGGGTTTTTATGCTCACCGGTATCTTTATAATCTCGGGCTAAGCGCTGCGATCTAGCTCGAAGGTCTGGGTATCCCACGCGGTCACGCCAAGTAGAGAGCAACATCATCCTAAATAACTCATCCTCGGATTTTTCGCCCCATACTCCCCAAGTAGTACAAGCAGAATATGCAGCGCTCGGTTCGTCAGAAATTGCCGTATCCCAGCTTTGCAATATGTAATCAAATTTAGGTTTAATCGGGCTACTCCAGAGCTTAAACCATTTTTTCTTAAGTATTCCTCCACCAATTGGAGATGGTCTTTGCTGACATTGCCCTGCATAACCATAAGAACCGAGTAACTTTTTTAACTCACTTACCTGCTTCTCGCCGAAACGTAAGTCATTAAGCACCTCTCCTTCTTTGTTTATTGGGTCTTCCCAAATAACCTGATCTATGCCAAGGGGAACTGTTATACACTTCCGTTTTTCCTCAAATTCCAGTGGTAGTACTAACTCTACCCAGTCGCTATCGCTATCGTTCTTTCTGATATAGCCGGTTAGATCATTCTCATGTGTTCTTTGCTGGACAACTATTCGGCAGTCATTAGCCGGGTTATTTGAACGGGTAGACATTCTTTGCGTCCACCAGTTAATTACGTTCTCACGTTTTATTTCAGATAAGTCACCTGGGTCATTAGGGTCATCAATGATAATAATTGAACCGCCTTTACCGACAGTTTTAGATACTACGCTTGTTGATTGCCTATATCCTGTTTTTGTATTCTGGAAAAAGCTTTTAACGTTCTGGTCTTTTAGAAGAGGGAATCTATAACCCCAATTATCCTGATACCAGTTGCTCTCGAGTAAAGATCTGTTTTTCTGTGCATGCTCAAGACTTAAAGAATTAACACAGGATACAGTTAAGAACCTCTCACTAGGGTTATGTATCCACACCCACGCAGGAAAAGCTACCGATATTAAATTGGTTTTACCGGTGCGAGGCGGAACATTAATAATCAGCTTCTTTATTTGCCGTGCGTAAACCGCTTCTAAATGCTCGGCTATTGCTCTTATATGCCAGCTATCAACATAAGGCATATTACCCTCAAAAAAAAACTCATATAGAGAGCCCTCTACCAAGTATCGTTCCCCGATATTAGAGAGTTTTTGTTCCCATTTTTTCAAAAAAGAAGAATTAAAAAATTGACGGTCTCCAGGAGAGTTGTAATGCTGTGCCATAAAATTAAGTTTCCTTTACTTAAATTAATTATAACACACTACTTTTTAATCTTGATTTTCTCGTGCTTTTTTAGGTTTAAAGGGAAAAGATTATATGTTAGACAATTAGGTTAACATTTAAAAATATGAACTAATATATAGGGTTGGAATATGGTAATAAAAAAAGTAGCTCTCGCTCTAACAACTTTACTTACAGTTACTACAGCTTTAGCAGATGGTTATTCAAAGGAAGAGAAAAGCACTAATTTCATTGTTACTCCTTCTGTAGCTTATAGATATGATGTATTTAAATGGTCTATTCCTGATGATATATTTAGAAATAAAAAACTATCAGAACTTATTTGGAAAAATCATATTATTCAGCCGTCTATTAAATTTGAAATCGAGCCCAAGACAAACCAATTTACTTTTTTAGGACAAGTTAAATATGGTTATATTCTAAAAAATCCAAGTAAATCTTATGATTTAGATTGGATTCATAATAATCATACATTACAATTATATTCAAAGACTAAATCATCAGTTAAAGGTAACATCTTTGATTTATCAGGAGCTGTTGGTTATTCGATAAATTTATTAAATAACAATTTGCTCACTTTTTATGTAGGTTATGATTACACGGATTATAGAAATAAAGATTATGGTTCTCGTCAATTACTGAATTACAGCGAATACCATTCTCATCTAATCAACTTGTTTCTAAATACTATTTTAAGACTCAATCCCCATGGCTCGGTTTATCGGTTAACGCTCCTTTAAATGAAAGATTTACAATTATTCCAACAATTAAATTCTATTCTTTTAACTATGTCGGAAAAGGTTATTGGTTATGCCGAGATGATGTAAAACAGAATCCTAGTATGAAACATAATACGAAAGGCAAAGGTTTAGGGTTTGATTTGGATTTTTTATATAAATACAGTGATAGCCTAGATTTTAAAATTAACCTAGAAACTAAAAAATTTAAAATGAAAACAGGAAGGGAAAAAGCTTTTTATAATTCTCTTGCTTTCGGTGGTGAAAGAATTGTAAATAGGAAATTACTTGATTTAAGTTTAATGTCTTCTTCAATTAGTGTCGGCATCCACTATAAATTATAAATATGGTCTTTTAGCTACACTTCAATAATTATTTCTATTTAGTTAATATGCTACTTATTTCTTCAAACTATGGTTTATATATACAATTAAATAAATATGAATGTAAATAATAGGTAATATAATGTCAAAATATAATCCTGCCGCTGACGAATTAAGTAATCTTTTAAATAATGGAGTGTGGAATAGGGCTATACATCCAATAATAAAAGAAAAAATAACTCGTGTGCTTGAAGGAGTGAAGATTACAGATAACCTTATTACTGAAAAAGAACAAGCGGTAAAGCAGAAAGAGCATTTACTAGTACAGAAAGAAAGTGTTATAAAGGAGAAAGATACAGAGCTTTTAGATACAAAACAAATAGCAAAAAAACAAGGATTAAAACTGGAATGGCAGGAAGGGCAAACCAGTAATTTATTTAATACTCCATTTGATCTGACAAGAGATACAATACTTTTACAGACAAGATTAAAAGCTGATATTGTGCAGGATATACAAAGCAATGATCATGGAGAACATGGTATAGAGTTTAGAAATAAACAAATACAGGATTACGATCAAATAATTCTTAAATTAAATAAAGAATTAGTAGATGAGGCAAGTAGAGTAAAAGGCGAGGCTATTACTAAGTCGGATCATTTAAGAGCAGACATACTTGTTCAAGAAGCATGGAAAACTGATGCTGAGTGGTATAGAAGAGAAGCTATAAAAAACAATGATCATGGAGAACATGGTATAGAGTTTAGAAATAAACAAATACAGGATTGTGATCAAACAATTCTTAAATTAAATAAAGAATTAGTAGATGAGGCAAGTAGAGTAAAAGGCGAGGCTATTACTAGGTCGGATCATTTAAGAGCAGACATACTTATTAAAGAAGCATGGAAAACTGATGCCGAGTGGCATAGACGAGAAGCCGTAAAAAACAATGATCATGGGGAATATGGTATAGAGTTTAGAAATAAACAAAGAATAGGATGTGATCAAGAGATTTACAGATTAATTAAAGAATTAATAGGTGAAGCCAATAGAGTAAAAAGCGAGGCTATTACTAAATCAGATCATTTAAAAGCTGATATACTTATTCAAGAAGCATGGAAAACCGATGCAGAGTGGTGTAGAAGAGAAGTTGTAAAATACAACTATCACGGAGAACATGGTATAGAGTTTAGGAATAGGCAATTACCCGAATACGATAAAGAAATTAGTAGATTGGTTAAAGAATTAATAGATGAAGCTAGTAGAATAAAAGGTGAAGCTATTACTCCATTAGATCATTTAAAAGCTGATATACTTGTTCAGGAAGCATGGAAAACTGATGCTGAGTGGCACAGAAGAGAAGCAGTAAAAAATAATGATCATGGAGAATATGGTATAGAGTTTAGGAATAAGCAATTACCCGAATACGATAAAGAAATTAATAGGCTAACTAAAGAATTAAAATCTTTTGAAATTAATAAAGAACAGGAAATAGATAAATTTAAGGAACTACTTAGCATTAGAGAGCATGAACTTCAAGAAAAACAAGAATTACTTTTAGCTAAAGAACTAGAGAAACAAGAACTGTTAGCTCAAAAAGAAAATGAAATACATAATAAAAGTATGGTTAAAAACCAATTCATCAATGAATTACAAGGAGAGCTTGGTTTAAAAGAGAAAGAGGCTTTAAACTTAAAAATTGAATCTTTAATGAAACAAGTAGAATTTCATAAGAAAGAATCAGAGCTCAAAGATAAAGTACTGGAAGATGCGTTAGAAATTGGGAAGCAAAATAAAATTATTAGTGAGTTAAAAGAAAAAGAACTAGCAGATGTGCTGGAAATTGTTAAGCAAAAAGATGTTATTAATGAGTTACAAGGAAAGTTGTTGGATTTGAAAGCTTTATACGAACATGATATTTCGTTTTCCGAGCAATTTAGTGCAATACAATTCCGAGCTGAGAATAGTATAGCAAATAATGATATTGCTGATATACAATACCTAATAGGGCATATTGGTGGATTAGTAGAAGATGGAAGAGAAAACATCGAACTGGTATTAAACGAGAGTCCTATTCCTCAAGTGCATGAAAATAATGCACAAGAAAACGTTGTACAAAATCCTTTAGCAGTTATTAACAATTTTGATATTAATCATATTAATACTACCCATTCGGTTTACCCAAGTGGAGAAGGGTCGTCTTTTTCTATCATTCAAGAAGAAAGTTTAAATTAAGCTATTTTGTACTAAAAAGGCTCTATCCAATCAAATAAATAGAGCTTTTGTTTTAATGGGGGACAGAGCAATATAAGAGTCTTACTTCTCAAGGTTGTTTGATCTCTTTCTAGATTTCATTTTTTTAGCCATTTCCATACCATTAGTTGGGGGTCTAAGCGTATATCAAATTTTTTAAAAATACAAAAAGTGTGAAGGTAAAGGGCTTTTGCCGCCACATAAAAATGACTATACAGAACTAAAAAAGAAAGATTCACCTTGATTAATAGTAAGATATGGTTAGAATGGGGATATGAAAACGACACTTTTGGGTGTTCTTCCATTTGAGTATTTTTGTATTTGTTAATTTTCTATAATTTTCCATTTTTTTAATTTTAACGTTCATAAAAACTCTTAAGATTGAAGAGTGAAGATTTTATACATAATGCAGATTATGGAAAATAAAGTAAAACTTTATTAATAAAATGTTAAAATGTTAGGGAAATTTTAACTAAAATTACATAACTATTCCACCTAATCAACAAAAACCTCCATAAATGCGATTTAAACAGCATTTTACTCGTTTACATAAAATCATACTATAACCATCCGATCTACCACTCCTAAGCCTCTTAAAATAAGACGATTTTTTTATAAAATGGTTAAAAAATTGTTAATTGTTGTTATACTTCTTAATATTAATAGTATAATATTGTATTTTTTTGTTTAAAAAAGTCTAAAATACTTTATAAAAGTTTTTTTTATTTACTTATACTTTTTTATACTATAATATATTTTTATATTGTATCTTATAGTATAAAATAATGACTGATAAAAAAATAACAATATGGACTACTAAAGGTGGATGTGGAAAGACTAATATATCCGCCGAACTTGCTTTACAACTAAGTTATCCTGTAATTACCAACGAGCAAGAAAGCATGCTATCTAGCATAATAAACACAGATAGATTATTAATATTAAAACCAAATCAAGAAATACCGGATATGAATTGCGGGGTTATATTTGACTTTGGGGGCTATATAGACCAAAGGCTAGAATTAACTATATCTGATTGACTAACGAACATTAGAATTGGCTACGACGAATATTAGAATTACCCATTTTGAGCAAAAAAATATTGTCTAGTATATTACATTATGTCCTCCGATTTTACAGTTAATTTTTTTCCTTTAGCAGTAGCAATTCTATAACTCTCAGTATTTAGTTCAAGTATCGTAGAATGATGAACCAGTCTGTCAATAGCAGCTGAGGTAGTCATATCATCTTTAAAAATAGTATTCCATTTTGCAAAGACTAAATTGCTGGTAATTAGGACACTGCGCATTTCATAACGTTCAGCTAGCAAGGTAAAGAGCACATCAGTTTCCTCTCGGCTATAAGGTACATAGGATATATCGTCAATAATTAATATTTCAAAATAGTCAAATTTTTTAATAATTTGCCTAAGTCGTAAATTGGCTTTTGCTTCCAATAATTGCTGAACCAGACTTGCTGCAGTTGTATAAAATACTTTCCTACCGGTAAGACACCATTCCCTTGCTAGTCCTATACTGAGATGGCTTTTACCAGTGCCGGGGTTACCAAAAATAAGTATATTTTCATAGCGGTCCATAAATTCTCCTTGTACCAGATATTTTATCTTGGTTGATGATAATCCAGGAATACGTTTAATATCGAAGTTGCTTAGCAACTTATCTCGAGAGAGCTTTGCCTGCTTTAGCAATCTGGCAATACGTTGTTGATGTCTATGCTCCAGCTCTCTTATTGCTAATTCCTGTAAATAATCCGTATATGTTTTACCATCTTGTTCAAAGCTTTCTGCCACCGATTGGTATTGTGATGCAAAAGTAGGAAGGCAAAGGTTCTTGAGTAAGTTACCTAAAGGTTGCTCATTTACTATCTGTTTTATCATGCTGCCTCACTTGTTTTAAAACCATGTAATTGATCATATTCTCCAAGAACTGGTTGGCTAAAAACTACTGAATAAATAGTTTTAGGCCTATTGTCTAATAAAGCAGTAATATTATCTATGGTTGCTTCGGTTGCACTTTCCAATAAAATTTCCAGTGCTGCTACTATATCCAGTTCTCCATACATTTTGGCCAGTTGTAATATCTTAAGGTATATTTTGTGTCCCTTGCTTGGATATAACTTTGTAAGCTGGTCATATACCTGACGAAAAACAGGACGAGGAAAAAGGGATTCATGGTACTGATACCCGGCAAATGCACCCGGTTTACGTACAAGAGAATCAATAATATGCCTGTAGTCAATGGCATAACCTTGATGAACCCTAGGCATCTTCTGTAAACATTTGTTGCCATAATAAAGTTCTATTTCTTCAGCATAAACATACGCTTTTAAACTATAACTTATTAGACGACTCGGTACAGAATAAGGTATGGATAAAATAGTAACAACACTGCTGGGATTAACCCGTACAGGTAAAATTGTCGGTGCATTCCATTTTCTATAGGGTAATTCTTGTAAATGGGCCAATTCTTCAGCTAACCTTTCTTTCCTTGAACTATTACGTTTTTCCTTAATGTTGGTTAGGAATAACTCATAATCCTTTAAATCAACAAAATTTCGTGACCCTCTTAACAGTAAATGCTGGTTAACTGCCTGTTTGAATGTATCATGACTTTTTTCTACAGAACCATTTTCGTGGCTTATCCCAGGATTATTTCTTGATGGTTTAACATTATAATGAGCTAGTAATTCTTCCCATCGCTCCGTAAAAGCTCTATTGCTACCACACCGCTTAGTAGCTGCGCTTAAGTTATCTGTACGATGTTCAGGCAATACCCCACCTAATTCCCATACGGCTCTTTCAAATCCTAGAGCCAAGCTATCAAAACTTTCACTATGGCATATAGTAAAACTTTCCCAACGTGAATACGGTAACATAAAATGAAATAATAAATGGGGATATGGTTTACCACCAATACAGATATCCAATTGGTTCATATTTGTCCAATCGGATTGGCTTTGCTGACCGGGTAGAATATTCTGCAAGAATATTACAGGCTTATCTTTACCATGTTCAGCACGCCAAATTTTTAACTTCTTCTGTAAACAACGTAATTGTTTGTCATTATAGTATCCAGGGTACTTTCCTATCAGATATGGCAGTAGTGTTGTTGCTTGTAATTCAGGAGCTGACTCTAGCATTGTTTCTATTTCGTTCCAGTGATCTATGAATGGATCCTTACGGGTCCTGTATTTACGAGCTTTCTTTAATTCACTTGGCAGTTTGCCAATCCGTAAATATTTACGCGCTGTTTTTACATTCATCCCTGCTTTTGCAGCGGCTATTATCTGATTATGTTTTTTAATCTTGTCCATTAAAATTCCTACTTGTTTATTTGTACATGTCATCAGTAATTCTCAAATAATAATAAATCTTAAAGATATTTTTATCTGATTCTTTTCTGATCCCTTAGCTTTTTTTGTAGGTAATCCTAATGTTCGTCGAGGGTATTTCTAATGTTCGTTAATCAGGCTAGAAAAGGTATTAACTATATCTGATGTTATTTTAGTGCCAACCCTACCTGAAATTTCAGATATACAAGGATGTATTAACTCATTACAAACTATACAAAAGTATAATAAGAATATTGTCGTTATAGTAAATAAAACAGAATCAGCTAAGGATTTTGAGAGTGTAGAAGCTATAATGAATAAAATTAGCACATACCCTTTATTTGAAATAAAAAAATCTAGAGCTTTGCCCAATATTTATCTTAAGAAACAATCTATAAAAGATATGTGTGATGAATCCCCCCTAGACAGATATTCTTATAGAAAAATATTAGAACAATTTAATTGTTTAATAAAGTATATTATTACTTAATATATTTTATTATAGTATAAAAAAGTATATTATAGGTTTTTATGACTTCTTCTAAAACTAAAGATTTTAAATTTAATTTAAACGATAAAAATTTATTAAAAAATTTTAGTAATAAAAATTCTTTGCAAAAAAAGTTGGGCAGACCTTTAAAAAAAGATAATGATAAACTATCAAAACAAGTAACGGTAAAATTTAAATCTGATGAAATGACATTATTACAAGATATTTATCATTCACAACATGCTAACGAGTATTCATTTGGAAATTTTTTACGACTAACTATCTTGAATAAACTGAATATTAAAAAATAAATTAAAGCCCGAGTTATGTTGTAATTTTCTCAGGCTTTTATAGGCGGTGCAGATTCATAATGATTTACAACCACTTTTCCTAAGAACTCAGGGATTAAAGGTACTACTGCATTACCCAGCGATTGTAAACGCTGCATACGACTTCCCCCATCTGTCCAGCTAATAGGATATCCCATAAGCCATTCTACCCAATCAGGGTTTAATCGCTCATCTTTTAGCCTCGGTACTTCTAAAGGCTCTTTTCCCCATTGCTTAATTCCTCTGCTGCAATAGTACACGCCAATCTGCTCTTGTGTGCATATTGGGCTAATTTCTTTAAATCCCCCACATCCTTGTAATCCCTGCTGGTCGGTGTCGGGAAGAACCTTACATATCTGGCTAGCCCGAGACTCCCTGATATTCCATTCCTGTTGTGTTTCCGAATGTTGCCGATTTTTGTTATCAGGTAAGTATCCTCTTTGCTTATTATATGCCCTACTGTGGCATCGCTTGCAGTTGGGGTCGGTAGCATTTTTACAACTGTCTCCAGATGTGGACTCTGTCTCCTCCTTTCCGACGGACAATCCGACTTTACTGATGCAAGTGGGGTGGGCAATAATCCATATCCTGTCCCGTCTGTGAGGTGCACCAAAGGCGGAAGCCGGTATGCAATGCCATTCTGCATCATACCCGATCTCCCATAAATCTTGCAGGACGTTGATAAGCCCTGTACTACGAAGGTTTGCCACGTTTTCGATAATTGCATATTTGGGTCTGATTTCATCTATTAACCTCGCAAATTCTTTCCATAGTCCTGAGCGTTTAGCCGTTATTCCTTTCTGCTTGCCTGCTACCGATATATCCTGACACGGAAATCCTCCTGCAATTACATCAATTCTTGGGAGCGTTTTTAAGTCTTCTTTATTTATGGTAGTAATATCAGTAAATATCGGTACGGATGGCCAGTGTCTTGTTAGTATTTTCCGGCAGAATGGATTAATCTCACAAAAGGCAACCGTCTGTAGCCCCGCAGCTTCCAAGCCTATTGAAAATCCCCCTATCCCTGAAAAAATATCCAGCACATTTAACATTTTAGCTTACTACTCTATAGCTCATTTCTTAGCTAAAGTAATTATACCATAGGCTTTAACTATCCTGATTTTCTCATGACTTTTTATAGAGATCGTGATGATAAACTTCAGGCTCTCTTGGGCGTAACTTCTCTCTTTCCCTGCGAGCTTGGACTCGCTCTCTGTACCGAGCAAATGCCTCAGCTTGAGCTTGGTTCATTGCACTTACTATATCCTGGGGCGTGATTTTGTGTGCTTTAGGCTTCTTATATATATTAGGCTTTTTATTCTCTTCATCAGAGCCTGCCGGCTCAGCACTTGTTAATTCTATCATCTATTGCATCCATTATTTTATTACCTACACTCGTTAGAACCCATTTAAAAAACCTATAAACATAATCCATATGCCTTCCTAAAATCATAAAGAATATGTAGTCTTTTAACTCCATCATGGTTAATAACGATAAAACACTTTTTAACTCTTCTTCTTGAAACAGTAGCACAAGAATTAAGCCGCTTATTGAGATGTAAATTATGTAATTTACTACCGGGAATATATATCTATACATGGCTATTCCTTTGTTTTTTGTATTTTTTCCCTAAAAAACTCAATATTTTCTTTTGCCTCCTTAATTTGAGCCATAAATTCTTTTGCCTCTTCTATTTCCATTTCTTTTGATACCGCCTTGTCTTCTTGGCTGCGGCTTTCTATGTTCATTTTAGCTAGTGCTAAACCGGTAAGCTGTTGAACTTCAGGAACACTTATCTCCCCTTCTTCCAGAGCGGTTAAAGTACTATTTATTATTTCTGTAGCTGTTCTATTACCAAATGATATTTTTATAATGTTATTACTCTTACTTTCAGTAGACCATCCACCTTGTGTCTTAAGATAGAATATGGTCGCCGTTACATCGCCTTCATCTATTAAGGTTGTAAGCTTGCGAGCCACTCTGCCTATCGCCTTTGCTTTTCCTTTTTTATAGGCTAAGAGTACTTCCGGTTGTCGCTTCTTAATTTCATGAAAAGTCATCCCTGAAAAACCAAAATAATCGGCTATCTGTTCTATGGATAAATAAGCAGACAATGCTTCCACCTGTAATATTTGATCATCAGTTAAAGTTATTTTTTTACTCATTTAACAATACCGCTTTTTTATTACTTTCTTTTTCCCATCTCTTTATTATCACATCAACATAAGCCGGGGATAATTCCATCATGTAACAGTTACGCTTTGACCTCTCGCAGGCAATTAACGTAGTACCGCTACCGCCAAAAGGATCATATACACTCTGGCCTTGAGCAGAGTTATTAAGTATTGGCCGAAGCATGCACTCAAGCGGCTTTTGCGTACCGTGGCCTGTGGATTCTTCACCATCTCCCTTACTGCCGTTATATCCTTCTATATCCCATACTGTTGTTTGATCCCTTTTACCCTGCCAGTTATGCCTAACTTTCTGACCTTTTCTTACCGCATACCATAAAGGCTCATGCTGGTTATGGTAATCACCACGGCTAAGAACTGGTCTAGTTTTACTCCAAATAATAAGGCTTACTAAATCAAAACCACATTTCTCTATATTTTCAGCAAATTTATGAGTATATTTTGAACTATGCCAGATGTAAGCCACATCACCGGTAAATAATGAATAAGCCTCAGACCAGTCATATCTATCATCATTTAGTACCTTGCCTGTGTTTCTAGTCCCTTTGCCTACTTCGTTAAAA
>Ga0194124_10005643_pt1 | contig 11539 bp, 11 predicted proteins | sample TA2KigCas0mmetaG_FD_148605 | JGI IMG/M metagenome (GOLD analysis project Ga0194124, IMG submission 148605) | Freshwater microbial communities from Lake Tanganyika, Tanzania - TA2015031 Kigoma Deep Cast 0m | ecosystem: Environmental > Aquatic > Freshwater > Lake | place: Tanzania: Lake...
TAAATTTCGTAATGGACATCGTATTCTAAAATTTCTTCGGACACCAATTTGTTGAATTCGCGCTCATTTATTTTATCAACATCTTCCCTTTTGGAGTAGATAATTGTGGGGAGGATTCCAGTGTCAGTGCTCGGTTTTACGCCGACGCGCGACCGGATAATATCAATTGTTTCGCGAGATGGTCGCCCAACGCGAACCTCTGAAAGGACCTTCTGGAACGCCGGTTCTTTTTGGCGAATGATTTCAGTCAGTGTTATCTTGTGGTCGATTACATCTTCCCACCTTTCACTTTCAAAGCAGAATTTCTGGGGTTCAGAGGCCTTGGAAACTGGCGGGAGCTGGTAGAAATCACCGATTAAGACGACTTGTATCCCACCGAAAGGGCGACCACTACCACGGACATTGCGGGCGACTTCTTCAATTAATTCGAAGAATTGAGCAGTTAGCATAGAAACTTCGTCAATAATAAGGACGCGACACTTCTTCCATTTTGTCTTTTTGGGCCACGATGCGAGGATTCTTTCAGAATAGTATTCTGGAGTGCGATTTCCGAGTCCGAGGGACCCCCATGAGTGGATTGTTTTTCCACCAATTAGACTTGACGCTGTCCCAGTCATTGCGGTTATTGCGACTGTTTTTTCCATTTGATTACAATAATCGACTATTTTTTTGATAAGATGGGATTTACCAGTTCCTGCTTGTCCAGTAATTAGAAGGTTGCGTCCTTGTTTGAATGCTTCGTATGCTTCATTTTGGTCTTTTGTCAGTGATGAAGCTGGTTTTATTTTGAAATATCGTTCCATTTTTGATATATATGACTTTTATTATTATAAAAAATCATTTTTTACAAAAAACAGCTTAAAGAAAATTGGTTATAGTAATGTAGTGAGGATGAAAATTTTTCAACCAGAGTTAGAGGACCAAGACGAGGGCTACGCTACCAGTTTCACATTCGATTCTTTAGATGAACAGAGTAGTTTTGCCAGTTTCCTTGAAAATATGGGAATTGGTTTTTTGAAGTCTAAATTTCCAGTTATTGAGGATGGGAAGATGAAGTTTCAGACTGGTTTCGTCGTTCCTGTTCCGAAGTCGGAGAGTGAATCCACAGCGGATGTTGTTCATGAGGTTATTCAAGAGGTTAGTGAAGAACCGACTGATGAGGTTGTTAGTAAAAAGAAGAGTAAGAAAGCTCCGAAAGAATAAATAAAATATTTATTATAGTATAATGGATAATACGAAGAAGAAAAAAAAGAAAACGAAGACTAAAAAAATGAGTGGAGGAAAAGAGGAAGCAATACCTTGGGATTATGGAGGAACCAGTATTACTGATTTACCTGCGGATATAATTGGTGTGATTGTTCATACAATTAATACAATTGTAAATGCGGTTGCTGTTGTGGACCAAATTGTTGGATTACCTGCGAATATGGGAACTGCTTTTTCTTCTCCGAATGAGCCAAATCCGGACCAAGTTGATGTTTCTGGACTATAATAAAACCTTTCTAAAAATTTAATCGGATAATATTATTTTGATTATTATACTTTTTATATAAAATGTATAATAAAGTTCTTTCCTAAAATACGCCTTGACTTATCTTCTTTCTTCTCTCCTGAATCTTCATATCCTTAACCGGATTTTTATCAAAATCGAAGTCCAAAACAACCAAAACCGCCAACAGAAAATTTAATTGGGTCTTAATGTAAAGTTCATCCAAAGTTGTCTTGACTAAGGTGCTTATTTGATTCAGTTCTTCTGTGCTAATCGTAAAATTAGACTCCAATTTTTCAAGTATAGTAAGAAGTGTCTTAATGGATTCCTGATATATCGCATTTATTTTATTTCCATATTCGAAGTATTTTTTACCGAATACTTCATCCGCCAACATGTCATTCATCTGTTTTTCTTTTAATTCATATATTATCCCGCCAGATTTTTTACATGTTTCATCGTCCATCATATTCAAAAATTTCATAATTTTATGGATACGAATATCATCATCTTCATCTTGGACATGTAATAATGGAGATGGAGCGCAAAATTTTCCCTTCTTTAATGATGTTAATCGATCAAAAGTAAAACTTCCTTCGTAATCCCCATTTTTATTTGGGACTGGAATTGCCGATAGAATTGCTAAAATTATATTGTTCCTCGTCATCAAATTCATAACAATTTTTACGCACATATCCATCTTAGTTAATTTACAAGGGACCGTTGGGTCAGAACATAGATTATCTTCTTCTGGGATAACAATTGGTCTTGATTTAGGTGCGGAAGGAGATTGTTGTTGGGATGGAACTTGTTTATTTTTTGAATTATTAATGGGTTTCGTATTTTTTTGTTGATTATTTTCTGGTTTTTGTTCCATTTTTTGTTCAGGTTCTTTTTCTAATTCTTCTAGTTCTTTTTCAATTGAGGATAGTGATTTTTTATTTTGTTTTTGATATTGTTCCTGTTTAGGTTTAATATTTAGATGTTTCTTCTTATTTTCGTTATAACCATTTTCACTATTCTTGATATTTTCTGAACTACTATAATTTTTAGAATTTCCGTCATATGGGTCATTTCCATTATTATTAAAATTATTCATAGAAAAACCACCCCGTTTATTTTTACTATTTTTATTAATCATTTTTGGGTATCTTATTTCATTTGATGGTATTTGACCATCATTACTTAACGCAAGCGGACTGAAATAGATTCCGCCCATTTGTTGTTCCAATTTATTATTCTCTCGTTGTTGAATTCCATCTAAAAGCAACGCGACCTTATTGTGAATATAATATAAATCGGGTAATTTCAGTTTGATACCATTCCTCTCAACTTCTGCTGGAATTTTCTTATTTTTGAAGTTTTCGACTATTTTCCCAGTTAATTGATTAACTATGAATTTTTCCTCTTCTAATCCATCATATTTTAGTGAAAGTTCTAAAAATGGTTTAAGATCATTTTTTACTGCGCTCTGACCCTCCATCTGCGCATAGATTGATTCAATCTTTTCCAAAGGTATTTTATACAACTGGTTTGAATAAGTTATAACTATTTTGTCATATAATTCTTTGTCTCCAAGTTGTTCCTTATTCCGACTATATATTGCCCTTGATTTTTCCAATATTTTATCAAATAGTTGTTTATCACTTGTGTATGCATCTTTTATTGATTCTTTAATTTGTGGATTCGTTGCGAGTGTGTTTCCCATTTATTTATAATAGATATTTTTATTTTATTTATTCAATATTTCTTCTTCAAACATTTTTAGTGTATTTAAGAATAAATGGTTCTTTAACTTAACAAGAGGATACTTATATGAAATAAGCTCATATACTTCATCCAACTTCATATGGGTTTTATAAAGAATATAAGCAATAATTAGACATGTTGACCTGAATTTTCCATGTCGACAATGAACCAAAATATTCTTATTCTTCTCTAAATTTTTATCAATCATGGAACACAGACTTCCTAATTGATAATAATAATCTCGATTATGTTTCATCCGGTTTTCATCAGTATGTTGGTCAGATATGTTAATTCTTATACATTGTATCCCACTCTTACTACATCCATTCATGAATTCTACTTCATCAGTCGTATTTATTATAATATCTATTCGGCGAGTTTTTAGGAAATGCGCGTTATACGCATCCCTCTTATTTCCAAGATAGAGTCCACTGATGATTTCAACTACCATTATCTCTATTATTATAACAACATTTAATTTTGGAATGCCAAATACGCAATAAGAACTGAAATAATAACTGCCATAAATATTAAGCTAAGCGCAATATACAAATAATTGATATTTCGTGTGTTTTTCTTTGTATCAGTATCAGTATTTGGTGTGATCATTGAACCGTCTTCCATTCCCAAAGTTGCTCGACATTGTTTCATATCTAAATTGCTTTGATAATCGATTGTTGGACCGACAAACCATTCCACTCCAAAAAAGCCCCACATTGAAACAACTGATACAAATAATATTATATATCCATTAGACAAGATTGAACTCTTATCGAGATTGTTTGATAAAAATAGGACAGGATATAAGAAAAACGGGATAACGAACTTATTTTCATATGTGCTATTCGGTTTAAAAAAATAAAATGAGAAGTATAAAATAGCTAAAATCGGGATTGATAATAATATTGTTTTCCTTTCATCTGTTTCAGTGTATTGAAAATAAGTAATGAAATATCCTAATACAATTGCGGTATAAACAGCGACTATGATACAAATTAACCAAACTTGTGTCCTATTTTTTCTATTTGCCTTATCATTCTGTGTTTGTAAGTCAAGAACTCTCTTCGAATAACAATATATGAAAACTAAGATGAAAGTCATCACTAAAACAAAATAGCTAAACCAGTTGTTCATGCTGATAGCCGGTTCACAAAAGTAGCCGACCAATCCAATTAGAACTAATGCTGTAATAAAATTCTGAGTATAATTCTTCGCGGAAGGAATGCCCCCACTATCTATATATGTTCCCCATATTTGCGCGAATATTTGGAAGGCGAAATAAATAAAGAAAAAGAGCATCACCATTTTTTTGTCAATCATTAATTATTATCCAGAAAAAATAAAAGGATATAAAGCAGCTTAAAAACAGTTTAAAGCTTTCTCGCGAATTCATAAAAATTGATTATTAAATGAACAAAACCATGAATTTATTAAACATGAATATATTATCGCAGCACATAGGAATCTTCGATTCAAAAAAATTCAATGAAATGTTGAATACATTTTATGAAGATGAGTATAAAGATACGGAACCAGAGCCGGTCATTAAAAAAAAGAATAGTTGTTATTGTAAATTCTGTGGAGAGTTCGAGTGTGTCATCGAGGATGGTGGATATGTTTGTTCTAAATGTGGAAAGAGCAATGGAGAAATTCTGGACGAAAGCCAAGAGTGGAGAACACTGACATCCGACGATTATTCAAGAGGAGACCCATCCCGCGTAGGAATGCCAGTGAATGAGCATTTTTTGAAGTCATCGCTATCGACAACTATCTCCGGATGGGGTGGTTTCTATAATTTTCGTCGTCATCAGAAATTTATCCAAATGGATTACAAGGAGCGTAGTCTTCTTAAAAATTTTCAGTATATTGATACAAGTGCCGACGATACAGTTTCAGAGGCGGTCAAAAATCACGCAAAAAATTTGTTCGAGAAAATCAGTAAGAATGAGAATAAAAGGGGGTCAAAGAAGCACAGTAATATGGCTGCGTGTATCTTTTATGCTTCAGAGGGGCGAAATATTACAACGGACAAAGAGAAACTGAGTAAGCAGTTCGATATCAACAAAAAGAAATTTACGAAGGGCTGTAATTTTTATAGGGAGCAACTCTTTGAGAAGGAACCGGAATATTATGCTCGGATGAAACCAGTTTCAGTCGTGGATGAAGTTCGCAGGATCGGTAAATTGTTGGATTACAATGATATTTACTTGAATATTTCTTTATATGTGTCTTATATGGCCCAAGAGTTGGGAATCGTTATTAAAAATACACCAATCTCCATTGCGGTGGGGTCATTATTTTTGGTTTCAACAATTTATCAATTGGAGGTTGATAAAAATGATATTTTGGATAAGTGTGATATTAGTGATGTTACAATAAATAAACTTCTTGTCCTTCTTCTTTCCTACAAAACCTATTTAATTCCAACTGAAAGATTGTATAAGAAGTTTATGGAATTACATTTCGGAATGGATTAATATCTCTTAATAACTGGTTTATTATAGGTAAGGAAGTTAGAAATTGAAGCAGTTAATGTCATCCATATGAAGAATATGAAAGCAGTTGTAACAGTTGAACTAAGTTTGAAATTAGTAAAAATAAAAATGGATGCTAAAACTCCAATTACAATCGCGTATGATATTGTATAACTCATAATTTGAACTTTTTTATCAACATCAATTCTAACACCTGAAAAGAAAGAGAACATAAGTGATAATACAATCATTACTGACATTATAATAACATAACTCATAAGAGGAGAACTTGACCCAGTCTTCGATTGTTGGTATAGAGAGACTCCTAATATTGCGATAATAAGTATTCCAATCATAGCCACGAAAACATATGATAAAATTGTATATTGAGATGATGAATCCCCATTATCTGAATCTATATTATCATCCGTCATTTGCGTCGCAGTAGGGATTGTAGAAATACTGGATTTTGATGGATTTGGTGATACCGTGTTCGCATTCGCATTAATCCGGTATAACAATAATGAAAACATCTTAACAAGCAGATACCATACAAAAAACAATATTATAATTAAATAAATGAAAGCACCATCTATATTTTGTTGAAGAATAACCGGTCTGATTATTCCAAAAAGGGTCCCTGCTAAAATACTACCGATTCCACCAGTTATTATTATATCCGCGCATTTATCCTTATCTCCAACTTTCCCTTTTAATGCGACAGCCGTCGGAAAGCAAATAATGAAAATTAGGATTGTTATTCCCATTAAAATAGTTTGATTCATTAATATTAGTTATCTTTTTTTTTTGCGGTTCTAAATGTTTGAAAAATATTATTTAAAAGATGTCCAAATATAAAGAATAAAATAATGAAAAAAGCTATTAAAATTATATTTAGAGTCGAGTATTTAAGATAGGTATCACTATTATCCAGTAATTTATATCCAATGAAAAAAATAATTACTCCAAAAAACAAGCCGAAAACTAATTCATTATTATTATCAATCATTAATATATTAGTTGAATTTTTTTTTATTATTTTCTATTATAAAATTAATATGATTAATAATTATTATAATATTCCGGCGGTTCCTTGTGAAAGCCGTGAAAAAATACATCACGGAGAAATTTCAGCAGAAAAATGTAGCGGTCTAAATCCAGACACCGTTTTTGAAACTTTATATCCATCCATTGCGAACCCGCTCATTAATTACACTTCTGAAATAGGTTATATGGAAGGGAGCCCAATATCTGAGAATGCTGTATCCGCGATTGAATGTGCGCGAGAATGTAGTCGTAAAAGTGGTTGCGAAGCGTTCGTTTCCGAGAAAAAACCGAATCAGTGTGTTTTACACAGGGGGGCTCCGACACAAGGAAGAGCAAAAGGGACTGCGAAAGAGGATGAATCATATGAAACATCAATTTTTACAAGGAATCAACTGATTGATAATACATCTTGTCATGATATGCGTAATAATTTCACAGAACTGAATCAAAAACACTATTTCACTGAGAGGCCAATTGATACACTTAATGATGCTGATTTATCTGTTGATGAATGTATGGGGGCCTGTTTTTATGATAAATCTTGCCAAGCCATTGAGTTTAAAGAGTCAAAGGATTCCTGTAAAATGTATGGGAATCGTGGAAATATTAGAAGGAATGTCGGAAATTATTCGACAACGTATTTAAAAAAGCCGATTCCTGAACCGAACAGGTTTGGTGCCAAAGATTCAATGAGTCAGTATTATCGCAAATACGATAAGAAAGGAAAAGTAGGAGATAGCTTCTGTGAGTTGGTGGATGATAAATGTATGACTTCTTATATTGTTGGTCCAAATGGGCGAATCGGTCCAAAGAATCCGATAAATAAGAGAGATGGTATTACAAAGCCAAATCTTTGTATCCCACCGAACTGTATTCCTACCGCACCAGCTACTGGATTACAGGGCAAATTACGCATAAATGGGGATGTTCGTTTGGAGTGTCCTCCGGATAATAAAGATTGCAATGCCCGAATGAATTACGTCCCTTATCAAAAGGCGGATTTTATGGGTCTTCCTACGGATAATGGTGAAACAAATCCGGCGAATCCTTATTTACCATACACATCTGATTTTGATAAATACAAAAACTTAGAGTTTAAGGTTGGGAATAATGTAAAATACGGTTGTAGTGTTAAACAAATAGATGATAGCGCCAAGCCTAAACCGAACGCATTCGAATTTCACGAACAGTGTGGTGAGTGGTGCTTAGAAGACGTTGGTTGTGGCGCATATTCATACGAGCTCGGGAACGATGGAAAAGCGCGTTGTAGTTATTTTAATAATATTGGAATGAAGCCATTAAAGGAGAGTCTGACATATTCAGATAAGACAACCAGCTTTATAAAGAGGGGAAATAAATTGATTCAGGACCCAAATCCGAATCTAACGAAAAAGCCATATTTTAATACATTTGGAACTGGCGATATCGGTTTAGAAAAAGTAAGTGTTTGTATGCCAAAGAAAGAGAAAGTAGTAAAAATGATTATGGAATCTAGAATAAATGATGGAGATGATACAAAATGTATAGAGAATTTTAGAGGAGATAATGTAGGTAGTTGTTCAACTACGCAGTATAAATGTTGCCCAGACGGAAAAATAGCAAAAAATGATAATCGCGGAAGCAACTGTCCGACACCTTTGACTGATTGTAAAAAAACATTATATGGGTGCTGTTCCGATGGAATTAATTATAAAATGTCAAGTGATTCAAAATACGATGGGTGTCAAGATAGAGGTAAAGATATTTGTTTGAATAGTAAATATGGCTGTTGTGAAGGAACTGTTATTCCGAAAGAATATATTTGTGAGGGTAATGAAATGAAAGGTTCCGATTTTTGTAAAAATGAATTGAATCAGACAATTACAAATTGTGAGCAATCTTTTCGGGTAGTGGCTGACCCAATGAACCAATACACCAATTCTACGGTTGCTGGAACATATAATTTTAAAAATGGAGACTATTCTTATATAAGTAATGAGATTGGAAGAAGTTGTAAAACAAATTATGATTGTAAAATTGGAGCTGAAATGTGTATTAATGGATTCTGTCAGAGATACAATAAAGCGACATATAACGCAATGAACTCGATAAATACCGCATATAAAGGAAAACAGAGTGGCGTTTTTATGAATCAGTTTCCTTGCGGTTGTAATCCAGTTGGACTTAGTCAGACATGTCCAGATAAATATGAGCCTATTTGCGGAGCTGATGGTATTACTTATAAAAATGACTGTCATGCGAAAAAGTCTGGCATTGATACACAATATTATGGAATATGTAAAAATGATGTTGAACATTTTGAAAATAAGTTGGGTGTTGGGTCAAAATACAGTTTCAATCCATATATATTCATCATTTTCTTCGTTGTGTTTGTAATATTTATTTTATTGATGAAAATGGCTTAAAGAAAATAATCTATATATTAATTAAATATATCAACATGCCAAATAATAAAGGAGGTAAAAAGTATAAGAAAGCAAAGAAAACGACGTTTGATACACCGCCGTTTATAATTGCTGATGAAGGACAGCAATATGCGCGTATTGTTCGTAAATTGGGAGACAAGCGGTTCGACATTATTTTACAAGATAGCGCTAAAAAAGCCACTGGGAGGGCTCGTGGTGCCTTAAAAGGATGGCAAGATATTAAATCAGAGGATATCGTTTTAGTATCTGGTCGCGATTTTAGGAACAGTGAAGAAGAAAAATACGTTGAACAGACGTATGATATTTTGGGATATTATACGAAAGAACAGGTTCGCAAATTGATTAAGTTGGGAAAACTCAGGAGCTACGCCTTTGATGATATAAAATCCGCAAATCATCCGGCAAATTCGAATGTGGTTTTTGTTGGTGCAGATGAGATTGATAGTGATGAAGATGACAGTGAGAGCAGTCATGAGGTGGTAAAATTACAGCAAAACCGACGATTTGAAGTTTCATCTGATAGTGAGTCTTCTGATACGGATGACATTGATGGAATTTAGAGTTGTAGAATATGGAATTATTGTTTTTAGATAAAGTTAAATATATGAATTTCATATATTTTAATGAATTAGGAAATAATAAAAATTAGAATTCAATTAGAATTCAATTAGAATTCAATTATAATTCAATTATACAAATGACTGATAATATCAAAACCTGACTTGTTTTTCCTTTTTGAAATCTCTTCATTATCCATCATAGCTTTGAGTCCGTTTTCCAAATCTTCCAGTGTAAGTTTCTTTTTGACTTCATTATCCAGAGTAAAAACACGACGTGAATGTGTAATTTTACTTTGTTGAAGAAGATTTTCTAAATCGCCACCGTTAAATTCAAATATTTTCCGATTCTCTTCAAAAAAATTCATCAGTTTCTTTTCCTCCGCAATAAGTTCCCATTTATAATCAACCAGCAATTTTTTAAATATTTTCATCAGGTCCTCATGCGTGTATTCATCAATCGTATAACGAAATGGAAATCTTCTTTCTAATCCAGCGTTATAAGAAAAGAAACATTCCTTTAATGAATTTTTGTATCCGACTATAATACAAATAAACTCACTCTTCTCTTCACTCAAATTCTGATTAATTGTATCGATACATTCCTTTGAAAAACTATCACGTTGTTCAGAATTTCCAAGGCTATAAGCTTCATCTATAAGAAGAACTCCGCCTTTTGCGGAATCAATAGCTTTCTGAGTTTTGATTGCGGTCTGACCAAGATATTGACCCACCAAATCACTCCTTTTAACTGATGTAACTTTCTCCTTTTTAAGAAATCCGAGTTTCGCATAGATTTTCCCCAAGATTTTGGCAATTTCCGTTTTACCTGACCCCGGCGGTCCCTCGATAATAGTATGCATCATATGCGCATTCTTCTCCTCGAAGTCTTGAAGAAAGTAGATGACCTGATTTAAAATTGATTTCTTCAACTTGGGCATTCCAATCATCCGCTTTAATTCTGTCAGTGGTTCCACTAACTTACTGAGAGCCTCCATATTGATATTATATTTCTTGTGTTCTAATGGATTATAAATTTTCGCCAATTCAATCAAATCATCAATATCATTTATTTCTTTCGTGATACGAACAAACTCATATTCGATGGGAGGTTTCTTTTCTAGTTCTCTTTGTCTCTCGTGATATTTTCCAATTATGAAATCAATGAATTCCTCATCACTATCATCGCCTCCGCCACCCCCTCCAGATGAATATCGGTCAGTCCGCATTGTATTTGTCGCAGTTATTTTAGAAGTCTTCGAACTAATATGCGTATTATCAGAATCACGGTCCCTTTTTGGAGTGTCTTTTTTCATTATATATATAATAATAATTTCTTTAATATAAAAAAATTGAAATAATTATTTCCAAAACAATTTAAATATAATCTACTACATAATTATAATGGCTACCACACTTGTATCTCAAATTCAAAATAAAAATAGTAATGGGAAAATTATAAGCAATTCATATTTTTCCGACAAACGCCGAATTGTTCGTCATCAAATCGACGGATTCGACAATTTTATCGACAATAAAATTTACGAAATTTTAGATGAATATAATTCGAACCCGAAGAATGTCATTTACGCCGATTACGACAAAGAGTTAGAGAGAAATAAATTGGAATATCACATCAAATTCGGTAAAATTTACATCAGTCGCCCAATTATTCAGGATGACCAGAGCAGTATTCGTCAAATGTTTCCCAACGACGCCCGTCTTCAAAAGCTGACATACAGTCTCACGTTGAAAGTTGACATTTATCATAAGTTGGTCGAATATCAGTCGAATGGG
>Ga0194124_10005649_pt1 | contig 11536 bp, 9 predicted proteins | sample TA2KigCas0mmetaG_FD_148605 | JGI IMG/M metagenome (GOLD analysis project Ga0194124, IMG submission 148605) | Freshwater microbial communities from Lake Tanganyika, Tanzania - TA2015031 Kigoma Deep Cast 0m | ecosystem: Environmental > Aquatic > Freshwater > Lake | place: Tanzania: Lake Tanganyika...
ACAAGATCTTTCGATGGCAGGAATTGTTGCGTAAACCGTATATTGTACCCGACACCAAGCATCTTGATGAGCTTTTCACAGAATTCAAAGCCAGAAGAATGCATATGGCCTTGGCGATTGATGAATACGGAGGCGTTTCGGGATTGGTGACTTTGGAAGATGCTTTGGAACAAATTGTCGGTGAAATTCAGGATGAATTCGATACGGATGAACAACGGCTGTGCCGGCGCCTGGATCGAGATTGCTATTGGGTAGCCGGCAAAATGCTCTTGCAGGATTTGTCCAGAGAAACCGGGTGGGATTTTTCGCCTTTTCAAGCTAGTTTGGAGGGAGTGGAGACCTTGGCGGGCTTGGTCCTGGAATTGGAGGGGAGAATTCCTCTGCAAGGGGAGGTCCTTCGACATCACAGCTTTGAATTTAAAGTCATTCAAGCAGATCATCGCAGGATCATGGCCATGCACCTGACGTACCAAGTGCCCTCTAAAACGGCGCAATGAGGCAAGTACTTTCTCACTTTCTGCGAGTTAAGGCCAATCAGGTAAGCGTTATAACGGCCATGGTATTGACGGTAGGGGGACAGCATATTTTCGTTTCTTGTCAATCTGACGAGCCTGTGGCAAGGCCCTATGCCTATGCTCGCGCGATACTCCCAGAGGTTCAGCCGGCTCAATACCGAGGGAATTGCTTTCCAGTAGTTTTTGAATACAATGCTGCAGCCATTCCTGTCTGCGTGTATCCGTCAGAACCCCCTCATAACTCGTCGAAGTCGTCGGCTAATGATCCCCAATGGATGAATTTATCCTATCCCGCGTTGGGAGCTCAATGGCACTTATCCTATCATCCCATCGAAGGTGTTCGCTACGAAGACGGGCGACAGATTGAGCGAAGGGATGCTTTGGTAGTGTTGATGGCTGAAACCCAGCGCATGACCTTTAAGCATACCCTCAAGGCAACAGCGATTGAAGAGGAACTTATCAGTTACCCTGAACATAAGGTTTATGGCATCTTGTACACAATTGGCGGCGATGCTGCAAGCCAAACCCAATTTTATGTGACGGATAGTGTTAAGCATTATTTACGCGGTTCACTCTATTTTGAAGTAAGTCCCAACAGCGATTCCTTGCAGCCTTACAGCGCTTATTTGCTGAAGGATATACGGCGAATTTTGGCGACTCTGCGCTGGTAAGGCATGGGGGCTTGAGTGCTAATTCAATTGCCGTATGCCGGAACACCCTTTGTTTTATGATTTAGCTTACCTCAAAGGGATTGGCCCGCAACGCGCTGCTTGGCTCGAATCGGAATTGGGTTTGAAGTCTTTTTATGATTTGTTAACCTATTTTCCATACCGTTACCTCGACAGGTCGGAGATACATCCCTTAGGGACGCTGGTCGAAGGCCCGGCGTATGTGCAAACCCGAGGCACAATATTGAGGATCGAAAGGGTAGGAGCAGCCAAAGCAACTCGTTTAGTGGCGACCCTTACCGATGGCCAACATTTTTTGGAGTTGATTTGGTTTCAATCTGTTCAGTGGGCGGAGTCCAGCATACGCCAAGGGGAAGAGTACCTTGTGTTTGGAAAAGTGAGCCAATACAAGGGGCAGGCTCAAATGGCACATCCTGAACTGACTTTATGGGACGAGTGGAGCAAGAAATCAGGACCGCCCCTCAGCCCTATGTATTCCTTGACGGATAAATTAAGGCAACGAAATTTGAACAACCGTTGGTGGATGGGTGTCGTCCGTCAAGCCCTCGATCAAGTTTCGGGCAATGTTTCTGAAATTTTGCCGGCCTATGTCGTGGATGCAGAGGCCTTGATGAACCGCTGGGAAGCCTTGGATCAGGCTCATTTTCCGGATGATCCTGCTCAATTGGCCAAGGCCCTCCACCGCTTCAAATTCGAGGAATTGTTCTTTTTGCAATTCGGGGTTTTGCGACTCAAAAGCAATCGAAAATTCCAAAATCCTGGACCAGTTTTTGAAAAGGTGGGCGATATGTTCCTTCGTTTTTTTCATGAACGTTTGCCTTTTGAACTCACCGATGCCCAGAAACGAGTGATCAAAGAAATTAGAGTAGATCTTGGAACAGGTAGGCAGATGAATCGTTTGCTGCAGGGCGATGTGGGCAGTGGCAAGACCATGGTGGCGTTGATGAGCATGTTGTTGGCTGCAGATAACGGGTATCAAGCTTGTCTGATGGCTCCTACGGAGTTACTCTCTAGGCAACATTACGATACCATCCAAGCTATGTTGGGTGATTTGCCGATTCGTTGCGGGTTACTCACCGGTCAGGTCAAGGGCAAGGCGCGTAAGGAATTGTTACAAGAATTGTTTCATGGAAGTCTTCATCTTTTGGTCGGCACTCACGCTTTGATACAGGAGCACGTGCATTTCGCAAAGCTGGGCTTGGCCGTTATCGATGAACAGCATCGTTTTGGGGTGGAGCAACGGGCTAAGCTATGGGCCAAGGCCGGTCTTGCTCCCCATATTTTGGTAATGACCGCTACACCCATCCCCCGAACCTTAGCGATGACGCGGTACGGAGATTTGGAGGTTTCCATTATGAATCAATTACCTGCTGGTCGTAAGCCTGTACAGACTTTGGTGACCGCAGAGTCCAAACGCCTCAAGATGTTTCGTTTTTTGGAACAACAAATGCAAGCCGGGCGCCAGGTTTATGTGGTCTATCCGGCCATTAAAGAAACCGAGCAAGCGGAGCTTAAGTTTTTGTATGACGGATACGAGGCCATGTTGCGCGCATTTCCCCCTCCTCATTTTCGTTTGGCTGTGGTCCATGGGCAAATGAAATCCGCGGATCGCGATATAGAAATGCGGCGCTTTGTGAAAGGCGTTGCCAATTTATTGGTGGCTACCACCGTTATTGAGGTCGGAGTTAACGTTCCTAACGCTTCCGTGATGGTGATTGAAAATGCGGAAAGGTTTGGTCTGGCCCAATTGCATCAATTGCGCGGTCGGGTGGGCCGTGGCTCGGAGCAGTCGTATTGCATCCTTATGCACAAGGATAAGCCTTCGGAGGAAGCCATTCAGCGATTGAAGGCTTTGGCCTCGACCAACGACGGCTTTGAAATTGCCGAAATGGACCTAAAAATGCGTGGTCCAGGGGATCTGGCGGGCACTCAACAAAGTGGCAGTATGGAACTCAGATTTTCAGATTTGGTTGAAGACAGCCACTTGATGCACAAGGCGAGGTTGCACGCGGAACAGATTTTGGTGACTGATCCTCATGGAACTGGCGAGCTTAGCGGTAAACTGGTGAATGCCTACGCCAGGTTTTATGGTCAAGGCAAGAATTGGAGCAAAATTTCGTAAAGGTTGGTCCGAATTGCAATGCCCCTTTGAGCATTTTACCTAAAAAAGGCTCTATAAATCAAGACCAAAAGACCTGCGGCAAACATCAAAATGCTGATTCGATTGATTCCGTGCATCATTCTCAAGTTGAAATTGCGGGTTTGGTGAGCCCCTTTGGGTTTAAAGACTTCCACAAAGTAGTTTAAGAATTTACGCATTGCTTGTTGGCTTTAGAGGAATACCTTTTATAACCATTTTGAGCTCGAAAGGTTCTAGGATTGCCTGATTTGTATTCTTTACGAATTCTCTTAAAGGATTCCTTTAACGAATACCAAGCATTCGGCCGCTGTCAAGTCGAAGCAATATGGCAATCATGGCCGTAAAGGACCACAGGGAGGATCCGCCGTAGCTGATCATGGGTAAAGGAATTCCAATGACGGGCAACAGCCCTAGGGTCATTCCAATATTGATCGTGACGTGAATGAAAATGATACAACCTACACTATACCCAAAAACTCTACCGAAGGTCCCGGGTTGCCTTTCTGCAATCATAAAAATCCGATACAATAGAAAGCCAAAGAGGGTAAGCAGCAACATCGATCCCCACAAACCATATTCTTCTGCGATGGTACAAAAAATAAAATCAGTGCTTTGTTCAGGCACAAAATCAAATTTTGTTTGGGTTCCTTGCAGAAATCCTTTCCCCCAAAATCCGCCGGAACCAATTGCAATGAGGGATTGGTGCACGTTGTAACCTGCACCCCGCAGATCATCGACCTTGCCTAACAAAACCAATATGCGTTGCTTCTGATGCGCAAGGAGAATATTATCAAAGGCATATCCGACACCCGATACCAAGACCATGGCGGGGACGGTCAATTTGATGCCTTTGAAGAAGGCCTTACGGCTATCGGCGGCCAGGGCCACATACAAAATCAACAGTACCGGAATCGCAATCCACATGGTGTTCAAGCCTAGCCACAAGGTGAGAACGGAAAGAAGGGCGATGGCCAAACCATAAATCAAATAATTGACCGATAAGCCTTCTCGGTAATAGACTAGCACAAAGGAGGCATAGACCAAGGCGCTGCCCGTATCTTTCTGCAAAAGCAAAAGAGCTGCGGGGATCAAGAGCCATATACCTGCCATGATTTGTGAACCAAAATGATCCATGCGTATAGGTCGGTTGGCAAAAAAATAAGCCACCATTATGGCGGTACTAAGTTTCATGAATTCTGCGGGTTGTAGTCTGAACGAACCAAGTTCAAACCAGGCACGCGCTCCGTTGACCTCTCTCCCCAAGAAAGCTACTGCCAATCCCAAGACCATGGTAATCAGATAAACCAGAGGCCCGCTGTGGTGATATATTCGGGGATGTATCGACAAGAGCACCATCATAATCAGCCATGAGCTCACAATCCAAATCATTTGCTTCCCGTAATTTTGTTGGATATCCCAAAGATTCTGATGCTGAGGATTGTATACCGCTGCATAAATAGCAATCCAGCCGATCAAGGTTAGCGCAATGTAGGTCCATAACAAAGGTTTGTCAATGAACTGAAATACGTTTTTCTGCTCCCTCATACCGGTCATAGCAATGGTGTTGGAACAGTGTCTGAACCCGAAGGGAGTATGCTGGACTTCAAAAGCCGCTCCTCGAGATCACGGCGTTTGGTATAACCCTTAAGGTATTTCTCAATCATCAAGCTAGCGATGGGAGCAGCCCAAACTCCACCGAATCCTGCATTCTCAACAAGCACCGCCACGGCGATTTGTGGATTTTCACGAGGCGCAAAACAAACAAAAACTGCATGATCTTTACCATGGGGATTCTGAGCGGTACCGGTTTTACCGCAGAATGTGATGCTGTCTATTTTGCCATAGGCCGTTGCGGTCCCTTGATCGACAACTTTCTGCATGGCGTCTTGGACGACACGAAAATGGTCAGGCTTTACAGGGATATGGAATTCTTCCCGATACTTCATTTTTTTCTGACCTGTTACTCCAATGCTTCGAACCAAGTGAGGGCGATGGTAATAACCCTTGTTAGCAAAAATGGCCATGGTATGCGCCATTTGCAAGGGGGTAATGCCAAATTCACCCTGTCCTATCGCCAAAGAGATAATGGTGGAAGATTTCCAACGGTTTTTACCGTAAACCTTATCGTAATAATCGGGACTTGGTACAATGCCTTTGCGTTCGTTGGGGAGATCCACTTCGCATTTGCGGCCAAGATTAAATTTCTTCATGTATTCATACCAAACACGATAGCCTTCTCGGGGCTTTCTTCCGTGGTTTTGGTCCACAACGGTTTTGAATACATAACAATAATAAGGATTGCATGAATGTTGGATCGATTCTTCCAAATCTAGGGCAATGTGCTTGTGGGTGCATTTGACGGTGTGACCGGCAATGGCATATCCTCCACCACAAGGAAAACGAGTTTCAGGGTGAATGAGATTCAGTTCCTGTCCGACAAGGGCCTGCAGGGATTTCACAATGGATCCTGGCGGATACATAGCCTGTAGAGGTCTGTTAAAGAGTGGCTTCAAGGGATCTTGTTGGAGTTTGCGATAATTTCGCCCTCTTACATTGCCTACCAAGAGCCCAGGGTCGTATCCCGGGGCCGATACCATGGTTAGGATTTCCCCGGTGGACGGTTCTATGGCGACCACCGATCCCCTTTTGTTGGTCATAAGTTTTTCGGCATAAACTTGCAATTCGATATCCAAGCCTAAATGCAAGTCTTCGCCTGGGATAGGGAGTGAATCAAAGGCCCCGTCTTTGTATAGGCCGACCTCCCTGTTGTGGACATCGACATAACGGTATTGAACTCCTCTCTTGCCTTTGAGATAGTTTTCGTAAGTTTTCTCCAAACCACTAACCCCCACATAATCACCCGCTCTGTATTCCCCGCTGGATTTTGCGATGAGCTCGGGAGAAGCTTCCCCAACATATCCCAGAAGGTGAGCAGCATAGGGGTAGAGATAGGTTCGAACCGTTCGAGTCTCTGCATAGATTCCACTGAAATCGTGGAGCCTTTCTTGAATCTGCACAAAGTCTTCCACGCGTATTTGAGCATGCAAGAGACTAGGTCTGAACAAGGAATATTTCTTGGCTTTGAGGAGGCGTTTACAGAGTTCATCATAATTAATTCGAAGGAGACCTGCTAACTCCAACGTGTCCAAGGGTTTGGGCAATTCGCCGGGGACCACCATGAGATCATAAATGGGTCTGTTAACGACGATTTTACGACCTTGACGATCAAAGATGACGCCACGCGGTGCGTAGGCATTCACCCTCCGGATTGCATTTTGTTGGGCAAGTTCGCTGTACTCATTGTCGAGAACTTGAATACTTAACAAGCGAAACAAAAACAACGTCAAGACCACCAGAACAATTCCTAAGATCAGGGCATGCCGATTTTCCTTACCAGAAACTGATTTTCCGTTGAAGTCCATACCGATTTGCTATTGAAAAATTGGGATCTTCTTGTTTATTAAGTTCTTCGAGAGGAATCAATAACGGTTTTCCTGCAGTTTTCTGGAATCCAGACTACGGGTCCATTGAATGAGGGCCCACAAGAGTCCCGATACAAGAAGGGTATTGATGCTGCCTCTGAAGATGGAGCTAGGGAGCGATGCCCAGCGGAAAGCCTCCAAGGCATAGAGGAGGGTATGATGCATGAGCAACAGTCCACCTGCATAGGAGACCAGAGATCGAATCTCGATATCACGTAAATCAGGATCAGGATTATCTTGGAGTTGCACCGACGACACGGTAAATTTCACCCAATAGGGTTTAAAGTACATCAGCCAAACTGATGCCATGGCATGAATGCCACCGCTTTGGAAAGAGCTATCGATCCACCACCCGACGGCAAAACCAATAAGCATGGAAAATGCTCTGTTCCAAGATAGTGGTAGCCATAGTAGAACGATGGCATAGACCATAGGATTGAATACACCCAACCATTGAATACGGTTAAAGACCGAAACCTGCATGAAGATGAGGAAAAGAAACAAAACCCAAGGGCGACGGTTCATAATAAAGATCTCGGATGTGGTTAATTAAGGTCTTGAGGCAAGAGTTTTTCGCGTTCACTTTGCAGCGCAGGACGAATGACTTGAACATGATCCAATTGGCGATAATCAGTTGCCAATACCACACGAATTTTGTAGGTGACTGCCCCTGGAATGATTTCGATACGATCCACCCTTCCTAGGCGAAGTCCGGGAGGATAGACTGCGGAATACGAACTGCTTACTAGCGAATCCCCAATTTTGATGGGAATGTGAATTGGAAAATCGAGGAGTTCTGCATAACGGTTTGAAACACCATCCCAGACCAAGGAGGCAACTGTTTGTGATTTGGGATGCAAGGCGCTGGTTCTCATCTTGGTGTGGATCAAAGGCACAACACGGGCAAAATGTTCGGATACGGCTTGGACTTGCCCCGCAATTTTGTTGCCTTGCAAAACAGCCATGCGTGGTTGAATACCATGAAGGGAACCTTGATCCAGTAACAAATAGTTTTGTTGATTTCCCAAGCCGCAAAAAACAACTCTTGCAGGGGCTGCGAAATCCAGCAGGATACCGGAATCCGGCCACAAGAATGTGTTTCGTTGAAGGGGGCTTAGGGTACCTTGTTGGTTGGAAGTTGCGATTTGACCCTTGATGGAATCGTTGGCACCATTCTTTGCGGAGAATTGCAGTTTTAGAGCGGTGATTTCTTGATTAAGCTTTATATTTTCTTCATCAAGGCCCATAAACCGTGTGATCCGATGGATTCGGTATTGGTAATTGCCAGCGATTTCAATTTGGAATTGGTTTAACCTGCTGCGATGGTACGAAACCCCCGAAAATGTCATCCAAGCCCCTATGGACTCTAGGAGAATAAATAATGCAAGAGATCTGTATTTGAACAGCCAAAGCGCCAGTCCACCCATTTTGAGGTCAGGTCATCAGGAATTGGAAACGATGGATATTCTTGAGGGCAATTCCGGTGCCACGAACGACGGCACGCAGGGGATCCTCAGCGACAATAACTTTTAGTTTGGTTTTGGCACTAATTCTTTTATCCAAACCACGAATCAAGGCTCCACCGCCAGTGAGGTAAATCCCAGTCTCATGAATATCGGATGCAAGCTCAGGTGGAGTGATTTCCAACGCTTTGAGGATAGCGCCTTCCACTTTGGAAATGGACTTATCCAGTGCAGTCGCGATTTCGGAATAGGTCAAAGTGATTTCCCGTGGTATCCCGGTCATCAAATCTCGGCCACTCACCGGCATAGGGGGTGGTGGATCTTCCAAGGTGGTCAAGGCCGAGCCTATATTGATTTTGATTAATTCCGCAGTTCGCTCACCAACCAGCATATTGTGTTGACGTCGGACATACTCCAGGACGTCGGCGGTGAATTGGTCTCCGGCAACACGGATGGATTCATCGCAAACGATTCCTGCCAAGGCAATCACGGCAATCTCCGAGGTTCCGCCACCTATATCGATGATCATATTCCCTTTGGGTTCCTCAACATCAATACCGATACCGATAGCGGCCGCCATGGGCTCATGAATGAGGTAAACTTCTTTGGCGCCAGCATGCTCAGCGGAATCCCGTACGGCGCGCTTTTCGACTTCCGTGATTCCGGAGGGAATGCAAACAACCATGCGCAGGGAGGGGGCAAAGAATCTTTTGGCAGGATTGATCATGGCAATCATTCCTCGAATCATATGTTCAGCCGCATGAAAGTCTGCAATGACCCCGTCTCTAAGGGGACGAATGGTCTTGATGTTCTCATGCGTTTTTCCATGCATCTGCTGGGCCTTTTTACCGATGGCAATGACTTTGCCGGTATTGCGGTCCATGGCAACGATGGACGGTTCATCCACCACGATAGTGTCCCGATGGATAATTAGGGTATTGGCGGTGCCAAGGTCAATGGCAATTTCTTGGGTAAATAAATCAAAGAGTCCCATGCAAGTCTTTAGGTGAACGTTAACAGAAGAAGAAAGCGAAACTAAAGGTAAAAGCGCGATTAAAGATTTTTTTTGAAAAATGGCAAGCTAGGGGGGAACCTTCTATGGGGAGGGGAGACCAAGGTCTTTTGAGGGGGCTAATGCTTGAAGTGTCTTACCCCCGTCATGACCATGCACATGTCGTTTCGGTCGCAGAAATCGATGCTGTCCTGATCCTTGACAGAACCCCCCGGTTGGATGACGGCGCGAATACCCTCTTGCCAAGCCACTTCGACGCTGTCCGCAAAAGGGAAAAAGGCATCGCTGGCCATAATGGCCCCTTGTACATCGAAGTCAAAGGTTCTGGCCTTGTGGGCGGCCTGCCTCATTGCGTCAATTCTGGAAGTTTGGCCTGTTCCGGACCCAATGAGTTGACGATTCTTGACTAGAACAATGGCATTGCTTCGGGTATGCTTCACCACTTTGACCGCAAATTCCATATCGGTTTTTTCAGATGCATTGGGCTGCCTGGCGGTGACGACTTTGAATTGATCCGAGGCTTCGGTGGAACGGTCCGGGCTCTGAACTAGATATCCGCCAAGGGCCGACCGAACCTGCACGGAAGAAGGAATGGGCTTTATTTGTTGGAGGAGTATACGGTTCTTCTTGCGTGTTAGCAAATCGATGGCTTCGGTGCTGAAGGAGGGAGCGATGAGCACTTCGTAAAATATCCCGTCGATTTCTTTGGCACAATCCAAGTCAAGAGGCCTGTTTGCTGCCAAGATGCCCCCAAAGGCCGAGACGGGATCTCCCGCGAGGGCGTCTTTCCAAGCCTCCAGCAGGGTATCACGGCTTGCAAGCCCGCAGGCGTTGTTGTGTTTCACGATGACCAAGGTGGGCTCCTCAAATTCAGCCAAGAGGGATAAGGCGGAATCCACATCAAGTAAATTGTTGTAGCTCAGGGCTTTGCCAGAAAGCACCTTAAAACACTCGTGCAATGGCCCATAGAAATTCCCTTGCTGATGGGGGTTCTCTCCGTAGCGAAGTCCATGGCCTTGATCCGATGCGATGCGCAGGCTCGTTGTATCGTTTTGGGGTTTCAGGTACTCATAAATCAGGGTATCGTACCGGGAAGTCATCGCAAAAGCTTCTGCAGCGTATCGAAGACGGTCTTCAAGATTGGTTCCACCGGCAAGGACTTGTTGCCTTAGACGATCGTATTGATTGGATGAGGAGAGGACCGTGCATTGCTGATGGTTTTTGGCGGCGGCTCGTAAAAGGCTAACTCCGCCGATATCAATTTTCTCGATGAGTTCTTGATGGGTACCGCCGGCGCGCAATGTGTCCTCAAAGGGGTACAGATCCACAATGACCAGGTCTATTGGGGGAATCTCATAGCCGGCCAGCTCGTTAAGGTCCTCAATTTGATGATTTCGATGCAAAATCCCCCCAAAAATCTTGGGATGAAGGGTTTTGACACGGCCTCCCAGGATTGAGGGATAACCGGTCAGGTCTTCCACCTTACGGGGCTGACAACCAAGATTTTGAAGAAAGTCCCAGGTGCCCCCGGTGGACCAGATTTCTACCCCGGATTCAAAGAGCGTTTTGGCCAAGGGCTCGAGCCCTTCTTTGGAATATACAGAAATTAAAGCTGTGCGGACCGGACTTAGATCGGACATGGAAGAATTTCAAAAAAAACGATGGTTTGGCACGAATCTGGTCGGCTCTGTAGAGCCTCGAGATTCAGGTACAGAGCAGATTCAAAACTAAAATTCAGCCCCTTTGTTCACCAAAGTTGGACCTTTGAAATTATAAACAATCCTGTCAACGCAGGGGAGATTGGCCAAGTCAAATTTGATCCTGTCAACCATTAACTAGCTTAACGACCGGCGTTGTGCAGATTTCGGTCAATGAAGGCGGTTAGTTCTGCACCTTGGAGCATACCCTGAGCGAGCAAGGCCAGATCGATGATTTGTTGACCAAGGGCCTGTCTTGGCTCTGGTTCTTGGGTTTCTACCATCTTCTGCACCAGAGGATGCGATGTATTGACTACCATATCAATGCTTTCCTTCATAGCCCCCCCGAAGAAAGGAGTACCGCTGCCTGTGGCAGCCATCTCGTTCATTCGACGCATGAACTCGGAACGGGTGAGGGTGATCGGTGGATCATCGGCGGACATGGCCTCCGCCTTGACTTTGAATTCTTCTTTGGCCTTGACCCATTCTCTTACCCATTCTACCGCAAGTTTTTCCTGTTCTTCGTTAAGCAAGGAAG
>Ga0194124_10005651_pt1 | contig 11535 bp, 11 predicted proteins | sample TA2KigCas0mmetaG_FD_148605 | JGI IMG/M metagenome (GOLD analysis project Ga0194124, IMG submission 148605) | Freshwater microbial communities from Lake Tanganyika, Tanzania - TA2015031 Kigoma Deep Cast 0m | ecosystem: Environmental > Aquatic > Freshwater > Lake | place: Tanzania: Lake...
GGGGGATTAAATTTTTGTAATGTTTTTGGAACAAAAGCATTTGCAAAAGAGCCAGTTCCTCCAGTTATTAGAATAGATGAATTTTTAAGCATCAAGACAGTATAATTAAAAAAATTATTTTTGTAACCTTAATTTACATAAAATACAAACCTTAAATAATGTTTATATTTGTTGCTAGGCTAAAAATTTAAAATTAAATTTTGCATCAAATCTTATAGAATAATTTGTTGGGCTCATTTTTATGTGCTTTAATAAGGTAACTTTTTTTGAAATTCAGTAAATCTTATTACAGTGAAAATTTTGCAAATTCTATCTGATTATTCTGATGTTCTTTCAGGATGAAAAAAAAAATACTATTGTTAGGTAGTTCTGGAAGATTAGGTTCTACTTTTAATTTTCAATTTAAAAAAAACAAAATTGAATATTTATCCCCTAAAAAAGAAGAATTAAATCTTTTAGACAGGAAATCTGTAGAACTCTATCTTTCTAAAACTAAACCAAGCCTTATAATAAACTGTGCAGGTTTATCAAATGTAGAATTATGTGAGAGGCAAAGAGAAAAATCAAGAATACTTAATTTTGAATTAGTAAAAATATTAAATATATACTCGATTAAAACGGAAGCTATTTTAATTACATTTTCAACTGATTATGTATTTGACGGGCTTTCTTCTTCAGACTATTCATACTCAGAGATTGATGTAAAAAAACCTCTTTCAATTTATGGATCCGACAAGTCGGATATGGAAGATTATTTGCTAACTGAGGGAAAAAATTTTTTTCTTATTAGATGCTCTAGTATTTACGGAATTGGTATAAATAATTATGTTACAACGGGATTAAAAAATCTTATTCAGAATAAAATAGAGCCCATCACAATTGTTGAAGACGAGTTTGTAAGTCCTTCATTAAATTTAGATATTGCTTTATTTTCTAATTTTCTTCTTAATCAAACTAATAAAAATTATGGTTGCTACAATTTTCACTCTTATAAAGGTTGCTCTAGATATGACTTTTTTATAAAATTGAAGCAAAATTTCATAACTTTTTTAGAAGCTAATCAATTTTATTATAAAGATTTTAATGCCATTAAAACCTCAAGAGTGGCATTTAAAGACTCTTGTTTAAGGCCAAAAAACTCAAGCCTCAATTGTAGCAAATTTGAATCTGATGATGTTTTATCAAATTTTATTCAATTTAAGAAAGAAAATGAATTAATTTTTTTTAGATCTTTAGTAAGAAATTATTTAAAAATAAAAAATGGGGAATAAAATTATTAAAAGAAAAGGAATAATTTTAGCTGGAGGAAGCGGATCAAGGCTTTATCCTCTTACAAAATATATTTCTAAACAATTACTCCCAATTTACGATAAGCCAATGATTTATTATCCTTTATGTACTCTTATGATTGCTGGCATAAAAGATATCTTAATAATTACCTCGCCTACCGATTATGAGAAATTTATAGTTTTATTAGGAGACGGATCAGATTGGGGAATTAATATAAATTATCAAGTTCAGAATAAACCTAATGGCATTGCTGAAGCTTTTATCCTAGGTAAGAATTATATTGAAAACTCGTTGTGTACACTTATCTTAGGAGACAATATTTTTTATGGCCATGATTTATTTTCCCTTTTAGATAGAGCAAATAAAAATACTAATGGTGCAACAATTTTTGCTTATCATGTATCCGATCCAGAAAGCTATGGGGTTGTTGAGTTTGATGATAATTTTAAAGCTTTGTCATTAGAGGAAAAGCCAAAAAATCCAAAATCAAACTTTGCTGTCACTGGATTATATTTTTATGATAATGATGTTATCAATTTTGCGCATTCTATTAAGCCATCAAAGCGGGGAGAGCTAGAAATTACTGATATAAATAATATTTATCTCAAGCAAAAAAAATTAAATGTTGAGATTATGAAAAGGGGGTTTGCATGGCTTGATACTGGAACCCAAGAGTCACTGCAAGATGCATCGCAATTTATTAGAGCTATAGAATCTCGACAAGGTTTGAAAATATGCTGTCCTGAAGAGATTGCTTTTAATAATGGTTGGATTACCAGAGAAGATATACTTAAGTTATTAAAAAAAATTCCTTCTCACTCCTATTCGAACTACTTATTAAGGCTTGTAACTTGAAATATAAAAGTCTAAATATACCAGATTTAATAGTTTTCGAGCCAGATATTCATTTTGACGATAGGGGGTTTTTTTGTGAAGCTTTCAATGAAAGAAATTTTCAAAATATTATTGGAAAAGATATAAAATTTGTTCAGGATAATTATTCATTTTCACTTAAAAATGTTGCAAGAGGTTTGCACTATCAATTACCTCCATTCAGTCAGGGAAAATTGGTTACTGTGCTTCAAGGCGAGGTTTTAGATTTTGCTTTAGACCTCAGAAAATCATCACCACATTTCGGTAAATTCGAAAAAGTTTTGTTAAACGATAAGGACAAAAATTTTTTTTGGATTCCTGAAGGATTTGCTCATGGATTTATAGTCCTTTCAGAAACTGCTCTTTTTTACTATAAGGTAACGAATTACTACAATAAAGAACTAGAAAGATCAGTGAATTTTAAAGAAATAATTAAAAATACTTTGGGGGAGAAAAAATTAAAACTCTCAAATAAAGACCTAGGAGCGGTCCATTTTAATTTTGCCGAATATTTTGATTAAGTAAATTTTATTTAGCTTTCTTATTTAAGTCTATGAATAGCTATAATTGCAAAGATGATAAAAATGAAATAATTTACAAGAAATTTACCGCTTATTTTTGTTGTTGAAATTGGCTCAGTGACTGCCTTAAAATTTTCTTTAGATGTATTAGGATATATCCTTTCCTCTGAAGAGATAGTAGCGGTTGGAATATTTTTGATTGTACTTAGGCAGGTAGCAAAAAGATACTTTTCTAAGCACATACTATCTTTTTGATTAAAATTACTAATTATAATATTTAGCTTAGTTATATCGCTAAAGATAAAATATAGTCTTTCATTTAAATTTGAACAATACCCGCTATATTTTTTTACAAAAATTGGGTTATTATGATCTAGTTTAGTATTCTGATCTTTACAAAGTTCAGCAGAGTTTAATAATAATAAAGTATATTTGCCCTCATTTCCGTCATAAAAATCTGAAGCACATAATTCATTAGTAACAATAAACAATGTAATACTAAGTACAATAAAATTTTTTACCATAATTTTTTGTAATATTGATATGCAGATTTATTAATATATTCAAAGAAAATAGGGATATTATGCTACAGTGCAGAAGATTTTTTTATTTTTTTTAAGCTTAGTAGAGTCATAGAAATAATGAAACTTATAAAATCTATTTTTGGTAATTACTTTTATCTATGGAAATTTCTTCCTAGATTTAGACGCTATCAATTTTTTGTCATTATTGTCTTGGCTACCTTATCATCTTTAGCAGAGATTGTAAGTATTGGCGCAGTTTTGCCATTTGTTGCTGCTTTATTAAACCCAACTAAATTATTGAGTTACAAGCCTATCAGCTTTTTTATAAATTTTCTTCATATTCATGAAGAAAATTTTTTGTTATTTTTTACAACACTTTTTATTTTAGTATATTTTTTTAGTAATTTAATTAGATTAGTTACTCTGTACTTAACTCTGAGACTTTCATTCGCTATTGGATCAGATATAAGTACACTTATTTATAGCAAGACACTAGATTTATCTTATTCTCAGAGAGGTGAAATGGAATCCGGGGAAATAATAAGTACAATAATAAGTAAGTCCGATATTGTTACATTTCAAGCTATTGTTCCAATTTTTACTGTAATCAGTAACGTTCTTATGTTAATTTTAATTGTTTTAAGTTTATTAATATTTAACCCACTAATCGCTCTTACGTCGATTCTTTTTTTTGGATTTATTTATTTTTTAGTTGCCTTTTTTGTAAATAATAAAATTATTAATAATGGAAAAAGTATATCTATTTTATCTGATCTAGTAGTAAATAATATTCAACAAGCACTAAGAAGTCATAGGGAGACAATTCTAAATTCGCTTCATAACTATTATTTTGTTCCATTTGCAAATGCTGAGTATAATTTACGAAAGGCTCAAGCATTTAATAGCTTTATAGGTTACTGCCCTAAATTTATTATCGAATCTATAGGTGTTTCATTTATAGCTTTTTTAGCACTATATTTAAGTATAAATAATAGCAATGCGGAAGTTATTTCAGTGATTGCAGTTCTAGCTATTGCATCTCAAAAACTTTTGCCTATCCTTCAGTACAGTTACATATCGTGGATAAATATGAAAGGTAGCTCTTATGTCTTTGATGAAGTTATAAAAATATTAAAATTAAAAACATATCAAGATAAAAAAATAATTAATAAAGTAATCTTCAAAAAATCTATTCAGTTTAAAAATTTAGGTTTCTCATATGGAAAAAGTGAACTTTTTCACAATGTTAATTTAAATATATGTAAAGGTGATTTTATTGGAATTCATGGTAAATCTGGATCAGGAAAATCTACACTCATAGATTTGATTATGTGTTTTCGTGACCCTATAAAAGGAAATTTGTTGGTAGATAAAAACGTAATAAATGCGAATAACTCAAAAGGTTGGCAATCTAATATCTCTCTTGCACCACAAGAAACTTATTTATTTAACTCTACAATTAAGGAAAATATTACATTTATGACTGAACCATTTAGCAAAAGCCAAGAAACTCATTTTAATAATATTATTAATCTAGTTGATGCCTGGGATCTTGTTCAGAAGTTTGGTAATGATAATTTAGGTGAAAACGGCTCTAAACTTTCAGGTGGTCAAAAACAGAAAATTGGTCTTGCAAGAGCTCTATATCAGAGTAAAAGTGTCCTTGTAATTGACGAAGGTACAAATGCAATAGACAGGGAAACAGAAGAAAATATTTTAGGCAAACTTTTTATGTATTCAAAATTAAAAAAAATTACCGTTCTGTTTATAACGCATAATATTAATCATCGTAAATTCTTTACATCCATTTTAGAGATTAATAATAGGAAAGTTACGCAGATAAATTTAAATATTCTTAATACACCAAGTTATGAAAAATAATAACATATTGCAATATTTTAAGAACCAACGTAAGGAATTAGCAAATTATATAAGCCCAAATGCTTGTAAGGTTTTAGAGATTGGATGTGGAGTTGGAAATTTTAAAAAGAATTTTAAATATAAAATTGAATATTGGGGAATTGAGCCAAATAGAAATGCAGCCAAGTTAGCAAGAGAAAATTCATATAAGATTTTTAGTGATTCATACGAGAATGTCTATCAAAGTCTACCAAATGCATATTTTGATTTAATCATCTGTAATGACGTTATTGAGCATATGATTGGGGTTGATTTTTTTTTCAGAACAATAAAAAGTAAATTGGTTAAAGGGGGTTTTATTATAGGATCGGTACCAAATGTGCGTTTCTATCAAAATTTAATTAGGCTAATATTTCTTAGAGATTGGAAATACGAAGATGAGGGAATCCTAGATAAAACTCACCTTAAATTTTTTACAAGAAAAAGTCTAATTTCTATCTTTAGTAATCATGAATATAAAATATTAGACATTAACGGAATTAATTCTATTAGATTTAAGGATTCTTTTATAAAATACCCACTAAAAGTAACCATTTGTTTTTTCCTTGGATTTGATAGTCGATACAAACAAATAGCCTTTAGGATTTCAAAATGAATTTTGTATTTATATCAGAAATTAATCATTTTAAAAAATTTCACAAATTGAATTTAATTAAAAAAAAACTATAATTTTTTCCAATAGCCCTGAAATTTTTTATCTGGCACAAAATTTTAACTTTGTAGCTTTATCGTTAGATTATGATGCAATAGCAAATGCAAAAAAAATACCTAAAGTTAAATCTGAGTTATTACTTATTAAGTCATATAATAACTCGTATGAATCTGATGTTGTAGATGAAATTTATTTCAATTTAAATATAACGATCCAGGAGATATTTAACAGATTTTCATTTAACAAAATATTCATCCCAAATCTATATAATACTTCAATATCGCTGTTTAATTCTTATGATGATTTGGATCCTAAAGGTCTCGAATCAATATTTAATATTCTTTGTAGAGATATTCTTCTAAAAAAGAGAAATTTGAATAATTTGCAGCTTATTTACTACTAGATATGAGTTTAAACAATATATTTATTTACAATGAGTATCTCGATAATATTGATATTAAAAAAGTAATAAACATCTTTAATGATTTTAATATTATTTTTATTAATAAAAATATTTTAAGGACCTATGCTTATAAAGATGAGTTGCAATATAAGAATAATGAAAAATTAAATTTTAATTCAAATAATTCATCTTCATGTAATTCTTTTACAATAATTTCTTCCGATTTACAGAAGTACTTTTCTGCAAAAAAAAGAGAAGATTTACGACTTTCTAATGCGTTTAATTTACTGTGTAAGATTTTTCAGCCAAGGTTATGTGTTTTTGGCGTTGATTCATTTTTTCTTGAAAGGTCATTGATTAAAAAATGTACCCAAAATAAAATTCTTACAATTTCTTTTGTTCACTCAGGCCTTGGTTTTGATATTAATTTTTCAAGTATTTGTGGCACTTCTAATTATTATCTTTGTTGGAATAATTTTGATAAGGGGGCCTTAGTTAGAAATGGTGTTTCAAAGGAAAAGATCATTATTTGTGGCACAGAGAAGTTCGACTCATACTTAAATAGGTATAATATTAAGAAAAAAAACTTAATTATCATTGCCACTAGTCAAATTTCATTATTTGGCGCTCATAATATATGTTCTATCAATAAATATGTAGATGATTTCTTAAATTTATTAAATATTATTCGTATAAATTCTAATTTTAATTTTATTCTAAAGATGCATCCATCCTGGGACCATTATGATTTTTATAATTTACTATTAAAGGAACGTGCCCCTAAAAATTTTAGACTTTGTGATAAAAATGAGGATATTAATAATTTAATTAGTAAGGCTTATTTGTTCATTAATTTTAACGCATTTACATCGCTTTCAATAATTGCGATTAAATTCAATGTTCCAATTCTTATTCATACTGCATCTATATTACCAACTCATAAAAATAAATTTGTTATTAATAAAAAAAATTTTTACATAACAAATAATTCTAGCCAATTATTTTCATTCTTCAAGAATTTGCCTAAATATTGTAAGAGCTTTAATAAAATAAATTCAGACATTCTTTACAGTAAAATAATAAGAAAAGAAAAGTTTTGCAGTCTCTATTTAATTAAGCGTTTTATTTATACAAGAAAATTAAGACCTAATTTAAGTATAATTTCTAATAATAGCTATTTAAGCTCTCATAGTTCAGGAATTCTTTCAAAGCTTAGTTTCGTAGAAAGGTTTACAAAATATGGACATAGATCTAGATATGATTGTAATGTCCTTTATCTTTATGGCCTATTAGGTTGTAAAAGTAAACTTAAATTTCTTTTTTTAATTATATTTAATATTCTTATGTTCCCTATATTATTTATAAGAATTTTTCATAGTAATACTAAACTCAAAAGATTATACTTGTTCAAAATACTTGGTAATCAATTTTAAAATTTTTCTATGCAAAGAATCTGCGTTTTAATGGCAACATATAATGGTGAAAAATATATTGAGGAGCAAATTTTATCAATTAGAAATCAGAAAGAAGTAATATGCGATCTCTATGCATGGGACGACGGATCTACAGATAAAACAATTAGTATCTTAAAAAAAAATAATGTAAAAATTTTAGGCTGTAGCTCACGTTTTGGAAAACCTTGTTACGTCTTTTTTTCTCTAGTGTTAAAAATTAAAAAAAAATACGATTATTATGCTTTTTCTGATCAAGATGATATATGGTTACAAAATAAGATTTATGAAGGCCTTAATACTATTATGGAAGAAAATCTTGACCTATATTCTTCCAATCTTATTTCATATAATTTTAAAGACCAAGTGTCTTTGGTCTATAAAAGCACAAATCAAACGAGAAATGATTTTTTATTTCAGAGTTTAAGTGCAGGAAACACATATATATTTACATACAATCTCTTTAATCTTTTGAGAGCCTCAATTAAGAAAGAATCAATTACTAATTTGGAATTTTCACATGACTGGTTTTTATATGCCCTAGCAAGACATAATAAATTAAGAGCATTCTGCGATCAAAGATCTTTTATAATTTATCGTCAACATTTAACAAATGTATCATCAAGTAATACGAGTATTAATGTCATAGCAAAAAAAATTTACTATTTTCTTTGTCTTGAGCACAAAAAAGAAAGAGCAAGAATCCATAAACTCTTATATTTTAATGAAAGTAAGTGGTTTATATTTAAAAATATTTTTACTCTCAAAAGGAATAAATTGTATTCCATTATTTATGGTGTACTTTTAATTTTAGGATTTTGAATAATACTTATATTGTATATGTTATTTTTTCAGAGCATAAGTCATCATATTTTAGTGTGCTTAAGAAATTTGCTCCAAGATCAAATATTATAGTAGTTAATAATAATCGCCGTAATTATGAAAAATATAATGAATTTTTGTTACTTAAGGGAGACAATAAAAATAGAGAGTTTGGTGCTTATTACCAAGGATATCAATTAATTAAGAGTAAATTAACAAACGATGATATTGTAATCTTTTGTAATGATACATTTATGTCTCGCCGTTTTTTTTTAGGATATTTTTATTTAGCTTTCTTATTTTTTTCATATTACCTTCCTTTTTTTAAAAAAAATCAATTTTATATATGTGGTGAGGTTCATAAATTGGATGAGAAAATAATAAGGACTAATAATATAAATCTTAAAAATCATATCTCAACTTATTTTTTTATTACAAATAAAAAAACAGCAAATTTATTTATATCGTCATTTAATTCTAAATTAAAGATTAGTTTATCAGTAGATAATTCCACATTTATTTCTTATAAATTAGATGGTGGATATCTTAATCGTTTAAATAAGTGGCTACTTTATCCAGGAAATGGTTGGTATAATGCTCAAAAACCTAACAGAAAAAATAGACTATTTTTAGCAAAAAAAGCTTTATCTATTTTTATTGAGCATAAATTAGCCTTAATATGCTTTAAAAGGGATATCAGAATCATTCCTATTTATTCATCCAAGAGATATTCACTCTCTAGACTGTTGCTTTATTTATTTAATTTTTATGACAAGAATTTTAATTAAATATTCTCTCTATAGTTTTTTTTCATTATATTCAATTATGATAATTAACTTATTTAAGCGCAGAATTAGCGAAGTCAATATAATAAGCGATGCTGGTTATGGAGATCTTCTGTATGCAATACATTTTGCAAAAATGTGCCGATCTCTAAATGTAAGAATTTATACTAGTAAAATGAAATTAGAATTTGCAAAATTTTTTTATGAGAAATGTTACTCATCAGAAGAACTTGCATTGAATTCTACAAATACTCTTTTTTATTCCGATAGATCCAATTTTTCTGCTAGCCAGTTATTTAAAATATTTATTAAAGGAAATTTGTTTATATCAAACTCCTTATTTGAACGATTAAGAATTACTTTTAGATTAAGAAGATTTTTCAATAAAACACTAAATAGAGATTTTTATGCTAATTTAGATTGTTTATCCCGTTTTTATAATGATTTAGGAATTTGCTACGAAAGAATTGACTATAATTTTCTTCGTAAAGAGAGTGAACAAACAAAGAAAACTGCGGTAACTTTAGTCCATGCTTTTGGTGCAGATAAAATTCGTCATCTAACAAGAGATCAAATCGTAAAAATAGGAAAAAAATATAATAATTTAAAGCTTCTTGGAACCGCCTCAGGGGACCGAATATATAAAGAATATCGTCTAGGTTATGATTTTGTAGTTGTAGATGATTGGTCAAAAACTACACACCTGATTCAGAGTGCATCTATTCTTATCTGTGTAGATAGCGTTATCGCCCATTTGTCGAGGTTTTTAACAAATTCGAGAACTATAGTGTTAGTTGGTAATACTTTTGCTGAATATTATTATCCTCAACCCACTAGTAATCTAGAAATATTAAGCAACTATCAGTCCTGTACCCCATGCTCTCAAACAGACTGTCATAAAGTTAATAATAAATCATGTATCCAAAACATAAAATTATAGTTATTAATTCAAGAATATGCAGTAATTCATTTTCTGGATTAGGACGTTATTTTAAAAATATTATGAAATATATGCCTAAAAATCAGAGCGTTAATTTTATAAAAAAAAAACCATTATTTAAATTATTTAAATCAGGTTTACTTGGTCATTTATGGGACAATTTAGGTTTTTTTTCTGGTAACAATAGAGTTTGGCTTCCCACGCATACTGGAAAATTATTTTTGAAAGACTACTTTATAACTATTCATGATTTGCAACCAATATTTTTTCCACAATATTTTAATTTCTTTTTTGTCATTTGGTACAAGTTTACAATCCCAATTCATATATATAAAGCTAAAAAAATTTTTGTTCTTTCAAATTACGTTAAAAAAATGCTAGAAAAAAAATATATTTATTCACATGGAAAAATTATTCTTCATTCGAATGGCTATGAGCACTTAAGAAGCATTAATTTAAAAAAAGTTGATATTAAAAAAAAATATGCCGTAATACTTGGGACAGTTATTAAACATAAATTAACTGTACGAAATATTAAAATATGGCTTGAATTAGAGGACAAAAATTTTTATCTTTATATAATTGGTCAGCTTCACAAGGATGAGGAGGTGGAGTTTAAGGAATTATTAAGAGTTAATAAACAATTAATATATTTAGATTGTCTAGATGACAAAGAAACTTTTTTTATTCTAAAAAAAGCACAATACCTATATTTTATTTCCCCATACGAAGGTTTTGGAATTCCTGCTTTAGAAGCTATTTTTTTTCACATCCCCATTATTTATCCAAAAGAGTCAGCTATAGAAGAGATTGCTGATGGTTATGGTTTAGGCGTTAATGCATTTGATTCAAATGACATTGCAAAAGCTATACGAAATATTAAGCTTATAAATACAAAGTCAAGAAAATATATAAATTTAAGGAAGAAAATTCTTAAAAATTACAGCTGGAAAAGAAGTGCTCAAATTTTGTATAATAATCTTATAAATGATTGATTACATAATTCTTTTTGTCTTAGCTTTAATTTCATTTTTACATTTTTTAAGCTATCTAACAGATAAGACATTATTTATTATTTGCTGTTTTTTTTTCGTTATAAGAATTTTTGATCATTTTTTTGGTTTTAGTTATTATTTTTCTTTTTTTATTCCAATAGTTTACTACAGTAAATTATTTTTTTTGCAAAAAGAGAAAAGTATCTATCTAATTGGCTTTATTAAAAGATTCAAATATTTAATCTTTTTTTTATTTATCAATCTAGCGATTTCTTGTTTAGTCGCTGTAAATTTTCACGATTACAGTGATTTTAATTTTTTAACCTTAATTTTTAATATTTTCAAAAATTTTCTAAAAA
>Ga0194124_10005655_pt1 | contig 11530 bp, 13 predicted proteins | sample TA2KigCas0mmetaG_FD_148605 | JGI IMG/M metagenome (GOLD analysis project Ga0194124, IMG submission 148605) | Freshwater microbial communities from Lake Tanganyika, Tanzania - TA2015031 Kigoma Deep Cast 0m | ecosystem: Environmental > Aquatic > Freshwater > Lake | place: Tanzania: Lake...
GGGGCACCCCTTTTGGCAACAGGCTCCTCCGACAAGACAGTAAAGTTGTGGCGCTTTTTACCCGACGGCACAGAAGCGACTTGTGTGGCAACTATGGTGGGACACTGTAACTATATTTGGTCTGTTGCGTTTCAGCCAACTGCGCCCCTTTTGGCAACTGGCTCCGACGATGGGACCGCAAAGTTGTGGCGCTTTTCACCAGACGGCTCTGAAACGACTTGTATGGCAACTCTTTCGGGGCACAGCGTCTATGTTAGATCTGTTGTGTTCCACCCAACAGCGCCTCTTTTGGCAACTGGCTCCTTTGATAAAACCGCAAAGTTGTGGCGCTTTTCACCCGATGGCTCGGTAACGACTTGTGTGGCAACTCTGGCGGGGCACAGCGACTTTGTTAGATCTGTTGTTTTCCACCCAACAGCGCCTCTTATGGCAACTGCATCCTATGATAAGCCCGCAAAGTTGTGGAGATAATTTAAAAAATTGAATTAAAAAAATAATTATTTAGAGCATTGCGTATTTTACATCTTTTGAAATTTAAAATGCCGATTTTATAAGTAATTTTTCATACTTTGTAAAAATTTGTGATATAAAAATAAATTTTTTTAGATGGATTAAAAGAACTTGTATAAAATATATTTTTTTTAATATGATAAAATATAAAAATATAAGATAATATATATAATGGTAAATATAAAAATCATTGGTTCTGGATCAAAATTACCTAAAAAAAAATTAGATAATTCTTTTTTTGAAAAAACAGTAAATAAAACAGATGATTGGATAGTATCAAAAACAGGTATTAAAAGTAGATATATAATCGATAGTATTGAAGAATATATTAATATAATAGTAGAAGCATCAACTGAAGCTTTAATTAATTCAAATTTAAAGCCAAGTGAAATAAATTTATTAATTTTATCAACATCTACTCCTACAAGTTTATTTGGAGGAGCATCACATATAGCAAATTTAATTAATATAGATAATGCTATATCTTTTGATATAACTTTAGCATGTAATGGTTTCATAGTATCATTTTTAACTGCTTATCAGTATATAAAAAATGGAACATGTAAAAACGCTTTAATTATAGGAGCGGATTGTTTATCAAGATGGGTAAATTGGAGTGATTACAAAACAAGCATATTATTTGGTGATGGAGTCGGTGCGGTAGTATTAGGAATTAATACTGATATTGAATATGGTGTAATCGAACATATAATAAGACAAGCTAATAATAAACATGATATTTTAAGTATTAAATTATTAGATAATAAAAATATAGTAAATGGTGAGAATGTTATGAATTCATATTATGAACAAATTAATATGAATGGTTTTGAAGTATCAAATTTTGTTTTGAGTTCAGTTCCGAAATTAATTAATGATTTACTAGAAAAATGTAATATAAAAATAGATGATTTAAAATATATAATACCACATCAAGCAAACAAGAAATTATTAGAAAAGTTAGAAAAAATTTTATTATTACCAGAAAATAAGTTATTAACAAATGTAGAAGAATATGGAAATACATCATCTGCTTCAATACCAATATTACTTGATGAAATAATAAAGAAAAAAATGTTAAAAACTAATGATATAATACTATTATTAGGATTCGGTGCCGGTATGAGTTGTGGAGCTATTTTAATTAAATATAATTAAAAAATTTTTTTATTATTATTATTATAAAAATGATAAAGTTTTATAATAAAACAGAAATTATTAATGGTGATTTTACAGATATTTATATGGAACCAAATTATGGATATGCATGTGAATTAACAGATAAAAATGAATGGGAATGTTGTATTTATAAAGATTTAATTTATGTTTATATAAAAAGAGAATTTAAAGATGAAAATAATGTTTATTATGATTTAATAACACCATATGGATATTCTGGATATCAATTTAAAAATATAGAAACATTTAAAGAATTTTTAATATTATTTAGAGAAGAAGCATTAAAAAGAAATTATCTAACAGAAGTAGTTAGACAAAATCCATATATAGATTGTATTTTAGAAAATTATGAAATAATAACTTCTAGAAAAACATATGCTATAAATTTAATAAAATATAAAAACATTGATGAATATTATAATAAAACTTCAAAAAATAATAAAAGAACAATAAATAAAGCTATGAAAAATAATTTATTATTTAAATTAGAAGATTATGATTATGAAAATAATATAATTTGTATAGAAAATTTTATAGATATTTATAATGAAACTATGAAAAATTTAGATGCCAAAAAATATTATTTTTTTAATATAGAATATTACAAAAGATTAAATAAAATAAAAAATCATATTAAAATTGCTAATGTTTTTAAAGAAAATATTTTAATAGCATCATGTATAATATTTATTTATGATGAATATATGAATTATCATATAGGAGGTTCAAAAATGGAATATAGAAATTACGGACCTAATAATTTTTTACATTATAATGTTATAAAATATGGTATAGATAAAAACAAAAAAATATATCATTTGGGGGGAGGATTATCTGAAAATGATAGCTTAAGTTATTTTAAGGACTCCTTATCAGATACCCATTTTAATTATATTATTTATAAAAATATAATTAACGAAGATAAATATAATAAAATTACATATAATTTAGATAGATCTATAAATTATTTTCCATTACATAGAAAATAATATAAATGTTATAAATACTATATAAATTATATATAATATTATGGATAAAAAATATGAAATCATATATAAACATTATGAAGAATGTTTTAAGAAACATGGAGATAATAATTTAGGAGTTGACTGGCCTAACAAAAATGATTTATTAACAAGATATAAAATAATGCTAAGTATTATTAAAGATACTGAAAAACAAAATACATTATTGGACTTTGGAGCAGGATGCGGTGGATTGTATGAATATATAAATGAAAATTCTTTAAATATTAAATATAGCGGATTAGATATTTCCAAAATTTATTGTTACAAATTAAAAGAAAAATTTAAGGAAATTAATGTTTATAATATAGATATTTTAGAGGATGATATTGAATTACTACCAAATTTTGATTATGTTATAATGAATGGTGTTTTTACTGAGAAAAGAAATTTATCTGAAGATGAAATGTGGAACTTTTTAACAAAAATATTATTAAAAATAATTAAAAAAGTAAATATTGGAATAAGTTTTAATGTAATGACACCAAATGTTGATTGGAAAGATAACAATTTATATTATTTATCATTTGATAAAATAACAAAATTTTTAAAAGAAAACATATCAAGAAATTTTATTATTAATCAATCTTATGGTTTGTGGGAATATACTATCCATATATATACAAATCCACAAATATAATTTTTATAAACTCATAGCTATTTTTTCATCAGATGAATCACCGCATATTTTTCCTGGAACTCCCATATATACTTTATAAGGTTCAGTATTTTTTGTAATACTAGCAGACATAGCAATTAAACTGCCTTCTTCTAAAACAATGTTATTTCTCAAGGTACTATTAACACCGAGCCAAGAATATTTTTTAATAAGACAATTACCAGAAATGACACAATGAGAAGTTATAAAAACACTATCTTCAATAATACTATCATGACCAATATGATTACCACTCCATAAAACAACGTTATTACCTATTTTAGTGAAAGGTTGAATAGTATTATCCTCTAAAATAAAACAATTTTCACCTATATCTTTTGTAAATACAGTAGCTTTTGATGAAATATAACTAATAAATTTAAAACCCTTATATTTACCTTCAAGATAAACTTTTTCTCTAATTTTGTTTAAACCTTTTCCGGTCATTGGTGCAAATAAGTAATATTCATTTGGATCAAAATATTTTTCTAAATCTTCATAATTATAAATAGATTTTCCCTCGAATTCAACTTTATCCATAAATTCTTTATGAACTGTAAAAGCAACAACTTCAAATTCAGAATCATTATCAAGATAATATTTTGCTAATTTAGCTATTTGATTAAATCCAAAAATAATTACTTTTTGTTTTAAAAGATTCATTATAATTAATTATTATAAATTATTTATAAAAATAAAACTTATTATCTATATAATTCAACTTAATATTATTTTCAGTAGCAAATTTTTCTGCTGCATTTTTTACTCCCTCCCATGGATAATCATCTCCCAGTATTAATCCATTCTTTTTCATTTTTGGGTACCAATTATTTAGATCTGCATATACGCCTTCAAATGAATGATCTGCATCAATATATATAGCATCTATACTTTCATCTAAAAATTTATCAATAATATTTTTATCATCAGAGAAACCTTGTATTAAATGACATTTACTTAAATTATAATATTTAATAATTTCTTCTAAATTTGTTCTATTACCACAATGCAAGGTTTTAAATTTGTCTAAAGATTGATCAGTAAATTTTTCTTTTTCAATACCGTTGATACTATCTATTAACTCCCAACAATCTATTCCATATAATTCTATATTTTTATTTTCAATTAAGTCATGTGCTAATAAAAATGAAGCCCCACCATGAACACCAATTTCACAAATTATTCCAGATTCTAATTTATTAACATATTCAACAAAAACAGGTGATAATTTATCACACCAAGATTTTATAGTATGATTACGCCATTTTTGTAAATGTCCAAGGTTTTCATCCATATTGTAAAGTTTAAATATATCCATTATATATAATTAATTTATAAAATATTTTTATATAAATATTTTATTTATATAAATATTTTATTTAATCCTTTTCCAGTCATTGAAATAAATAAATAATATTCGTTTGGAATAAAAGTTTTTTCTATATCGTCAAAAATAAAAAAAGGTAAATTTTTCATAAACTGAAAAATCCTATAATTTGATGATTTGTATCATTTTCTAAATAATATTTTGCTAAACTTGCCAATTGGTGTTTTCCAAAAATAATTACTTTTTTATTCATTTATAATATAATTTATATTTGTTTATTTTATATAAAAAAAATATAATACTAATATATAAATGGATATTAATTTAATTAAAAAATATAATGAAGAAGGTTTTATCATATTAAAACAATTTTTTAATAAAGAAGAAATATTTAACATACTAACACAAGCACAAAATATTTATAAAACACAAATGATTAAATATTTTTATATTAATAATTATGACATAAACAATGATGAATTTGAAAATAATCTGATAAAATTATTTAATGAAAATTTTGAAGTGTTTTTAAATTGTGGAAAACAATGTCAACATATTATTGATTTATGGAAATTATCATTAGATTCACGTATTTTAAATATTATTAAGATATTAGGTGTAGAAAATCCTATAGTATCAACTAGACCTGTGCTTTTTAGTAATTCAAAATATATTAGTAAAACAGATATTAATCATACAGTTCCACCACATCAAGATTGGGCTTCTATGCAAGGTTCTATTAACAGTATAATTTGTTGGGTTCCTTTAATTGATATTAATCAAGAATTGGGAGCAATTGCATTTGTGCCTAAAAGTCATAAGTTAGGATTATTATCTAAAGATAAAAAAGAAAACTTTGGTATTGTTGATTGTTTTAAGGATGATGAATTTATTTCTTTTAATGTTGAGCAAGGTGATATTGTATTATTTTCAGCATTTTTAGTACATAAATCAGGTAACAACATAACAAGAAATATAAGATGGAGTACCCATTTTAGATATAATGATTTAAATGAAAAATCATTTATTGAACGTGGATATCCACATGCATATATATATAAACCAATCGATGAAATTATAACAAAAAATTTTGACACTAAAAAAGAAAGTATTCAATACTTTGAAAAAAAAATCTATTTTGAAAATACATAATTGTATAATCCATCATATTTTCTATTGGAAGTACAAAATATTTCATAAATATTTTCTATTTTTAAACCAAATTCATTGAATTTATTAATTATTATATCTTTGTTGTCATCTGTTAATTCAATATGAATTTTTTTAATATATTTTAATGTTTTTTCAGATCCTTCAATAAAGTTTATTTCATTACCATCAACATCAACCTTTATATAATCAGGATAAGGCAAATTATTGTTTTCTATAAAATCATCCAATTTAACAGCTTTTACTAATTCTTTTTCTTGGCAATTTAAAAAATTTTCTATTCGTTCGCCATTTTCTAAAACTTTTAAATGTCCTCCTTCCCATGGTTGATTTTTTAATAAATATAAGTCTTTATTTACATTAGAAATGGCATTTTTAAAAATAAAAACATTTTTAAGTTGATTTATTTCAATATTTTCTTTTAGAACAGAAAAATTATAACAATCTGGTTCAAAAGAGAATGTTGTAATATTTTTACAACCTGCATATACACTAAACCTTCCTTCACAAGCACCTAAATCATAAAATATAAAATCTTTATTCATTTTATCTATGAATTCATAAACATCTTTCTCTGGTAAAGAAAACCAAGATTTACATCTATTATTTATACCATTAAGATTAAAATCTGTCATTAATATATATATATATATGATAATAAAAATTTTAAAAAAAATTAAAAATAATAAATTTTCAAAGATTATCGAACAAAATAATTTATATTATATTTATGGAATAGAAACAATTAATATTAATAAAAACTTAAATAAATTTGTAATTTTCTTTCAAGTTTATGATTTAAATTTTGAATTCATAAAAAAAGTATATATTAATCATAATTTTAACGAAAGTACTCTAATTTGGGAAATATTTGAAAATAAACATGAATATATATTTTTAATTGAACAAAAATCGGTTAATCTTAATATACATCAATGTAAATTTTATAAATATTATATTAAAAAAGAATATTTAGAAGATTTTAAAATTGAAAAAATTGAAAAAATAGAATTAGAAAATTATTTAATTTCAACAATACATGATAACATATTTTTTTCATCTAAAATTGAAATAGATGAAGAACGTCCAGATTATTATTGGGGAAAATATTTATTTTGTTTTCTTGATAATAAAAAGGATTTTTATAAACCTATTTTTGATGATATTATAGATTATAACAGAGATAAAGGTCATATAATTCATTATATTGAAGAAAATACAAATATTGATTTAAATAAATGTGAATTTGATTATGATGGAAATTGTTTTTATAAAAAATATTTTATTATATTTTCAATTAGGCATAAATATGAAAATAAAAATGAATATTATTATAAAATATATTCTTGTTATTCCGATGATTTAAAATATTTTTATTTTGCAAAAGAAATAAAAATAGAAAATAATATAACTAACTCAGAATGGTATTGTTATCCTGAAATTTTTAAAAAAGATGATAAATATTATATTTTATTAAATCAAGATGATTTTGGTAAAGAAAAAGAAACTTTATTAGGAGAATTAATTTTTGATTAAAATATTAATAATTTTTTCAATTTGGTCATAATTCATATCCTTAGTGCAAGGTAAACATAAAATACTATCATATATTTTTTCTGCAACTGGTAAATTTTTTAAAGGATTATAATATTTTCTAGAAAATATATTTTCATCTAACAAATTAATTCTAATTTCATCCTTATAATTTTTAAATAACACACAAAAACATGATGGAACTATAATACCATCATTAAAAGTAGGATATAATTTAAAATTATTAATATTTTTATCTTTCATAAGCTTTTTAAAATATTTATATAAATCAAAATGTTTATTAATTATAATATCAAAATTATCTTCTAAATATTGCAAAATATATACAGCAGATATGTCAGACATTTTATAATTATTTCCAATTTGTGTATAATAAGTATTTTCTTCTAAATTTATTCCAAAATTAATAATACTTCTTATAATATTTTCATAATTTTTATCTACTATAATAGCACCACCTTCACCAAATCCAAATGGTTTTGTGTGATGAAAACTTATTATACTACCTATTCCATAATTTAAACAATTTTTATTTTTGTAAAAAGAGTATGCTGTAGCAGCATTATCAAAAATTAAATATTTATTATGTAAATTACACCAATTTACATACTTATCAATATCAACAATATTACCAAAAATATTTGTAACAATTATACCATCAGTATTATCCAAATCTATTTTATCTAAATCAATAGCACCATCATTTTCATTCATATCAATAATATGTGCATTTGATAATGGTCCTTGTGCTGATGGAGGAAATGTAAATGCTTGTGTAGCCCATCTTATATCTTTTTTATTATGATAGGATATAGATTGTGCTAAACAATGCAGACCAACAGCTCCATTTGTAACTACTATAACTGATTTATCTTCATCTATAAACATTTTTTCTCTAATAAAATTTTCTAATTTTTTTACATTTGGACCGTAATTTGTAAATTGATTTGTGTTAATTGTTGTTTGTAATAAAGAATTAATTAATTCAAAATTAATTTTTTTTTCGGGAATCCAATTAATCATTTTATATTAAGTATATAATATATATATTTTTTTTATATATATTTAAATTAATATACTTAATGAATACAGCTATTTTTACACCAATCAGAAATGAAAAAAGAATTATAGAATTTATAAAATATCATTTAAAAATAGGTATAAAGTTTTTTTATTTTTTTGATGATAATGATGATTCATCTATATTAGCAAATGATTTGATCCAAAATAATATTGATCATGATAAATATTATATTGCTACAAGGACAAGAAATCATATGGAATGTTTGATTAATAGAATGAATGGAACTTTTAAAGATTCAAGTGTAACTCATTCTTTAGAAATTTTAAAAAAAAAAAATATTGATTATATTTTAATAATTGATGCTGATGAATTTTTATTTTTAAATAAATTTAAAAATTTAAATGAAGTAATAGAATATTACAGTCCATTTGATCTATTAAAAATAAATTGGTTAATGTTTGGTTCTAAAAATTTAAAATACAATAAAACTAATAGTTTAATAAAAACATTTAATTATTCTTATTCATATTTAAATCATCATGTAAAATCTTTAGTAAAATTATCGTCAATAGACGAAAATGATTTACATATTAATCCTCATTGGGTAAATTTAAAAAAAAATAAAAATAATATAATTAAAAATATTTTAAATAATAATTCAGAATTAGGTCCATTTGAAGAAAATTTAACAAAGTTTAAATATAATGAGGTCAATTTATATTTAGCTCATATTTATTTACAGGATTTCGAAACATTTATGTATAGAAGATTTAAAGATCCAGACAATAGAATGATAAGATCAGGTTTTAATTATGAAAATCACCCATATTATATTTATACTAATAAAAATATTGATTTAATGGTGGATTATTTTTATTTAATAAAGACAAATAAAAATAATATAAATAATGAAGAAATAAAAAATATAGAAATATATAATCCAGAAATTATAAATTATAAAAATATAATTTCTAATTTTTTATGGGAAGAGGATGGTCTCATAGAAAATAATGATTTATTTAATTTTGACTTATAGACACATATTTAGTAGAATAATATATAAATTAAAATTTATATAAAAGGTACATTTTATTATAATTTTATTTATAAAATTATAATAAATTCATAACTATTTCTGGTACAGTAAATCCTTAAATTTTAACAGTTACTAAAAATGTAATTGCACCCGACTTTAAATTTCAATTTTTATATTTCTTAGTTTTAGATTTTTTTTTAATATAATAATCTTGTCTTTCATAAGCACCTTTTAATATATTTTTATAGTTTTCCTTAGATATTTCTATTATTACTTTTTTAATATTTTCTTTTAATTCATTGTATTTTAATCCTTCTAATTTTCTTAATTTTGATTTTAATAAACTAAAATAAAATTCTATTTCATTACTATAATGTTGATAAAGAACCGAACGGCTTAAAGCCGTCTCGTCGTTATAACGACTCGGGTGTTAAACACCCAGTTATGCAAAGCATACTGAATGAAGTGAAAAACCAGAGGTTTTCGAATCACATAAACCAAAAGATATAGATAAAAAATAAAAAAAAGGAAAACTAATTGAAGTTTTGGGTTTAACCTTGTGTGAAAACAAGAAATGTAGTTTAATCCATAATAGAGATAAAAATTCAGCCTTAAATATGTATAAAATAACTCAATCAATACTAAATGGAAAAGGAAAACCAGAAAAGTATTGTAGAGAAATAAAACAAATTCATTCCTGTTAAACGACAGGATATAACCAAATTTTTACACATATATACTGTATTTATGAAAAATTACTTATAAAATCGGCATTTTAAATTTCAAAAGGTGTAAAAAGTGTGCATTTATTATATCAGCTGTAGAACTCTAAGTAATTTAATTATATATAAATAAATTTATTTATATATATTAATATGGATAATAATTTAAAAATTGACAAAAATCATCTAAAATTTTTAGAATCATTTGATGAAACTAAAATATTTGGTAATTGGATAAATGATAATTCATTAAGTGAAAAATATCAAAAAAATCAACCTATAAATCATATAATAATTGATAATTTTTTAAATGATGATTATGCTGAATTAATATATAATAATTATTCAACTAATATTGAAAAATGGCATATATATAATAATCCTATAGAAGTAAAATATGCAAATGATGATTTGGATAGTATGTCAGAATCTGTTAAAAATCTTTTTTATTATTTATCAACAAAAAAAATGATAAAAAAATTTTCAGAAATTTCAAATATAAATTTACAATACGATGAATATTTGCACGGTGCAGGTCTTCATGCACATCCTAGATATGGAAGATTAAATTTACATTTAGATTATGAAAAACATCCTATTAGTGGAAAAGAAAGGAGAATGAATATAATTTTATATCTATCTAAAGATTGGAAGGAAGAATGGAATGGAGCTACAGAACTATGGGATCCTGAAGTCACCAATTGTGTTGTAAAATCTCCTGTTAAATTTAACAGTGCTATTATATTTCAAACAAATAATATTAGTTATCATGGCCTACCTGAAAAAATTTTATGTCCTGAAGGTATATTAAGAAAAACATTTGCTTATTATTATATTTCAGAACTTGAATCAAAATCAGATAAAAATAAGTTTGGTGCAGTGGATAATGGATATAGACTAAAAGCATCTTTTATAAAAAGACCACAAGATCCAGAAAGTGAAGAAATGAAAAAACTTTATGAAATAAGACCATATAGAAGAATTACAGATGATGATATGAAAGAAATATGGCCAGATTGGAACAGTGAATTATTTTAAATAAAATTTTTATTTTTAATATCATAATTTGGAAATATTTCTTTTATAATATCAACAATATAGGGTTCGCTACTAGTAGCACAAAACTTGATAATTCTTGATAATTTACATATATAACCTATCTTTTTATTATATAATAAAAAAATTGAAATTTATAATAAATTTTTATTAACTTATTATTATAAATATGTAATGGCTTGGTTCCCTACACATAATTCAATTCCTAGACTTATTAAAAATTTTATACCTTTTGGTAATAAAAAGTTTAATAATACTAATCTTATTAT
>Ga0194124_10005658_pt1 | contig 11526 bp, 7 predicted proteins | sample TA2KigCas0mmetaG_FD_148605 | JGI IMG/M metagenome (GOLD analysis project Ga0194124, IMG submission 148605) | Freshwater microbial communities from Lake Tanganyika, Tanzania - TA2015031 Kigoma Deep Cast 0m | ecosystem: Environmental > Aquatic > Freshwater > Lake | place: Tanzania: Lake Tanganyika...
TGTAGCACCTTGAGTACCTGTAGCACCTTGAGTACCTGTAGCACCTTGAGTACCTGTAGCACCTCTAGGACCTGTTGCACCTGTTGCTCCAACTGGTGCTGGATTCCAAGACCAACCACCAGTTCCATTTGCAGTTACAACATAATTATTTGGACCTGTAGCACCAGTAGAATCGATTATTGTTGCGGGTTTTAGTTTTGATACTGTTGAAAATCCAGTAGCATTAAAATTAACTGTCTGTAAGGATTCAGTAAAATTACCTATTCTAGCAGTTAATTGATCCAGTGAAAAACTACCATTTATATTTAAATCTCCACCAACATAAAGATTTTTTTCAATGCCAACACCACCGTCAACAATAATTGCACCGGTATCTTTACTGGTAGAATTAGTTGTATCTTTTACATAAACAGCATCATCAATTTCTGTAGTACCTGCATTTGAATCTAGAACAAGATTTCCTGATAATGTGCTAATAGTATTTGTATCTATCTTTATATTATCAAAAGTACCAACTCCAGTAACACTCAAATTATTAATGTTAACTTGAGAATCAAATGTAGAGATGCCAGTTACTTTTAGTTGTTTAAGAGTGGTAGACTGATAAACTTGAAGATTTTGAGTTGTTGTAAGTCCTAAAACTCCAAGATTTGCGATAGTTGCAAAACCAGTTACATTTAAATTAGTTATATCAATTGGTCCAATAAATTTTCCTGCTGTTACAATACCAGTAAAATTAGCACCTGTCCCAGTTAACGGACCAAGTGTGGTGCTATTAGTAACTAATAAATTGTTAGTTGTAATTATTCCGCTAACATTTAAATTATCAATTGTTACTCCACCTTTAAATGATGAAACTCCAATTACATTAAAAAGAGTTGTTGGAAGTGTGCTTCCAATACCTACTCTTTGATTGACTTCATCATAAACAAAATTAGGAGCACCATCAACTAATGCAGCATTATTATGAAATTGAATGTTTTGATATACTCCACCAGCTCCTGAACGAACAGTGCCTGGATCAACCCATGAAAGTCCACCAAAACTATTTTTTACCAATAATTCTGAAGTATTTCCTGGTGAATTATAGTAATCATAAATTGTTCCAGTGAGTCTTAAATCTCCCTGAACATGAAGTTCTTGCGTTGGATTTGTTGTACCAATTCCAACAGAACCAATACCAGTTGTTGTGATAATTGAACCACCAACACCAACAGCAAAACGATCACGAACAGATAATAAACCTATAGATGAGTCGAAAGTTAATTTTGGAGATGTTCCAAAATCACTTGATGAATTAAATAAAAGTTCTTGATTATTTCCTGGAGCAAATACTCTGACCGTAACTGCTATACCCGGATTTGTTAATCCCGTCCTATATCCTTCTGCAGTGATTGCAAGACCAACAAAATTTAATTGTGTAGTACTATTAGGTCCACCAACTATATAATTTTCATCATAAACAGTGATAGAACCTGGAATTACACCGCCACCAATTGGAACCCAATATCTTTCTCCAGGATGCCCTTCAACTGAGACAATTTGATATTGTTGACCAGAAGGAGGAGTTTCTCCAGGTGCGACGGGGTCACCAAAGTTTGGTTCTGTATCTCCAAGCGTTAAATATCTAAATCTAACATCAGATAATTGTGTTTGGGGAGTTCTTTTAACTCTCCCACTTAGATTCTTTGGCATAATTATGTGGTACTATTTTCAAGAATACTGCAAATAAATTCCATTTGGAGTGGTCCAACTAATCCACCACTTACATATGTATGAGCGATTCCAGTAACTCTACCAGAGTTAGTTACAAAGGTCTTAGATGTTCCCACATCTCCGATAATTGAATCAATCACAAAGGATTGTTGAGGTGATGGGAAAATTGATGTTGTAAGACCATATGAACCACTACAAGTAAATGCTAATCCACTCATTGTAACTTCATCACCAGCAACAAAATTATGTGGTACTTGCGTAGTTACTGTTGTGACACCAGTATTATTATCATAAGTACAAGTAGAAATTGAAACAATGCCAGATTGAGTTCCTTCAATCAGAATTGAATCTGTAATAATTGCTGTTCTTTCTAAAACTAATCTACCATCAATGATGATTAGAGCATCATTTGGTGCAATTTCAGCATCTTTTATGACACGAATATTTCTTACATTTCCTGCAGTTCTTTGAGAAGTGCTTTTTCTTCTGTGAGTAAAAGTAATTGTTGGATATGTGTTTACGCCAACATTTGCAACTTGTGCATATAAAACAATTGCAGAAACACCAGTAGGAGTAGTATAAACCGTCTGTTCTCCTGGAGCAACTGGAACTGCTACTGTGATAAACTTATTAAGTGGTGCAATTGCCATTTGTTATCTCAACGCTAAAATTAATGGTGTAACTTCTGCTTGAATTGCTTTACTGAAGTCTCTTCCTCTAATTGTTGATGTTGGTTGATTGATTTGAAATCCTTCACCAATATCAAAATTACCTTTTTGGTCTGTGCTTGTAAATGGAACTTGTGCTCCATCTAAAGCAACAATTTCATTTGCCTTAATCGGCACAGCACCTTGAAAGGGTGTTGCTGTATTTATACTAGTTCCAGTACCGATGTATTCGAAGGAATGAGAACTTGTTAGGATTCGACTAATTCTTTTTAAGGAAACTTCTTCGCCACCAAATAATTCATATGGTATAAATTCATTAAAAGTTATTGTTGTAATTCCTGATGATGTTACTTGTGTAGCAACATCAACACTATAGAAAATTGGTTCAGTAATTACAGTTGCTGCAGCGCCAACAGCATCACCACCATCAATGAACACTTCTAAATTTTGTGAAGATAGATAATTTCTTCCACTATTAACAACATCAATTGCAGTAATAGCACCTGTAACCTCATCAATCGTTGGACTTAACTCTGCAATAATACCTTGAGGTCCTTTTGGTTGTTGACTTAAATCACCAGCATCACGAATAATAATTGTTGGTGGAGATACTGGACTAAATCCAGATCCACCATTCAAAACTTTAATTTCTTGAACCTGAACCATTGGTTGAGAAATAATTCCAGATCCTACTACATCAGAATAGTTATTTAAATTAATTTTGAAGAATAGTGCTTGTCCATCATAAGGTCTTCTAGGATTATTAGATAAATCTACCATATTTGTGAAAGTTACCTTATCACTTCCAGCATCAACACCTGCTTGTGTTCTTGTTGGTGGATAAGTTCCCACAGTTGCAGTAAATTCAGTAGAACCTAAACCAACAGCAACTAATCCAAAATTTCCAAATGATGAGTTAGAATTTGTTAAATCACAAGAACCTCCACTATCACAATAAATTCCAATATCGCAATTAATTGTAAAAATAGAAACTAATTGAGCATATCCATTATTTGTGATTGAAACTCCAATACCATTTTCATTATATTGGGTAAATGAATCACAAACCATAGATTTCAAATCATTGCCAATATTATTTGTTCCACTAAAATTTGCACTAGCGTGATTTCCGTCAATTTTCATGCCAATACTTTTGGTCATGAAGTTGGTACAGTTTCTTACATAAGGAGACCTCCATCTTCCGCTTGGACCTTCATTTGCAGGACCTGAAGCAATGAATCCTGTGGAAGCATATCTAGCGGGGTCCAATGGAGGAAATGCTACCGCAGCTGCTCCAGTATGTGCAATTGCAACGCTTGTCCCTGCAAAATTTAAATTCTCAATTAAACACCCTCTCCTTACATGGAAAACATCTTTAGTAACATTTAACGGTCTAATTGTAACTAATCTTATATCTTGACCAGTTACAGTAACATCTGTACGAAGACCGATTGGATTATTTTCAGTATAAACTCCAGGTCTAATTATAATGGTATCTCCATCTTGAGCAATTGATGCTGCTGCTCCTACAGTTGCTTTTGCATCTCCCTCTAAAAGTCCACTATTGCTATCATTACCATCTTTTGTGACCCAAATTGTATTCTGAGTTTCTACTCCTGGAGGTCTCCAAGAAACACCTGTTCCAACAGATGCTAATCTATAATCAGTTTTACCAACTGCAGGACCAGCGGTTTCTCCATTTATATCAATTAATGATGAATCAAGTTCTAAAGTTCCAATTAATTTTGTATTTCCACCAACATTTAGATTTTTTTCAATTCCAACTCCACCTTGAGCAATTAATGCTCCAGTATCTTTATTTGTAGATTGTGTAGGACTATTAAAAGTAACATCTCCATCAACATCTAGAGTTGCATTAAGAGTTGTAGCACCATCAACATCTAGAGTTGCATTAAGAGTTGTAGCACCATCAACATCTAGAGTAGAGTTTAGTGTAGTTGCACCATCAACATCTAGAGTTGCATTAAGAGTTGTAGCACCATCAACATCTAGAGTTGCATTAAGAGTTGTAGCACCATCAACATCTAGAGTTGCATTAAGAGTTGTAGCATCATCAACATCTAAAGTAGAGTTTAGTGTGGTTGCACCATCAACATTTAAAGTTGAATCAAAATTAACACTTTGAGTAGCATGAACAGTGCCATGTATATCTAACTTATATGATGGATTATTGGTTCCAATACCAACATCACTTATTCTATAAATTGGTGCTGCTGCTCCAGCACCAACAAATCCCCATAAATCTTGAGTTTGAATATCTGCAATCCAATTTGGATTATCAGGATTGACAACTGGTATACAAGTATCTGTTCCTAATCCAAGACTGTTTATTTGCTTAAAATTAAGTGCAGCAAATGCTTGTGCTAAGTCATTTGTTGGTACAAATACTCCTTGATCTTGAATATAAAATCTCGTCATTCTATTGCTTTTATAATGAAATATTTATAGAATAAATCATGGTCCTGGATAAAGAGGAACCATTTCATCGAGAACAAAAATTCCATCTGTAGCAATTCCAATTGTACCAATTCCAGGAAAATCTGTTCGGTTTTCTGCAATTAATGGTAACCAACGAACTCCACGAGCATCACGAGTCAAAAAATATCCATTTCTTCCAGGAACATTTGCAGAATCATAAATCGTTTCATCAATTTTTACACTACCTGCTACATCAACTCTTTGTTGTGGTTCTACACTACCAATACCAATTCTTTCACTAACAGTTACAGTTCCAACTACATCTAATTGTTTTCTTGGTACTGTTGTTCCAATTCCAACTTTACCAGTTTCAGCAACTGCTCTTAATGTTGTTCCACCACATCCAACATCTAATTGTTTTTGTGCCGTAATAACATCATAAAAATCTGCTTTACCAAAAAAAGTTGATGTACCAAGAACAGTTAAATTATCAACTATCAGAGTTGGAGATCTGGTAAAATCATAATTTATTTTTCCGTGGACAGTAATATCTTTATAAAAAACAACATTCTCATTAAAATGAGATTCTAATCCATAAAATTTACTACCTTCAGATGGATCTTTATAAAGTGATGACTTTAAATTATTGAGTTCTTCTAAAGAACTTTTAAGCGCATCTTCTTTACTTAGACAAGTATCAACTCCTACTGTCATACTATGTCATCACATCAACTACAGTATTAACCACAGTATTTACAATTCCACTTACAACCTTATCAATAAAGTCAACACCAATAAAACTTCCTTTAAAAACTTCTTTAGTAAAATCTTTTCCAAGAAGAGAAATCATATTTCCACTGGATCCTTCAACATCAACTCTTTGCCCGTCAATCATGATTCGACCAGAACCTGCCTTCATGTTAATATTTCTACCTGCTTTAAAGTGAATATCTTGTTCTGCCTCTAACATAATATTAGTGGCGTAAATTCTCACTAAACCATCAGCAGTTATAGAGACATTACCATTTTTACCAATAATAACAATATCATCTTTACCTTGACTATTTTTTTCACCACCAACAATTTGTAGTGAGTGATCATTGTAAATACTCATTAATCCACCACTACTTAAACTGATGGATGATTGATTGTCACCATTATCTGTGACACCATAAATTTTATAAACATCAGTGCCAGTTCTCCCCATTTGAGGATTTGCTGTATCAATCCTAAAATTGGGATTAAAACTGATTAATTGCCTCTTGAATATATTTTGAATTCTTTCTGCCATTTTATATTGGGCAATCTATTGATATTTGAAGTTCTCCAGTAAATTTAGGAGAACCTAATACTGGTCTAAGAATTGCTCCAGTTCCAGTATTTGAAATAACTGAAAGGACTGGAAGACTGTCGATAATATTATTTAGAGGTGTCACCTTATAGATACGACCATCTACAATTTGAGAATCATAAGGATTCCCTAAACTATCAGTAACCTCTGCATCTTCATAACCATCTCCACCATCTTCAACTAACACATTTAATACAGAATATTCTGAAACATTACCAACTGAATAGTTTTCACCTTCAGAGACAATATAAATTGATTCAATTTCACCTTTTTCATTAATAAGTGATCTTGCTACAGCACCATATCCTTGATCATTATCATCAACTATTTCTATAAATGGTGGGAAAGAATATCCAGATCCAGGATTTGTCAATTGAACACCTATAATACTTGCTGTTGTCAGACCATCAGAGTTCGTTACAAGATTACCAAAAATAGGAATTGCAGATGCTCCTGATCCAGGACCACCACCAAAGATGTTAATAATAGGAGGACTTGCAAATTGTAAAGCATCAGTAAAACATTGTTGGACTGAAGTGATATCAACACCAGAATTTACAATATTTGCAACTTCTTGAATTGCTCCATAACTTTGTGCCATTGAAGAAGTTAAAGATGATACGGATCCAGATGATCCTCCTCCAATCGTCCATTCATTAACAAGACCTTTGAAATTATCTAGATTTTGATTACATGCAAATCCAACTCCAAACTCGGAAAGTAAACCAATTGCTTCTCTAAAAATATTACCAACATTAAAATCTGAAAAGAATTGAAGAAGTTTTTCTACTCCTTTCAGCGCATCAACTAATTCTGTTGCAGTTTCAATTGCTCCAATCACAGAATTTAAAAGTGAACCAGCAAATTGATCCGCAGCACAACTTACAAAACGATCTACATTACTCACTACAGAATTTAAAATTTCAGAAACAGTGCTTTTAAGTCCTTGTATGACTGCCCCTGCAACACAACCAAATGCTTCTTCAAGTAATTTAACTGGAATTACCATTGCTTGCTGTGCAGCAACTCCTGCTGCATGTGCAATGATTGGATTTCCTGTTGCAGCGAAGACTTGAGCAAACACTAATTTATATAATAAGTCTAATCCTTTTTTTAGAATCTTCTGTAGTTGCTTAATAAAAAATTTAAACATCCCACCAACAAAATCATTGCACATTGTTACGATATCATCTACCGCTTTATCAATTGCTTGCCTTACTTTTGCAATGTTTCCTTGAAGTTTTTTTAATTTTCGAAGAAGATTTTTTACAACTACAGTAATTTTATCAATTTGAGTATTCTTAACAGTATTTGCTAAAATAACTTTATCACCTATTGCTTCACTTTCAGATACAACTGTATATCCTACTCTTTGAGATAATTGTTGTGCTTGTTCTACACTAACTCCTGGTGGAGATGGATTAGAATTATTTTTTACTTCATTAGATTCAATAGAAGAAGTTACTCCTTTATTTTTACTTACTTTTCCAGAAAAACCAGTAAATCCTTGAAATGGAGATTGATAAGTTGTTGAAGGAACAGAATCGGTTCTTCCAAAAGTTGCCAGAATTACAGGAACTTGGGCATTATCACCATCTAAAAAGAATCCAAGAACAATATCACCTTGCTGTAACTGAACTCCTGTAGAAACATTTGCAGCACCAGAACCTGCAGTAGTTGGAATCAGACACTGTGCCCATGGAAGATCTTCATTTGGCAAGTCTGCTTCACTATAAGGATGATAACCAATAATACGAACTTTAAAACGATTTCCCCAACCACCACCTTCTACTTGTTTCCCCATAGAAGATAGTGGTGGAATCTGGCCAATCCACCAACGGAAACCATCTCTACCAATAAAGTGACTTTGAAGTAATGATTGATCTAACATTTACGACTTTCTTGCCTCTACATTAATCCCTGATGTATCTCTGATTAATTTCATTGATGTATAAGAATTTTCTACATCAAAATGATGGCACAACTCTTTAATCATATATAGACCACTTTGTTCCCTGTCAAATTCTTTTGCATTTGATTGTGTAATCTTTGGAAAATTACACTCAATAATGTCACCTGCTCTCAAATTTGTATTTGATGGAACTACAATGTTCACAGATTGTGTGAATAAAGTATTATATCTCATCAGTGCTTGTGATTGGTATAATCTTGGATCAGAGTTTACTGAAGTTGAAGCATCCTTTTCCATTGTTCCAATATCAAGAACAGCGGTTATAATTCTTGTTGGAACATCTCCCAATGATTGATCAGAACCTTGAGATAATGGTGGAAGTTTTAATTTCCCACCAAGATTCTTAGTTTTACCAATATAGTCATCTTTTTTAAATAATCCTTCTTCTGGTTTTGAGAAAGAAAAGTCTAAAGGATTAAAAAACATTCGATGACTTGCATAAGTTCCTAAACGAAGTTTCTCAATTAAGTTTTGATTCTTGTCAGTATAGTAATTTAAAATTTTAAAATCATTATTAACTTTTTGATCATTTTCATCATAAGATTCTGATGCCTCAGTATAAGTGTATGTTGCTTTTGGTTTTTGTAACAATAACTCATCAAGAGATCTAAATTGAAATCCATCTTGTGTTTGATAAAATAAAAATCCCGCTGTCCCATCACCAGAACTTTGAGGGACTGCTTTAGATGCTAACCAAACTAATACGGTAAATGGTTTTCTTAAATTACCAATGAATCCATACTTATTAGAAGACTGATCAATCGTTCCGATTTTATTTGTTTTTAAACTATCTTTTAAAATCTTTTCAACAGAATCACTGATCTTTAAGGATGTTGGATATTTTTTAGATAATCTTACAGTTTCATTTGCAATTGCTTCTCTTGAAATTAAGTGCAATGTAAATGTTTCTCTATTTGTTTCTGAAATTACATCAGTAATGCTTGAAACATAAAAGTAATCATCAACTTTCTTTGAAAAATCTAATCCAGGATTTGTTGAAGAGTTTCCTGCAATTTTAAGAGAAAGTCTTTCTCCACCTCTGAGTGGCAATCCATTGTAAATAGATTGCTTATCACCATCTTGATTATCCTCTGGTGATATTACATTTCCATTATCAATTACTTTAATCTTTGCTGTAATTGTTGGAGAAAAAATATCTTCATAATACTCGAAAAGAATTGCTCCACCTATAAGATCAATCGTTCTAGATTGGTCATTTGATTCTAATAGTAACTCGTCATATAGAGACTTTTTAATTGACATTATAGATACGCCAGGTCGAGTAGAAGTTTGTTCTTAATAAAATTATTTAACAGTTTAGATTCACTGATTGTTGATGTAGGTGCTGCTTGTTGTACTGATGAATAAGATTGTTGAGGTACTTGTGGTTGAGTGTCATCAATAAACACGATACTCGATCCTTTTCTTTCAGGTGTCATTGCAGCAGGTTGTCCAGATCTTGATGGTGCTGTTATTTGTGCTGGAGATATTGCCTTTGGGGTTTGACCTTTTTCAATACTAGTAATATATTTCGTTGGATCTAATAATTTAGACCCAGAATATAATTCAATATGTAAATGTGTTTGATTTCCTAAATTAACTAATCTTCCAATTCTTTGTCCAGCAGATATTTTTTGTCCAGGTTTTATAGATGGGGACATATGCAAATATCTTACCGAATATCCATCATCCTGATCAATTATTACTCCGCTTAAATATTGCTCTCCAGGAACATAGGATTGTGGAGAAACGATACCTCCTCTAATTGCAACTACAGGTATTCTTGGGTCAGATCCTGGTTTCCAATTTGATTCGGTAATGTCAAGTCCTAAGTGCTTTCTTTTTCCACCATCTCTAGAAGCACCAAATCCCTGACCACTTCCACCTTTATAAGATCCTTGAGGTAAAGGTTTGAAATATTCGCCCATTGTAGATGTGGGACTAGTTGCTAAAGGAGTTTGTGGAGTAACCGATGGTTTTTGTGGTTGTCCTGATGAAGGTTTAAAGTCTTTGATGAATTTATTATGTTTTTCATTTCTTTCTCTATAAACACTAGCAGCAGGTCTTTCCCAATTATCCATCCACCAATATGCTGCTTCTTCTGGAGAAGAAAATTGTGTTTTAAAATATGCAGGACCTCTGTCCTCACCAATAGCATATTTTATTTGACCTTTCCAATTTGTCTTCCAGTCGGGAACATTTTGCAAAAATGCTTGTTTTCTACCAGCACTTGAATATTGAAACAATCCAATACCAGGACCATCAGGTTGTTTAGAATCAATTCTAAACCCACTTTCACCCTTTATGTTTGCTAAAATACCAAGTGCATGTATATGAGGAACACCTAATTGTCTTAAGTAAGAGTATGCTGCTTGTGGATTTAACATTTTTCCACCACCAGTTGTCTCTTCTCCAGTAAACATAGTATCAGGTCTTTCTTCATCAAGAGCAGGTGCTTGTTCACCAGTTTCTACAGATTCATTTAATGGCGTGGTGAAAAGTCTAAATGTTTCTGTAATTTCATCACCTAAACCTTGAACTGCAAGATTAAGTTCATCAAAAGATTGTGCAACACTTCCCTCACTAAACGAATTAAAATCAAGTGTAATAATTGCATTGAATGAATTTTTTAAAACAGATCCAAATGAGTCGATAATATTTTGCATATTACCAACCATATTATACATAGATCTACCAAATATTTGAATTCTGTTTATAAATTCTTGTCCCATGAAAATCCAGGTTGGTAGATTTTCTACAATCCAACCAGCAGTAATAAATCCTAAAAACCCAATCAATCTTCCCAATGGTCCCTTATCACTTCTTCCAGCAAAAGCAAGACCTCTTGAAGGAGACGTTGATACACTAGATGATTCTAACTGATCTTCAATTTCTTTTCTTTTTGCCGCTTCTCTTCTCCTAGATTCAATAATTTGACTATTTGCAAAAACTTCTCTTTTTATTCTTGTGTTTGTTGCAATAATTTTAGAAATATTATTAACAGAATCGTTAACAGTAGAAACACTTCTCTTAGTCTCAAACAAAGACTTAGAAATGTTAGTAATATTAATTGATGAGGTTTTGAGAGAATCCGCTACTGATGCCATTTTACATCACCACATTATAATTTAATTGTGAATATAAGACATAAAAATTATCAGGATTTGCAGAGTTAATTAGAGGAACATCAGATAATGCACCACTTGTCAATGGAACATTTGCCTGTTGATTTGCATTATTTGACGACTTGATCATTGTTATTGATGGTTGTGCTTCTGGCAATTGTCCAACTTGTGTTGGTGGTTTTTCTGGTGGCGTGACTTGCGCCGGTGGTGCTGATACAACAGAATCCGGCAATCTCATCTCTGCCCAATTATATC
>Ga0194124_10005659_pt1 | contig 11526 bp, 10 predicted proteins | sample TA2KigCas0mmetaG_FD_148605 | JGI IMG/M metagenome (GOLD analysis project Ga0194124, IMG submission 148605) | Freshwater microbial communities from Lake Tanganyika, Tanzania - TA2015031 Kigoma Deep Cast 0m | ecosystem: Environmental > Aquatic > Freshwater > Lake | place: Tanzania: Lake...
GGTGAACGCACCGTCGGACCAGCCCGGATTTGCGATACCCATCGGTCGCCCCGGGCGGGCTACGCGGTGGGCACTGCTGGGGTAAGGCTAGGCCTTACGCAGCGAGAGCGAAGTTGTTGTTCGCAGTTGTACAGTTCCCGAGGGTTTTACCAGGGACCCGAGGACCTGGGCGCGCAGCCATGGAGCCACCCACATAATCGAAACCGGTCGCCCCCTGAGCTACTCCGAATGTTAACCCGCTTAGCCCCGATTGTTCAACGCATCGAGGATCCGGCCCGCCGCCACCGCCCCTCCGAATCCGTTGTCGATGTTGCAGACGGTGACGCCGGCGGCGCAGGAGTTGAGCATCGTGAGAAGTGGGGCGAGCCCATGGAACGCCGCGCCATACCCGATGCTCGTCGGCACCGCGATCACCGGACGGCGCACCAACCCACCCACCACGCTGGGGAGGGCGCCATCCATCCCCGCCACGACGATCACCACCGCGGCATCGGCTAGCGTCTCGCGACGCGCGAGGATACGATGGATCCCCGCCACCCCCACGTCGGTGATCCGCTGCACCGGATGCCCCATCGTATCGAGGGTGACCGCACACTCCTCAGCGACCGGGAGATCGCTCGTCCCCGCCGTGACGACCGCGACGAGATGCGTTCCCTTCGCGCGCGGTTGCGTCGCACGCAGGAGCACCGTGCGCCCGAGCGCATTGACCTCCACCGTGGGGAAGCGCTGCGCAAGCGCCACCTGCGTCGCGACCGCCGCACGCGTGACCAGGAACCCGTCGCCCGACTCGGCGAGGCGCGCGGCAATCGCGACCACCTGCTGCGGGGTCTTCCCCTGACCGAAGACGACCTCGGGATAGCCCTGTCGGAGGGCACGATGCGTATCCACCGTGGCGAAACCGAGCTCCTCCACCGGCGCACCATCGAGCTGCGTCAACGCCTCGTCCACCGATCGCTGGCCGCTGGCGACCTCGGCCAGCAGAGCCTGCACCCGATCACGCCGCATGGGATTCCTCTGAGGCGGACTCCGCCGAATCGTGGGTCGCGTCGTGCGCGGCCTCGTGCGCCCAATCACTCTCGAGATAGCGCGCGAAGATCCCCTCGACCTCGTCGAACGAATTCACCGCATGTAGCTGCTTGCGCAGATCCGCCGAGTTCGGGAGTCCCTTCACATACCACCCGAGATGCTTCCGGAACTCGATCGCCGCCCCGATGGGATCGGCCTCATAGGCCTGCACCATCCGCGCATGATCGAGCGCGATGGCGAAGCGCTCCGCCGTCGACGGCGTGGCCGGCATCGGCTGTCCGTCGAGGAGGGCTCGCGCCTGTCGGAAGATCCAGGGCTGCCCGAAGCTCCCACGCGCGATCATGACGCCATCGCATCCGGTCTGCTCCCGCATGCGGAGCGCATCAGCGGCGGTCTTGATATCGCCGTTCCCGATCACGGGGATCTCGAGTGCCGCCTTGAGCGCCGCGATCTCCTCCCAGTGCGCATGACCCGTGTACATCTGCGTCCGCGTCCGCGGATGGAGCGCGATCGCCTTCACCCCAGCGTCTTGGCAGCGCAGACCGATCGCGACGGGGTCGCGCATCTCCTCGCTCCACCCACTGCGGATCTTGCAGGTCACCGGGAGGTGGGTGCCATGCACCACCGCGCGGATGATCTCTTGCACGAGATCGAGATCCTTGAGGCATCCCGAGCCGCCGTTGCGCCGCACGACCTTCTTGACCGGGCACCCGAAGTTGATGTCGATGTAATCGGGCTGGAACACCTCGGTCACCGCCGACGCCGCCTCACGCATGGCCACCGGATCGGCGCCGAAGATCTGCACCCCGATCGGATGCTCCTCCGGACCAAAGCGCAGCTTCGAGATCGTCGCCTCATTCTCCCGACGGATCCCCTCTGCCGAGAGGAACTCGGTCACGACCACATCCGCGCCCCAGACGCGGCAGAGACGCCGGAAGGGGGACTCGGAGACCCCGGCCATCGGGGCGAGAAAGAGAGGGACCGCAGACGATCCGGTCGGGTACGGGAACCGCATCCGAGGAAACCTAGAAGTGAGTGCAACTCCTTGCAACGACAGGGTTTGACTTGATTTCGCGGGCGGGTTAGGTTCGCAAGATGGAACTGCGAGACTTCTTCAGTCCGGACGCCGTCTCCCTCGACCTCAAGGGGACCACCAAGGACGAGATCCTCCATGAGCTGATCGGTCTGCTCCAGCTCGACGAGAAGGACGAGGCGACGCTCTTCAAGATGCTCAAGCGTCGCGAGAACCTGGGCTCCACCGGGATCGGGCGCGGGATCGCGATCCCCCACTGCCGCTCGCTCGTGGTGAACACGCTCCGCGTCGCCTTCGGACGCAAGAAGGACGGTCTCGACTTCAAGTCGATCGATGATCAGCCCGCGCGCTGCTTCTTCCTGATCGTTGCGCCGCCGCTCGAGGTCTCGAACCAGTACCTCCCCGTCCTCGGGAAGATCGCGCAGTTCGCCAAGGAGGCGGATGTGCCGCAGCGGTTGCTCGAGATCCAGAGCCCCGCGGAATTCATGGCGCTGCTACAGGAGAAGGGCGTCTAATCTCCCGCGGTCACGCGCCCGTCGACGCGCGCGGACCTCACGAGAGGCGCAATCGCTCCAGCGGCCCACCGAGCCGCGAACGCACCCGCGCCAGCTGAAGGAGTCCCGCCGCGGCCAGTCCCGCCGTGAGCCCCCACCAGAGCGCTGCCGGCCCCCGATCCAGCCCGAAGCAGAGCCACGACCCCACGGGGATCCCCACGAGCCAGAAGCTCGCCATGTGGATCGCCATCGGGACGCGCGTGTCCCCCGCCCCACGGAGCACTCCGGTCGCGCAGACCTGCATCCCATCGAAGACCTGGAAAATCCCGGCGATCGGGATCAAGGTCATCGCCACCGTGATGACGCCACCGTCGGTGGTATAGGCCCGCGCCACCGTCGGTGGTATAGGCCCGCGCGAAGAGCCCCGGGACCACCAAGAAGGCGATGGCCGTGAGTGACATGAAGCCGATCCCCACGACCAGGGCGGCGACCGCATCGCGCCGCGCCGCCGCCGGATCCCCGCGACCAATCGCGCGCCCGACCATCACCGTCCCCGCCGCCGCGACCCCCATCGGCACCATGAAGGTGAGCGAGGCGAGGTTGAGCGCGACCTCATGCCCCGCGAGCGCATTCGTCCCGACCCATCCCATCATGATCGTCACGAGCCCGAAGGCATTCACCTCGGCGAAGAACTGGAGACCGATCGGGGCCCCAAGTGCTGCGAGGCCACGCAGCGGGGCCCACGACAGGGCCTCAGGGAACCAGGGCCGCACCAGGCGCGTGAGGCGCTGACGCGCGAAGAGCAGAATCGCCCCGAACATGACCCAGCGCGCGATCGTCGTGGAGATCGCCGAGCCGACGACCCCGAGCGCCGGCACGCCGAACATCCCGAAGACGAGTACGAGATTCGCGAGAACGTTGACCACATTCCCTACCACGGCGGCCCAGAGCACGGGTGCCACCGATCCATGTGCCTGCAGCGCCTGCCGACTCAGAGCGAAGAGGAAGAAGGGGAAGACCCCGGGGATGCTCCACCGCACGAAGGCCCCCGCATCGGGGGCGACATCCGACGGCTGCCCAAGGAGCGTCAGGACCTGCGGGGCGGGCCAGAGGAGGATCGCCATGACGATCGAGGTCGCGATCGCGAGCACCACCCCGCGCTGCACCCCGAGCGCCGCCTCGCGCGCATCCCCCGCCCCGATCGCCTGGGCGACCACGGGATCGATCGCGAGGAGGAAGCCGAGCCCGAAGCTCGCGCAGAGATAGAAGGTGAAGTTGCCCAGCACGCCGGCGGCGAGCGCCGCGCCGGAGACGCGCCCGAGCATCAGCGAGTCGACCACCCCCATGAACATCATCCCGACGTTCACCGCGACGATCGGGGCGGCGAGCCGCAGCATCTCGCGCAACTCGGTCGAAGTCGGCAGCAGCTGCGCGAACCGCATTACCTCACTCCCACTCGATCGTGGCCGGTGGCTTGGAGCTCACGTCGTACACCACGCGATTCACCCCCGGCACCTCATTGATGATCCGGTTCGAGATGCGCGCGAGGACCTCCGTGGGGAAGGCGCGCGAGGACCTCCGTGGGGAAGGCGAACCAATCCGCCGTCATCCCATCGGTGCTCGTCACGGCGCGCAGCGCGATCACATGCTCGTAGGTGCGCCCATCCCCCATCACCCCCACCGAGCGCACCGGGAGGAAGACCGCGAAGGCCTGCCAGATTTCGTGGTAGAGCCCCGCCGCGCGGATCTCCTCGAGATAGATCGCGTCGGCACGCCGCAGGGTCTCGACGTTCACCGGATCGACCGCACCGAGCACGCGGATCCCGAGTCCCGGCCCCGGGAAGGGATGCCGCCCCACCATCTCCTCCGGCAGCCCCAGCTCCCGCCCGACGTTCCGCACCTCGTCCTTAAAGAGCTCGCGGAGCGGCTCGATCAGCTTGAACTTCATGTCGGGCTTGAGCCCGCCGACGTTGTGATGCGTCTTGATCGTCGCGCTCGGCCCACCCTTCGCGCTCACCGACTCGATGACATCGGGATAGAGCGTCCCCTGCACGAGGAACTCCGCCGTCTCCCCCGCCACCGAGGACGCATCCTCGAAGACGTCGATGAAGGTGTGCCCGATCGCCTTGCGCTTCTGCTCCGGGTCATCGAGTCCCTGCAGCGCCGTGAGGAAGCGGTCCTCCGCACGCACCGTCACGAGCTTGATCCCGAGGTGCTGCCCCATCGTCCGCTCGACCTGCTCCCGCTCATGCAGGCGCAGCAACCCCGTATCGACGAAGATGCAGGTGAGTTGGTCGCCGATGGCGCGATGCACGAGCGCCGCCGCGACGGAGGAGTCCACACCACCCGAGAGTCCGCAGATCACCTGCGCCGATCCCACGCGCTCACGGATCCGCGCGATCTCCTGTTCGATGAAGTGCCCCGGCGTCCAATCCGCGGTGCATCCCGCCACCCCGAAGAGGAAGTTCTGGATGATCTCGGCCCCGCGCACCGAATGCGCCACCTCCGCGTGGAACTGCACGGCGTGGATCGGCTTCGACGTGTGACGGAACGCGACGACGGGGTTCCCCTCGCTCGAGGCGGTGAGCACATATCCCGGCGGGACGGTCTCCACATGATCGCCATGGCTCATCCAGACCACCGAGCGCTCCCCGGGATCGAACCCGGCAAAGAGTCCTGAGGGCTCCTTCACCACCAACTCGGCCCGCCCGTACTCACGGCGCCCGCCGCCGCGCACCGAGCCACCCGAGGTGTGGGCGATCCACTGCATCCCGTAGCAGACCCCCAGCACCGGCGCGAGATCGAGGATCGCGGAATCGAAGGTCGGCGCCCCTTCATCGGTCACCGAGCTGGGCCCACCGGAGAGGATGATCGCCGTGGGCTTCCACTCGCGGATCCACTGGAGCGATCGCGTCGGGGGGTGGATCTCGGAGAAGACGCGCGCCTCGCGGACGCGACGCGCGATGAGCTGCGTGAACTGCGAGCCGCAATCGAGGATCAGGACACGCGAACTCATCGGGTCCACTCCGCTGCCGGCAGGGTGATCGATTCCACCTTCAGGGTCTCGAAATCGAGGATCGCAGCGGACGGTGACCCATGGAGCCATCCACAGGCCTCACCGGGGTTGACGAGCAGCGTCTGCTCCCGCGTCGCCGTCGAGGCGATGTGGGCCTGCCCATGGACCACGATGTCATGCGCGAGGATCGAGCCGTCGAGCGCATCCCCCAGCTCATGAACGAGCAAGACCTTCTTGTCGCCGAGCACCAGGCTGTGCGGCGCCTCGAAGATCTCCATCCCCATCCCCTTCGCCGCGGCGAGGCGCAATCCCGCGTGATCGCCATCGTTCACGCCGAAGACCCCCGCGAGGGCCACGTTGTGTGCGATGAAGGGGCGGAGTGAGAAGGGCGCGCAGAAATCCCCGGCGTGCAGCACGAAGGAGACCTCTCGCGCCATGAGCTCGCGCGCCAACGCCTCGACCGCCGGCAGGCGATCATGGGTATCCGACAGTAATCCGACGCGCATCAGCTCTGCCTCCACTCGGGGTGCACCACATCCTGCCGCATGAGGTCGGCATAGGACTCGCGCGCGGTCACCACCGCCCAGCGATCCCCATCGACCACGACCTCCGCCGCGCGCGGACGGGCGTTGTACTGCGAACTCATCACGGAACCGTACGCGCCAACCGTATGCACCGCGAGCAACGCGCCGGCGTCGACGGCCGGTACCTCCCGACCCAAGGCGAGGAAATCCCCCGTCTCGCAGACCGGCCCCACCACATCGGCCACCATCGTCCCCGCCACCGGCGCCACCGCGTCAATCCGGTGGTACGCCCCATAGTGCGAGGGACGGATCAACTCCGTCATCCCGGCATCACAGACGAGCGTGGTGCGTCCGCCATTCTCTTTCCGATAGATCACCCGCGTGAGGAGGACACCCGCCTCGGCCACGAGGAATCGCCCGGGCTCCAACAGCAACTCCACACCAAGCGTGCGCGCCGCTTCCACCACGATGGCGGCGAAGGCGGCGAGATCCGGAGCCTCCTCCGACTCGTAGATCGCCGGCAACCCACCGCCGACATCCAGATTCGCCAAGGGTGCGCCGAGCCCTTGGAGGCGCCGTGCGACCTCCACCAGCCGGTCAGCCCCGTTCCGATAGGCATCGAACGAATGGAGCTGCGATCCCACATGCATGTCGAGGGCGAGCAGTCGAAGATGCGGCGAGGCCAACACCTGACGCCCCACCGCCTCGACCTCGCCGATCGGGATCCCGAACTTGTGCCCCTTCTCCCCCGTGGCGATGAAGCGATGCGCATTGGTGACATCCACCTCGGGATTCACACGCAGACCGACCGGCGCGACCACGCCGAGCGCAGCGGCGATCGACGCCAACAGCGCCACCTCCGCCGCCGACTCGACATTGATCAGCTTGATCCCGGCACGGAGCGCCTCGCGCAATTCATGCGCCTGCTTCCCCACCCCGCCGAAGATGATCTGCGACGGCGCAAAGCCGGCCGCGAGCGCCTTGGCCAATTCACCGCCGGAGACCACGTCGCACCCGCACCCCGATTCGCGGATCACCGTGAGGACCCCGCGACAGGCATTGGCCTTGAGCGAGTAGTGCAGCTGGTGCGGGACCCCCTCGAGCGCCGCGCGGAGCCGAGCGATCCGCTCGCGGATCATCGCCGCCGAATACACATAGGCCGGCGTACCGGCCCCCTCGGCGATCGCAGCGAGCGGCACCGCGTCGACGACCAACGCCCCCGCACGCTGCGAGAATCCCCCCATCAGTACGCCTTGGCCCAGATCACTTCGTGCTTGGCCGGCTCACCCGTCACGAGGCAGGTCCTCGGCGCCTCAGCCGAGCGGAACTCCGGATCGGGGATCACGCGGATCGTCGCCTTGGTCTCCTCCTTCACCTTGGCCTCGATCGCCGGGTCGCCATTCCACCCGGTATAGACGAATCCACCGGGCCCCTCCATGATCTCCTTGAACTGCGCGTAGGAGGTCACGTTCCGGTGCGAGTTCGCCTCGCGGCGCGCCTTCGCCGCGGCGAGGAGATCGCCTTGGATGGTCTCGAGCAATGTCGCGACCGTCGCCGGGAGCCCCGCCATCGGGAGCGCGGCCTTGGCGCGCATATCGCGCCGCGCCGAGAAGACGGAGCCCTTCTCGAGATCCTTCGGGCCGATCTCGAGCCGGAGCGGGACGCCGCGCATCTCCCATTCGTAGTACTTGGCGCCGGGCTTCACCCCTTCGCGGTCGTCCACCGTCACACGCAACCGGTCGGTCGCGCCGCGGCCCGTCCACTCGGTCAGCTCGATACGCACCTTCTGTGCCGCCTCGACCACGCGCGCCCGCTCCTCGTCCGACTTCCAGATGGGGACGATCACCACCTCGATCGGCGCGAGCCGCGGCGGGCAGACCAATCCGTTGTCATCGGAGTGCGTCATGACGAGCCCCCCGACCATGCGCGTCGAGACGCCCCACGACGTGTTCCACGCGAAGGCCTGTTCGCCATTCTCCGCCTGGAACTGCAACTCGAACGCCTTCGCGAAGTTCTGTCCGAGATTGTGCGAGGTACCGGCCTGCAGCGCCTTGTTGTCCTGCATCATCGCTTCGCAGGAGTAGGTGCGGAGCGCCCCCGCGAACTTCTCGCTCTCGGTCTTCTGCCCCGTGATGACCGGCATCGCGATCCACCCCTCCATGAACTCGCGATAGAGTCCGAGGATGAGCCGCGCCTCCGTCTCCGCCTCCGCCTCCGTAGCGTGGGCCGTGTGGCCCTCCTGCCAGAGGAACTCGAGGGTACGCAGGAAGAGTCGCGTCCGCATCTCCCAGCGGACGACGTTCGCCCACTGATTGATCTTGATCGGCAGATCGCGATACGACTGCGTCCACTTCGCGAACATGTGGTAGATGATCGTCTCCGACGTCGGCCGGACGACGAGCGGCTCCTCGAGCACCTTCCCACCACCATGCGTCACGACGGCGGTCTCGGGCGCGAACCCCTCCACATGCTGCGCTTCCTTGCTCAGGAAGCTCTGTGGGATGAAGAGTGGGAAGTAGGCGTTCTGGTGCCCCGTCGCCTTGAACATGTCGTCCAGGGTACGCTGCATCCGCTCCCAGATCCCATAGCCGTTCGGCCGGATCACCATCGACCCCTTCACCGGCGAATAGTCCGCCAGCTCGGAGCGCAACACGAGTTCGTTGTACCACGCGCTGAAGTCCTCAGTGCGCGTCGTCAGCTTCTTGTCGTCAGCCATGGGAGTTCGAGATCGAGTCGCGCTGGGCCCGGAGCCAGTCGCGGAGGGCCTGCATCGTGGAGGGCTCGCCGGCGAGGATCGCCGCGAGCGACATCGTGTGGGTCGGGGCGTCCTTCATCTTGCCGAGGATCGCGGTCACCTCGACCTCACCATCCTCGCGTACACCGAAGACGGCGGCGGCCCCCGCCTTCTTGGCGCCATCCACCTGATTGCGCGTGGCCTGCGAGAGGAAGCGCTCGGCGTTGAGGCCGTGATCCACTTGGAATCCGGCGCGGCGAAGCGCACTCACCAACTGCAGCGCCTCGGCATAGGGACGCCCCACCGCCCAATGGCCGGCGATGAGATAGAGATCGGCCGTCGTGCCGATGGTGGTCGGGAAGAGCCCGCGATCCTGCAGCAGTTCGCCGAGGACCACGTCCCCCATCCCGAAACCAAGAGCGGGAAGGTCGGTGCCACGGTGCCACCGAGGGCCTTGAGGAGGGTGTCATACCGTCCGCCCCCACAGATCGCGCGCAGCTCGCCCTTGGCATCGAAGAACTCGAAGACGATCCCGGTGTAGTACGCGAGTCCGCGCACGATCGAGAGGTCGAGATCGACCCAGTCCCCGATGCCGAGTGCGGCGCAGTGCTCGAGGTAGCGTCCGAAGCGCTCGATCGACTCGGCCGCGGCGGGGTGCGCCCCGAAGCGGGCACGCAGGGTCTCGAGCGTGGTCCCGGAGGCGAGGGTCAGCACCTCTTCCACCGTAGCGGCGGAGAGGCCGGCCGCGGCGAGCTTCTCAGCGGAGACCTCGCGCGGCTGGCGGGCGAGTTTGTCGACGACGGCGTAGACCGCCGGCACCTGCGCCTCGGTCACCCCGAGCGCCTGCAACACCCCGCTCAGCAACCGGCGGTCGCTGACCCGCGCGCGCACATCGGCGCTCGTGAGTCCGAGTTCGCGCATGATGTCGACGGCGACCGCCACCAGCTCGGCGTCCGCGACCTCGCTCGCCTCGCCGACGATGTCGACGTTCAGCTGGTAGTGCTCGCGCAGCCGCCCACGTTGGGCGCGCTCGTAGCGGAAGAGCTGCGGGGTTGAGAACCACCGCACCGGCTTGCGGAGGGCGTTGGCGCGGGCGCCGACCATCCGGGCGAAGGTGGGGGTCATCTCGGGACGGAGCGCGACCTCCCGTCCTCCCTTGTCGACGAAGTTGTAGAGCTGGCCGACGATCTCGTCCCCGCTCTTGCGGGTGTAGAGGTCCAAGGGCTCGAGCGGGGGGCCATCGTACTCGACGAAGGCGTACCGGCGCGCGACGGCCCGCCAAGCCTGGAAGATATGGGCGCGGCGGGCCAGCTCGTCGGGATAGAAATCACGGAATCCGGGTAACGCCCCGCTACTCATCCGCGGAATCTACCCGGTCGCCGGAGACCCCGGCAACCGCGCCATGGCGTCGCCCACGGTGTGAAATGACCCCGTCACGAGGATGGTCTCCCCCATCGACGGGGCGCGTGCCAAGGCCCGATCGAAGTCGGGCTCCAGCTCGGCCCGCCACCCCTCACCTCGAGCGAAGGCGAGGGCCTCGGAGGCCACCCAGGCGCGACTCGTGGGCGCCGTGGGGGCGTTGGTGAGCAGGAACCCGTGAACCACCGGCGCTAAGGCCCTGAGGATCCCCCGCCAGTCCTTGTCGCCGAGGACGCTCACCAGAGCCACCAGCGGCCCAGGTGGGGACACCGCCCGAAGGGTCTCCGCTGTGACCGCCGCCCCCGCGGGATTGTGCGCCACATCGAAGATCCAGCGTCCCTGCCGCGAGAACCGACCCGCCAATTGGACCTCGGCGAGGGCCGCCACCGCGGCCTCACGCGGCACCCGGAAGGGGGCCGGGAGGGCATCGAGCATCGTGAGGGTCACCAGGGCATTCGCCACCTGATGGTGGCCCGCGAGCCCCGTGGCCACCTCGAGCCCCTGCCACCGGAACCGCGTCCCCGCTGCCGTGACGCGAATCGCCGTCGCCTCCCCCTCCTCGGCGACGATGCGGACGGGGGCGGCACCCCGGCGGGCCGCCTCCTCCGCCAACACGTGGCGCACCGCCGGATCGGGCTCACCTACGATCGCCGGCACCCCCGCCTTGAAGATCCCCGCCTTCTCCCGCGCGATCTGCGGGAGCGTCTCCCCGAGCCACTCCATGTGATCGAAGCCGATGCTCGTCACCCCGGCGACGAGGGGCCGTACGACATTCGTCGCATCGAGCCGCCCGCCGAGTCCCGTCTCGATCACCGCGATATCGACCTGGGCATCGGCGAAGAGCTGGAACCCCATCGCGGTCGTCGCTTCGAAGAAGGTCACGCCCAACGTCTCGACCCTCGGCGTCCACCGCTCGAGGAAGTCGAAGATCGGGGCCTCGTCGATCGGCGCCCCATCGATGCGGAAGCGCTCGCGGAAGTCGACGAGATGCGGCGAGGTGTAGGTCCCCACGCGGAATCCCTGCCGACGCAACACCGTCTCGAGGGAGGCGCAGACGCTCCCCTTCCCGTTCGTGCCAGCGATGTGGATGATCGGCAGTCGCTGATGCGGATCGCCGAGTTCATGGAGGAATCCCTCCACGCGCTCGAGTCCCAACTTCCACTGCCCCGTGGTCCGCGCGAAGAGGGCGTCGAGCGCGGCCCGATACGCACCGGTGCTCAGGGCGAGGTCCACCCCGTGGCGGCCGGCTTGCCACTCATGTGGCGCAGCAGTTGGCCGAG
>Ga0194124_10005660_pt1 | contig 11525 bp, 14 predicted proteins | sample TA2KigCas0mmetaG_FD_148605 | JGI IMG/M metagenome (GOLD analysis project Ga0194124, IMG submission 148605) | Freshwater microbial communities from Lake Tanganyika, Tanzania - TA2015031 Kigoma Deep Cast 0m | ecosystem: Environmental > Aquatic > Freshwater > Lake | place: Tanzania: Lake...
CACAAGGATGATGCAAATTTTACATTGCAATGGCCCGTGGATGTGCCGCTTGAACAGGCCAAGGTCACCAAGCAAGTCAAGGCCAAGCAAATCTGGGATCAAATCATCGACGCCGCGTGGAACTCAGCAGAACCAGGCCTCCTCTTCTGGGACACAGTAAAGAAGCGTACTCCGACCGAAGCTTATGCGTCTGTAGGTTATGGAAATGTTTCAACAAATCCTTGTGCCGAGCTCGTTCTTAGCCCTTACGATTCTTGTAGGTTACTTCTCGTTAATGTCTATAAATTCGTAAAAAATCCTTTTACATCTGCAGCTGCTTTTGACAACGATAGATTCAAGGAAACTGTTCAAAAGGCACAAAGATTGATGGACGACCTTGTCGATCTAGAGATCGAGGCAGTTGACAAGATTATAGAAAAGATTAAAAACGATCCTGAATCTGACTTCGTCAAGTCTGCCGAGATCAATTTATGGCAAAAGATTAAGACAGCCACGTCTGGCGGTCGTCGTACAGGTCTAGGAGTCACTGCTATTGGTGACACCATCGCGGCAATGGGATTTGTTTATGGAACCAACTTGGCCATTGAAATGACGGAATCCATCTATAAAGCAGTCTGTCTTTCGGCCTATAAGTCTACCGTGAAGATGGCTGAGGAGCGTGGAGCATTTCCTGTCTTCTCACACAAACTTGAAGAGAACCATCCATTTATCAAACAGGTTCTTGAGGCAGAGCCTGACCTTGTCACCTCATATAAGAAGCACGGTCGTCGTAACATCGCTCTTACTACCACAGCTCCTGCTGGATCTGTATCCGTCCTCACACAAACAACTTCCGGCATCGAGCCGGCCTTCATGTTGTTCTATAAACGTCGCAAGAAGGTCAATGGTGATGATCCTTCAGTTCGTGTCGACTTCGTGGATCCGCTCGGCGACAAGTGGCAAGAGTTCACCGTCTACCATCACGCTTTCAAGAAGTGGATGGAGGTCAACAACAATACAGAGGCAGATGTAGCAGAGTCACCTTACCATGGCGGAACCGCCAATGAAATCGACTGGAAAAATTCTGTTAGGCTTCAGGCAGCCGCGCAACGATGGGTGTGTCATGCCATAAGTCGAACCTGTAACCTTCCCAATGATGTTTCACGAGAAGTTGTTGCAGATGTTTATATGTCTGCTTGGGAGTCTGGTTGCAAGGGATTCACGGTGTACCGTGATGGTTGCCGAACCGGCGTCCTCGTGGCCGAGACGAAGTCGAAGGAGAAGAAGGTAGATACCTCTGGTCAACCGGAGACCTTGGTAGAAAGCCATGCACCAAAGCGGCCCAAGGAACTAACCTGCGATATTCATAGAATTAACGTCCGGTCAGGTAGTGACAACGAGAGCTATCTGGTGCTCGTCGGTAGGCTTGAAGATAAACCCTACGAGATCTTCTGTGGGTTGTCTTTGCACGTTGAAGTGCCGAAAAAATCAAAGACTGGTACCTTGATTAAGAATGGAAAAAAAGACGGAGTTGCAACGTACAACTTGCAGATCCCAGTTGGTGATGACGACAACCTGTTATTTAAAGACGTTGTTGAATTGTTCTCCAACCCAAACCACGGTGCGATGACTCGTACACTTTCTTTGGCCCTTAGACATGGCGTTCCAGTCCAATATGTTGTTGAACAGCTTCAGAAGGATAAGCATAGCGGACTTCAGTCATTCTCTAAGGCAATATCACGAGTCTTAAAGACGTACATTCCTGATGGGACAAAGTCACAGTCTGACAAGATCTGCGGTTCTTGCGGTTTAGAAGGCATTGTCTACAAGGAAGGTTGCGCAACATGTAATTCTTGTGGGTGGAGCAAGTGTGGGTGATATTTAATCTTTATGAAAATGAAGGTTAAAGATCTTCGTAGGCTAATTCGCGAGAATTATGCTAGAGAGATTCCTCAGTTTGCGATTGATGACGCATGCGCGGTGGCGATCAAGTTAAAACCGTTTGCGGCAGGTAAGCACTGTAGAGAAAAGCTTGAGCATTACTTTAAGCTTCACATCAACTGCACGTCCGCTTCTCCTGCGGACATGCGTCGTAAGATCATTAAGATGCACAGTGTGTTATCCAACATGGAAGAAGAGATCAGGGATTTAAAAAATCTAAAGGATGAATTAAAAGAAATCGTTGATCAACACATCAGAAGATTCTTATTCATTTGAAGATGTCCAATTTTGGTGCTGGATTGTAATATTGCATCATGCCTCCTCAACCTAATAAAGTTGAACTTATTGGATATTATGGTTCTGATGAAACTCACGCACTTTCAGCGTGGACATCAACATCCCGTGATCTAACACAAGACAAGAAGGATAGGATTCCTAAGCTTCTCAAGATGCTTGCAGAGAATGGACATGAGACTCCTTTCGAAAAGAGCTCACTGCACTTCCTTGTAACTACGGAGATAGCTACACACGTGCAGCTTCTCAAACATCGTATTGGTGTTTCTATCAACGCCGAATCTGCAAGATACAAAGAGCTAAAGGAAGATAAGTATTATGTGCCGTCTGATTGGCAGCTTGAAGAACAAGAAAGATACATTGAACACATAGAGTCCAGTCTTCAGAAGTACCACGCTACGCTAGACCGATTAATTCAAGGTGGAATGTCGCGGAAACGCGCTAAGGAATCTGCTCGTCTCTACCTTCCTTACGGTAACCAGATTACTGCTGATGTCATGTTCAATTTCCGCAGCTTCGTCCACTTTCTTCGCCTGCGATACTCAGATCATGCGCAGGTAGAGATTCGAGACGTTGCAAAGTCGATGTTAGACTTGGTACAATCTACTGAGGCATTCCCAGCAACACTTGAGGCATTTGGTCTCACACACAAAGGAAAAGTAAAGGAACAATTCTGATATGGGTCGTCATTGTAATCTACCTTTTCACATCTACGTCAACGTTGACAATAAATTTCTCGGTCCAAACATGCCACCAGGCACAACACCGGGAATCTGGCACGCTGTTTATTCTAGAGAATACCAGACATTGTTGTGCCACGTCTTTCTAGAGTCGGGCGCACACTGGAGCGGACTACCTCTACATGCCCTCTCGACAAAGCAAGATTTTTCTTGGGAAAGAATGCAGTTGATGCCTTGGGCATCTATGGGCGACGATGTTGAGGCTTTCTTTGCAAAGTACTTAGAAGGATTATCTTGTGAAGTGCACCGTCCCTTCTCATCTAAAGGCAGACACACAGGTGTGATCATAGATTGGCTCGACGGCTATTCTAGGTATCCGTCAGAGCACAAGCCCCTCAATATGATTGAGCTTGAGAACGGTCAGTTTGCTCTGCTGCCGAATAATTTCTTGACATTAAGCGATAATCACTTCACCCACGCCGATGCAAAAGTAAATTTAAAGCACTACAGAAGAGGTGAAACAATCTACTGGGAGGAAGCGCACAATGTTGAAGATAAAAACCTACGTAGATAAAAGTTCCATACACGGTCTTGGTCTATTTTCAAAAGAATTTGTACCTGCCGGCACTGTTGTGTGGAAATACAATGAGTTCTTTACTGCAAAAATTCTCAAAGAAGTTATAAAAAATTTCTCTAATGAAGAATTATTTCATTTAGCCGAAGTCGATTATTACTGGATTGATGAGAATGGTGATTATATGTTTCCTTTAGATGGTGATAGATTTACCAATCATTCTTGCCATCCAAATGTGATACCTAAAACAGCAACATTATCAATCGCAGCTAGAGATATTCACCCTGGAGAAGAAATTACCAACGATTATAGAACTTTGAAACCGCAAGATCAGTGGAAAGATTACTACAATAATGAAGCAGATAAAAGCTAAAATAATAGTTGTAGAAGGTCCAGATAGAGTAGGTAAATTTACGCAAGCTCTTCTGCTCAAAGAGTATATTGAGAAGAAGGGAATGTTCGTTAAACTTATTGAAGTTCCAATTAGGTCAGCAGTGACTTACAGGCTGATATACTGGATGCTTAGAAGCGGTACTGCGAAAAAATATCCTAAAATCTTTCAAGTAATTCAGTTCCTGAATAGAAAGATTTTTCAGATGTTCAGACTGCCAAAATTGCAAAGCTTCTACGACGTCATCATATTTGATCGTTGGAGCTTGTCGACAGTTGTTTATGGCGCAGCGACGGGCGTTTCTGAAAAATTTACTTCGATTTTGACCAAATTGCTGAAGAAACCCGACCATACATTAATCTTTTTAGGTCGATCTTTTCCGCATGAAGCAGAAGATGTCTACGAAACTGATTCTAATTTGCAAGACAATGTCAGAATGCTATATTCGCAGTGGGCATCTAACAATCTTGAAGTATCCACAGTAATTAATTGTAGGGGGGAAAAGAAGAGAATTGCTAAAATGATTCAGTCTACGCTAGAAGAAAAAGACATTCTTCCAAAAATTTGAGTATAATTTACAAAAGAGGAAAATATGAAGTATAAAATTTCTGACGAAGTTTCGATGAGATTCATTCAGATCTTTCAAGAGGCGCTTCTGCTCGGCGTAGACGGTGCAGATCTAATGAGACAAGTTAGACTTACATTAGATGCAGCAGAATCAGATACACTCACACTTGATCCCGACTATAAAAAGTTTGTCGAAGAATCACATCAGAAATATCTTAAAGAGATTGAAGAAAAACGTGCTTCCAATTCTTTAGATATTCAAATGCCTGTTTTAAATAAAAATTAAAAAGGAGGGTTACATTGTACGCCATTGATGATTATCTTGAGATTTACAGGAATTAATTTTTCTTAAACACAGGAGATTCACACAAAATGTTGACCAAGTATTGTACCGATAGAAGCGATTATTTGCAATCATTCGACCCTTTCTACTTTCTTTCTGACATGGGTTTTCCACGAGCTTTTCAGTCCAAAAGAAGCGTCAGTTACGATGTAGCTTCAGATGAAAAGAGCTTAACGCTTACAATAGATTTGCCGGGTGTAAAGAAAGAAGACCTTCGAGTAGAAGCTACGGGACAAACCATTGCAGTCAAGGCCAAGCGCGGTGCTGAGGATATCAGCACTACGTACAGAATTTCTAAAGATTATGACGTCGCAACACCAGATGCTTTGCTTGAAAATGGCGTTCTCAATTTGACTTTTAGAAAATCTAAAGAGACAAGTACAAAATTAATTGAGATCAAATAAAAATAAAAAACATTGTAAAGTCAAGAGAGGGAACGAAAAAATCGTTCCCTTTTTTCATTTTTATGTATATTTAACTTGAAAGTTCTTCACACGTTATATTTCCATGAGACAAAATAACAAGATTCAAAGATCATACAGAGTCATTAAGTACAAGGCGTATACGGCGCTCCTCGAGGGCAGAATTAATCAAAGAGAGCATGATGTGCTTGTTGAACTTGGCTTTCTAGATAAAGTTAAATCTTTCTTTGGCGGCGGTATGGAGGTCGGCGGCGACCTTGCTAAGCTTTTCAAAGACAAAGTAGCTCAAAAGCAGCTTCAGCTTGCTAAAGATAACATTGCAAAAGCAGTAGCAGATTTGAAATCAATTGCAAGCAAAGCAGGAGTTGACGAATCAGTCATTAATGAATTTCTAAAAGGTGTGCTAGATGAAGCTGGTGCAGATCCTGCAGAAATCGCATCAGCTAAGCCTTCTGGCGGCGAAGCTGGAGAAGCAGGTGGCGCGGAGGCAAAGCCAGGTACTCCGGTGACTGCTGACGCTGTTAAACAGAATCCTGCGGTACTGACTCGTGTCGTTGCCGATGCTACCGGTAAACCTGAAGAAGCAGTTGCTGCTGAGCTTGAGAAGAAAAAACCTGATGTTGCAGCTCTTTCAGCTGTTCTCGGTAACGCGATTGGTAAGAGTGCAGGTGTCGACGGTAAAATTGTTACAGATGTCGTCAAGGTTCTCATCGACAAGGGTCATCTCAAGCTGGAGAACGGAAGCCCACTTACTCGCCGCGGCCTGATGAATTTTGTCAATGAGGCAACTGAACTCAATAGACAGCATGATCTCATGGAGAGATGGCAACACCTTGCCGGTGTTGGTCAGAGTTCTTTTCTACTTGCTGAGATTAAGGTAGTTGATCTAATTAAGGACATAGAATCTGGAGAAATAAAGGATGAGACTACGTTTGGAAACGCACTAAAATCTTTTAAATCTGACGAAGAAAAGAAAGAACTGAAGGATAAGATGGGTGACATTTCTGGTGCGCTTAAGAAGAAGCAAGTTAAAATTGACGACAAGAAGATTGCATCAATGATAGGCGGCGACCCATCTGCAGGCGAAGGAAAGCAACCATCAGCTGAAGACCAAAAGAAGGCTGAGGAAGTTAAGAAAGAATTTGGACCTGCCTTTAAAGATGTGCGTGCAGCTATTGACCCAAAAAATGTCGATGATGCAACATTGGCAAAGGTGATTGACGCAATTGACGGCTTTAAGTCTGTTGCTATTGCCGCCTAATAGATTTAAATTTTATACTTGAAGTGTTTAGCAAGTTACAGTATTGCTGAGCACTTTATGTATTTACGAAAAGATGAGCACAAAGATGGTCTCACTATCTGTGGCGACTGCACAGACAATGATGTTCTTGATGAAGTAAAGACTTATTTGCAGCGACAAGGACAAGAGAAAGCAGCTTTAATTTTTACTGATCCTCCCTACGGAAATATTCTAGATGAAAAATGGGACAAGACGAAGCTGAATGAGAAACAGTTTGCTTCTTGGATGGTAGATTGGACTAAGCTTTGGGCTGATCTACTTCTTGATGGTGGAAGTTTTTATGTCTGGGGTGGCGTCGGCAAGCGCAATTTTAGGCCGTTCTTCCAGTACATGCTCGACGTGGAATCAGATAGCTTTCAATTAGCAAATTTGATCACTTGGAAAAAGAAGCGAGCATACGGTGTTCCCAGAAATTATATCTTTACACGCGAAGAACTGGCCTATTTTGTAAAGGGCAGAGCTGAACGCCCACGCAAGTTTGCCATTCCTTATCTTGATGACAAACGAGGTTACGCAGGTTACAACAAGAAATACCCGGCAAAGAGTGAGTTCTACCGCAGAACTAACGTATGGACTGATATTACTGAAATTTTTAAGGGTAAAGTACATCCCACAGAGAAGCCAAAAAGACTCGCCCAGATCCCTATTGAGATTCATACAGAACCAAATGAGTTTGTGATAGACATGTTTGCTGGCAGCGGCGCAACAGGTCACGCTGCTAGATGCTTAGGCAGAAAATTTATTCTTGTGGAAAAAGATCCTGCCTACTATGATAAAATTATTAAAACTTTAAATTTGAGTTAGTTTAAATGAAGTCAAACATTATTTATAAATCAAGCGGGTATTCCATGAAATTGTCCCTCTTGTTAAACGATGACTATACTCCCTTAAATTTTGTAACACCTCTTAGAGCGTTAAAACTTCTTTTCAGAGGCAGCGCAGAAGTCGTTTCTGTTGATGGCCCAAGCATGTGGGACATCACCTACTCATCAACCTCCAGAGATTTTAAAGCACCTGCTACGCTCAGATTAAAGCGACGAATCCCAAAAATTGATGTTCCGCCACGCTTTAGACGCAAAGCTTTATTCAACAGAGATGATTGGCAATGTCAATACTGCGGCGTTGATCTTGACGACTGTACAATTACCATTGATCACATAATTCCAAAATCGTACGGTGGTGCGCGTTCATGGAAGAATTGTGTCTCTGCATGCAAGAGATGTAATCTTAAAAAAGGCTGTAAGCCACTCTCAGAGCTAGGTATGAAGCTGTTGAAAAATCCAATTTTGCCAAAAGCATATCATTTCTGGGATATTAGAAAGAAAAATTTTGAGTGGCACACTGATTGGAAGCATTTCTTACACAATATGTAATAATTACTTGACTGTGAAAAGACAAGAACACAATAAGTTAATTAAGCTCGTCCAACAGCTTGTAAGAGAGACAATTTACGCTGGTTCACAGCCAGATGAATCTTACAGCACTAAGTTAATTGATGATCCTGCATTTAACGATGACAGCGTTTACGTACCAGATAGTGTGAAGTTGACATTAAAACAGTGGTTAAAATCAATGAAGTTAGATTAATTTTTCAACCTTTTGAGTTGATTGATATTTAGAGTTTAGGAGTGTCTTTGAATGCAACTCAAGTTGAAGAATCTGCAAACAATCGTTAAAGAGACGATGAAGAAAGAAAAAGCTGCTCATCAGCTCATGAGAGAAGCAGTCGAAGTTTTTGGTCCGTCAGTGGAAGTTTCTAGCGAACCTCGACGTGTTTTTGCTGCAATTAATGACCAATTAAGTATCATGGAATCTCGAGGCGAAGATTTACCCATAGGATCTTTAAGAGTCTCAACTCTTTTAGCAGCTGCTAGCACAAGCAGAGAGGCACGCAAGATTGCGGCTCGTTTGCTTCCTGAGAAGTATGCTGTTAAGTTTATAACTGATGCTGATTCTAGCATAAGATGCGCAGTCGCTAGACGTCTTTCGTTTGGACAGTTGAAGGAAATAGTTCGTAGATTTCCTAATGACGATGCTTTGACAGCTATAGTTCAAAAGAAGAAGATTTTTGAAGACGGAATTCCTACACCAAAAATTAAAGAAAAACATTTTGATATGTACGGAGATAGCACCATCGGCGAAGTGCTTGATGGTTATGATCCTGAAGACCTCACTGACGGCTGGTACAAGAGAATGGCGTTGAAGATCTTTAACGACCATAACGGTAGATTAGACGGAAACTGGAAACATCTTTCTGTTTCGCGACTTTGTTCTAGCATCTATGCCACAAGCGGTGTCAAAATTGACGCAATGAAACTTAGCGAGATACTTGACGAAGTTTGTGAAACAAATGGTCAGTTGAAAGAAAACTTTAGCTTGCACGACCTTAAAGACAAGCTCATGACAGAATCAATCGACGAGGAGATTAATGTTTTGCCGATTCTTGAAGAGCGCTTCTTTGCGGACCCCATCAAAGATCTTCTTCGTGAGTCCCGTTCAGGCTACATTGACGCAGCAAATCTACTTTTTGATATTACGCATAGCTCAATTCAAGAATCTTATGTTTCTGGTAAAATTCAAGAAGTCGACATTCCGAAATTCGGCAAGCTTCCTCAGGCATACTGCTGGAATTCAACTGCTGAAAAAGCACTCGACAGATACACAAGCTGCTGGAATGACAGAGCTGCTGCTAGAGGTTCTAACGCTAGATTGGCTTGGAACTATGGATTTAATACTAAAATTAACTTTATGCTGGTGGATAAATGAAGAAACTTTCTGAAATGATGAAAATGGAGCCTACTGTGGCAATTATTTCTGTAGAGCCAAATCTTCACATCATGACCGATAACATGATGGCAGAGTGGGGTGGTGTACCCTATGCACAACTTTCTGTTATACTCGTTTATCTGAAGTACCTCTATGCACTTCATCAAAATCACCACTGGGTTGCTATGGGGGATCCATACTACGGTGATCATTTGCTCTTCCAGCGCCTGTACGAAGGTACTGTCGAAGAGATTGATGGCACTGCTGAGAAAGCCATCGGTCTAGGGTGCACTTCAAATGTAGACCTTCAATTAGTGCATTCACAGCTTCTTAAGCTTATAACTGGCGCTGACGGAGCAACTACGATCCCGCAGACTTCAGATCTTGCCAAGAAGTCTCTGGTAGCAGAGATGAACTTTCTTAAGGTTGTTGAACATTCAATTTCTTCATTAAAAGAATGTGGACTTTTGACACCTGGGCTTGCCAATATGCTTGAGGGAATTGCCGACAAGCATGAAGGCCACGTATACTTACTGAAGCAGAGAATCTCTAAACCGCTAGTTTAATAACAATCATCGAAGAAATTGTAGTCCGAGGAGTTTATCATGGATTCAATGTTAGCAACAATCATGTACTTTGCAGGAAACTTCGTTCCTGACGGATGGCTACAATGCGATGGTTCCACGTTGAAGATACAAGAAAATACAGCCTTATATTCTCTGCTCGGAAACAGATTCGGCGGAGATGGCATTCATACTTTCAGCCTTCCGAAGATAGCAGATCTAAACGGAGTAAAGGCCATAATTTGTGTCAACGGAATATATCCACCCAGACCGTGAGGAAACAATGAAGATCACAGCGTCGCAATTGAGAAAGATTATTAAGGAAGAGATTTCTCAAGATCATCAGACCGAAGAGGCTGCTGATAATCTATTTCGAAGCACGCTGGGAAATATTAGAGAATGTGAAATTGCTCTCGATCGTTTGTTGAATTGGATTGATGCAGCAGATTATTCATCTGCTTTAGATCCAAAGTTAAGTGATGAAGAGTGGACCGCGGCCCAAAAAATTGCGAAAATTGCAGAAAATATTGTTAAGCAAGTTCAAAAGCTTAAGCTCATACCAGACAGTCAAGTGGCCGATCTCAATGAGTCCTATAAACCCATAACAAGGGAAGAGATGAATGCTTGGATGCGCGGTGACTGGGGATTTGAGACTGAGCTTAATGAAGAGAAATTTTACGACAGCTCAACAGATTGGGCAGAAAATGCTGCCGCCGACGGCCGCACAGTCGGAGATTTGCTCGATGCTCACGATGATATGACCAAGGTCGCGTCCGGCGTTTCAGGAACAGACTATCAGGACCTTTTTCCTCTCGCCGACGAGAAGATTTCAGCGCTGACTGGAAAAGATAGAGCAAGAGCAGAAGAGTTGATACAGGACATAATCATGTTAGATTCTTTGCCTCCAATGTGAACTTTGTAAAATTCAATTATACAGCATTATGATTGGATCTATGCAAAAAACGCTATGCTTTGACGATGTTCTTCTAGTTCCACAATATTCTGAGATCGAATCCAGAAAAAATGTCGATCTGTCTGTCAGCGACTACGAAGGCAATGATGCAAGTTTAACACCTGCTTTTTTACCCCTTCGATGTCCTATTGTTGGTTCGCCCATGGACACAGTCATGAGTCCTGATGCTGCTGCTACGCTAGATCGCTTGGGAGGCTTTGGAGTATTACATCGATACTGCACAGTATCTGAATCGGTGAAGTTTTTTATTGAAGCTGTGTCAAAGTCATCAACAGACGTCAATCCCACACCCAATGTCATGGTCGCTGTTGGAGCTACCGGGGATTACCTCGAAAGAGCTCATGCTCTGTATGAAGCAGGATGTAGGGCGTTTTGCATCGATGTTGCACACGGTCATCATTCTTCCATGAAGGCAGCGTTGAAAGAGATGAGGCTCAAGTTTGGAGACAATGTCCACATCATGACCGGCAACGTGGCAACGCTAGAAGCGTTTAATGATCTAGCAGACTGGGGTTCTAATTCCATTCGCGTTGGAGTCGGTGGCGGTTCCATGTGTTCTACACGGATCCGTACAGGTCATGGCATTCCTACATTTCAGTCCGTGCTAGAGTGCGGCAAGTCTGATAGACGTGCGCTTCTTGTTGCTGACGGAGGCATTAGGAATTCCGGGGACGTAGTCAAAGCTCTTGCAGCTGGGGCTGATCTGGTAATGCTGGGTTCTATTCTTGCCCC
>Ga0194124_10005677_pt1 | contig 11507 bp, 27 predicted proteins | sample TA2KigCas0mmetaG_FD_148605 | JGI IMG/M metagenome (GOLD analysis project Ga0194124, IMG submission 148605) | Freshwater microbial communities from Lake Tanganyika, Tanzania - TA2015031 Kigoma Deep Cast 0m | ecosystem: Environmental > Aquatic > Freshwater > Lake | place: Tanzania: Lake...
CGGACGGTATAAAAGACTTTAATAAAAAATTAAAGCTCTTCATAAAACATAAACAACAATGAATAAGAAAAAAAAGCTGGATGAAGTATCGCTGCATACAATCAATCAAAAGATTTGCGATATGCACAAAATCATAGAGGCTAATACAAAAGAAATCCAGCTTATCAAAGAAGAGATCGCTTACGGCAAAGGCGGAGTAAAAGTTTTACTTTGGATCATAGGCTTTATTACTACATTTATTGCTGCTTGGAATTTTATCATAAAAAAATAATTTGAATTATTACAATAAAGGAATTGCAGCTCATGTGATTGCAATTCTTGAACTCCTGGATGACAACCATTTAGTTTTTACAAACATCAATGGTGTAGGTCCTATTGATATTATTACCGTCAATAAAGATAGCGGTGAAATAGAATTGTATGATGCTAAGTCAGATCGAGAAACCAGACATAAACAAAGACCATTAAAAGATATTCAAAAAAAATTAAAGGTAAAACAGTTTTACATTAATTTAAAAAAACGAACTTACATACTCGGAAACAAAAGAGGTAAGATTTTTTCTAATGAGCTTACAAACAATAAAAGAGCGGATTAAAAAACACGAAGGTTTTAGAGACATGATGTATGAAGATCATCTAGGTTTTAAAACCATTGGCTACGGACATAAGGTTGTAGAAGATGGAATACTACCAGGCATACAATATTCTAAAGAAGAATTAGAAAAAATTTTTGATAAAGATTTTGATTATGCAGTTCAATCTGCAAACGAAATACTAGATCCAGATATTCATAGTGTAGCAAGAGGAGTTGTAATTGAGATGATATTCCAGCTTGGCAAAGCAGGAGTATTAAAATTTAAAAACTTTTTAGCTGCATTAAAATTTCATCAATACAGTAAAGCTGCTGATGAGATGTTAGATAGCCTTTGGTTTAAACAAACACCAAAGCGCTGCCAAGAATTATCAACGGTAATGAGGAGTTGTGATACCAGCACTTAAATTAATTGCACCTATTGCTCAGATTTTATTTTCTACAGTAGATAAAGCAGTTACAGACAAAGATTTAGCAGCAAAGCTAAAAGCAGATTTGCAAATCAAATTACTTGAAAGCTCATCAGAAGAACTAAAAGCAGCTGCAAGTATTGTAGAGGCAGAGGCAAAATCTAATTGGTTTGTAGCAGGTTGGCGACCTACATTAATGTATGTCTTAATTTTTATATTGGTTTGGAACTACATAATAGGACCAGTAAGTTTATTACTTTTTAAATCGCAAATAACTTTTGAACTACCAGGTGATGTTTGGACATTATTACAGATAGGTCTTGGTGGTTATGTGATCGGCAGATCAGGTGAAAGTATTGCAAGAACAATTGCAAATAAATGAATTGTATTTTCAAGCTAGCGGTTGGCTGCTGCTTATTAAAAAATTGTAAATGTAATGGCAAAGTATCAAAGTAAATCCGTACCACTTAACAAAGTGATGCGAGGTGATGTTAAGAAATTTAAAGTATTTGTTAGAAAAGGTACTCGTGTTGTCAAAGTAAATTTTGGCGATCCTAATATGAGTATTAAAAAAAATATACCAGGTAGGAAAAAATCTTTTTTAGCAAGACATCGATGCAGCACTCCAGGACCTAAGTTTAAAGCTAGGTATTGGTCCTGCAAAATGTGGCGATAAATCCAAACACCAATACTCCATGCGTCCGATACCTCTCAAACGAGAGAGCAATAGAATTTTATATTTTAAATGTGATTACTGCAAAACAGAACTCAACAGCAGAGATACATTTGTTGTCAATGCAGAGCATAAACATTTCTGCATAAAAATTAATCCAGGTCATCCACCAATAAAAGATTGCATGAGTAGTTATTTAGAAAAAATAAAAGCAGAGAACAGAAGATTAGAAGATCTGCAAAAGCAAAAGCAAGAACAAGCACAAAAAGAATTAGAAGAGGCTAAAGCTAAACGCAGATTAGAAATTCCTAGAATGGAAGAAAAGCTAAAAGAATTGAGAAATCAACTTAAACAAAAACAATATGAAAAAAGGCTACCATAAAACTAAATCAGGAAAGCTGGCTCGCAAAGGTTTATACTATAATATAAACCAGCGTAAGAAAGCTGGTACATCCAGATCTAAAGCTAAATCTACTATATCAAAAAAATCCTACCAATCGTTATTAGGTGGTTTTAAGTAAGATTTATAATAACTAAATTCCTTCCAAATTGACTCCAGGATTAACAAGTTAGATCTTGTATGACCTGGAGTGCCTACCAAAAAACAACATCAAATTTCGAGTCCTAATTCAAACTATTTACAAAACTCCATATAAGACAATCTTATTTTTGGTACAAAATTAAATTAAGAGTAGTGGTACAAATCCACTATAAGATTTTATGATTTTGTGTTACTATAAATTTAAGAGCGAGATAATTTGTGGTACAGCACAAAGTAAGTTACACCGCTTTGTACCAAACTTGTACCAGAGGTCTTGGGGGTGTAGCTCAGCTTGGTTAGAGCGCCTGCCTGTCACGCAATAACACTCAATCACTCCGGATATTTAATTTATTACATAAACATTAGATATAGTCAGAGCGCCTGCCATGTAAAATAATAACTATTGCCAAAGTAGTTGTATGTGATAATAAGTGATATTAACATTTATATAAACAAACAATGAAAGGAAAATAACGATGTATATTATAGATTACAAAAAGAAAGCTGTTGCAAAGTTTAATAAATCCGACTTGGCTTTTTTCTTAAATAAAAAATATCAAAAAAATAGATTTATTTTTTGTGATAATAAATTAAATGCAAAAAAAATTATTAGGTTTGTACTAAATAAACAAAAAATAGTTTGTTAATTATGAATTATTACATAATTAAAAAGAGAAATTGTTATGTCATTCAGCGTAAGCTGGATCGAAAACAAATGGCTCCTGGATTTAATTTAAAATCAGAGGCAAATAATTTTGTTGCAAAACTTATTGCAAAAGATGCACAAGAAAATGCACCTACATCTAGTTGTAAATTTAAAGATGAGTGGTTTAATTATTCTAAAAAAAAATTAGCAGCAGCAGAAAATCCAGAAAACCGTTTAACTGTAAATGGTGTGCAAAGTTATCTTAGTGATTACAATATGAGGATCAGTAAGTATATGCCAGATGTTCTATTGTCTGATTTTAATTTACAAGTAATGGAACAGTTTTTAAGAAACTGTCATGCCAACGGACATAGTTATAAAACTTTAAAAAGAACAGTTAGAAACATCAAAACATTTTTAAGAAGAATGGAAAGCGAAGGTAAAAAACCATGTCTTAATAATTTGAATTTTAAGATACACGAATTTTATGAGATCGTTCCAGCAGATGATGATAAATATTTTGAGACTGTTCCAACTGTAATTAGTGACGACCAAATAAAATTAATACTGCAAAAATTAAATGATGAAAAATTAAAAGATGCAGAGTGTGCTATGAAGTTTGGTATATTTACTATGTCTTTATTTTTTGGCCTTAGACGATCTGAATTACTGGGCCTAAAAAAATCTCATGTAGATTTAATAAATAATCAACTACATATTATTGGTATTAAAGATCGTTACGGACAATGGATTAATAGAACAAAAAATAGAGGTAGCAAAAGATCTATTGATCTTGAAAGTCATTCAATTAAATTTTTAAAATATTGGTTAGACTATGTGAATGCAAACTATCCTCATTCACTTTGGTTATTTCCAAGTTTAAAAAAAAACACTTACAACTCTTTGTCGTCTCACGCAGTAAGCGATTTAATTTGGAGTACCTACGCAGATTTAGGTTTAGCTAAAATTGAACGCAAGCATAATGGACATACTAAAGTTATTGAGAGTAAGTTTAAAGGATCACCACTAAAAACTTTTAGACATAGGCTTGCTACAATGCTTATTAATTCTATGAACTCTGAAAAAAGTTTAGATGCTAATCAGATTAAATCTATTATTGGCCATACTAGATTTCAAACTACAAGAGACCGATACGGTAATCACTCTTTACTTGGTACAGCAGAAGAGAGAAGATCTATTGCAGAGGCAAAAGCTAGAGCTTTAAATTTAAACAATCTAACTAAAATTTCGTAGGTACCTTAGGTCGTTGGAGGCGCAAGATATTAATCCTTGTGCCTCTAATGCAGACTTTTTTTTACTCAAAGTCCCTATAACTTCAATTTTATCACCTGGCTGCAAATCATACTTACTGTTTGGTTCTTCAATTAAAGCTATTTCTTTTTTAGTTTCTTTTAAAATATTCTTCACATGATCTTTTGTTTGATCTAGGACTACTGATAAGTTCGGATAGTTCTGCGGATAAACTCCATAAATGTATAGATCACTTATTGCAGTCATCAATCTTGATAATCCTTGATATTGTTTTTTTAATCTCGTTACCTTACTGTCGTATTCAATCATTTTTTTTTTCAGTATTTACATAATCATAATCAAATTCACCTTCTTCTTTTTTATCAACAGTAGTCCAACGGTGATCTGTCTCACAACTCCATGTATGAGTATTAACAAGTCTGTGAATGTCCGGAGCATTATTCAGATTTACTCCGAAATTACTGTCAAAGACTCTGAGCCTAGAATTAGGACTGAGAGCGTAGTTACCGTTATCCAATTTTAAAAAGTGTGCAACTTTTGCCTGATCTGGAAGTGAACTATATCCAAAGTCAAGCTCATTATAATCACCACTTGTCCAATCTAATGTAAAACAATAAATACCTAATTGTTCTTTTCCATCTCTTTGAACATATTTTACTTTTGCGCCACTAAGCTGCGCATAGGTAGTGACCGAAATGTTGTACGAAAAACTATCCCAGAGGCAGAGGTCTGTAAGAGGTTGTTCTTTTACATTTTCTCTTGAACAGAATGCACTTATTGGTGCTTTGCTCCACAAGCAGCCATCCATTGTCATACAAGTAAATAACGGTGTTTGTTTTGGCAAACTTGTCACTCCAAAAATACAACAGTAAGAGTATGTATCAAAACTATCCTGCTGATTTCTCAAAAAATTATTTCGTATGTAGCACTCAACTATCGGCACATTAGCGTTTAAATACATTTTTATTTCCTCAATATCATAATCATCATAGCTAGTAGGACCGCAACCGCAGTCATTGTAAAACCAAGTTCAGATACAAGTTCCATCATTAACAAACTCCAACTTTCTTTTTTTTCTTTTTAATAATATTTCCGTTATCATCTTTATATAAATCGTAACTATCTTTGCCATCAAAGTAAAAACCATCATAGGTTAATTTACTTTTCTTCTTTTTTACCTTGCTTGTATTTAACATTAAATATTTTAACATTTGTAAATGTAGCATTTGTAAGTTCGTTATGCTGATCTGACATAGCTGCATCTTCGTTTGGGTATTCTTGCTCAACAATAAAATCACAGGAACCAGTAATCACTTTAATAATTGTTGACATAAGTTACTATTTGGCTTTGCATTATCTACTTCATCCTCCATATCCATTTGGACTTTTGATAAGTCTTGAAGATTATCAATAAAAGTAACCATATTTCCTTTATCAATAGTAAATTTATAGTAAGGTTTCTGAGGAGTACGGATCATCATTAATATTTTTTCATGTTTATTTTTTTCAACTTTTATATACACACACCAATCAGTTGATCCACCAGGTACAGCTTGTTTTTGAAATTCAATTTGTAAATCATCAACTTTTAATATTTTCATTTGTGACCTCCTTTGCAATTTGATTATTTTTGTAATTCATGTGTAGTGTTGGTTTATCATTGGTCTTTACGCTAACGGATTTTTTTAAGTCCGATAATGTAGATAAATCTACTGATCCAATTTTTGGTTGACCATCAGGTGTATTAAAAAAATTAGCTTGCACTAGCTTACACATGATTGCGATGTAATTTGGATTAATTAAATTTTTAATATCCTCTTTAAAAAATTCACAAAATTGTTTTAATCTAAAAACTGTAAGTGCGTTCTGTCCATTTTCATACTTATAAATTTGTTGGTGTTTGACACCTATATTATCTGCAACATCAGACATACTTAGTTTTCTTAGTAATCTGCAATATCTTAGATTGGCTCCTATCATTTGATTGTAAGGATCTTCCACGCTAGATACTACTTTTCTTCGACTCATTATTTACCTCCTGGTTAATTTTATTAGATAAAGATAACAGTTTGTTAGCTCTTATTTTTTTTACTTCTTGTCGTATCTTTGTAAAATTGTACCATTCTACTTTAATTGTGATTGCATCATACGATGCTTTTGGAAACTCAATAAATGTATCATCAATTCTTAAAAAATATCCTGGCTTGTTATTAAGATTTTTGTAGTACCAGGATGTATCACCAAATCTATGGTGTGTACCTGTTGTATCGTCAATAAATTTTGCAACTCCAATTATTTTTCTGTACCTTGATCTGCGTTTTTTATTCATATTTTTTATCAAGGTTAATTTGTTTTTGTTTTCCTAGTTCGGTTGCAAGACAAGATATTAAACGCCTTGCAGTTGAATTGTTAAAAGACATTATATCACCATAACAAGCAAGTTGTTCGATATGATTATCATTTAATGGTGCAATATCCCAACGATCACTATTCATTATTTTATTTATTTCATTTTGTGTAATTAATAATTCTTTTTCTATTTGTTCTAATTTTTTATTAAGTATTCCAGGAAACAAAACAATATTATTTTTTATTTCGCTCATAATTTTTTATGTAATTTTTATAAAGTTTTTTAGTTTTTTTTTTTTTAAATGTATTTTGTTAAGATATTTTTTTACTTAGTTTAAATTCATATAGCGTCATAGGTTTATGGTAATCTTTTTTTGAATTGATCGAGTTCATTTTGTTCGTGCATAACTTTTGCTTGCTCTAAATAACTTTGAGCATCAATGTAGGTATCGTCTTTATAATTGTTGCTTGCTCTCACTAGCTTTGAGGCTACGAACATTTGGCAAACTTGGTGGGGTAAAATATCTTGCTTTAAATTATTAGAGAGAAGTACGGACCAAACTTTAGCAATTAAAATCATATTGCTGTCGAATGATCCATACTCTAACTCTTTTTGTTTTTTTATAGAGTCCAATCTTTTATCGAGATTGCTTTTCACTCTTACTCCATTTTTGATGTGCCTCATTTATCACAAATTCTATAGTCTTTGATAAACTAATCGGAACCTCAAATCTTTTAGCTGCTAACTCTTCAGTTTTTTTATAAGTACCAATATTAATTGCAACTGACTTAAATTTATCCGTGTCCATTACATTTTCTCTAATTCAGCAGGATCAAAAGAGGATTGAGCAGACATTTTTAATCCGTTGTCAATTTCAATTCTGTGAAATGAAAAATATTTAGAACCTTTTTTCATTTTACCTTCACCTGTTGCAGTTTTTTCATAGCATCCAAATCTATATTTTATACCGTTTAACTCAAACGATCCGGATAAATCATAAGAATTAGGATTTTTTTTATCTAATTGAGGAACTGCAATTCCTAAATTTTTATTTTTAGTTTTTTGTGTTGTTGTTGTCACTTAAATTAACTCCTTTTTTTGTTAGTTGATTTTTTATGGCTGTAAATTTTTCTATAAATTTACCATAAGAAATTGGATTATTAGTTTTTAATTTCTCAAATGATGATTTATAGGTTGTTAGCCATGCTCTGTAGGCTCCAAGATGACTAATTACTTCTAACTCTTGAAGAGCTTTTTGTAATTGTTTATCTTGTTGCTCGACTGCAAGACTTACCTCTTCGGCAGATGCAATCTGATCGTTGGTAATTCCTAAGAAAGCTAACGCACGACCTACAGCTGATGTTTCAGCATTTTCAAGCGCGCTAGTTTGATTGATCCTGGATGCAGATCTTAACTCTTCTGCTAAACCAGAACTCAAATGTTTTCCTTCAAGGAATATATCCGCTTGGACAACAGCCTTATCGTTATCCAAATGAATAATCTTTGTAGTTATATCTAAATCAGCGCCAAGATTTCTTCGAGCAATTGCTAGTCTATGTGCAACTGTTGCATAATCTTTGCCGTGAATAGATATGGTTTGACCATTAAGAGAGTTCTTAAAATCATTAATGGTTTTTACTAATTTATCAGCAGCCATAAAATACCTCCTGTTACGATTATTATAGTTGTTGCTAATAAAATTTTTTTGCGTCTTATTTCTTTTTTTAGTTTTCGATCTTCCAGGATAAGTGAGCCAACATATAAATTTGGTTTATACATTATCCTCTACCTCTTTTTTTCATGCCACCTTTTTTTTTGATGACACCTCTGCCAATTAAAATATCTTTATAAGTTATTTTTCCATCACCTGTGTAATCAGGAAAACCTTTTATTTTTTTTGGCTTATATGTGTTTTTCATAGTTTTCATGTTTATTGATTTATATTTATACATTCCATAACCTTTTGGCCTCTTCAACAAATGTATCGCCAATATTCCAATAAAACGGATGATCGAACATTGGATCAACATCTTGAATTATATTTTTCTTAATTTCATCTGTTGACAGATCTTGGTACCGCACAAACAATCTCTCTCTTCGCTTTGCTGCATTAACAATGTATTGAAAGTTTTTTTTCAATCCATCTGGTTTAAGATCTTTACAGTTGTTTTCATCAAACACAGAATAATCTTGCTCTGAAACATAAAGAATTTTTACTGGTACTTTATAATCATAAGCTGCTGCATAAAATGAAACTTGTATGAGATGATTTATAGAAGGCGCTGCGGTTGGAGCTTTCGACATGACAAACGAATAACTTCCATCTTTTTTTTGTTTGCCTACTCTGCTCCATACGGTTTTTAGTTCAAGAAGAAAATTACCTTTAGGATTAGGATTTGTATGAACAAAACCTAAAGGAAAAGACTTGATACCAAACGAACCAAATTCAAAATCAGATCGACCTATGATGTCAAGAAAGAGAGAACAAACACCACCTTTAATGGTGACATGATTTTCGCAGATAGTAGGCATAAGTTCCGCAACGCCTAATTTTCCAATTGCTTGGAAAGCCATATCGATTGTATTTGGAATGCTGTTAAGATACTGATCTTTTTTTAATTGGTCTTTATCATTAACAGGTTTATACAATTGAAATTCCTCGATTGCTTTTTTAACAGCAAAATCTTTTTTTAATTTTATGTGGGCCGATAATTCTAATTTGTTTTTAGTATTTAATTTCCAAAGTAAATCAGCATAGTGCCATTGAAGAGCATTGTTAACTGCAACTCCAGCTGCCATCTGTGCATTACCATCAAAGGTTCTACGCTTTGCTTGATCGCAAAAAATATATTTATAAATGTAAGGACCATCACTCATCAAAGTTTGAGTAGGTGAGTGGTGTGTTAATTTTAATTTAGCAGCAAAGGTTGGTAATCTGTTGCCTACTTCTTCGAGTGGATCTAAAATTCTATTTTCTAAAATTATATTAGACTTATTCATAAATACTTATGTTTTGGTATGGCTAGTGTTATTCGCAAAGATTGTCCATATATTTATAAAAAAAAATTATTGACAAAAAAAACGAAAATTATAATTGCAACTTAATAGTGAAAATACGATAAATATGCCAAGAGATGAGATTTATAGCGTAATACGCACGCCTGTTAGTATTTGGCACAGAAAACAGCATGATTTAGTAGCTCTTACGGACATCGACCATTTATCAATATGTCCTGGTTGTGCAAAATCATTGTTAATTTGTGATACAATCTATAATGTTGACGGTCAATTTAGAGAAAAATCAGAGTGGTTGCAAAGACCTTATATAGAAATAGCAACAGCATTAAACATACCGTACTTTTTAGTTTTTTACACAGTTAATGAAAAAAGCAAAGAGAGATCAATTGTAGAATTTAATATAAAAAAAAAATATCCAGAGCCTACAAATAATTTAATTAAATTGACACCAGATGAATTTTTACAATATTTAGAGCGTAAGGTGCAAAATCATATACCAGTTTGTAATGCAAAAGAATATTTAAAAAAAAGATTAAACAAACAAACAGTTTATAATCAAACATTAACAAGAAAACATGAATACGAGAAAATTTTATATTAGTAGTAGTCATTTGATTACTAATAAAAAATTAAATGATGAACAATATAGAGTTTATCAATTTTTATGTGAACAATTTAGTATGAGAAAATTACAGGCATACATAAAATTTCCAGATATTGCAGGCTTTTTTGGTATTTCGTTTCAACAGGTCCGCGACCACCTTAATTATTTTTCAACAGTTGAAATTGACAATAAAAAATTAATTGAGGCCATTTGGAACGGTAAATACATAAAATACAATATGCCATACTATAAATCATTATTAGAAGATGTAGGTTTTAATCTTGTAAAATCAGACACAGGATTTAAAAACTTAAAAAAAGAAATAGAAAATAATTTATTTCCAAAGGCTGATAAAAAATACTTATTTCAAGAATTGGATCAATGGCAGCTTGCTGAACATTTACGCGATATGCCTGATGAGGATTTTGATAAAATTACTCCGGAGGACCTTAAATATAAGTGGGTATATCGTGATGAGAAACTTAGACGAACAAATACTATATAAAAATTTATTTACAGAGTTACAGGTCCGTATTTTGCTGGAGGACGCTGTATTTACTGAACGATTTATTGCAAAGCCAAACAATAACAGAGTGCCAGCCATGTATAAGATAATAGAATGTTCGTATGATGAGCAAGATTATGGATTTTATATGTCAACTTTACGAGCTAAAGCCACGCCAAAACAATTATCGAGGTACAATTTTGCAGTAGAAGTTATGTTACTTATAAAATCTGATATTGATAAAGATCCAGTATTTGCAAGGAAATTGTTATGGATGAGAGCAAGTCGTTATCCAATGTCCAGGCTTGCAAAGATGTTCGGCTATCACAGGCAAACTTTAAAATTAAGATACCAAAATATTTTAGAAAAACTTGTAGCCAAAATAAATATTACATTTCCATTTGACAGACTAGACAAATTTCTCTACAAATTCTGATACGATTTACAAAGTTATACATTTTATACAAACATCATAAAAAAAGTTATAATCTTAGCCTTTGACAATTTTATAATCAGCAGTATAATTAAGCTGATCGGCGCAGATCAGTACAATACAGGTCTGTTACGGCAGATGCAGTTATATTTATACTGCTCTTTTTTTTTTCTCTTTTTTATTTTTTGCCAGTCAGTATGAAGATAAGATTAAACTGCCAAACAGTTAATAAACAAAATAAACTACCTTGCAAAGCTCCTGGCATACTCTGTAAGAACGGCAATATTCGTTGCCGTGTTCATGGTGGTTATTCTACAGGTCCTAAGTCTGCAAAGACTACAGAAGGTAAGATAAAATTATTACGCAATCTAAAATTAAAAGACTATGAACGAATTGCAACTGACATCCGAACTAGAGAACAACATCGTAACACAGTTGATGCACGGAACACCTTTAACCAAGG
>Ga0194124_10005681_pt1 | contig 11502 bp, 6 predicted proteins | sample TA2KigCas0mmetaG_FD_148605 | JGI IMG/M metagenome (GOLD analysis project Ga0194124, IMG submission 148605) | Freshwater microbial communities from Lake Tanganyika, Tanzania - TA2015031 Kigoma Deep Cast 0m | ecosystem: Environmental > Aquatic > Freshwater > Lake | place: Tanzania: Lake Tanganyika...
TCCCCGCCGCCGCCGCCGCCATAATGACCGCCGCCGCCGCCGCCGCCGTTTGCGTAGCAGTTATCAAAATTTCCACCTTTACCTAAAGAACCGTATTCGCTTTGGTTGTTGCAACCGCACTGAGAAGCCTGGCCTCCGGCAGTTGGGGAAGCTCCAAAACCACAATGGCAATTGTTTTGCTGTCCGCAGCGAATTCCGTTTGCCGCATTTCCGTTGCCGCCGCCATCTCCACCATAGTCGTTGTTGCCGCAAGCCCAACCGGCACCACCGCCTGCACCAGCACTTAAAATTCGATCTGAGAAGTTTTGGCCGCCCAAACGAATGTCGGTACCGCCGCCGCCGCCGCCGCTGTTGCCGCCGCCGTTGCCGCCGCCGTTCCACCCACCTGTGGTGGCGCTGGGTTTTTCACCCACGTAAATATAAAGCAATTGACCTGGGGTTACTGAAAGGGTTGTTTGAACCCGACCACCTTTTCCCCCTACGTTTTGAGAAGGGTTCGATACTGCAGCTCCACCTTCTGCGCCTGACATATCAACAGAAACCGAAGTGATTCCTGCGGGTACTGTCCAGGTTTGAACTGCACCCGTGTACGAAAACGTGTGCGTACCTGAAAGCGTATTGGTTCTTGCTGAAGTTGCATACAAGGTATCAGAGCCATACATGGCAGGCAGGAACACGCTTGAACCAATGGCAATAGGAGTATTGTTGGTAAGGTCGGGATACCAATGAACGGGAGTATTGGCTGGAGTAGCAGAAACCACAGCCGTTTGTCCGCAAAGTACGCTATCTCCGATAACATTGGTTGGAGCTGTAAGTGGATTCACATTTACGTTTACAGCCACCCTTTGGCTTTGGCAATAGGGTACCGTGTATGAAAGGCTAAGTTCTCCATTTCCAGTTTGAGTTCCTTGATTGTGGGTTACATTAGAGCAAAGGTTAGGATCGGCGTACGATGAGCCGCCGCCGCCGCCGCCGCCGCTCCAGCAACCGGTACCACCGCCGCCACCATACCAACCACCGCCGCCACCGCCGGCATAAGCACACTGATAGGCATCGCCACCAATTCCGAAGGCTCCGTTTTGACCTGTGTTGCAGCAGTTTCCAGCTTGGCCTCCTGCGGTTTGAGAACCGCCAGTACCTGTGTAGCAGTCTTGGCTGTTGCAACGGTAGCCTTGTTGGCCTGTTGTTCCACCGCCAGCGCCACCACGCTCGCTGTTGCACCATGAACCGCCGCCGCCGCCGCCGCCGGCAACAAGAACGCGGTTGTTCAGCGTTTGACCACCGGCGCGCAAATCGGTTCCGCCACCACCACCAGCACTTTGGCAGATGCTGTTGCAAGATACTGTACCGCCTTGACCTCCGCCGTTCCAGCCGGCATTAGGGGTGGTTGTTGTTCCACCCACATTGATGTACAGGGTTTGCCCAGGTGTAACGGCTAAAGTAGCTTGCACACGCCCCCCATTGCCGCCGGTTGAACCGCTGTTGCAACTTGGGGTTCCGCCCTGTGCTCCTTTAGCGTCAACCACCACTGAATAAACGCCCGCAGGAACGACCCAAGTTTGGGTTCCGCCGGTGTAAGAAAAGTTAACCGAACCACTTGGGTTGGCCGTTGAAAGAGCTTCTACCCAAACGGTCATGCTATCGGTAACGAAAGGAATGCTGTAGTTGGCTGAGTTGCCTTGCAAAAGGGTTCCGCCGGTTGAAGCGCTGTACCAATTAAAGAAACCGGTACCGGTTGCTTGCAACAAAGCTGTATCGCCGCAGGTTAAGTTGGCAGCAGCCACTGTTGGGTTTGGAATGGGAGTGGTAGCGACCTGCACAGGTACGCGGGCGCTAACGCAGTAAGGAGTAATATAATTGATAATAATTTGACCGTGTCCTGATTGAAATCCTTGAACGTGGGCCACGCTGTTGGTGCTGTTGGGGTTTGCATAGCTAGATCCACCACCGCCACCGCCGTAGTTGTAACCGCCGCCGCCGCCGTAGTAACCACCGCCACCACCGCCAGCGGGATAAGGGCAGCAGTAATTTTGGTATGCACCCCAAGCGTTACCGCCTTGAGCCAAGGAACCGTTTTGTCCGCTTCCGCACTGGGCACCCTGGCCACCTGCGCTTTGTGAACCACCCGAGCCTACGTAGCAAAGGTCATTGCTGCTGCAGCGCCATCCTGACTGGCCGGTTAAACCGCCACCGTTTCCTCCCCTATCTTGGTTTCCGTTGCAGGCTTGACCACCGGCACCGCCACCGCCACCAGCCACCACAACGCGGTTGTTGGTACCTGTTCCACCCACACGAATATCGGAAGCGCCACCACCGCCACGGGCTTGGTCGCCATTATAATAGGAGTAACCTGCTCCGCCTCCATTCCAGCCACCGGGAGCTGAAATGTAGTTGCAACATCCGCCGCTTCCAGGTTGTTGGCCAACATAAAAGTAAATGGTTTGGCCAGGGGTAACGGCCAATTTACCAGTAACTCGACCGCCGGTTCCGCCGTTGTTCCATGCATTTGTTCCTCCCTGAGCGCCGCGCACATCGAAATCGATGCTAAAAACACCCGCAGGAACGGTCCAGTTTTGTTGACCTCCTGTATAATTAAAGGTAGCAGTCTGAATGGGATTGGCCGTACTGGCCGCTTCTACATAAAAAATAGTTGTTTGGGTAACCGAAGCGGTAAACGAACCGCCCGTTGCTAATACAGGACCACCGCTGGGGCCAGCATACCAAAAGTAGTTGCCGGTAGAGCCGGCAGCATAAATGGTAGCGGAGGATCCGCAGGTTACAGTGGCTCCTTGAACCGATGGCGAGGCCAAAGGAGTTGGGCTAACAATCAACGCAACCCGAGAGCTTAAGCAAGAAGGGTTGCCCGATTGGTAAGCAGCCACATAATAGGTAGTAGTGCCATACAAAACGGGAGTAGTGAACGTGTTTCCTTGGGCTAGAGCCGTACCGCCGATAGGAACATTATACCAGGTATAATTCCCTGTGGAGCCACTGGCGGTTAAGGTGGCTGTTTGGCCGCAATTGGCCGCCTGAACAGCCGCTGTTGGGGTCGCAGGATTTACACATTGGGCATTGGAATGCGCGATTGAAGCCCAGCCAATAAAGGCTAAAAAGCTCAATCGTCCGATTTGGTGAAGTACGTGTTTGAACATCAGCGAATACTTTAAAGTTATAACTATGAGGCTAAAGGTAAAATTTTTTCTTTGCGACCACCTCCATTCAAAATAATTTTAACGTTGCATAAGGAAAGAAATTTCGGTTTTACCCAATCGGTTAACCTATGCTTAACTTTCTGTTAAAGAGGAAGATTTAAGAAACAGTGGGGTGCCGCGGCAGGGATTGAAGCCGCTTGCCCGCAAAGCCGATTGCCCGACCTGCAGCAGGGGGAAAAGAGCGACTTCAGGAGCTACTTTTACCCCCGCTGCAACAGGCAAACGGCTGCGGACTAGCGCTGAAAGCCCGCAGCCGCCCCAAATAAAAACAAGATTCAAAACTACCTTGTTCAGCTTAAATTTAACCTGTTTTTAATGCAATTGCATGCAAGAAATTGGAATTGTTTGTCTGTTAATCTTTTGCAGAATGGCGGTAAAAATTAAATTTATCACTTTATTTGCATAGGCACTTAAATGCCTGAATGGTATTATGTTCACCAAATCCAACGTTGGCCTTTTCGCTGTTTTGTTGCGGTTTAAAGGCTTTTCCGGTTCGATGCACCTGCGAATCGCCTTGCTGCTTTTAGTTTTTTCGGCACTGCCATTGCATGCTTCGGCTTTTGATGCGCCCATGGCTTTTGATGCCGACGGCGACGGAGTGGTAGATTCGGTAGAGGTTGCCGATGGAACCAACCCCAACGACCCTTGCTCTTTTGTTTTAGCCAATCAAACAGAAACAACCTCGGCCACTTGGAATGTGTTGGATTGCGACAACGACGGATTGACCAACCTGCAGGAACTGCAGCTGGGCACGCACCCATTGAATCCAGATACCGACGGAGACGGAGTGCCCGACGGGGTTGAAATCACGGATTTTTCGGACCCCTTGAAACCCTGCTCGTTCGAATTAATGAGTCAAAGTTTAACTCCCAGTTCCGCCTGGTTCGATTTGGATTGCGATGGAGATTGGCTAACCAATGGAGAAGAGTTGGCGGCGGGGACCCTGCTGTTAAATCCCGACACCGACGGAGACGGGGTGGTGGATGGCACCGAAATGAACGACGCTACCAATCCGCTAAACCCTTGTTCTTACCTGGTTGTGCACCAGAACATTCTGGCCCCCGCTCTAGCGTGGATGCAGTTGGACTGCGATTCGGACGGCTTAACCAACGGAGTTGAAATAGGAATAGGAACCGATCCACAAAATCCAGACAGCGATGGAGATGGAGTAATCGACGGGCAAGAACAGGCCGACGGCAGCAACCCCCTTGACCCCTGCAGTTTTGTGCTTGCATCGCAAACCCTTCCCCCGACATCGGCCTGGAATCAATTGGACTGCGATGCCGATTCCACGTTGAACGGACAAGAACTTGCGTTGGGATCGGACCCTTTAAATCCATGTGAACCCAAACCCATGGATCCGAGTTGCCCGAATATTTTTAATGTTCCCCAAGCCTTTTCGCCGAACGCAGATGGCTACAATGACCTGTACGTGATTCAGGGATTAATGGAATTCCCGAACCATTCCTTGAAAATTTACACCCGTTGGGGAGCCTTGGTCCTTGAAGCTGCGCCGTATTTAAACGATTGGGCTGGAACCGCTGTTCAAGGAACCCTGCCCTTGGGCGAAGAACTGCCTACCGGCACGTATTACTATATTCTTGATTTGGGCAACGGAACCGCCCCCTTGACCGGATACATTTACCTGAACCGTTAAGCTCATGCGCCAGCACAATCCATTCTCTTTTTGTGTTTTTGCCATTTTGCAGTTGGCCTTGTTTCTGTTCGGCTTAGCTGGAACGGCAAAGGCCCAGCAAGATCCGCTGTACACCCATTACATGTACAACACCTTGAGTGTAAATCCAGCTTATGCCGGCAGCCGCGATGCGCTGAGCGTTTTGGCCTTAGGCCGTTTGCAATGGGTTGGCTTTGATGGAGCTCCGATGACTCATACCGCACACAAAAACAGTCCTGTTGCCAAAGGCCTTTCATTGGGTTTGGATGTGGTGCATGACCGGCTGGGGCCAACCGTTCATACCGCCGCGGCCCTTAATGTTACCTATCGCCTGGAATTAGGAAAAAGCCATCGCTTGGCATTTGGCTTGAAGGGGGGCATGGATTTTCTGAACAACAATCTGACCAACTTGAACATAGATCAACCGGGCGACCCCGTTTTTGGTACTGATTTATCGAACACCATGCCCAACGCCGGATTTGGTGTTTATTACGACCATACGAATGCTTACGTAGGAATAAGCATGCCAAGGATTTTGGAAAACAGCTTTAACGGTAGTTCAACCCAACAGGCAAGGCATTTTTACTTGATTGCTGGGGGATACATACCTGTGCGGCCAGGTTTTGATTTAAAACCTGCCACTCAAATTAAATTGGCTATGGGTGCACCACTTCAAGTGGAAGGTTCGTTGGAAATGGTTTTTGCAGAACGCGTCAGTGTTGGCGGATTTTATCGGCATGAATCTGCAGTGGGGCCGCTGTTGGGCGTGTATGTAACTCCTTCACTGCGCATTGGTTATTCTTTTGACTGGCCGCTTAATTCCGTAGCTCAAATTCGGCAATTTGGCAGCCATGAACTTATGGTTCGTTACGATTTCAATTTCAAAAACAAAAACAAGGTGGTTAGTCCCCGCTATTTTTAATTCGGTATGAAGCACAGCCAACGCACACTATTCGTTGCTCCCGCACTTCTTGCCCTACTTTTAGGGGGCTTGGGTACCGCATTTGGGCAACACCCTGCCGTTCGACGGGCCGACAAGCACGCGGAAGCCCTGCGCTATCCCGAAGCCATTCGAGCCTACAAATCGGTTCCCAACAAGAAAAAAGACGCCTATGTGCTGCAGCGCCTAGGTGAATGCTACCTTGCAACCCACCAACCCGAAAAAGCTTCTTTGGTTTTTAAGGATTTGCAGGGGCGGTTTAATTTGCCGGCAGAGGCCCAGATTCCTGCAGCCCAATCCTTAATGCAGCAGGGGAATTATTCCGAGGCCCAGGCCTTGTTTGCTCAAGCCACAGCCACCGATGCAACTGGAAACACCGATGCACGAATTTTGGCCTACCAATCTAACCCAGATTGGCATTCTAAAATTTTAGGCCAAGAGAAAATGGTCGAACTAACCAACCTAAACATCAATTCGAAGGAAAGCGACTTTGGGGCAGCTTATTGGGGCGACAAAATTGTGTTTGCCAGCACCCGGTCGGGGCATACCCCCATTCGGCACGAGTATGCCTGGAATCAATTGGGATTCTTAAACCTGTATTCGGCTCAACCCCACGCTTCAAATTCGGGCAGGTTAAAACGGGTTGCGGCATTGAAGGTTGAATCTGGCTTAAACCGACGCTACCACGAAGGTCCGGCTAGTTTCCAGGCCAACGGTAAACTCATGGCTTTTACCCGAAACAGCTACCGAGATGAAAAACGGCTTAACCAAGAACAAGGAAGGGTTCTAGAAATTTGGCTTTCTCCACAAACCGACGACGAAAAATGGCGGCAGCCCCGTAAATTCCCATTCAACCACGTCGACTACAACGTGGCAAACCCCTGCCTTAGTCCCGATGGTCAACGGTTGTATTTTGTAAGCGACATGCCTGGCGGCTTTGGGCAATCTGATTTGTATGTAAGCCAACGCGACATTGACGGAAACTGGCTACCCCCGGTTAATGCTGGCCCTGGCATCAATACTCCCGGCCGCGAAACCTTCCCTTTTTTCCATTCCTCAGGGCTTCTTTTCTTTGCCAGCGATGGCCACCCGGGTTTGGGGGGCTTGGACGTTTTTGTGGCGGTAAACAATGGTCTGAATTCTGACCAACCCATTCATTTGGGCCCCGGTTACAATTCGGCCAGCGACGATTTTGCCCTGGTTTTTAACGAAGCCATCAGCGAAGGCTACCTAAGTTCAAATCGGCCCGGTGGCAAAGGAAACGACGACCTTTACCACGTCCGCGCCTTGCAACCCATTCAGCCCATCGTTGAAATTAAAGGGGTGGTGGTTGACGCATTTCAACACAACCGAATTCCCAATGCCTTAATTCGCATTGTAAACGAAAAAGGGCATAAGGTGGCCGAAGTTCTTAGCGACGCAGACGGACTGTACACAGCGCACTTAACGGTTGGCAATGTGTACTCGGCCGAAATCAGCGAGCCCAATTATCAAACATTGGTGCAAGAAGTGTCAACCCAAGGTGGCATGCCTGAATTGGATTTAAAGCATGCTCTTAAAAAAGACCTAGACATACCCATTATTTGCACCATTAAAGACAAACGCAGTGGCCTTCCTTTGCCTGGAGTTAAAATGACGATTGTGGAACGAAGCACAGGTCAACCCATTGCATCCATGACGACCACTTCTACCGGAACCCACAATCAAATTGTGAACAATCAAACCTTGTTCGATACCCTAAAGTGGGACATTCGCCTAGAAAAATTGGGGTATATTTCGAAGCAAGTGGCGTTCAACCACATCATTAAAGACAAAGATCCGCTAAAATTGCATGAGTTATCGGACGTATCAATGGGACGCTTGGAGGTAGGGGCCGACATTGGTGCCATCATCGAAATCAAACCCATTTTCTTTGAGGTAGGCTCGGCCGCCATTACAGCTCAGGCAGCCACAGAACTTGACAAAATCATTGGGGTGTTGAATGAATTTCCAGGTATGAGCATGGAGCTGGCTTCGCACACCGATTGCCAAGGTCCCGCAGCGGCCAACCAGACTTTAAGCATTAAAAGGGCAAAATCAGCAGCCGCTTACATGCAAAAAAAGGGCATCTCGGCCAAGAGAATTCAGCCTAAAGGATATGGTGAATACAAACCACAAGCGTACTGCGGTTGCGGTGATGATTACAAATACCGTTGTTCTGAACAGGAAAATGCGTTGAATCGGCGAACCGAATTTGTTATTTTAAAAATGAATTAATCCATGCTGGCCATTAATTATCTTTGACCAACTTATCTTTGTTTCAAATGAAAAATCGTCTTTTGTTCGCTGCATCCCTTGTTTTTTCCCTAAGCCTAGTTTCATGCAAAGGCTCTAAGGATGCCGGCTATTCCGTTCGCTATACGGACCACGGAGCCACTATTCCCAGTCCTGGTCAGGAACCAAAATACGAAAAGTCGACCGACCAAAACGGAGAGGCTGACCCGGCTTCAGACAAAGAGGGAAAGGATTGAATTCTTTTTTTGGGGGCCTTTCCGGCTTTCAGCTTTAGTCCGCTCGCAGGGGCGGGCTAAGTATGGCAGTGCGTAGGGCTCCCAAGGTCGCCTCCGCCTGCCCACTTAGCGGCGCCCCTGCCGCGCGTACTGCCGCTTCAATCCGGGGCCCAAGCCCCTTGGTTTCGTTCCTGTTTGTTGTTGATTCAAAACCATGTAGGGTGCTAACCCTTTCGCTTTTCAAAGTTTGTTTAACTTTGGGCAAAACCAACTGCCCGTGTCTGTAATCAATGCCATGGTTAAAGCCTATCTAGATTCCCGAATGGATAGGTTGCAGCAAACGGCCGAAAAATCAGAACAGCTTCAAGCAGAAACCCTACAAACTCTTTTAAGCAAAGGCCGCGAAACCCTTTTTGGTGCGGACCATATGTTTGAAAACATTCGAGATTACGACCAATTTCGAAATAGGGTTCCCATTCGGAGCTACGAATCCATTTTCCCCTACATTGAACGAAGTTTGAATGGTGAACGAAACGTGTTGTGGCCAGGCTCCATACGTTGGTTTGCCAAATCAAGCGGAACCACCAACGACCGCAGCAAGTTTATTCCCGTTACCAAAGAATCGTTGGACGAATGCCACTACAAAGGGGGCCGCGATGTACTTACCTGCTACAACGCCTGGCAACCGGAACACACCTTGTTTGAAGGAAAATCCTTGGTGCTTTCAGGCAGCCTTCATACCGCGGCCGATTCGCCCTTCCAAGCCGGCGACATTTCGGCTGTACTGCTCGAAAACATGCCTTGGTGGATGCATTATTTTCGCGCTCCTTCCAAAGAAATAGCTTTGATGGGCAACTGGGAAGAAAAACTGGACCGCTTGGCAGAAGCGATTATTCCAGAAGACATTACATTTTTATCGGGAGTCCCATCTTGGATGCTGGTGCTGCTGAAGCGGGTTTTGGAATTGGAAGGAAAAACCCAACTGCGCGAAGTTTGGCCCAATTTGCAGCTCTTTATTCATGGTGCGGTCAACTTTGCCCCCTACCGACCTCTTTATCAAAACCTTTCGGCAGGAAACGAAATCCATTACCTAGAAACCTACAACGCTTCTGAAGGGTTCTTTGCCTTGCAAGACCGGGAAAATAAAAACGACATGTTGCTTATGACCGACTATGGGGTGTACTACGAATTTGTGCCCCTAAACAAGTTGGATCAGCCTGAGGAACACGCCCTACCCTTAGAATCTGTTGAGTTGGGCAAGGCCTATGCTTTGGTAATAACCACCAATGCAGGATTGTGGCGGTACCTGATTGGCGATACGGTCGAATTTACCTCCTTGCGCCCCTACCGCCTTCGGATTGTTGGTCGAACCAAACATTTTATCAACGCCTTTGGAGAAGAGCTTATGGTTGAAAATGCAGAAACGGCCTTGGCTATAGCTTGCCAGCAATGCCATGCGAGCATACGGGAATTTACCGTTGCCCCCATTTTCCAATCTGCTCATCAGCCGGGCGGCCACGAATGGCTCATTGAATTTGAAGAAGCACCCGGCAACCTGCCTGATTTCGCAGAGCGTTTGGACTCAGAACTGCGCAAAGTGAATGCCGATTACGACGCAAAACGAACCGGCAATTTTGCCATGGGCCTACCCCAAATCCATGCCGTTGAAAAGGGGTTGTTTTACCGCTGGATGAGTTCCCGGGGTAAAACCGGAGCCCAACACAAAGTGCCGAGGTTGTCAAACGACCGAATTTGGATTGAACAACTGCAAGCCCTTAGAACATGCGCAGGCCAATAGCCTGTTGCATTGTATTGCTGGGGTTTACTTCCTTGCTTTGGAATCAAACAGGGCAGGGCTACCTGGCCGGAATCAAAGGCCACCAAATTGACCCGGGAAAAACGCTTTGGGTGTGGAGTGAACAAGTCTTAAGGGTGCACCAAAACGACACCTTGTTTTTTGACCAAAGTTTTTTGCAAACGGGAAATATCCATTCCATTGACCTGTACAATCCACTGAAGGTGCTTGTTTTTTTTAAGGACCAAAGCCAACTATTGTGGGTAGATAACCGAGGGGCAGCCTTAAGCACAGCCATTAATTTAATGGACATGCAATTGGAACAAGCCAGCGTTGTGAGCAGCGGCTACGACAACGGGCTGTGGGTGGTTACGGGGCAAGATATGACCTTAATTCGCCTAAACCAGCATCTAAAAGTGGAGTTTAAAGTGCCAAACCTTCATCGGTTGACTCAAGACCCCCAAGCGGAAATTGCCTGGATGATGGAACACCAAAATCGGCTTTACCTAGTAAGTACAACAGGTTGCATTTCAATTTGGGATATTTTTGGAGGCCTCATTTCGGTTCATCGAATGGGGGTTTTTTCAGAAACCACCGAATTGCACCGTCGAGCAACGGGGGTCTTGCTGCAAAACGAAGACCAGGAAATCGAGTTTTTTACCAACCCTTCTAGGCCTGTCGAGGTAAAAAAAAGAAACCCAGAACAACAGGTTTTTTTCGTTGACAAGCAAAAAGATACCTATAAATGGCATTCCAATCCCGTTAAAAAATAGCATATTTGTTATCAGATTAGAAAAACCACATGCACGTAGCCATAGCCGGAAACATCGGATCGGGAAAAACAACCCTAACCACCAAATTGCAAAAGCATTTTGGCTGGGATGCCCATTTCGAAGATACCGACGACAACCCCTATTTGAATGATTTCTACGAAGACCCCCAACGCTGGTCGTTTAACCTTCAGGTGTACTTTCTTCGCTCACGCTTCCAACAAGTGGTCGATATCCGAAACAGCGGAAAGCACGTTATTCAAGACCGAACCATTTACGAAGATGCCCATATTTTTGCCCCAAACCTGCATGCCATGGGGCTAATGACAACCCGTGATTTTAAAAACTACATGGATTTGTTCGGGCTAATGACCTCGTTTATTGGCGCCCCTGACCTCTTAATTTATCTTAGAGCTACCGTACCCACGCTGGTAAATCAAATTCAACGCCGTGGCCGCGATTACGAAAACAGCATTCGATTGGATTACCTTAATCGCTTAAACGAACGCTACGAAGCTTGGATCACCACCTACTCTGAAGGCAAATTGTTGATTATCGATGTTGATAACATCAATTTTGCCGACAATGCCGAAGATTTTGGCCAAATCATTCGTTCCAAAA
>Ga0194124_10005688_pt1 | contig 11489 bp, 9 predicted proteins | sample TA2KigCas0mmetaG_FD_148605 | JGI IMG/M metagenome (GOLD analysis project Ga0194124, IMG submission 148605) | Freshwater microbial communities from Lake Tanganyika, Tanzania - TA2015031 Kigoma Deep Cast 0m | ecosystem: Environmental > Aquatic > Freshwater > Lake | place: Tanzania: Lake Tanganyika...
GTTTGGGTTCGATTGGTCGACATTCTCAATGAAGGTTATTTAGATCTAGATTCAGATTCAGGGAGTTTGACGGTCTGAAAGTCGGTGCGATGAATATCATTTTGGGCGTGGCTAGGTTCGCGGACCATTTCAAATCCGGCTTGATAAAACGGATGCGGAAATCGGTCATACGCTTCAATATATCCACGAAAATCCATTTCGAGCAACCACATATCGAGAGGTGTTTTCATAAACAATGCCGTGTCTGTTTCAACGGCATCTAATAACTGTTTCGCACCGCGTTTACTAACAAGATACGCACCCGCGGTGCGAAATAATGGCGTAAACCACACATTACGGTTTCCGTGAATTACGGCGGGGGAGAGATTACGGCGCTTATAGACACCGAACGAGTTCGGTGTGAACGAGTTCGGTGTGAACGAGTTCGGTGTGAACGAGTTCGGTGTGAACGAGTTCGGTGTATTGGAATGTAGTGTGAAGGCGTTTCGTTCGGAGTCATTCCGCGCCGCCGTGTGAAAATACCGTTCGAGAGATTCACGTCGTGGATGTTGAAATTGGAAATACGATGGAACCGCGCTATCAATATCATAGTCTGGCGTCCATTGACCGCCGACATACATCACGTCCCATCGTTCTCGTTGGGTTTGTAATGCGGAAAGAACCTCCTTCATTCTCTCGAACGACTTGTCTGTAAAGAGCACATCATCCTCGAACACCAGCAAATAATCCGCGTTTGGACGCTGGGCGTGTGATTTCCAGAGAGAATAATGACTTAACGAACATCCAACTTCACCAAGAACGCGCGGTTTATCGCGGATGGTATCCAATAAATCCGGGAATTCAGAATAATATTGCGAGAGATTCATTCCGTCAATTGCTGGGAATCGGCGATAATACCCACGGTCATGGTCGCGGTCGTGGTGGCGGTCGCGGTCGCGTTGGTCCCCCGCGGACATAAATTTATCGCGCAATTCCGATATGTTCGGGGTCATGGGTTGAAACAGAAACGGAATATTCTTATAAATACACGCCATGCGGTCAGGGCGGCGGTCGAGATTAATCACCGCGATATCTACTTTGCCAAACATTGGACCAACGCACCCGATAATAGACATACTATTTGAAACGATTTATACCATTTCGGGCCAATTTATGTGTTTTCGCCGTTTTTATATCCGCCTATAATATCCACGCCCCCTCTTTAGGAAAACAAATTAAACTCTACCCGCGTAGTTATAATACCGAATCTCGCATTTATTTTTCACAGCATTTCACATTATAAAAATATGTCGGTCAGTGAAAACATCGTTCAACCCACCGAATCGTCACCGGTTATCGTTCCTGCGTCATCTCCCGCACTGACCTCGAAACCGCCTGTCATCGAACCCCTATTGGAAGAAGACCAGAATCGGTTTGTTTTATTCCCCATCAAAGACTCCGCCATCTGGAATATGTATAAGAAACAGGTGGATTGTTTCTGGCGCGCGGAGGAGGTTGACCTCACGAAAGACATTACGCACTGGAATTCTCTCAACGATGACGAGAGATATTTTATATCCATGATTCTCGCATTCTTTGCGGCGAGTGATGGGATTGTCATGGAGAATTTGGCACAACGATTTATGAGCGAAGTTCAACTGGCGGAAGCGCGGGCGTTTTATGGGTTTCAAATCGCGATGGAGAATATCCATTCACAGATGTATAGTATTCTTATTGATACCTATATCAAGGATACTACTGAAAAGACCCGCCTCTTCAACGCGATACAGACGTTTCCGTGTATCAAGAAGAAGGCGGATTGGGCGTTGAAATGGATTGGCGATAAACGCAGCACATTTCAGACGCGTTTGGTGGCGTTTGCCTGTGTCGAAGGAATCTTCTTTTCCGGCGCATTTTGCTCGATTTATTGGTTGAAGAAGCGCGGACTCATGCCAGGTTTGACATTCAGCAATGAACTCATCTCTCGCGATGAGGCGCTTCATACCGAATTTGCCGTGCTCTTATATACAAAGATGGTGAAGAAGATACAGCGTCATCGCGTGTATGAAATTGTGCGTGATGCGGTAGAAATTGAGAAGGAGTTCATCTCGGAAGCACTGCCGTGTCGGTTAATCGGAATGAACGCGAAATTAATGTGTCAGTATATTGAATTTGTGGCGGACCGTTTGGTGCTTCAGTTGGGATATGATAAAATATACAATGCGACCAATCCGTTTGATTTTATGGAGATGATAAGCCTTGCTGGGAAAACGAACTTTTTTGAGCGCAGGGTGGGCGAGTATGCGTTGGCGGAGAAGAAGGTGGCGGATACGGTGTTTGAATTCAATGCGGATTTTTGAGGCGTCGCTACGGCTCCGCTACGCTCCGCTACATAAACATTGCGCGCATTCCAAACCGGCCATGTTGAAGAATACTACCTTTCCCCATATTCGTCTCTCCTGTTGTAGCCGGACGCTGTAACGGTATAACAATATCCGGTGCTGTCGTCTGATTTCGATACATTCGACCGTGGATGTGAGCCGGCGCAGCAGTAGCAGGAGCGTCATTTCGTGTTTCAGGAGGTGGGTTCGATTTATCTTTTGTCATTTTTGGCCTTTCCGGAATAAATGTATTGAAATTACGAGCGCGAGTTTCACTAAAATTAAAATGTAATGGCATTTTCGGTTGTAAAATTTCATTAACCTTATTATGGGCGACGGATTGGATTGCCTCTTTGTGTTTCGAGACAGCAAATATAGAATGGTTCACCGCATGACTTTGCGTATGCGTCTGGTTTGGGGTGGGTAGTATGAGATTCACACCATTCGATTCGAAATAATAACGTGTTTTTAGTTCTTTAATATTACGCAGCGCCTTATCTGTCGATACACGGATTTTATTCACCTTATCCAATGTCTGTTCTTCAAATGACAAATTGTAAGGAGATATAAATGTATCAAACGAAGTAACATCGACCATATGTGTTTCCGTATAAATGTAATAATTCAAGTTTGTGATAGTAGAAATGCCGTCAATATTGTTCGGCATAAGCGATGTTGCGAGTTCATCGCGGCAAATCAAGCGTTTGATTCCATCCGCGAATTGAAGGATGTTATTGTTTCCAATTTTAAAAAAATTTGTGCGGTCAATAATAATTCCATGGATTTTCGCGCGTTCATTCATTAAATTGTCTTCACCCCCCCACGCCCAATAATTCGGAAATCCGTTTGTTTTTTCGAAATCTGCGCCACGGACAGAAAATATACCACCTAGTGCGAATTCAAAACCGTAATAATGTTTAATTACACCGAAATCCGTATGAAAGTTAAGGATATTTTTATCATACGGAAGTGTATCCACGTCATTGAATATGAAAATAATATCCTTGTAATCCTTCGGATAAATGTTCTTAAATACTAAAAACCCGATATTTTTCATACCACCGCGATTGAACGGGCGTTTATCGTTTTGTTGAATGAAAAAATAGTCCCAATCCTCTTTTGGAACATCTTCCATGATTTTATGGATATATGTGTCGTAAAAGACACGGTGCGGTTCGCGGTCACGATACGGAACGATGAATATGAATTTTGGAGGACGCAGTTCGACCGACGCCGTGCTTTCGATTGTTTCTGCCATATTATCCTAGATAAGAATATGATACGAATATATTATGATACGAATATATTATGATACGAATATATTATGATACGAATATAATATGATAATATAAGAAAAATAACACTATATAACGTGTTGAATTAGACCGCGTATTTCGCAAGAATCATTTTCGGGATGAGTTTATCACGCATATCGTATAACTTCTTGTAGCATTTATTGATAGTAACTTCGCTCATATCACTTACGCGATTGACATCCTTTTTTGTGATGGGTAAATTACACATATTTGCGACGAAATAGATGATTCCGGATGCGATACTATGCGGCGTATTTTCCGGGATGAGGTTTTGTTTTTCAATCATCACGGCGATAAATTGGCAGAGTTTGGTGAGTTCGTCATTGATGGAAAGGCGACTACAATATCTCTCAATAAATGCTTCCGGTTTTGTTTTACAGAAGGTCGTCTTTTCACAATTGTCTAAATTGGATTCGAGTTCGTTGATAATACTCACCGCATTTTTACACCCTTTTGTTGCGCTTGTATTATCCAAGTTGAATATGCTGGCGATTTCTTTCGGTGTTCTCGGGCAGTTATGCATTTTACAGGCAATATAGATGGATGCGCCGACTACACCATCGCGGTTCAAACTGCGGAATGTTTTGTGCTCGGATATGCGTTTATGGACGCGGAGCGCCTCATCAATTATCATCTTGGAGATTCCGTTGTTTTGCGCGAAGGTTGTGATTTTCTGAAACATGTCATATTGCGCTTTCTCGCGATACGGCATCGACTGCCATTCGGTATACCTCCTGATTTTCATCATATCCTGTGAATAGGACCCACCTTCACACATCACTTTACAACCGTAAGATGATTCGATGAGGAGTGGATTTACTGGCATGCCGCATCGTGTCGGGTCGTTTGCTTGATTGTCGTCTGCGCCGTAATAACGCCATTCTGCGCTTTGGTCGAGAGATTCATCCTTATAAAGAATACTACAAGCTGGATTCTTACATGTGAGGAAACCATCGTCGGTGAGAATGACGTCGCTGAAACATACTTCGCAGTTTTCGCGAATTCCGGATTTACGGTATAGACATTCGACGTTCATGTCGGGTTTGATGAAGAGTGCGGACATTTTCTTCGATGCGGCAGCGGCGGCGGCACTCCCCCTCTCGTCCCTCGCGCCCCCGGCGTCCCCTGCGCCCCCGGCGCCCTCCGCGCCAGCACCCGCACCCAAATCCGTCACGAGTTGTGGGGTGGATGATGTTTGCTTTGGTGAATGAGTAATGGACGACGGTATCGTCATGATAGTATCTGATTCAGCCGCATGTGCGTCTGCCGCGTCCAGTAATTTTTGTTCTTCGAGTAACTCTGGCGTGAAATCTTCGGCAATTTTCGTCCAGATATTTTCCATATTCAAGGTTCGTTTGTTTCGTTTTGTTCCTTCGGTTGTATATGAAGTTCGGTTTTTCATTGTATAATCATGATATCTGTGATGCGATGACGACGACCCCGTGGTCGTGATGGGACTATTAGGTATAAACACTCCGTGGCATGAATTGAGATTAGAAAGCATTATATATCGTGTTTAACCAATAGACACCCTTTAAATAAAATATATATTTATATCTTTATATCAATTTTACGGATTATATAACTAATCCCCGTTGCGATGGACGATGATATGCTCGTCCATACAGTCCAGACTATAATATAGGTATGTATTATAGGTATATATCATATTATCATAGATATATTATTCGGATTTTATTATATTATATTCGGATTATGGGAAACGCACTATCGGCATCGACATCCGGGTCTTCCATCGAAAACAGCGATGAACAAATGGCACTGATGCTGGATTTATACGCACAGAGAATTATATTGAAAGAGGTCAAATTCAATTCCACGCTATCTGACAGTGGAAAATGCGAAAAGTTGATTATTATTACGAGTGATGTGTTGAATCGTTTGCCGTTCCGATTGATATCCTATATGGACCGACGCCATAAACTATTTTCCGAGAGATACGAGATGTTCAACGCGATGGACCGCACACTTTTGGTGAATACAAACCCCGAGATTCTCAAAGAAAGCAAATTGGACGAACCAAACGAGTTTAGAAAGAGACAAATGTGTGTTGGACTTGCGCGATTTTACGTTCAGATTGGAAACCTATTCAATGCGATAATGTCTACAATGCGCCCCTACAACTACGAGAATACGCGGAGGACAGGTCCCGATAATTTTTACGATATACTTACATTTAGTTTAATTGACGGACAAAACAGTAAAGACAATACGCGATATGATACATCCAATATGTCCGGATTCACGAAAAAACAGCGCGATATGAGTAGACAATTGGACCGGTTACTGAAAGTGGGTGACGCAGTGATGGAAATCTCGCCTGGCGCGGGTATATGTTCGGTGAAACGAGAGATGGACCAGGTGAAAATCACACCAATGGTATCAAGCGGGTCTTCCTCTTCGCAAAATAAGATTAAACCGTCCATATTTGCGATGTTGGATGAGTTGTATTTTGATATCTTTCATCAAACATCGAGCGTGAATCCTCGCAGTCCGCAATTTATCGCAATGAGCGAGGACATGAAAAACAACATCTACAAACGAGACGTCAAACAGTTGTATCGTGTCGTCACGGGAGGAAAGGAACCCGGCGATGAAATCAAGACGTTCTCTGATGTGGCCCGATTCATCAATGATAACGATGAAATCGAACAGTGGTGCTCTACCAACCAGAACCGGACTGCGAAAATCCGGGTGACGGATGATATTCGTTACGACTCCACGTTTGTGAAGTATGTAAAACACATCAAGGATATGATGTATTTCGTAACGAAACAGCGCCGGTCCATCGTCGCGTTATTAGACCGCGTCTTTGTTACAATGAAGAAAAGCGAAGAAGAAATGCGACAAATCGAGGAAAACTGGGATAAAGATAACGGTCGGTCTCGGCGTTATGAAGGATTCGACGTGGATGATGAATACGCGCGCAAATTTTTTCGCCTGAATCTGAAATACGACTTTTTCATCAACCCGAGTTTGACCGACGCGGATTTACAAGTCATTATCAATGAAGCGCGAACCCGAATTGTCCGGTTGTATGCGGATAGTTACAACCGGTTTTATAAAGGGTTTCAAATTCTTCAAGAATTACAACAGTTGGTTGAGGTCGAACGAGCAAAAGGAGCACAAGAATTGGCGAAACGGGCGCAAGAACAAGGACTCGGGCAAGAAAAAGAAGATAGTTCATGGCGCGACCGTGACCGTGACCGTGACCGCATCAACTGGAACAGCAATTCATTCCAAGATGAAAAGTATGTTTCCGACCAAATCCGCAGCATTCTTTTCACGAAGAACGGGCAGGTCGCGAGAGAATTCGGGGATGTTTTAACACAATTATTAAATAAGGGTAATAGTGATAACCAACTCAAAAATAAGATGTGGACGATAATGAAGCGGATGAATAATGAAATGAGAGAATATCTGGACCGCGACCGCGTTATTGATAAAAACGTGGAAGGGTTGGTTTTGGAGAAAATCCGAAATAGTAAGAACATGTATGAAGCAGTGATACAACCACCACCACAACCGCAAGCAACAACCGCAGGCCGAAATGTATTTTTATGAAGTGGTCGAAATGTCCTACTGTAATCTGTCCTCTAATTTTTGGAAATATTCCGGGTTGTATATTAAATTCCCGGTTGGGCGGTATGAACCCGTTGGTTTGTATTCCTTTTTATCGCCTCCTGGACCAGCGCCATGTCCCTGTCCCGCGCCCGCGCCCGCGCCTCCACCGACCGACGGGTCCTGACGCTGATTGTATAATAATGTATTCGCATCTTCGGGATTACGTGGTCCTCCGATGCCGCCTCCTGCTCCCATACCCATGCCAGCGCCTGGACCGGCCAATGGGTCGTTGTATTTTATGACATTTCCTTCCGCGTCATATAATATCGGTCGACCATACTCATCAATCGCTGTGCCCGTCTTTTTCTTGAATTCATTGCGAACATAATTTGGAATGTAATGATGCCATGATATCAACAATAAATTCGGGTGGGTATATCGCACCATGAACTTGTTTTCCTGTAACTTATCCACGAGGTAGGCAATACAACCGGCGTGGTCGTAATTCGCAACACCAAGAATGATTTCTGGAACGACGAACCAGCAAAATTGTTGAGAACATTTCTGACGCGAGGTCAATTTTATTTTTTCATGAATCCGCGTTAATATTTTATTATACGTGAATAGTTTGTTCTTATCCTGTTCCTTCTTTTTTTCGTATAACTCATCTAAATTTATTTTTTCAACATTTTCGACATTATCACCAGAGAATTTGAATAAGTCGTCCATTGTATTGAGAGTCTATGTAATGATGAAAGAAAATAACCGAAACAAGATAACGCGGCGGCGGCGGCGGATAAATATATAAATATATAAACATATCACCAGATGAATCATTATAAGAATGTCCGAATTTTACGACACTGACAATTTCGAGACACCGATACTGTCGGAACAAGAAGACGCGCAAGAGCAGCCGGTAGTTCAACTGGCGGAACCAGATATCGAATACGAACAATCGCCTCGTAGTATTGGAGACGAGGCTAGCGTCGGCGAAACTAGTGTGAGTGAAACCAGTGTCGACTCCACACCCACCAGCACCAGTGTCGACTCCATCCCCATCCCCAGCCCCATCCCCAGCCCCAGCCCCACCCCCACCAGCGCCAGCGACAATGAATTGAACGTAAAACACCTTGTTATTTCCGCAGGAGGACCGGCCGGTGGAATGTTATTTGGGGCACTCGGTTATTTACACCGTGTAAAGAAATGGAACATTCATGACATTCAATCGATATATTCATGTTCGGTTGGGTCAGTTCTATCTATTTTGGTTTCATTGAAATACGATTGGGATACATTAGACGATTTTATGATGAAACGACCATGGTCCAAAATTTATTGTCAATATTCCGCAGCAACTTCTGGTTCGACGACACCTGGTTCCGGAAATACGCCTGCGCCAAGTGAAACAGAATCATCTGTATCGTCTGGAATACGCAATGTCACATCGAAGGCGACCTCGTATGTCTATGATATGAAACATAAATATGACCTATTTATGAAAATACAAACCAACAAGGGGTTATACGGAATGAAAGAGTTAATTGAAGCATTTCGCCCGGCGTTTGAGGGCAAAGATTATCCAACAAATATGACGATGCTTGAATTTTATAAGGCGACGGGTATCGAACATCATTTTATGACGACAGAACTCAATCGGTTCGAACTCATTGACCTCTCCTATAAAACGCATCCCAACCTTCCAGTGATTGAAGCGTGTTATATGAGCGCCACCTATCCCATGATTTTTCAACCGATTATTCGGAATAATTGCGCTTATGTCGATGGAGCACTGATTAACGAATATCCGGTAGACCATTGTATCCGCGATCAGAAATGTCAACTTTCGGAAATTCTTGGATTCAAGATGCTTTGGGAATGTAAACCAACCAACATCAACGAAAAAACATCGTTTATCCAGTTTATGACCGTATTCGTGAACCAAATTAGAACAAATCTGTTTGATAACCGAAGAACAACTCCTATACCTAACGAAGTCATCTGTATGTCGAAGGAACAATCCATGAGTGACTGGACCAATATCATTAATAATGAGAACTATCGGCGCGAATTGTTGGCTCGTGGAGTTATGTATGCGAAAATGTTTTTGTCGTATCGTGATAACTATAGTAGCGGGAAGTAGACGAATGTTCGCAAAAATAGGTTGTTGAGAAATCGCAACAATCGGTTGTTGCGATTTCATTGTAGTGTATTATAGTGTTATTATAAGACAGTTTTTAGAAACTCGACAATTTTATCCTTATCCGGTTTGGCATCATACTCAATGACCTGACCGTCCTTAATCAGTTTAATTGTGGGATATCCTTCAATCTTGAACTTGTCAGCCAGGTCGGGTTCCGCCTCACAATCCACGGTCTTAAACGCTACAGTGTATCCATTGATTGGTTTACCATTGAGTTCTTTCTCAACTTCATCAAAAATGGGTTTTGCCTTCTTACAGTGAGGGCACCAGTCCACCTTGAATAAGTAAAGTTGCGCGACCTTATCATCATTGGCACCAATGCCATCGGGTGCGGGGGTTACACCGTTCGACTGCTGGAAGAACTTGTTTAATCCAGGAATCATGTCCTTCTTAATCATAAAATAAAGAAGAAGACCAATTGCCGCGAATACCACGACGGCTGTAATGAGGTTCTTTGAATTTCCGGAAAAAGCGGAGCTAACTGATGCCATTGAAGAGTGTCCTTTATCCATTACAGTGTTGATATATTATAATATAATACCATGTTTAATAAATGATGAATTGAACGAATGCCGACTCATGATTGTCGGTGCTTGCGTGTGTGCGTGCGGGCATGCACGAAAATGATATGAAACGAACTCGATAATATAATTATTATTCTTATTCTTCTTATTCTTCTTATTCTTCTTATTCTTATGATTTTTCGCGACAAGGTTACCGGAACTTTACTAAATATTCGAAGAGATGATTTCGTGAACGACCGTTTGTATTGCCATGAAATCATTCGTATTCTTGGGCGAAAGGACGGTAAACCAACCGGTAATACATTTTCCTCGGATGTTCGATACTCACGTCCGTATCATGAAGTAGCGGATTTACAAGCGAAGAACAACAATACCTAAAACCAAAATAAGAAGAATGAACCCACATGTAATGAAGAAGTTGAATTTGAGGTCAGGGAACAAATCGGTTTCTAAAATACCTTTTGTATTCAAAATCGGTGAAATGGCGTTGAATAATATCATGGACGTCGCGATGAGTAAACCAATCACGACCAGTTTCATAATCCATGACGACCACGAACCCGACGATACTGAAAATGGACTAACAAAACATAAGATGACTACAAATAGTGACACACCTAAAAGAATACACGACGATTTGGTTTTCTCACTATACTGAACGATGTAATTTGTAGGGTCTTGAAGGATGTCGGTCATAATGAAATGAATGAAATGAAATGAATGTAATGGAATGTAATTATAATATTTCTATATAATAATTACGTGCGTTTGATGACGAAGAAACAAAAATCACGAAAGACATCGGTGTCTCTTCGTGCGAAAATGTTGAGTGGTGGCAGCAGTGGCGGCAGCGGTGGTGGTAGTGGCAGTTTAGTTCCGGACATGATACCCCCTCACGAAAACGGTCATCGACGGACCAAAAAAGTGAGAGCATTTACCAAGAAGGATTTTTATAGCGGAGACGGAATGCTTACGACCGTATGGGGTCCAAGCATGTGGCATTTTCTTCATACCATGAGTTTTAATTATCCGGTCGAACCCACCTCCGACCAAAAACGACAGTATATGGATTTTATACTGAACTTAAGGAATGTCCTCCCGTGTAAATATTGCCGGATGAATTTAACGAATAATCTAGCAACGCGACCGATACGGATGTGTCATATGAAAAGTCGTGATACATTTTCGCGGTTTGTATATGAACTCCATGAAACGGTGAATCGTATGTTGGGAAAGAAGTCGGGACTCACGTATTGCGATGTCCGCGAACGATACGAGCATTTCCGTTCGAGGTGTACCCAGGATGCGCCCAAGGTGTTTAACTTCAAGGAGTTGTATAAGAAAGGGACGCGGAAGGCGAAGTCGAAAGAGAAGGGATGCACTGAACCGTTATACGGGAAGAAGGCGAAATGCGTTATTTCAATTGTTCCGCAAGAAGTGAAGGTCCCGACATTTAGTGTGGACGACCAATGTATTAAAACGAGAGGGGAAATTGTCGGAG
>Ga0194124_10005692_pt1 | contig 11486 bp, 18 predicted proteins | sample TA2KigCas0mmetaG_FD_148605 | JGI IMG/M metagenome (GOLD analysis project Ga0194124, IMG submission 148605) | Freshwater microbial communities from Lake Tanganyika, Tanzania - TA2015031 Kigoma Deep Cast 0m | ecosystem: Environmental > Aquatic > Freshwater > Lake | place: Tanzania: Lake...
TCATCTATTTTTAGAATAAAAAGTGATTTTGTATTTACATCTGATAAATATAAAATAGAAGAATCGTGCAAATTCACAAATTATGCTAAAGAACAATTCCAAATAAATTATTCATTTATTCAAAAATCACAAGAAGAACAAATATTTCTCTATGAAAATGAGATTGGCATACTTCCTGAAGGTGTAAAAAATGCAATACAAGAAATAGAAGAATTACTTGAAGAAAATAGAGATAAATATGTTGTTAGTTAAAGAATATGTAATATATGGTATAAAAAATGGAGCCAATGGAACCCAAATATTTACAAATTGAGAAGGATGGTTGCAAAATATTTTTCCGCGTTCATATAGAAAAAAGGTTTGCCTATTCTGAGTATAATGCTGATTATTTTAATTATCACGTGAGTATATTAGATTCTTATGAAATCGATTATGGTTCATTTTTAGTAGTGGATGACTACCAAAATATCAAAATTTATAATATGATAACGAAAGAATATTTGGGATTTGAAGTAGACGAGTTGAATGCAATTTATTATTTTTATGAAAAATTAGAATTTACAGGGATAACGTTGGAACAATTTGTAAAAGAAATACTTTATCAAAAATATATTGGATATGGGGTAAATGTTTAAAAAAGTTTTTATATTATATAAAAAATGAAATACGAAATAGATAAATTGGATAATCGCCTTTTGATTATACGATTTGAAAATAGAGACATTATGAATAAAACTTTATCGAAAATATCGAAAAGATATGAACAAATAGAGGCTACAGCAGAAGGATATAATTTTCCGGCTGAATTCGTGGAGAAATCTGACGAAATCTATGATTTTGTTAGGAAGAATAAGATAGAATACGTGATTGGTGTTTATAGTGGGAAATCAATTGCCCATGAGAAGCTACACGCGAAATATTATTTGGATAAAGACTATAAGCGCCAGATTAATGATGAATGGGCGGAATTGGAAGCCAAAAAGCGGGATAAAATAATTGAGTTTTTGAAGAAATTGGGATATTGTGACAAGGTGATTGTTGATGAATACCAAGCCTATCGATATTCAGAGAAGGCGAACTTTTTCGGCGTGAAATTATGATTCTTCAAAAAGAGTGAAAAGATTTTACTTACAATAAAAAGAATATTTTATCTTCTTCTCCGTTATAGTTTTGAATGGATCACCGGCTTGTAGTTCATCAATAGACCATTTAATATGTTTCTTTAATTTATCTTCGTCCAATAATTTCTTTACTTCGGATTCACTTAATTTTTTTTGCACAATATTATTCATATCTTTTAGATATGAATAATATGACTTATCTAATTTATCGAAGATAAATTAGATAACCATTGCTCGCCAGTTATTTTCTTAGTTACACTATTCACGCTTGCATCTATTTCTAATTCAACCGATTTCTTAATGACTGGTTTTATCTTTTTTATTTTCAATTGTAAATAATGACTCGCCGAATCTTTACAAGCGGCGCCCATATTGCTTATACCATCTTCTAAATATCTTTTGAATTTTGTGGAATTTGCCAATATATCCAAGAATTTCTTTTGGACATTTTCAGGGAGATTGGAAAAATTGACTTCTTTTCCAATATCATAGATAACATTAGTTGGCTGTTTTTTGTGAAATTTAACTTTCAATTTGAAACGCATTATAATTATGTTATAATAAAATATCTCAATAATTTATGAAAATATTAAACTTTGTAGAAGCCCATAACAAATCAAAATGTCCCGGGAGTTATAGGAAAGGCGTAGTTTTCAACAAATCCGGCGAAATCTGTAGAATCTTTATCAATTTTACGACATCCAAATTGGATAAACATTCTGAAGATTTTGATACAATTTTTTACGCAGGGCGGGGAAAAAAAGACAAAGATAAGTATTTTGTGGAAAATACGATTGATAACCCAGAGAATTTGAAAATGAAGCAAAATACAACACATTTCCCAATCTATGTGAAAACAAAGGACGGCTATTTTTATTTGGGGCGCTTCGTGATTGGATCAGTGCGAAAAAAGAAGCAATATAATCCAAATTTGCGGCATGAATTTGAGACATTGGGATTTCTTTGCCGGAAAATATAATATCGTATAATTTATGAAAGGCGCCGGTATTGATTGAAACTAAGGAAGAGAAATGATACAAAGAAATATAAATATTTTTATTTTTATAACAAAAATAAAAATTATTCTCAACAAATATTCTATTTCTTTGCTGGAAACCTGTTGTCAAGAATACGGGTAGCAGCCCATGAGCCTGCGGCACCAGCAGCACCTCCAACAATAGCTTTACCAACAAAAATTGCGCCTCCAACAACAACAGGAGGTATTTTGGAGTCAGGAGTAGCGGTAGAGAAAGAAATTTCAGATTCCATTATAATTATATATAATATTATTTTTTTAAGCTAAATCCTTATTTTTTATTATTGTAAAATATCCGTCTCCTTCGGGAAATAAAGTGGCAATAAATTCTCCATATTTTTCAGTTTCTGCGCCTCCGGTAAAAACATATTATTCCATAAAATTGTCCCCATAACCATATTCGCAAAAGCGGATGGATGGAAGCAGTCCAATGTCGACAGATATGACTGATTATACACTTGGAAATTCTCTAGAATAGGCTGGACCCGAACAATAATATCGTCACGTTTTCCATCTAGTGATCTAATATACGGGTAAAGCGCAGCATTCATATCTTTGTAGAGTGCGCCCACTTTTTCTCTAGCGTCCCTCTGGCGATTCCGCCCCAATATACATGGGCATTCGTTTATTAGGATATGGACAATATCGCATTTTGGATTCTGCCAATCCATAACCACTGACACGTCAAATAAAGACACATAATTTATAAAAACATTCTGGGTATCCCTATAAATTTGGTCGTGCAATTTGCGCACATTGGTCATATAATTGGTAATCGTTTGATTATATCCAGTTAAACAATATGCGCAAATATCATTTGCGCCAATCATTACTGTTAGGACTTTCCATTTCCTAGAACAATTTCGATTATTCCACTGAAACAAGAGATCACCCCACATATCTAGGAGACGGTCCGAAAGAGCCCCGGAAATTGCCACATTACAGTCCTGATTGGAGCGGTGATTATATGCCACAAGTGTTTCGTAATTTGAGGCACAGGATGCGGATAAATTGAGCTGCGGGTTGAAGTCATGGAAAATATTGGGGAGCGTTCTATAATCTGGTTTCCGCCCAATGGCAAAAGCTTGGTCTCTATACTCTATAAAGTCAGCTCTGGGACTTCCGGAAACCATTGAGAATCCAGCGCTGATGGAGTCACCAATGACTCCGAAGCATTCGATTTGATTTGGGTGTACTGCTGAAGTGACCGACATAAGAAAGATGAGGGGGAGAAGAAGTTTAAGATTCATTACATCTTAGTAGAATATATTTTTATATTTTATAATATATGAGACTTGGCAAAAAAGGCTGTCTATTTTTGAAAACAAAGGATGATGATAAATTCTTTGGAAAATCAAATATTTTAGTTATAATTTATGTGAATACGAATGAATTGCGGAAAAAACATCCTGACTTCAAATTGTCTTATTTTAATCCAAAAACAAAAACAATGAAGAGAAAGCCGCATTCAACGAATAAAATATGGTTTGCAATATTTGATAAAAATGGGCGAGATTATTTGTCTCCTAAGGACTTCACAAATAGTGCATTTATGAAACAAATGAAGAAAATTTCCAGTGAAATGTATAGTTATTTTGATTATCCGAATCCATCTGAACTTTACACGAAAATGAAAGAATCGGGTTTAGATAAATTTTTCACGAAAAAATGGTTCGAAAAACAATATAAATTTATAGAGAATCAGTTAAAATCTATGTAATAGAAATTAGTGGTTTATATTTTTAGCTAAACACGCGTTCATACGAATCTCTATTCCATCTCGAAAAATTTGCGTAAACAACTCTCGCCTTTTCATAAACAATATAAATTCCATAAATAGGTCGGAAACAATCAAAAACGTAAATCCGCGCCAATTTCATATTCCGGACGTGAAAAATATACACTTCAATTTTGCCAGATTTCGTCCCAATATAAATTGTGGATTTCAGTGAATTTTGGCGCGTATCAATTTCAACACAAAGTATTTCCGTTGTATCCAGTTTTATTTTTGTAATTTCATCAAGTTTTTCCTGATTTAGAACAATCATTTCCCGGGGTAATATCACGACTATAAACCGCTGGGTATCAATTGTGAAAAATCGGGCGTGTTTAATGGGTTCTTGGAATCCCCCGGATTCAACAACAATTTTCCCGTCACACACCAATTTTAGCCTATTGTTATCAATCATTATTTTCTCTGATTCATAATTTCGATCTTCAATATAGTATTCGCGCGGTTTTTGTTTTTTTGAGCAGAAACAAGCAAACATTTTTAATATTATAGAATTCTACAAAATAAACAATCATTTTTTACAAAAAAATTGAATAATTTATTTTTTATTACTAAAAATAATAAAAAATGGGACCAAAATATTTCACATTGTCTCTCCGAGAAGAGGATATTTATTTTATAATTCATGATATAAAAAAGCATCTTATTTACTCGGCTCGTGGACAGAATTTTTACGATTATCAAATTGTAATAAATGATATTCACTTTCCCACAAATACATCAATCAATTCTGAATATGCTGGGCAATTTGTTTGCATTGATGAACACAAAAATCTTCGTATATTTAACAATATTACGAATGAATATGTTGATATTGAAGAAAATTTTGATTTGAACCATTTATCTTACGTTTATCAGAAACAGGATTATTGGTCATCATTGGAGAATGTTATGAAAGAAATTTTGTTGGGGATATTCAAAAATGAGTAAATTTTTTATAATATTTAAAAAAATATTTTTTTATAATTAAAATGGAGTTCCCATTTGAATTATGGGATAAAATATACGAAAAATGCGGTTCATTCAAGTCAAGAAGAAAATTGTATGATGCACTTCCGGCAAGTTATAGAGCCCAATATCCAAAAACATTTATAAAAGATGGTGATAAAAGTTTATTGAAACATTTATCAATATATGATGGTATAAATGTTACGTTATCATTAAAAATCGGTGGGTATTATTCATTTGATTGTAGTCCAATTGAAATAAAAAATTTGAAGCTTCAATATAAATACATTCCCAAAACAATAGAAGAATTATTTGATTTTAATATGAATATTTACGGTTATTATAATAGCATTTTGAAATATAATTTATACAAAATAGAAAAAGGCTGGAAGAGAAATTTTATTTCAATAGATATAGAGTATCAACTTAAATTTTTAGATAATGAATACACAATAAAAAAAACTATTGTACCAATGAAATAAAAAATGCAAATGAGAAGAAAAATGCTGAAAATGCAAAAAGAAATTCAGAAAGAGCTAATTGCGAAGATTTTATATTTTTGATAATTTCTTCATTAATTAATACTTTTTTTTGAAATTTAACTGATTTCACTATATTTTTCTTTTGTTCGCTCGCAAAATTGCTTCCACTCAAAACAATGTATTCATTCCAATTTACTTTTTTGGATGGAACAGCCGGTATTATAGGCGAAATAATCATATTATTTTTGCAAACATCTGGAGAATAAGTCAATGAAAATAAACCTGAACCAGAACAATTATTATTCGCATAAGTTTCAATTATTACATTTGATTTATTCATAATTTTGTAAAGCATACTGGATTCATTATGTATATCACTATTATCAATGCATGCCTCCATTGTAAGAGGAAATGTTGCGACATATTTTGCACAATATGCGTCACTATATTGCTGAATAGTTGGCTCAAATAGAGCGACAATAAGGAGTATTCCAAGACTGAATTTTAGCATTTGTGTTTGTATATCGTTTTGTTTTTAAGTTTATATTTTTTCATTTTTTTATGTGAAAAAATAATGGCGAGCGAGGATGAAAAAGACGAGTCAGACATTATGACGGTAGTTGATATACCAGAATCAGAAAATCCCCAATCTGAGCCGAAGTCTGAGCCAGCAAAGCGACAATATCGCGATTTCAATAGTGTAATCGAGACCATGAACACGAAATTTGGCTATAAAGATGGGAAATTGTCGACCGCACTTGATGTAATTTCTTGGTATCTTAAAGGTCAAAAGCAATTATATTTAGAATCGAAAGCCTATTGTGAATTCTATTTGTATCGCTTGATGATGCCGGCAATTTTCATATCATCTCTGTCTTCTGTTATAAGTGGTGTTTTTAGTGAAAGTAGCACAGCGGCGAAAATAGTTGCAGGGACAACTGCGACAAATACGCTTATTCTTTCTCTTATAAATTATTTCAAATTGGATGCGAAAGCAGAAGCGCACAAAATGACGGCGTATTCATTTGACCAACTGATATCTGAATGTGAATTTACATCGGGGAAAATATTATTGGGGAATATATCGGAACAACAGAGTGCAAAATCTGAGCAAAAATACGAGAAATATGATGAAGTTTTTATTCAAAAATTCATAAATGGGATTGAGAAGAAAGTAAAAGAGATAAAAGAGAAGAACCAGTTTATTATTCCGGAAAAAATACGCTATAGATATCCAACAATATACAATAAAAATATATTCATGGCGGTTAAAAAGATGAAATCCGCTGAAATGAAATTTTCCAATGATTATCAAATAGCTTGTAATGAGTTTATAGATTTTGAATTCGAAATCGATGAATTGGCTGAGAAGGAAAAAGATTTGAAGGTCATTCATGAAAAAAGGCGCGCCAATGAGGTTAAAAAGAAGGAAATTATAAATAAAATTTTCGAGAATCGAACACAGGATTCGGATTATAGTAAGGATGTTTTCAATGAAATGACGAATCCAAAATATAAAAGATCAGGGTGGTTTTTTTATTAGTAAATTATAATATAAAAAATTAGTTGAAAAAGTAGTTAAAATAAAATAAAATGTCCAACCGAGCAGTTTATTTCATGTTCAATAAAGAAAATTGATTGGAATAGATTTTGGATAAGTTAGCCGCCTTTGAAAAGCCGCTATTTTGCGTTCATTGCCGCCTGGGCAACAAATACTTCAAGAGCTCTTCCAGTGAGACCTTGAGCGGTTCCAGTTGTTCTTGCATTTCGTGCGGCAGCAAATTGCGCACTATTTAGAGCACGATCAGGACGCTGACCAGGGACTAAAGCACCTGGAGGAAAATTTTGGGTTGGAGCGGAAGGTCTGAAAGAAAGGTTTGGGCGAGAGGATGACGTAGAGCGAGACATCAAATTTTATATATTAGCATAGATAAAAAATTTTTATATTTGTGTAAAATTACTTTTTGTAAGCGTTTTTTAGAATTTAAAAATAATATTATAGTATATTATAAAATGAGTTTGAATCCAAATTCCAGCGAAGCATCTTTTGCTTCTGAGCAACCCTCAGCAAAATTTTCCCTAAACATTAATGCATTTAATGGTAACACCACTAATTTTAATCGTGGTCCTGCGCCAAAATCTCTTCCTGTCCAACCAACAACTAAGCCATCTTTCAGCGGATTTAACAAAAATCTTACTGCGGGAATGATAAGACCCATGTAAAGGGGGGGAAGCGCGCTTCCCCCCTTACCCCCCCATGCTTCTGCAGCCCTTATTGGTGAGTATAAAATAGTAAGTGATTTAATAGCCAAAATATTCTGCAGCCTTAATTGGTTAAATAATTTTAATTTTACCATGAAAAATTAAAATTGTATTTATACTTTATAAAATGAGGGTTGGTGTTTGGGGGTTAGCCCCTTTCAAAAAGGGGCTTTTGGGGGTAAGCCCCTTTCAAAAAGGGGCTTTTTAAACAAATGGGCTCGCAGTTAGTTCTTCCAATGTCCATGGCTTCTTTTTTTCCCCGTGATATGGTCGCGCCCATCCTCCTTGAATAAGAATTTCAGCCACATTCTCGCCTGTTTCTAAAAATAATTCTCCCAGCACTCGTCCTCCATACTTGTCCCAATCGCGGATACAAATTTTTGCAATATTTTTGGGGAACAATGACCTCATATAGTCGCGGACTTTTACTGCGGCGGTATGTTCTTCTGGTAATCTACCTTCACCGTGTTTAATTTCAGGTGTGTCTATTCCTAATATCCTCAATGAAAATCGGACTGGTATTTCTCCGAATAATACAATTATTTTAACAGTATCACCGTCATAAATTTCTTCAATTCGGGCGAAAATTATTTTGTCTTGGAATGGAACTTTGGGGACAATTTTTGGGTCGATTCTTTCGAGAAGATCTGTTGTGCTCATTATATAATTAGATTGTGGTGTATTTTTAATACACGAAACGCACGCTCCCATGATGTTTTTTATGTTTTTAGATTATTATAATTTATTTATTCAATTTTTATATTTTATAAATTTAGGATAATTTGGAAAAATAAAATATTATATAAAATGAAATGCTCTGAGCTTAAGGTTACTTCACTAGATTTATCTAGTTCAACTCCATCATCAAAGAATTCATCTCTTAGTTTTGGTGGTGGATACAGCCAATGTTACTTTTACTAAGAAATGGTAAATTTTAATTTATTATTTTACTTACACTCTAAGAAATGGTAAATATTTGAGATAAACTTTTAGTTCATCTCATCTTTTCCAAAAAAAAATTAAAAATATAGCAGTTTTCATCTAATTTTTTGATAACAGCTTATATATCAAATTTCATCAATCATCAGAAATAATATCGAATTATTGAAGTAAAAATATATTATTTTTTATAAAATAAATGACTTGGTCTCTTAAATATATTTTTTAGCTTAAAGAAAATATATTATATAGTAAAAAATAAAAAATGTCGTCTAAAAAAGAAAACACAAGTGATACGTATTTTATGGATAATTTTAAACAAACACCATTAACGAATGAAGAAGTGAATGAAATAAAAAAATATAAAAAACTTGTAATTGGTAATTGGTTTAATTGTCCGATTAATAAGCTACCAAATTGGATTGGATTAGAAAGTATTGATTTTGGTCATTTATTTGATCAACCAGTGAATAATCTACCAAAGAATTTAAAATATGCTGAATTTGGTACGGAATTTTGTCATCCAGTAGATAAATTACCAAAAGGATTACAAACCCTCAAAATTTGGTCATGGTATTTTGATTACAAAATAGATAATTTACCAGAAGGTTTATTAAGTCTTGAATTTTACACAGGTAAATCATTTTTTAATCAACCAATTGATAAATTACCAAAAACATTACAAAATCTTGAATTATCAAGTAATTTCAATCAAAAAGTAGATAAATTACCAAATGGAATAAAATGTCTTAAATTTGGTACTGTTTTCAATCAATCAGTTGATAAATTACCAGATGGATTACAAAATCTTACATTTGGAATTAACTTTAATCAGCCAGTAAATAATTTGCCATCAGGATTGCAAAGTCTTATTTTGGGATATAGTTTTAATCATCCAGTTAATAATTTACCATCAGGACTACAAAGTCTTACTTTTGGAAATGATTTTAATCAACCAGTAGATAATTTACCGTCAGGATTACAAAGTCTCACTTTTGGAAGTAGCTTTAATCAGCCAATTGATAAATTACCCGCGGGATTAAAAAGTTTAACATTAGGACTTAATTTTAATCAGCTAATCGATAAATTACCTGCAGGATTACAAATTCTATCATTTGAACATGATTCACTTTTTGATAATTATAAATTTGAATTTAATCAACCAATTGATAATTTACCATCAGGATTACAAAATCTTACATTAGGAAATAAATTTAATAATCGAATAGATAATCTTCCAGATGGATTAAAAAGTTTAACTTTTATAAAAGATTCTAAGTTTAATCAACCAATTAATAATTTACCATCTGGATTACAATCTCTTGCTTTTGATTATATCTATTTATCAGATTTTAATCAACCCATAAATAAATTACCAAAAGGATTACAACATTTAGTATTACCAAAAAATTATGATAAACCAACAGATCACTTATCAAAGTTTATAAAAAATAAGAAAATAAAATATGATTAATTTGGAAAACATTTTATCAATTCTTTGAGTCTATATGCGCAATCATTAAATAATTTTTCAATGGATTCCTCAATATTTCCTCTATCAATATGTTCCAATACTTTTGGATGAGGAATATGATTCATCATATTTTCTCTTCCACTGGCAAAAATCCAATGCGTTGTTTGTGCTCTCCATCTCAAATCATAATATTTCTTGACCATTTTATCCAAATGTGCTGGAGGCGTTGAATTGTTGAAATTTTCTCTCAAATCCCACCACGTTTTATTATATTTGTGATTCTCAATTAGTTCCGCTAATTCAGTATGTCCGTGACGGGTTGCAATTTCTTTTGGTCTCATTCCAGTAATTCCTCCTTGCGTAATTGTTTCTGCACCATTATCCAAGAGAATTTTTGCAATTTCGACCCTTAAAGCCGGATTTTCTTTTAAAATATTGTCTTTTCCGGGATGTGAGCAAACATAATAAAGTGGTGTATTAATTCTATAATCATATGCATTTACATAAACATTTTTGTCCAATAATTCTTTAATTCTATCAATATTTCCGGAAATAACTGCAATATGTAAATGGGTTTCTCCATGATATTCGCGAGAATAGTTCAAAGATGAATCACATAATTGTAAATGGGGGAGTTTCTCAGGAAAACTGACGATTGAATCCGTAAAAAATGGATTATTAAATTTTCCACTTTTTCCCCATAATTTGCAGAAATCTTTATGCACTGACCAATCTGCTTTTTGACATTCTTTTGAACAATAATATGCTGAATGACAGGAAGAGCAATGATATTTTTGTTCTACTTTGAAACACTTTTGACACAACATTTTTTTGTTTTTATTAATAAATATCATAAAAATAAATCAATTTTTAATTATTTTGAATTAAAAATTTGTCTATAATATTACTATATTGAATTTATATAAAAATGGAAGATCTAATAGTTCGTCCAATATATTTATGGGCATTTCAAACAAATAGAAAACAACTTAATTTGTTATTTCCGTTTTTCTCTGAAAAACAGCCAATAATGTCATATTCAATATATGACGTGATTATGAACACAAATCAAAGGTCTGATTTACTAATGAAATCTCATTTGGCGGTTATCCTTTCTAAAAAACTAGTAGGGAATATGCGATATCCAAGGAAACATATTCAAATGATTCTATCTCAACAACATAATTTTCAAGATATACAATGTGTAAATTCCTTGGAGGATAATTTTTCCAGAATTAATTCGATTGCTTTTCATCCTAGATTTCCAATTCTGGCAATTGGAGGAAAAAGCAAAAATAATTTCGGATATGCAAAATTATGTTGCATTTCATCAGATGGTTTGCTATCATATTATTTTCCAAAACTTATAGATTATTCTTATGTTACTAATTTATTATCTGTTGCATTTCATCCAACATTACCAATTTTGGCA
>Ga0194124_10005699_pt1 | contig 11480 bp, 9 predicted proteins | sample TA2KigCas0mmetaG_FD_148605 | JGI IMG/M metagenome (GOLD analysis project Ga0194124, IMG submission 148605) | Freshwater microbial communities from Lake Tanganyika, Tanzania - TA2015031 Kigoma Deep Cast 0m | ecosystem: Environmental > Aquatic > Freshwater > Lake | place: Tanzania: Lake Tanganyika...
GGTTGATCTCGCGATCGCTGCCGAGGTTGAGGACCTGCCCGTACGTGGCCGGCGAAGCCAGGATCGCGAGCAAGCTCTGCACGCTGTCGGCAACATGGTGGAAGCAGCGCGACTGCGTGCCATCGCCATGCACGCGGATCGGTCGACCTGCGAGAGCGGCCTCGACGAACCGCGGCAGCACCATGCCGTACTCGCCAAGCTGCCGCGGTCCGACCGTGTTGAAGAACCGGATCGCCGTGACTGGCAGGCCGTGCTCGGTCGCATGCGCAAGCGCCAGGAATTCATCGAGCGCCTTGCTGCACGCGTAACCCCAACGGCGCACGCTCGTCCGGCCGATCAGGATGTCATCGTCCTCGCGCAGAGACGCTTGGCTTGACGAACCCGACATGAGCTTTCCGTAGACCTCGCTGGTGCTGGCGATGAGCGTACGCGCACCGAGCCGCGATGCCGCCTGGAGCACCACTTCCGTGCCGCGCACGTTGTTCACGAGCGTCTCGACCGGTCGATCGATGACGAGCTTCACGCCCACCGTGGCCGCCAGGTGCACGACGACCTGCGCACCCTCGCACGCACGCGCCACGGCCGCCGGATCCTGCACGCTGCCCTCGATCACCGTCACGCCGGCGCGGCCTTCGAGCGCAGCGAGGTTGGCGCGGCGGCCGGTCGAGAAGTCATCGAGCACCGTGACGGCATGTCCGCCGGCGACGAGCGCTTCGGCCAGATGGCTGCCGATGAAGCCGGCGCCGCCCGTGATCACGTGCTGCATGAAGCGAAGCGTAGTGAGCCGGGCGCGGCCTGTCGCGCGCATGCTCCGTCGCGCTCGCGACCGGGCAGCCGCGGCGTGACCGCGGCGACACGACGATCAGCCCCAGCCCAGGACCGCCACACCCACCAGGAGCACGCCGCCCACGCCGAGCGCGGCGATCACACCGAGCACGCCCCACGGCGACCAACCCTTGCGCAACGCGCGGTGCGTCAGGTGATCCGTGCCGCCGATCATCGGGTTCTGCCCGCGGGCCGCTCGAGTGGCGCAGACGAAGCCAGTATCGACGATGAAGGGCAGGCCGAGCATGGCAGGCAGTACCCAGGGGAGCCACGGCCGGCGCTGCTCGCACTGGCCGCGATCGAGCTCGATGGCCACCAGCGCAGCCAGCGCGCCGAACAGAACGCCAACCGGCAGCGCACCGGCATCGCCAAGGAAGATGCGCGCGCGGGGCCGGTTCCAGATCCAGAATGCCGCCATCGCACCGGCCGCGGCGCCCGCGATGGACGCCACGCGCGGATCGCTCGTCACGAGCGCGATCCCGACGAAGCCCGGAATCGCCGCAGTTGCGCACGCACCATCCATGTTGTCAAGCATGTTGACGCTGTTGCAAAAGACAAGGCCCCACATGGCGATCACCGCGGCGTCGACGCCTGAGAGGCCACGCGCACCCGCGATCGCCCAGCCCACCGCTGCGGCGCCAAGCACTTGCCACACGAGCTTCGACCACGGCTTGAGGTGGCGCAGGTCATCGACCAGTCCCGTGATGGCGAGCACGAGCACGCCGGGCAGGACCGCTGCCACCAGCGACAGGTCGAGCGTGCTCGGGGTCGACGGCACCAGCACGCACGCCACGAGCAGCGCAACCAGTACGCCCCCGCCACCATGCAGTGCCACCGGTTCGCGGTGCCAGCGATCCTCGCGGGGCTTCGCCATCCAGCCGTTGGCAAGCGCCACCCGGCGCACGATGGCCACCGCCGGCACGCCCGCGATGAGTGCGCATGCAGCATGCGCGAGCAAGAAGCCCGGCATGCTGACCGTCGTCGACTCGACCTGCACCTGCATGGCATCGATGCTATGCCGCACTCGGCAGGATGGCCGCGACCCCTACACTGGTCGCATGTGCGGCGTGGCGGGCTTCCTCGATCCGCGCGGGACGATCTCCGATCCCCGCTCGACGCTCGCGCGCATGGCGGCGATCTCGCGCCACCGCGGGCCCGATGCCTTCGGCCTGCACTGGTCAGGTGATGGGCTTGGCTTAGCCCACGCGCGGCTCTCGATCCTTGATCGATCGGCTGCGGGCTCCCAACCGATGGAGTCACCGCAGAAGCGCTTCGTGATCGCCTACAACGGCGAGATCTACAACCACCTGGAGTTGCGGCGCGAGCTGGGCGATGGGATCGCCTGGCGCGGCAGTTCCGACACGGAGACGATCCTCGCATGCTTCGAGCGATGGGGCGTTGCCGCCACGCTGACGAAGCTCCGCGGCATGTTTGCGATCGCTGCATGGGAGTGCGGGCCGCGTGTGCTCTGGCTCGCTCGCGATCCCTTGGGCAAGAAGCCGATGAGCGTCGGCTGGCATGGCGGCATCCTTGCGTTCGCGAGTGAATTGCACGCCTTGGCTGCCTTGCCTTCGTGGCCGCCGCCGATCGATCGGCACGCGCTGGCAACATATGTGCGCTACCAGTGCGTGCCATCGCCCCGCACGATCTACCAAGGCTTCGTGAAGCTGGCGCCAGGTTCGCTCCTTCGCATCGGTCCCGAGGATGCGGCGCGCCCGGGCACACTGCCCTCGGCAGGTGTCTTCTGGGACCCCCGTGAACTCGCGGTCGACGGTGAACGGGATCGGCTCTCCGCGCAAAGCGATGATCTCGCTGGCATGCTCGAGTCGACCCTCGAAGGTGCAGTCACCCAGCGACTCCTGAGCGATGTGCCCGTCGGGGCATTCCTCTCCGGCGGCATTGACAGCGGTGTGGTCACGGCACTCATGACTCGCGTGGCCCCATCGCGCGTGCGCACGTTCTCGATCGGCTTCGCACAGGCGGAGTACGACGAGCGCCCGCTGGCACGGCTGGTCGCTGACCATCTGGGCACCGACCACGCCGATTGGCTGGTCAGTCCCAATGATGCGCTCGACGCAGCCATGGATGTTGGTGCCATCTGGGACGAACCGTTCGCAGATTCAAGCGCCATTCCGAGCCTCTTGCTCGCTCGCGCCGTGCGCTCGCAGGTCTCGGTCGTGCTGACCGGGGATGGCGGCGACGAACTCTTCGGCGGCTACCAGCGCTACCAGCACGCGTACCGGCTCTGGCGGCGGGCCCAGTCGCTGCCGGCCCCCGTGCGCAACGCCGTCGTGGCCGCGCTTGGCGCCCCGCCAGCCGAGTTCTGGCGCATCCTCGGCGCGGTCTTGCCCAGCGCCGTACTTGGTGCGCATCCTGCGCGCTCGATCCGTCGCGGTCGGCAAGCGCTCGCCGCCGAGAGTGCCAATGCCCTGCCGCGCAGCGTCATGACCGTGTCGGAGGATGGACCTGCACTCGTTCCAGGGACCGACGAGGCTCCGACGCTGCTCGATCACTTCGATGCGGTGCCGCAGCTCGACACCTTCGAGGCACGCTTCATGCTCGCTGACCTGATGACCTACCTGCCGGATGATGTGCTGGTCAAGGTCGATCGAGCCTGCATGAGCGTCGGACTCGAAGCCCGCTGCCCGCTGCTCGACCGCGATGTGGTGGCCCTGAGCATGCGCATGCCGCCGCACGCGCGGCTCGGCGCAGGCGGCACGAAGCTCGTGCTGCGCAGGCTGGCCCGCAAGCTTCTCCCCGAGCCCGTGCTGCGCGCCCCAAAGCGTGGCTTCGCCGTCCCGCTGGCTGCATGGATGTCGGGACCCTTGCGCCACTGGGCGGGCGACATGCTCAGCGATGCCACGACCTCGCGCTGCGGCCTCTTCGATGCGCGTGCGGTGCGCTCGATCGCGGCACGGCTCGAGGTCAGCGTGCCGGATGTGGCGAGCACCGCGTGGACGATCGCGACGGCGCATTCATGGGTGATCCATGCGAGGCGCCTCGTGCGCACACAGGCCGATACGCTCCGGGCATGAGCGCTGGAACGATCCTCGTGACCGGGGCCGCAGGCTTCATCGGAAGCCATGTGGCGCATCTCCTCCTGGACCGCGGCGACCGCGTGGTCGGCCTCGACAACCTGAACGACTACTACGACCCGACGCTGAAGGAGGCCAGGCTTGCGCGCCTCGCTCCCCGTGCGGGCTTCTCGTTCGAGCGCGTGGATGTGGCCGACGGCGCCGCACTCACGCGGGTCTTCAAGGATCACGCCATCGACCGTGTCGTGCACCTGGCCGCGCAGGCCGGCGTGCGCTACTCGATGGTGAACCCCATGGCCTACGTCGAAGCCAATGTGACGGGCTTCACCAACATCCTCGAGCGATGCCGCCACGGCGGCGTGCGTCACCTGGTCTACGCCAGTACCAGCAGCGTCTACGGCTCGAACACCGACATGCCGTTCCGCGTCGGGCAGTCGTGCGACCACCCGCTCTCCTTCTACGCCGCCACGAAGAAGGCCAACGAGCTCATGGCGCACACCTATGCGGCGCTGTTTGGCCTGCCGTGCACGGGCTTGCGGTTCTTCACGGTCTATGGTCCGTGGGGCCGGCCGGACATGGCGCTCTTTCTCTTCACGAAGGCGATCCTTGCCGGCGAGCCGATCAAGGTCTTCAACCACGGGCACCACAAGCGCGACTTCACCTACGTCGATGACATCGCCGGCGGCGTCGTCGCTTCGCTCGACCGGGTCGCGCAGCCGAATCCACAGTGGAGCGGCGCGCATCCCGATCCCGCCACGAGCAATGTGCCGTGGCGGCTCTTCAACATCGGCAACGGCACGCCGGTCGAGCTCTCGCGCTACATCGAGCTCATTGAGGAGAACCTTGGCCGCAAGGCCACGCGCGAACTGCTGCCCCTGCAGCCGGGCGATGTCCCCGACACTTGGGCCGACACGACCAGCCTGACGCAGGCGACCGGCTACCGCCCTGGCACGCCGGTCGAGGTCGGCGTGAAGCGCTTCATTGATTGGTACTGCGAGTACTACAAGGTCAAGCGCTGAGCGCTCGCAGAGCGTTCAACGCGAGTCTGCTCGGGACTGTGTGATTCCGGGCGCTGTCTCGCTTCGTTCAGGACGCACGCCGCGACCAACCGGCAAGGAGATCCTGCTCCGCCCCCACGGTGCTTGTGGGAATCGACGGCAATCCGAGAAGCCACAGCGCGCAGTTTCCCGCATCGGCGTTGCGGATGGGCAGTCCGCCGGTCGCTGTCATGCGCTCGCTTGCGGCGGGCCGTGCGCGCATGGGACTGAGGTCATAGAGATCGGCAGCGGCGCCATCGCCCATCCACACGACGAACGGGATGCGGAAGTTCAGTGGCGAGTCCACGACCGTGTGCGAGCCCGCTGGCGCGCCGCCGCCATGGTCCGCCGTCATCACGATGGCCGTTCGGCCGCGCAGTGCGGGATTGGCGTCGATGTGCCGCACCAACCCGTCAACGAGCGCATCCATCCGATCGACGCAGGCGAGGTACGCCGAGCCCGGCGTCATGTCCCACGTTCGCCCGTGTCCAGTCACATCCGTGTCGGCGAAATGGATGAACAACAGCGATCGCCGTCCTTGGGCGGCTGCCGCATCCAGAAAGGCCATGGTCTTGCGCGCCACGCCCTCGCCACGCAGGGCGAAGCCCACGAGATCAATCTTGCGCGCGCCATCGTCGACCCCGGTGCCATCCGGTCGCCCTTGCTCCTCACGAAAACTGTTGTCGAACAGGATGAACTTGTCCTTGCTGGCCAGCATGGCTGTCATCAGGCCATGGTCATGCGCCACATCCCACATGCTCGGGACATACGAACCATGCGCCGCATGCAGCGTGCCCCCCTCGGCGATCGTGGCTGGCAGGTCGTTGGGCAGCCAGTTGTGGCCCTGTGGCCCCTTGAAAAGTCGGCCCGTCACCATGCCGACGTGGTTGGGCAGGGTGACGGTGCTGTCCGGATCAGTGCGTGCCTCAAGGGTGTGGGGGCCCTTCAACAGGCTGGTGAATCCCGGGCATCCGCGTCGAATGGCATCCTCGACAGCATCAGGACGCAGTCCATCGATGCTCAGCACGACCACATGATCGAAGGGCGCAGTGATCGTGCGGGGAGCTACCGCAGATGCGCTTGCCGACGTCGCGTTTGCATCTGGTTCGTCCTCGGCTGGCTGCGTCGTGAAGAAGATCCTGATCACGATCCAGGCCACGGTCACGGCAAGCGCGGCGAGGAACATCACCGCACCGACCGCACGACCCGAGACCCGTTGAGGCTGCTGCTTCATGGAACTGATCCTAGGAGCGCGCGGGACGATGTGGTGAAGGCTTCATGAAGCCGCACGCCAGCGCGGACCCACGAACAGGAACTGGCCGATGATCGCCATGATCGCGAACGCGACCTGCCCGACGATGACGGCCCGGACGACGCCATCCAAGCCGGCCGAGGGTGCCTCGAGGATGCAGCCGCCGATCGTGATGGCTGCCAGGCCGATCCAGCACGCGGTGCGCCACCGCACTTCGGCAGGCGTGGTGTGGTGCGCCGCGAGACCGGCCCCAAGGCACCAGACCGGGAACGCCAGTGCAAGCATGCGTGCGGGTGCGATGGCCCCCTGCTGCTGGGGTCCAAAGACCAGCGGGATCGCCCACGGCAGCATGATCCATGCAGCGATCGAGGCCACGATGGAGACCACCATGACCCAGCCGAGCACGCGCGGCGCCGTGCGCGCAAGGCGTGCCGGATCGCTGTTGCCCCAGAGGAAGTAGCGCGGAGCGAAGACCCGTGCGAAGACTGCGCTCGGCAGGAGGTGCATCGCCGTCACGATGTTCATGGCCACGGAGAAGTAGCCAGCCTCCTCGACACGCTTCGCCGATCCCAGCGCGATCGTGCCCACCTGCAGTACGGCCAGATACGCCAGCCCCTGCACCGCGAAGGGGAGCGACCGGGCCAGCGCAGCTCCCAACCCTGGTGCGGCAGCCATCGCCTCATGCATCAGTGCATCGTCGCTCGGTGGATCCAGACGAAGCCGAAGGATCCAGCGCATCCCGATCATGCTCGTGATGGCGGTGCCCACGACGAGCGCGATGACGAGCGGCCCACCGACCGCGCGCGTGCCGTCGCTGCGCCAGAGCACCACGGCGGCCACACCGACCGCGGCCATGCGCACGAGGTACGGCGCAAGCTGCCAGAGCGCCACGCGCACGAAGCGCCTACGGAGCATCGGCTCGGCGATTGCGTTGTCGGCCGGCGCACCAAGGGCGACGGCCACCGCCATCACGATCGCCAGCTCCCCGGCATCGCCCGAGGGCGCAAAGGCCATCGCCCATCCCGTCATGCAGAGGACCGCCAGGCCCGCAGTGCTGGCCATCGCGCCAAGCCCAGGCATGATCCATGCCGAGGCAGCGCGGCCATGGCGACCGAAGGCCTGCAGCCACATTTCGCTCACACCACCTTGTGCAACCGGAGCGGCGAGCCGGCTGACGGCAAAGACCGTCATGAATGTGCCGAAGGCGGCGGCGTCGAGCGTGCGCGCGAGTGCGATGGAAAAGCCGAACGCAAGCAGCGCGCTCGCGACCGAGGCGGACCACACGACGGCAACCTCAACCGGTGCGCGCATCTGGCCATCGTAGGGTCGTCGCCCATCGCCGTACGATCAGCGCATGGCCCGTGTCGCCATCCTGACTGGCTTTGCGCCGACCCTGCCGCTCTTCCGGGCACCCTTGGTGGGCATGCTGCGTGCCGCGGGCCATGAGGTCGTGGTGGCTGCTCCCGCGATCGAGCCCTGGGTGCGCGAACGCATGAACGAGGCAGGCGCCGAGGTCGTGGAACTCGACTACGCGCGTCGTGGCATGAACCCGCTGGCTGAGCGTGCGGTGCGACGGGAGTTCGATCGCTTCATGCACGACGAACGACCGACCCATGTGCTCGCCGGCACGATCAAGGCCGTCTGCCATGGCATGCCGGCTGCGGCGGCCGCTGGCGTCGCCGTGCGCGTGGCGATGATCACGGGTGTCGGAAGCGTCTTTGTCCGCAGCGGGCTGCGTTGGTGGATCGCGCGAACGGCTGCGAGTGCGCTCTACCGCCGTGCGCTGGCACAGTCCACGCATGTCATCTTCCACAATCCCGACGACCGCGACGACTTCGCGCGCTGGGGGCTGCTTGCACGCGGTATTCCAGTGACCGTGACCGCCGGCAGTGGCGTCGATCTGGTGCATCATGCGGTCCAGCCCCCGAATCCCGACGGCGGCATCCTTTTTGCCAGTCGCTTCATGACCGACAAGGGCTTCGACGAGTTCCTGCAGGCGGCCGAGATCGTGCACCGTACGCAGCCTTCGATCCCGATGAGGATTGCGGGCTTCGGCGATGGCAAGGAGGGCGAAGCGTTCGAGCGTCGCGTGGCCGAGGGCGCTCGGCGCGGCGTCTGGGCATCAGTGGGTCGTCGCCACGACATCCGGCCCGACCTCGCGTGGTGCCGCGTCTTCGTGCTGCCGAGCTGGCGCGAGGGCACGCCGCACAGCGTGCTCGAAGCGATGGCTGCTGGGCGTGCGGTCGTGACGAACGATGTGCCCGGCTGCAGGCAGTGCGTGAACGATGGAGTCACGGGCCTGCTTGTCGAACGCGGCGATGTGCCCGCCTTGGCCCGCGCGATGCAGGCGCTCATGCAGGACCATGCACGGACGGACGCGATGGGCCACGCTGCGCGAACGCTCGCTGAGCGCCGGTTCGACGCACGCGTCGTGGCGCAGGAGACCCTCGCCACGATGGGGCTGGGGTGAGGGTCGAAACCCAGCCGCAATGGGCCCTCCCGGACTCGAACCGGGATGCCGTGTGACCGGCGAGGGATTTTAAGTCCCCTGCGTCTGCCAATTCCGCCAAGGGCCCGACCTGCGCAGGCTACCTCGACTCAGTGCAGGAGCTTCGGCAACTCGCGCTCGACCCAGGAACGGATCTCATCGCGTACGCGGCGGTAGTGCGGCATGGCTTCGTCATCCGTGCGTGCACCTTGAGCCTGGTGCGGTGGATCGTCGAACGGAACGTGCACGCGGCGGACCGCGCCCGGCATCGCCGGGCATGCCTTGTCCGCACCTGAGCAGACGGTCACGGCCACATCCAGCTTGCCGGGCAGCTCGCCTACGGTCTTGCTGGCGTGGCCGCTGATGTCGATGCCGACTTCTGCCATCGCGCGCACCGCCAGCGGATTCAAGGTGCTTGCTCGGATGCCAGCGCTGAATACATCGAGCCGCTCTCCGTGCAGCGCGCGCGCCCAGCCTTCGGCCATCTGGCTCCGGCAGCTGTTGGCGGTGCAGACGAATGCCACCTGGTGGCGGTAGGTCTCGCCGATGTCCTCAGCCCAAAGACCGGGCTTCTCGCGCTGCAACCGGTGCATGAGTTCCACGCAGCGTGGATCATCGAGCACCAGGACCTCGGCGCCGGCCTCGGCAAGCCAATGCTCTGCACCCATGAAGGTGCGATGCTCGCCGATCACGACGCGGGGAAACTTGTAGAGCACCGCCGTGCCGGTGCACATCGGGCACGGGCTCAGCGTGCTCACCAGGGTGAGTTCAGACCAGTCGGTGCGGCGGCCTGCGTTGCGGATGCAATCCATCTCGGCATGAAGGATGGGATCGCCCGACTGCACGCGCTGGTTGTGGCCGCGTGCCACGATCGTGCCGTCGGCGCGTGCCAGCACGCTGCCGATCGGGATCCCGCCTTCGCTCCAGCCCTTCTCAGCCTGCTCGATGGCCGCGTCCATCAGTCGAAGCGCAGTCGTTCGATCGATCGTCATGGCGTGCTCCTGATCGGCCGCGGGCCGAGCAATCGGTACCGTAGTGCGCCATGCCCACCGTTGCCACGCTGTTTACCGCACTCGCCCTTGCCGCAGGCGACGGACCGTTCCCCGCCGGACTTCGTCTGAACGACATCCAAGTGGTCGGGACGCACAACTCGTATCACGTGGCGCCGCCCACGGGTCTGTATGCACTCTTCTCCGAGCGGGCCCGAGCATGGCAGTACACGCATGCACCGCTGCCGATGCAGCTGAGGGACCAGAACATCCGTGCGCTCGAGCTCGATGTGCACCACGATCCGCAAGGCGGCCTCTTCCGCAACCCGCTGCTTGGACATGGCGCTTCAGCCCTGCTGAAGCAGCCCGGATTCAAGGTCTTTCACGTCACTTCGGTCGATCAGGGCACGCGATGCGTGCTGCTCAAGGATGGACTGACGCAGGTCGCTGCATGGAGCAGCGAGCACCCGGGCCACGTGCCGATCCTGATCCAGCTCGAACTCAAGGAGGCAGGCTACGAAGGCCCTGGCGGCTACCGGATCGCTCCGCCGCCGCCCTTCGATGCCGCCGCACTTGATGCACTCGATGTTCTCATCCGAGACACGATCGGCGCAGAGCGGCTCATCACGCCGGATCGCGTGCGTGGTGATGCGGGCACGCTCGAAGAGGCCGTGACTACGCGCGGATGGCCTGAACTCAACCAGATTGCCGGGCGCGTGATGATCATCCTTGAGTGCGGCAGCCGTGCGCGATCCACATACCTCGATGGCCGCCCTAGCGGCCAAGGCCGCGCATGTTTCGTCGATGCGCCCGTCGGCACACCGGCCGCGGCGTATCTCGTCGTGAACGATCCCGTCGGTCAAGGCGAACGGATCAAGGATTTGGTGCGTCGCGGCTACATGGTGCGCACGCGAGCCGATGCCGATCTGCGCGAGGTGCGGGCGAACGACCCGGCTCGCCGCGATGCGGCCTTCGCCAGTGGCGCCAACGTGGTCAGCACCGATGCTCCCGTCCCGTGCAGCGGGCTGGGCAGCGCGTACGTCTGCGGGCTGCCGGAAGGTGGTTGCTGGCGCCGGTCGCCGGTGGCGCGTGAGCGCGCGGCGGCTGAGTCCGCCCCCGCAGCACCGTCGGCGCCGCGCCCCTGACAGCACTGGCGGATCGTCATCTCGATCGCGATCAGACCGGAGCCACCATGGGCACATCCCCCGCACCGAGCGCGGACCGCACTGGCTTCACTTCGTTGCAGTCGATGACATCGATGCCGCGTACGCACGCGTACCCGTGGAAGCGCGCACGCTGATACCCGTCTGTGCAAGTGAATGCGATCGAACCGGCCGCCGCGCAGGCGAAGGCACTCGGTGCGACGCTGGCGTGCGACATCATGCGCATTCCCAGCGTGGGCCGATGGCAGCTGACGCACGACCCTACTGGTCGCGAAACCAGGCTGCTTCAGCCATCGCAGTGCGCCCCGAAGGCCTCCTGAGTTTCATCTTGCGCTGAAAACGTTGGCTTTCCTGCGGTCGTGGCTCGTGCTTTTCTTCACAAACCGCTGATTCCAGCGCAAAATCGCATCTTCACGGAGTGAACGATGGTTTTTGGCGCGAAATTTATCGGTTGGGTCCGATCTGCACCGATCCAACATGTGCAGCCGAGGAAGGCGCACGGTGCGCGGGCTGCACTCTCACCACACTGCACAGGAGGCAGTCATATGAAGGCGTTCGACACTCTCAAGAACTGGACCAGCGAATTCATCGACATCGCGATGCTGTTCATCGCCGTGGGCGTGCTTGCCCAGATCATCTTCGGCAAGACGAACACGTGGTTCTTCGGTGGCATCACCGACAACCTCATGAG
>Ga0194124_10005706_pt1 | contig 11476 bp, 10 predicted proteins | sample TA2KigCas0mmetaG_FD_148605 | JGI IMG/M metagenome (GOLD analysis project Ga0194124, IMG submission 148605) | Freshwater microbial communities from Lake Tanganyika, Tanzania - TA2015031 Kigoma Deep Cast 0m | ecosystem: Environmental > Aquatic > Freshwater > Lake | place: Tanzania: Lake...
GATGCTGCGATTACTGGTTGAGAGCGTAAGCGTTATGATTTAGTAAAGAAAAATGCTAAACGAGTCGAAGATAGAGTTTTAAAGAAAGAACGTAAACTTCTCGAAGTTGAACAACAGAAATCTGATGCGCTTTCTAAAACTTTAACTTCTATTTTAAATGTTTCCAAAATAAGTGCAGAAGGTTTAAAAAAGAATCCTCTTGCTCAAGAAACTTTATCAGTTGAGAATATCACAAGATATATTTCAACTCACGATAAAGTTGAGAGTGGAGAACTTGTAAGGGCTATTGGCAAACTTGGCGCAGATGTCAAAAATACCAAAGGATTTGTTGAAGGCAACATCATTCTAGATGAACTACCTTCTGCTGGCAAACTCTCTATTGGTGTACACGGTCTTGATGAGTACTTTGTAACTGCTCTTACCGATGAACCCTTAAAAGTACTAGACCTAAGTGCTGACTTAGGTTCTTTAACTGGTCAAGCATTTAAAGATGAACAATTCCGCCGTACTCAATTTTTAGATGCCTTAAAGGCGCTTGCTGATGATACAAGCATAGAACGTCCAATTAGAGACATTTTTACTGACGTTACTAAATTATCTCAAGAAGATGTTATGGCTCTTAAGGGTTATGCCTGGGCCACACTTTTTAATGACCAACCAGGTAACTTTAAAACATTAAGTGATTTTTTTGTAAAAATTGGTGCATCTGGTAGCACTAAAGCAATGCAGTTGGCTTTTGATGAGATGTCAAAGATTTGGGATTGGGATGCTATTGCTAACGTACGTAGTATCTATGGAGAAACTGGTGGATTCTTAATAAGTGGAACAAAGCCATATTTCGGAATTCGTCAAGCAGAAATTGGTAATGCGCTAGCAGAGATTGCAGACCCAACTAATCTTGGTCCTAATATGCTTAAATTGGTACAAGGTCTTAAAACCAACGACGAGTCTATCGCTAAGGCACAAGCAGATTTAGATAAGGCTATAGTCGAACGCGATGCTTTTGCTGAAAGAGTCAAAGAACTTGACATATTCCGTGAAGTAGCAAATCAAGATACTGCAACAGCAACTAGATTATTAAGTGACCCAGAGTACAAAGGTCTACGTGGAATTGTAGAAATTAATTCTGAGTTATCCGAAAAAAATATTTTACGTGAATGGATAAATAGCCAAGTTGGTCTTACTGATTACTTTGGCGGTAACCTAGCAGAAGATTTTTCTAAGCCACTTAAATATTTACTTGGTAGAAACTTTTCTCGCATTGCTGAAATTGTTGCAAAAGAGACAGACCCTGTTAAGATACAACGTTTCTTTGGCAATAAACTTGAGTACGATACAGTAAAGGCTTTGGCTGCTGCCAAGACTTCTGATGAAGTGTTAGCAACTTTTCTTTCAATCTTGAATCCCGATATGGCTGACCTTCAGGTATTTCGTTCTTTATCGTTACGCGCTCAAACTGGTATACTAGGCAACCCAGCAATGAAACTGGTTGATTCCTCAGATATAAAACTCGTAAAAGTAGCAGAGAAGTTAGATAGAACCTTTGGTAGATACTTTGTACGTTCTACTGCAGTAAACCTTGGTGATGGCACTAGAACCATACAAGCCGTAGAGAACTGGGTAAGTTCCGCTAAATTTAAAGTTGTTATTGGCTCTAAGGCTCAAGAAGCATTTATAGATGACCTTTTAGGCAAGTTATACAAGGCTGAAAGCGCTGTAGAGCGTGGTGCTATAATCGATAAAGGTATGGTCGATTTGACCAAGATGATAGCAACTAAAATGGGTCTATCAGCAGAAGAGTCTGTGGACTTAGCAAAAGTAGTTAAACTAGGTTCTTCTGAAAAAAATATAGGAGAACAATACTCAACTATCCAACGTGCTATGGGCGAAACACCCACATTCATTCCATTTGCTGGAGATGAACCTATTTCATTAGGAGCAGCAGTAGGTCTAGACCAAATGTTAAAGAGCACGGCTTTCTTGCCTGATAGCCAAGCAATTATGAAAGCGTTTTTACGTTACGAAAAATCTAAATTAAAACACGGAGCAAGAGCAACTAGAGCCTTAACAGAAGAACTAGGCGATGTTTGGAGAACTGCTCAGTTAGTATTTCGTGTATCTTATATTCTTCGTAACATTGGTGAAATGCAGATGCGCCAGATGTTCTCTGGTCACGCCAGTATTTTTAGTCATCCATTCCAGTTTATCTCTTTCGTTATGGCTACATCAGGTAAAACTGGTCCGCTTAACAAAATAGCAGAAAAAGTCGGAAGATGGCAGTATGATGCTTTAGGCAACAAGTTCTTGCCTATGGATTTAACCGATGGCGATGTATCAGATGCCGTAAAAGGTTTTCAATTACAAGTTGCTCGCAAAGAATCAGTATCTGACTATCAACAAAGCCGTAAAGCAGAAATATTTAAAGATTACAGTCTGGTAGATAGTACTTCTCCAGATTATTATGAGGGTCTATCATTTGTATTAAATCGTTATTCAGTAGATGATTTATATCCTGCTGTTGCTAGACTTATGCAACTAGGTGATGAAGACGCAAAGAGGGCTTTTGCGACACGCCTTGTAAATGAATTTGATAAACCAGGAAACCCTATTCGGGATATGACCTTTGGTGCATTCGAGAAAAATCCAGGAATTAAAAGAATTTTTTTGATGGACCCAGAAAAAGCCCCATCTAAAGATAATTTAAATCTTGAAAATATTTTTAAATACTTATTCGATGAGACACTTGGTAATGAAACTTATGCTAACCGCATCAAGGCTGTTGCTGGCAACGGTAGCGCCTCTAATATCATTATAGATATTATTGCTGGTGAAGCAAAGGTCGCAACTGAGGCTGGTAACTTTGTAACCCTTAAGTCACCTTGGTTAACTGGTGGAGTTAAGACTCCTGCTCAGTTAGGTATTCTTGAGAAAAAATTTAAAGAAATTTTAGAAAAAACTATCAAGCGAGAAAACCTAACTAATTCTACAGTAATTGTCCAAAAGCCAGTCTATTCAATGATGCCTGGTGGTAAAAAATTAACTCAATATATTGATTGGTTTTTTGCAACTGCTGCTAAGTTTGAAGGCAGGTATAACTTTGGACCTGAGTATATTATTTCATACTGGGATAACATCGGCAAATACGCAGGAATGCTTAGCCTAGATGACTTAAAAAAATTACAGCCCAATGCTGTTAAGGCCCTTGCCCCTATAAGCAAAGTAATTGGCGGTAAGGCTCGCGGTGTTGGTCCTGTTAACCCTGTTCTTAGAACCATTGAAAGAGAAATTGCTAGACGTCAAAAGAGTGGAGACCTTCTTGGAACTCACACCCTACAGAATATTGACAGTATTGCTGCTACAGAGGCTAGCAAGAGAATATCAACCCTATTTTATGATGCTGCTAGACAGAAACAATGGTCTCAAGCGCTACGTTTAGTATTCCCGTTCGCACAAGCCCACACAAACACAATATACAAATGGGGCGAATTGGCTTTCAAAAATCCAGTTCCTCTCTATCGTTTTGGCAGAGCGTTTGATTCTTTGACAAAAGAAGGCTCTAATACTATCTACGATGTCACAGGAATGACATACGATGATGACCAAGGGTTTTTTTACAAAGACCCTAACAGTGAAGACTATAAGTTTAAAATGCCATTAGTTGGTAGCGTACTTGGTGCTTTGGCTGGCAAAAACATCGATATGCGCGATGCACTACAAATGACTGCTCCAGTGCAATCACTTAACTTAGCGTTTGGACAGGCTAACCCGCTTGTGCCTGGCATTGGTCCTGCTGGTCAAATGGCTTTTGTTATGTCTGGTAGAATCAATAATTTTGGTTCAGGATACGATGTCCTACGTGATATTGTTACGCCTTTTGGTGCTATACAGAGCCCAGCAGATGTAGTATTTCCATCTTGGTTGAAAAAATTAGTACTTTATGGCCTAGGTGATTCTACATTAGTTAATCGTGGCATTAAAGACTGGGCATCTTATTTAGCATCTACAGGTGAATATGGTGAAGACCCACTATCTAATGACTCTGTAAGAAATCAGTTATTTAATGATGCTGAGCGTATATCTAAGTCTTTAGGTATGTGGCAAGCATTATTCCAAAGCATTTCACCTGCTACACCTCAAGCAGAGGTACTAGCAAGAATAAAGAATCCTGACAACAAAATGAAGTTTATGACTGGTACTATGTTATACCAGTACTGGAACAAGATTCAAGAAGAGAACCCTGGTGATTACGGCACAGCAGTGCGTCAACTTGCCGATACTTTTGGCAAGAATAACATTCTCATTGCTCTTACTGAAAGCACTTCTTCTGTTAGTGGAACTGACGATGCTTGGACATTTTTAAATAATAATCCAGATACAGCAGAAGTGTACGCTAAATCAACCTCTGATGTTGTCCCCTACTTCTTCCCTGGTGGGGGAGAGTTTGCCGTAAAGTATTACAACTGGCAAAAGAAAAGCGGGGTTCGCAGACCTTTATCAGCAGATGAGTTAGAGCGCGAAGCCGAGGGTATGATTTACTCTATGCGTAAAGACCAGATAGCCGAAGAGCAGATTGCTGGTGGATACACACAGTTCTGGTATGTAGACCAAATAGCCCAACTTGATAAAGAGTATGGTGGAAAACCACCTGAGACTATCAGGACAAGCACCGCTTTTGAAAAGATTGACAGAATTGGCAAGGCATTGCAAGACCCAGCCTTTGCTGAATCACCAATCTATACTCAGATTAGCGAGTTCTACCCTATGTTCGTAGAGTTCCAAAATCTACTTAACGAGTTAAAAGTGTCTAACTATGCAAGTATTAAGGCTAAAGGCGGTTATGCAACTATCTTGCGTGATAACCTTGTGGCTAAAGCAGAGATGTTAATGACAGAAAATCCATCATTTAGACGTATGTACTATGGCGTATTCGCCTCACAACTGGAAGGTTAGGTAAATGGTAGAGCAGTTCACCTCAAGCCCAGGACCATCTGATGTAAGGAAATACCAAACAGGACAAGGTTCTTATCAGCAAACTAAGACTGCTTTTCAGTCAATAAGCCAACAGGTTCTCTTAACACCTGAGGCTTTGGCTAGTGACCCATATGTTAGATACTTAGGAGCAACTGACCGACTAGCACAAGCACGTGAGTTTAATAAACTATATGCTGGACTCGTAGGAACTGCTCCTAGTGCTGGAACTAAATTTAATAATGCTTTCCAAGAACTACAGGCTCTTCTAAGGGCTAAAGGATACTCTAAGGGTAAAAGCCCTCTAGGTATTGTAGAAGGTGCTGACCAGTCTGGTCTAACCAAGGCTATCCAAGACTCACTTGCAATGGGTCAAACAGATGTAATTCAGTTCCTTTCTGCCCTGAGTGCACGTCCAAAAGTAGGTCCTAAGCAGATAGATACTACTACTAAATTTAGCACTCAAATCAGCAGAGCGTTACAGCTAAAAGACATTGGTGATGCTACTAATGCTTTAACCGATGCCTTTATGTTAGCATATAACATTGCTCCTAGCAATGACTTAATAACAGATTTCCAGAAGAAATGGAACGCAGAAGTAGAGGCTCAGACTCCTTCTACTAAAGCACGTAACCAAGTTGTTATGGTGCCAGTCTATGATAGCAAAACTGGCAAGCAAAAGAAAGATAAAAACGGAAAGCCTAAGTTTAAACCACTCGTTAATGCTGAAGGTGTAAAGCAATACGAACCAGTAACCACTAGCGAAACGATGATTGCTGGCGAAGGATTCACCAAAGAAGAACAAACACAATTTATGGCTAATTATCTAGCCGTTAACTTTCCAACAAAACAATGGAATATGGAAAAGATTGGCGGAGCAGCCAAAACTATTTACGATGCTATGGTTCAAGTTAGCAACAATAACTTTGAAAAACCACCTACATTTGAAGAAGCAGCACCTACAATAACCAAGATTATTGGAACTGGAAATGCTGAAGTTGCGGCTCAATTGCTGGGTCAGTATCAATCAAATATTCGTAATAGCGTTGCAAAGCGTTTTATGAGCCTAGCCCCAGACATTGCTGCAGGTAATGATGCTAAACCTATAATAGATAGATACTCAAACTTTCTTTCTGAGGCTTTAGAAACTTATATTGGAATAGATGACCCACTTATGGTTCGTATATTAAACTATAAAGATGATAAAGGTAACTATCGTTTACCTAACGATTTTGAATTATCTAGTTTAACTATGGACGACACTCGCAGTGGGGGAACCTCTAGAGCCATAAACCAATCAGTAAACGTAGCCCAATCCCTCAAGAGTCAACTACAAATAGGATAATAAATGGACTTTAACTTATCGCTTGACTTTGATTTCTCTGGTATTGACTGGGCTAATCTTGTTATGAATCCTACTCCTATAGCAGCACAGGAGTCTGGAACAATTGGTGCAAGGTCTATTGTTGCGCAGAATCAACCAGCAAAAACTAAATTGCAACCTAAAGCAACAGTTGCAGCAAGCCCTGCATCGTTTAGAGCAAAAGAAGAAGCAGATAAAGCAAAAGCAGTAGAAACTTCTGCTAAAGAAGTAGCCGAATCGCCAGTCTTAACTAACACTTCTGCTGTAGCCAACAGATTCACCTCTGCCTCAATTACTGCTCAAACTCGTGAAGAGCGTATGGACGAGTTGCAAAGAACACGCGAACAGCGTATGGCTTCAGAGGCAATGAGTAGAGCACAGAGCGACCCTATGGCTAATTATGCTGTAAGACCTGATGCTCCAGAAGCAGATGATAACTTTATCTATTACTATTCCTGGATTGGTGGCGTAAACACAGGAAACTGGAGACTATATCGTGCTCCAAATACTCCAGAGAATATGGCTAAATATGGCTCTCGCGCTATTGGCGGCAATACTCAGGCTACTGCTAGTTCAGCCGTAGGTGCTAATGCTTTGAAAGTTCAGCCAAAACCTGTCTTAGACAAAGATGGAAACGTTACTGGTTATACTGGTGGCAGTACAGGCGGTAGCACTAGTGGCAGTACAGGTGGTAGCACAGGCGGTAGCACAGGTGGTACTACAGGTGGAACTACAGGTGGTACTACAGGTGGTACTACTGGAACCTCTTCGAACAGTACAGATGTACTTAAATCAATATTACGCGGTATGGGATTTAACTCATCTATCATAGATTCTTCAACTTCATTCTTGTCGGCTTTGTTAAAAGATGGATTAGATTACGATAATGCTGTAGCAATATTTCTTAATTCAAAAGATTATACTACTAAAAATGGTACTAAATTAGAATCACCATTCTATGCCGAATATGGATACCTTAACGAAGGTTTAGTTAAACCTAAAACTCCTGCAGAACTCTATAATGCTATAGAAGGCTACAAAGAAATTACTGATAAATACGCACTTAACAATAAATTTATTTCAAAAGATTATTTAAAACAATACGTTAAAAATAATGTAACAGTTGCACAATTTGATGAAAGAGCAAATACTGCAAGACTCAAGGCTATCAATGCTGACCCTGCATATTTAGAGTCTTTGAAGCGTTTAAATTTTATATCTAGTTCAGTTGATTTAAAACATTTTTTCCTTGACCCTAAAGTAGGCCAAGAAACACTAGAGCGAAAAAGGGGCACTGCAACATTTTCTGCTGAAGCTATTCGCCGTGCTAAACAAGGTGTTGGTTTTGATGCTGCAAGATTTGAAAAAATCGCTGCTGGTTTGGTAGACCTTGGATTAAATGAGGCACAAATTAGAGCAACAGCAGCACAAGGTTTTGAAAACGTAGCACAACAATTAGCTCCTACCGTAAAATTAGAACAAATTTACAATAGAAATCTTCCTTCATCTACTGATGTAATTCAACAAGAATTAGAAGCAGAAGAGTTTGAAGGATTAGCTTCTGAACGTAGAAAAAAACTTGTTAGAAGAGAAATAGATTTATATTCAGGAAAAACAGGAGTTGCTGGAAAAATCTCTCTTCTAAGAGGCACACAAGGCATAATATAGAATCCCGACACGGACCAACCAGCCCCGTGCGGTGTAAAAGACTGGTAGTACGAGCCAATATAAAGTCCCCAATTTATATTGAGGCGTGCGACAACTACTAATGATGGGAGAGGTTGCTATGAGCAACAATCGCGATAACTACTGGGACGACGACGAAGAAGACGACGATGTACAAGTCGATTTTAACGGAGCCGATACTGACCTCGTTAAAAAACTGCGTAAAGCTTTAAAAGCAGAGCAGAAACGAGCAAAAGAACTTGAATCAACTCTAGGTGAGTTGAGCAAAGCCCAAAGAGAACGCGTACTAAAGGATGTACTAACATCCCGTGGTGTCAACATGAAGGTAGCAAAATTCATACCGACAGACTTAGATGCTTCTGAAGAAGCAATTGGGTCGTGGCTTGAGCAAAATGGTGATGTGTTTGGATTCACTCGTGAACCAAAACAACCAGTTGCTGACCACGACAAAGCAAGTTTAAGACAGATGGATGTTGTTACTCAAGGTGCTGTATCACCCGAACGAGCAGATGAATTAAATTTAAGAATTCAAAACGCTGAAAGCGCTGATGAACTTCTTGCTTTTCTTCGCTCGCAACAGTAAATCCGTTCATAGTCACTTGGAGGTGACGCAAAAATGGCTAACGCCTATGTATCAACAAACTCCGCTTCTCTAGGCGGAACCGCTGGTGCTGCAGGTCTAGTTCAGAAGGCATATGACCGTCTTCTGGAGTTTGCGCTTCGCTCTGAACCACTCATTCGTTCAGTCGCAGACAAACGTCCTGCTCGCCAAGCAATCCCAGGCTCAACCGTAGTTCTACAACGCTACGTTGACCTAACCGCAGCAACGACTGCGTTAACAGAAACTGTTGACCCAGATGCAGTAGCAATGTCTACTCCCACATCTGTAACCATTACTCTTGCTGAGTATGGTAATTCAGTTCTTGTAACTCGTGCGTTGGAACTATTCAGCCTTGCTGATGTAGACCCAGCGATTGCAAATATCATTGCATATAACCTTGCTGATTCTATTGACAAGGTTGCAATGGAAACACTCCGTGCTGGTAGCAACGTAATCTACGCAGGTGCTACCGCTACTTCTACAGCAACAATCACCGCTGCTGCCACTATCGCTTCTTCCAACATCCGTAGGGCTGTTGCTAAGTTGCGTGCAAATCAGGCAAAAGGACGTAAGGGTAGCCTTTACTGGGTTGGTATTCACCCAGAGGTTTCTCACGACCTTCGTGCCGAGACTGGTGCAGCAGGTTGGTTGATTCCTCATCAATACGGTGCAGACCAGAGTGAAATCTATGCAGGCGAAATTGGAACCTATGAAGGCGCATTCTTCGTAGAATCTGCTCGTTTGTACAATGCAACCGATGGAGCATCTTCTGCTCGTAACTACCGCACAATTGTTTGCGGTGTTCAAGCACTTGCAGAAGCAGTGGCAGAAGAGCCACATGTAGTTATCGGACCAGTAGTTGACAAGTTAATGCGTCACCGCCCAATGGGTTGGTATGGCGTACTTGGCTTTGCTCGCTACCGCGAAGAGGCTTTGTTCCGCATTGAGAGCGGTTCTTCAATCGCTTCATAGTTGATTGATTCTGTAGGGCAGGCATATTTGAAAAGTCTGCCCTATGGGATGAGTCCATTAAGGAGGACTAATGACAGAGTACATCTTTCAAACACCTACAGTGCGAGAGGGTCCTGCTGGGGGGCATAGGCTTTTCCATTTCTATAAATTGGATAGAGGCATAACCATCGTCAAATCTGGTGGAACCTACTCACAAGTAAGGTATCTACTTGATGAAGACTTAGATAACTACCAAGAGGTTTATCTGGGTGGAAGAAACCACACAGTTAGCGAAGCCACTAAAGCAGCCCTTATTGCTGGTGGTGTAGGCGTAACAGAAAGCAACTTTACCGCTATATGAAACATTGGGAACATCATCCTGAGCCAGTTAAGGGTTGCTTTGGTTGCAAGGCTTTAACGCTACAGATGAATGCAGGGGATGCAACAAGGGACATTTCAGATAAGAAATGGAATGCAGAACTTCAGGCATACAGAGATGCCAGAGCACAAGGCATAAGCCCGTCTGGCACTACTATGCGTGATATTATCGCTGCTGAGAAAGCATCAGAGATTTTGGGTAGACCCTACAACGGGGAGACTATGCCAAAAGCAAATAAAATAAATAAAAACGTAGCCGAAGTAATGACAGAAATAGGAGCATAAAATGCCAAAGGTAGGAAAGATGGAGTTCCCATACTCCAAAAAGGGTATGGCTATGGCTAAGAAAGCAGCCAAGAAGTCAGGCAAGAAAATGACAATGAAGAAAATGGGCAAGAAGAAGGGGATGAATAAAAAACTTACAGCGCAACAAAAAGCTGAACGTGGTCGTGCTAAAGAACGTAAAATTGCTAAAATGGACCCTATTTCTAGGTCTACTGTTAGGGGCAAAGGTAGTGTCCCTGTTCCAAGTAAAAACAAAAAACCTAGAAAATATGTAGAGTAGTGTCATCAGGAAAATTGAAACCGCACTACGGTTTTAACTCTATGCAAATTAAAGACGGACATGTGGTACGATTAAACAAAAACGGAACAGTAAGGTCGGTATTAGGAAGGTATGGGGAGTATGGCAAACCAAACAGACTCAAGACTTAAAAGAGCAGGCGTATCTGGTTTTAATAAACCTAAACGCACACCTAACCATCCAAAAAAATCTCATATTGTCGTGGCTAAAGAAGGCAACCAGGTAAAAACAATTAGATTTGGCGAACAAGGTGCATCTACCGCAGGTAAGCCAAAAGCGGGAGAATCTCGCCGTATGAAGATGAAGCGCAAAAGTTTTAAATCTCGTCATAGTCGCAACATCGCTAAAGGAAAAATGAGTGCCGCATATTGGGCAGATAAGGTAAAATGGTAATGTCAAGATACATGAGTCAAAAAGACGGCGGAAGCAAAAAAGCCAATGGAAGAAAAGGCCTCCCTAAAGGTGGCGGTAAGGGTGCATCAGGATATAAACTTTATACTCCTGTAAAGCAATCCACAATTGATAACATTAAAAGTATGGGTATGTCAGCAGCCCTTAAGAAGGCTGGTTCTTCTAAGAATGCTGAGTTCGTACAAGGTGTAAAGCGTATGTACGGAGTAAAGCGCCTAGAGGCTTCTATGGCTAAAACCAAAAAGTCTGCTCCAGCAAAATCTCCAGATGCTGCTCGTGCTAAGTACGCAGCAAAGAATAAACCTGCTGCTAAGTCAGCAGACGAAGCACGTTCTAAATATGCTAAGAGACCTGGAGATAAACCTGGTAGTGGTGGTACAAGTAGAAGACCAATGACTATTGGTACAGGTTCTAACAAAGTTACTCAAGTTCCAAAGTACACATCTAAGAATCCAAAGCCAATAGATTTAAAGAAGGGTCTATTCCCAGGACTACTTGGCGGTAAAAAGAAATGAAAAAAACTTTAACACCAAAA
>Ga0194124_10005713_pt1 | contig 11456 bp, 10 predicted proteins | sample TA2KigCas0mmetaG_FD_148605 | JGI IMG/M metagenome (GOLD analysis project Ga0194124, IMG submission 148605) | Freshwater microbial communities from Lake Tanganyika, Tanzania - TA2015031 Kigoma Deep Cast 0m | ecosystem: Environmental > Aquatic > Freshwater > Lake | place: Tanzania: Lake...
TTTTTTCATCGTTTTAGCAGTCCGTAAATTTTTTATTTTATTTATAATTATTATTATTAAATTTATAAATGAAAAAACAAAAAAAATAAATTATGGAAGGTAATTATTTACTCAGCAGTATCTGTCTTTTACTCGCATTTTTTTTCTATTATCGTAGAGTAAAAAAATATAACCAAGCAATCGCTTTATCTTCTTTACCCGATACCATTGGAAAGATTATTCAGGTCGAAATCTTTATTAAAGACCATGAGGAAGAGGATTTAAATGGGATGCAAACTACTTATCATTCGTATCATCCAAAAATTACATACAGTTACCAAATAAATAATATTGAATACACTAATGATAGATATTCAACTTTGGCTGAGCCATCGTTTGACAACAAAGAAGATGCAGATTCATTTACAGCTAAATATGAGTTAAAAAATTCTGTTTCAGTTTTTTATGACCCAAAAGACCCTAAAACCTCTTTCTTAAATAAGCAATTGAAAGAAAAAAAGATTGATGCTGGTACATGGACTTCTGTAGTTGTCCTGGTAATACTTTCTATAGCATTTCTATTTTTATAATTAAGTTAAAACAATATGAAACTACGATCAAAAATTTAATTTTCTTGAAAATTATTTTTCTTCATAAAAATTGATTTCGACATGATTCTACGAAAATTATTAACAATATTTTTTCTATCTTTCTCCTGTAGCACAATTGCTCAATATCGTGATACGCTTTGCTTTATTCAATTAAATGACATTTACGAGATCAACGCATTACAAGGGGGAAAGTCGGGCGGTATTGCACGCATAGCAACTTTCATTCAGTCGTGTAAAAAAAGATATCCTACATACAGTTTCATAGCAGGTGATTTTTTAAGCCCATCCGTAATGGGGACAGCTGTTGTTGATGGAGAGCGTCTCAGCGGTAAGCAAATGATTGATGGCTTAAATACGATAGGCATTGATTATGTTACTTTCGGAAATCATGAATTTGATATAGGCGAGGTTGCTTTGCAAAAACGAATTAATGAGTCAAAATTTGTATGGTTCAGCTCAAATGTCAAGAGAAGTGATGATTTACCCTTTTATAAAGACTCTGCAGGATTAAAAAAATATTTTCCTGAATCAATCAACATTATCTCACCACAAAAAGAATTTTCAGTTAGCCTCTTCAGCTTAACATTACCATCAAATACACCACCCTATAGCAGTTTTTATGAATACGATAGCATTTTGAAAGCAATAATTCCTACCCTCAGAAAAAAAGACACAATGATCATGGGCTTAACTCACCTCTCGGCTGCAGAAGATATCGATCTATTAGAGAAGTACCCTGTTATTCGCTTAACGATGGGAGGCCATGAACATGAGAATATGTATTTAGCTTCCTCACATAAAAGTTTTGTAGCCAAAGCAGATGCCAACGGAAAATCCATTTATAAACACTTGATTTATAAAAATAAAAAAAACAAATTGGAGATCAGAAGTGAGCTCATCAAGGTTGACGAATCAATAGAAGCCGACCCCAAAGTTATATCAATAGTGCAAAACTGGGAAGAGAAAGTATACGGTGCATTTCGAAAGCAAGGATTAGAACCCACTAGGAATGTTTGTTTCTTAACCGACACCCTAAATGGAATGGAATCCTCAATTCGCTACGAACAAAATAGCATGGGTAATGCAGTTAATAGGGCGTTAACTCTTCAAGCTGGTGCTGATGGTTCCTTCATAAATGCAGGTGCTATACGCATCGATGATAAAGTAATTGGTCGTATAACTGAGCTGGATGTTATTCGTATAATGCCCTTTGGAAATAAAATTGTTGAAGTAGAAATGAGGGGGGAATTATTGGAGAAAATGATCAAAACAAATAATGATAGAAAAGGCCTTGGTGGCTATTTACAATATAGTTCTAACATAAAATATCAGAATGAGTCTGTTTTTTTAAATGACAGTCGGATAGAGAAAGAAAAGATATACCGGATTCGTACAATTGAATTTCTTTTGTCTGGAAAAGAACTAAAACTAGAATATTTCACTCCATCAAATCCATTGATTTATCGTGTGATTCCTGTTATGAAGGATGCTAAAGAACAGTTTGATTTAAGGATGGCATTTATTCAAGACCTGAAATCAAAATACAATCAGTAACCAATAGATCGTCAGCAGGTTGGCAAAAAGAATTGGAAGGAGTTGTTCACACACCCGAAACTGAAGAATATGGCATTTCATCCTTTGTGTTTTGCAATCAAAAAACATTTCATCCCGAACGAATTTGGGAATATCTAAATGATGACTATCCAAGCGGCCTAATCAGAGTCAAAGGACTATTTTGGTTGGCATCAAGATCAAATAATGCCATAAACTTCAGTCAAGCAGGCGGTTTGTCAAGACTTGAAAGAGCAGGTGTTTGGTGGATTAGTATGCCATTTGACGAACGAATTAAATACTAATCAATCCTTGACAACCGAGAATATATTGATAGCAAATGGCACAAACGATGGGGCGACAGAATGAACGAGTTAGTATTTATTGGGCAAGAATTTGACAAATAAAAAATATGATTGCAGACCTTGAAACATGTTTATTTCAAGACAGCGACCAAAAACAGTTTGAAAGCAAATAAGCATTTAAAGACCCATTACTAAAAGAGATATAAGGCTAATATGTGCTGTCTCTTGGGGCGACACATATTCTTACTCCAAATCCAACTATCTGACTCACAACGTTCAATACTTTGATTTCCTAATCGTTACAGACTCAATCATCGCATTATTTTGCATCTTTCATCTTTTAATGGGAGCAAATAATAATAAAAATGTTATACTTTTATAGTGTAACCTTTTTTATGGATAAGATAGTTCAATTCCTAACAAAGTACCGAAATGAAGTAATCGTGGGCTTACTTGTGTTTCTCTTATTGATTTTCAGAGATGTGATTAAGTCCTTTTTGTAAAATTGCAAGAAGCTTAACCCTTGAGACTCTATCAAGCAAACTATAAATAAAATGACGTACAAAGCTTTATTTCTTAGCCCAATGATACCTTCAACTAATCTTTCGGAAACTTTAGGGTTTTTTAGAGACATTTTGGATTTTTCAACTGTTATGGAAAATGAAGCCTACATCGTATGCCAGAAAGACAATCTAACTATTCATATTTTAAAGGCAGGACAAGAAATTGGAGAAATGGAATTGTACTTGGAAGTTGACAAAGTTGATACCTTATGGTCTAAAATCAAAGAAAATCTAATTGGTTTAAAATTTAAGAAGCCCTTTAATCAAGACTATGGTATGCGAGAAATACATATATGCATTCCACATACAAACGCTCTTTTATTCATTGGCCAAAAGCTACCCTAATTTTGACTCTTGATTCAATATTATACTTCCTGCAAACTTGCACGATATTCAACCCTTCAATTTCCGAATCGTTATATACTCAATCATCGCATTATAGCCGCATCTTTCGTCTGTAAGGGGAGCTAGTTGAACAGCCATCAAATCCACAGTATGTCGGCTGGGATTTGATGTTTTATGCCTTTTCTGAAATTATTTGTCGAGGAGTTTAAAAACTCCTCCTCATTTACCAATAGGTAGAGGCGCTGCGCTTAACTCTACGGATAGTCGGACCCTACGGACAGTCAGGGATTATTATTTTTTTCTCCTTGTTCTTTATCAATCTGATTGGCTAATGCTATGAAAGTAAGGTCAGTTCTTTTCATCCTCTCATAAGCTCGTTTGTTAATATCTTCTATTTCATTTATAGACTAAACAAATCAAAGCTGCGTGTGTATTTCAGGGTCACACTACGGGTATTTAATAAATCGAGCACATCGTTATCCTTCACAAGATTGAGCACCACAAACAAGCCATTGTTCGCATTTTGAAGCCAGCCAAATCTGGCATTGACGGAGGTAATCCGCGAACGATTGTTGTACTGAACCAAACTCTGAACAAACATTCTCGGGGTGAAAGAATAGGCCAGGCGATTACCGAGTATGATGGCTTTAAACTCTCCCTTTGGCAGATTGATGATGTTGTGGTTAACCAAAACAGAAGAATTTAGCTTATCGCCGACCCGGGCTTTTAAAGTTACTGAATTGGCCACGCGATCTCCTCCAAAGTAGCCCCCAATTATCGACCTTGTGTTCAATGAAATGGCTTTGTTCTGATTGGTCATCACCACCAATTGGAGTTCATTATGATTATATGTTGCTCTTGGTACCACCACACCAAATAAATTAAAATCCTTCAGAACACCTTCGGTGGTATAATTTACGCCGGTATGTATTTCCAGGCCACTTTTCCAAACCCAATGATTATCAATATGAAGGTAACTGGTAACCAAATTACCTTTGAAATCGGCATATTGTCGGAAGGAGACGTGTGGCCTAAGCTCCATTAAATTGAATAAATTATCAGGTCTCCACCTGCGCTGGATAAAAAATTCGGGCTTTTTAAAAGCACTTCTTTGAAGAAAGCCTACTTCCGGATTAAAACCTTCACCAAGCTCGGTATATGCTGCTCTCAACTCCCATCCCTCCCAATTATAACTGTACTGAATCTTAAATGAATGGTCTGATTCAGAAATTCCGGGAGTGACACTTTTAGCCAAAAATCCGGTGATCTGGGCTTTTTGACCCAGGCCCCATCGCCCATCTACCGCCATTACATGGTTATAATCGTCGTTGCTGTCGCCTAATCCGGTTCTATTAATAAATGCCGCTCCAATGGAAGATCTGCTCTTAGGAAAATCATGATTTACCCTGGCCATATTATAACTGTTCTTATCAATACCCAGATTTTGAACATCGTCTGTGAACATGCTCAATAAACCCACATTAGTTTGCCCAATTTTACCCGAAACCCGTCCTCCTCCTGTAATTGGGACGATATTACCATTCTCACTAATTCCAATCCGGCGACTAAAAAACAAATCGATCTCGCCCGGACTACCCACCGTAAATTGACCTGCATTTTCGAGGAAAAATGGCCTCTTTTCGGGAAAAAACAAATTGAAACGATCTAAATTAACTTGCTCATCATCAACTTCGACCTGTGCAAAATCGGTATTATAGGTTAAATCCAAAGTCAGGGCAGGGGTTAAACTATACTTCAAATCCATTCCGGCTTGAACTTTGGTGTCCGATTTATTTGGAACCAATGCCTTATTGTTCAGCACCTGAGTCAATGCATAGGGGAAAATTTTTAGATTACCCGGATTTTTGAGGTTCAATCCGTTCAGTTTGCCTGCCATTGATAATCTTTTCAAATCAAATCCAATCGGAATTGTTGCCCAATAGGAGGTTTCGGTTTTCTTACTGATATTTCGTTCGAAATTGATACCCCATACCATATTTTCTCCCGGTGAAAACCTTAAGGATCGTAATGGAATAGCAAATTCGGCACTCCATCCGTAATCTCCAATTTCGGTTTTAACATCCCAATCAGCGTCCCAGTTTAGGTTTATCCCACCGATTACGCCACCCTGTTGCCGATTTGTGTTGTTAGTCCCCTTCCCTTCGTTATCAATTTGAGCATCATACTCCATTCCATCTGCATTAGTTCCGAATAAAAACCCATTTTGAGTATCATTATAGGTATCGAGGATAAACAGAAAACTATCATCATCGGTGAGGTCGGCATCCCTTCTGGAATCATTTACAACGATTGCTTTCGGATCGGTATCATAGCAAATCGCTGACACATAAAACATTTTATCGGTGTAGGCTATCCGTATAACAGTCTTCTCGGAAGCCGGAGCACCGATATTAGGTTTGATTTGGGTTAAATCACCAATGGGTTCAATACTTTTCCAAAATGCCTCTCCAATAATTTTACCATCAATGATCGGGTCTTCCGTAAAGAATTTGGCTTGAACAGAAGGTCTGTTGATCACTTGATTTAAACTTCGGTTTTCTTGGGCTTCAACAGATAATGAAAAAATCAGGACTAAGGCTAATATCCACGGAGATTTATGGAAGATGGTCATGTATGAACTCGAATTTAACTTTCTTTAGAATGGGATAAATTTATTTTTTATTGATTTAAATACCAAGCTATTTCCAAACCTCTGTATTCTTAATTCCTAGTTCTTCTGCCTTAAATACCGGCTCTTTGCTACCTTGTTTCCGTTGGATCTGGTAATCCTTCAATGCTTTGAGTGCAGGTTTACTTAAGAGGATAATGGCTATTACATTTATCCAGGCCATTAGTCCGACGCCAATATCTCCTAGGGTCCAGGCCGCCTCTGCCGTTTTAACTGTTCCATAAAAGGAGGCAAAAAGTATCAGGAAGCGGAGTACCCACAATCTCCATTTACGTCCCTTTTTATCAAGATAGCTTAAATTGGTTTCAGCAATATAATAATAAGCCATTATGGTGGTGAAGGCGAAAAATAAGAGCGAAAAAGCAACAAAACCGGCTCCCATGGATTTGAATTCTGAGTTTACGGCATTCTGGGTATATTCAGAGCCAATTTCAGCTCCGGAAATATTCTCAACCAAGAAGCCTCCTTCCGGATTAATTACATTGTATTGGCCGGTAATTAAAATCATAAAGGCAGTTGCGGTACATACAAACAGTGTATCCACATACACAGAAAATGCCTGTACCAGTCCCTGGCTGACCGGATGTTTAACCTCAGCTGCAGATGCTGCATGGGGTGCGCTCCCCTGCCCTGCTTCATTTGAATAAATTCCACGTTTAACGCCCCAGGCTATTGCCAGACCAAAAACGCCCCCGAAAAGTGGCTCCAAATCAAAGGCCGATCTCAAGATGAGAGAAAACATCCCGGGTAGTTGTTCGATATTCAAGGCAATAATGATCAATGCTACAAGTATATAAGCCCCGGCCATGAATGGAACGACAATTTCAGCAACCTTCCCGATTCGTTTGACGCCACCAAAAATGATTAGGGCCAACAGGATAACAATGGCCAAACCGGTATAAGCAACAGGCACATGAAAGGCATTTTGCCCCATACTAAGTGCGATGCTATTACTCTGTACCCCGGGTAAAAAGAAAGCCGTGCTTAAAATTGTTGATACCGCAAATACGATGGCATACCATTTTATTCCCAAACCCTTTTCAATATAAAAGGCAGGTCCGCCACGATACTGCCCATTATTTACCTGCTTATAAATCTGTCCCAGGGTAGCCTCAATAAAGGCAGAGGCACTTCCAAGAAAGGCGATAAGCCACATCCAAAATATTGCCCCTGGACCTCCCATGGCAATAGCGGTGGCTACTCCGGCAATATTGCCGGTGCCCACCCTACCGGAGATGGCAATGGAAAAGGCCTGGAATGAACTTACGCCCTTCTCTGAAGATTTACTACCAAAAAGAAGTTCAATCATATGCCTGATATACCGCAGTTGAACAAATCGGGTCGCTATCGAGAAATAAATTCCCGCACCCATGCATAAAACAATGAGTGCATTACTCCAAACTAAATCATTAACATAATTGATTATACCTTCCATAAACGATGAGAATATCTTTTTAAATCGACCATCTAAAGGCCCGAATTAGACAAAAGTATTATTAAAATGCAGTATAAGCTACTAAAGTCAAAAGATAGAACTATTTGAGCGTTCCAACAGCTTTAAATTTAAGAAATACCATTTCAGTATGGGGCGCATCCTTTAACTCTTCTGTCAGATCTTGCCCTGCCCAATGCTCATAATGCTTCCCATTTTTCCATAAGCGACTTTCGGTAACATCATAAATAATTCCATTATAGGCCACCCAAATCTCTGTCCTATCCTGGCCGTTTCTTGAGGCAAGGTAAGATTTACTATATTCCGGAAGTGCTGTCATGCTATTTGGCTGAGCGCTTTCTGAAGTATTCGAAAAACATAATATTAAGGAGAAGCATAGCCATGGAATAAAAGTGATCTTCAAATGGAATAGTTCCAACCCTGAAGGACATATTCTCATCGTTATTGTACATAACCACGGGTATTGAAGTGAGTAAGCCATTGACCACATAAAAAGGAATCAAAGAAACCAGATAGGCCAAATAGAATCTGCTTAAAAAAGATACTTTAACTATAAATTGGGCCAATAATAATATCAGAAGTAGGAGACCAAAGGTAATTAAGGAATACACCTTTTCATAAAACAGCCCCAGTAAAAGAACACATAAACCCATTAAGGCATAGGTAATGTAACTTGATAAAGTTCTTAATACATCCGGTCTAATATAATAATTAAGGCATTCATAAATGAAAATACAGGCAAATGGAACGGTAATAAAGAAGAGTATTTCTTCGAGAGGCAGGTTAAGAAAATAGACACCAATGACGTAATTCGGATTGAATGACCAAACCCCATATACAGTGAATAAATAATCCCAAAAAAGAAAAACTAATCCGGTAATCAAAAGACCGGGAAAAATATACTTCCAGCTTTGGAAAAACCTGACCCGTTTATCAAATGAAAGAATTACCGGGAAAAATACAGTCAGAAAATTAATGAGCAAATAGGTATTCTTCATACAAATATCAAATATACTTCTTAAACAGTAACAGCTCATCCTTTAAACATCGGTCAGACTGAATCATGAATGCAGCAATATTTCGAATCAGCACATCATCGGCATTTCCAAACTTTTTATTCTTGAACTGCTTTACGATTACTTTTCGGTCTTCCTCCAAATCTTTACTGAAACCTAAAAAAGCAGGGGTATAATGCTGTATAGAAAACCGCATAAAACGTATTTCAAGGTTGTTAGGATCTTTTTCCACCGCTATTTTCATAGTCCTTTGTGATAAAGCCACATATTTTAATTTATTATAGGGATTCCAGCTTTGCTTCGCTTTCAAGGCTTCCAATGTACCAATATAGCCTATTATGAGCGGGTTTTCTCCACGAGCCGATTTGAGCACACGGTATAAGGAATCGGTAACTGACGGACTTTCAATCGCTTTTTGTACCGCTGCTTTGAGTGTTCTGTATTCATCTGATAAAGTTGATGCTATGTTGAAATGAAAAGAAAAAAAAGAAAGGCAGAGGAACAAAAATTTCAATTTCATCTGTGTAGTTTTTTCAAATCTTAAGGATAACGAATCAAAATTAAGAAAATTGAGTGTATGGGCAGGATTATTTTTATTTGACAAAAGGTATCAATTATTTGATTTGGCTACCAGAAAAAGGGGAAACCTAGCTAAAAAGCATTTTGCTTACTCCGATTCCGGCCTTCCTAATGAACTCTCATTAATTTACAGATAAATCATTTATCCTTGCGGATTCGCTGAACTCTGCTGGCCGGAACAGGATTGGTAAACTAGAACTAAGTTTATCGTAAAAATAATGAAATGGAACTACCTGCAATAAACTCATGCGCTGACTATAAAAAACCTGGTACTTGTCAGCATTTTCAAGTCAGGGAAAATCAAATAATATTCACTTCGCGCTCCAGAAAAATACTAAAAAATGAATTCACACTCGCTATGATCGACTCGGAGAGTTTGAAAATTTCTTTACCTGTAGCATGGCCATGGTTCACCAGCACCAAGGCCTGATTTTTCCAGGTACCGGTATTTCCTACCACTTTACCTTTCCAACCACACTGCTCAATCAGCCATCCTGCAGAAATCTTAGTATGGCCCTCTGTAGCCGGAAAATGAACAATATCGGGGAATTGTATTTTCAATTCCAAAAATTTGGTTTCCGATATCACCGGATTTTTAAAGAAACTGCCGGCATTGCCAATGGTGGCAGGATCAGGCAATTTACTCACACGGATATGCGACACCACCTCAGAAAGATCTTTGATATCCGGTTTTGTAATCCCCCTTTTACTCAGTTCGTCGCCAATAGCCCCATAATTTAAGGCAGGTTTAAAAATTTTTGATAGTTTAAATTTTACCTCGGTGATGATGTAAAGGCCTATTAACCCAGACTTGAATACACTGTCCCGATAACTAAATTCACAATCCTCATTATTAAAAATCCTGATTTGACCACTCGATAAATCATAAGCACGGCAGGAGTGGAAAATGTCACATAGTTCTACCCCATATGCCCCAATATTTTGAACCGGAGCTGCACCTACTGAACCCGGAATCAGGCTTAGATTTTCAATTCCTGCAAATCCACGATCAACACAATAATTCACCAAATCGTTCCATACCACACCTCCGCCGGCACTGACAAAAACATCGTTACCCTGTATTTGGTGTTGGATACCCGGTATTTTAATGTGGATAATCAGGCCATTGAAATCAGAAGTAAAAAGCATATTACTCCCGCCACCCAGGACCAAGTGGGGGTAATTCCTCCAACGCTCATCTGAAAAGAGTTCCCGCAAATCATTTTCGGTATTGATATCCACATACCAAGCCGCATCAGCTGCCACTCCAAAGGAATTTAGCTTAGCCAGAGGATAGTTTGGAATAATCTGCATTATTTCTGATTGAAATACTTTCTTGAAGCAATCAGAAGCCCAAATTCTTCAGAAGGGTTTTTCTCGGTGGATTTGTGGTGGATTTTATGAGCTCTCCGAATCCCCAAAAGATAGGCATTACCCGATTTAAAACTCTTGAATCGGTTGTGGATAAACCAATCGTGAAAAATGAAATAGATAATTCCATAGATCGAAATCCCCAGCCCGATCCAGAAGGTATAACTTAAATCGAGCCTACCGGTCCACATCAAATAAAGTGATGTTGTGGCAAAGAGTAAACTAAATACATCATTAAACTCAAACCAACCTTTTCGCTCGGTATGATGACTTTTATGAATAAACCATAATGGCCCATGAAACAAATACTTATGAATAAACCATGAAAAGCCTTCCATGGCTACTATGGTACCAAGGGTAATTCCGATGTGGAGAATCAAGAGCATATCTGTTGACTGTTATCTATTTTCAATGAAGTATTAAAAAACAAATTAAATTCAAATTAAGCCTGAACTACCTTCATCCTGCCAAGCAGGAATCTCAATCAATTTACATTTATTTGTTGAGTGCCACCAAACTTAATTCCAAATTCCGTTTTCAGAGCTTTACCCTTTCAGCTTAATCCTTTCCGCTTAAATATGTATGGCCCTATTCTCCGTTGCCGCCATACTAGCCTCTTTGAATGCTTCAGTATAGGTTGGATGTGCATGAGAAATTCTAGCAATATCTTCTGCTGATGCTCTGAATTCCATGGCTACTACGGCCTCTGCGATCATATCTGCAGCCCTTGGTCCGATCATATGAACCCCTAAAATTTCGTCTGTTCCAGCATCGGCAAGCACTTTTACAAACCCATCAGAATCATTGCTGGCCCTGGCACGTCCACTAGCCTTAAAGGGAAATGAACCGGTTTTGTATGGAATACCACTAGCTTTTAACTGCTCTTCGGTTTGTCCTACACTGGCAACCTCCGGCCAGGTATACACGACACCTGGAATTAAATTGTAATTGATATGCGGTTTTTGTCCGGCAATTACCTCAGCAACAAAAGGGG
>Ga0194124_10005718_pt1 | contig 11443 bp, 14 predicted proteins | sample TA2KigCas0mmetaG_FD_148605 | JGI IMG/M metagenome (GOLD analysis project Ga0194124, IMG submission 148605) | Freshwater microbial communities from Lake Tanganyika, Tanzania - TA2015031 Kigoma Deep Cast 0m | ecosystem: Environmental > Aquatic > Freshwater > Lake | place: Tanzania: Lake...
CTCTTTTTTTATGCTTGACATGATCCCGAGTTTGTGTTAGAATAAATACATTCAGGTGATGAGACCTCAATTACTCGTTGACTCACTGAACACGGAGTTTGTCGAAACTCCTTCCATCCGCAGGTATTACTCTGCGAGAAACTTAGAGGTACAATTATGTTTAAATCCGCAATCGCAGCTGTTGCAGCTGCTCCTTTCCTTGCCACCGCTGCGTTCGCTGGCCCTTATGTAAATGTAGAAGCTAATGCTGGTCTTACTGGCGCTAACTACACTGGAACGACCACCGAAGCACATGTTGGTTATGATTTTGCTCTGAGCGATACCGTTAGTGGTTATGCTCAAGTTGGTCCTGCTCTGCTCACTCCCGATGGTGGTAGTGCAACGACTAAGGTGTCTGGTAAGGTTGGTGCTACCGTTGCTGCTGCAGAGCGTGTTAGCGTCTATGGTGAATACTACTTCCTGACTGGTGATAAACTGACCAGTAATGTGAAAGCAGGTGTGAAGTATTCCTTCTGATAACCCACTCATAAGATGAGTGAAACCACCCCATAATGGGGTGGTTCTTTTTTTCTAAATAGTTCAAAAAAGATGCCAACTACTCCTGCTAGAAGTGTAGATAGTCAACAACTTAAGAATAGAAATTATCTCTCGGGTGTTGGATTTAATTTTACACTTGCCAGAGCTCCATATGTAGCATTTACTGGTAATCAAGTTAACATACCAGGATTGTCCTGTGGAGTTGCTGAACAACCAACTTATTTAAAGAATATTCCGTTTCCTGGGGATAAACCAGTCTTTGAAGATCTTATCGTTAGATTTCTTATCGATGAAGAACTTCTCAATTACATGGAAATTCAAAGATGGATTAGAGGTATCAACTATCCAGAGAGTTTAAATGAAATTAGAAATTTGCAAATACAAAGAGAACAATACACTGGATTTATAGATCAAAGAAATTTATATTCAGATGCGACCCTGGTTGTTTTAAATAGTAAACAATTACCTCAGTTTCAAGTAAAGTTTGAAGACGTTTTCCCCTATTCATTGAGTGCAATGCAAATGGATGCAACAACAGAGGATTACTCCTACTTTACAGCAGAGGTTTCTTTCAAGTATACTATATACGACATCTATGATATGAAGAACAAAAAATTATGACTTTTGATCTTGAAAAGATTCAAGAGATGTGGATCAGAGATTCTATTATGGATCCTGATAATTTGCATGATGAATCCTTAAAAATTCCATCTCTTCATGCAAAATATCATGAAATTTATAATAATATAATTTTATTAAAGAAAAAAGCAGAGCAACAAAGAAAAAATATTCGACACGAACGATATGAGTATTATTCTGGAAAAGCAGATCCTAATGTTTATGTGGAGGATCCATTCCCTAAAAAAATTCGTGACAAAGACACGATGCAAAAATATCTAGATGCAGATGAAAAATTGTCAGCGATATCTTTGAAATTAGATTACTATGATACAATGATTAATTATGTTGAGGATATTATCAAACAAATTCATCAACGAAATTATCAAATCAAAAATGCCATTGAATTCATGAGATTCACTGCGGGGCTTGGGTAGTGATCGAATAAATAGTCATAGCATAGATTATGTAGATGTCTGATTTAATTATCTCCAAATCAAATGAGGTCTTTTTAAAAATAAAAACAGAACCTCATATTGACTATGAACTTAGGGATCACTTTACCTTCGAAGTTGAAAGTGCAAAGTTCATGCCGCAGTATCGTAATCGACATTGGAGTGGAGAGATACATTTATATAATACAAACACAAAACAGATTTATGTTGGTCTTTTAGATAAACTCATAAGTTTTTGTAAGAATCACAATTACTCTTATGAATTTGTCGAGAACAAGTATTATGGTCTTCCATTTGAAGTCAACGAGATGATATCTCGGGATGGTGTTAAAGACTACATGAAATCTATTTGTCAAATTGATCCGAGAGACTATCAAATTGAGGGAGTATACGACGCTCTAAAACATAACAGAAGACTATTAATATCTCCGACTGCATCAGGCAAATCTCTGATGATTTACTCACTCGTAAGGTATTATACAGCGAAGAAACAAAATATCCTGATAGTTGTTCCGACGACAAGTCTTGTAGAACAGATGTATAAAGACTTTCAAGATTATGGTTGGGATGTAGAAACATATTGTCACCGAATTTATTCAGGAAAAGAAAAGGATACTGATGTGCCAGTTACGATTACAACATGGCAATCAGTGTATAAACTCCCTCGAGGATTTTTTGAAAAGTATAATGTAGTTATTGGAGATGAAGCTCATCTATTTAAAAGTAAGTCTCTGGTGTCCATTATGACCAACCTACATCATGCCAAGTATAGATTTGGGTTGACTGGCACCTTAGACGGCACACAAACGCATAAATGGGTGTTAGAGGGATTGTTTGGACCAGCATATAAGATTACAAGAACATCTGAATTGATGGAAAAAGGTCATGTTTCTAAATTAGATATTACATGTTTGATTCTAAAACATGCTCCTCAAAATTTTGAAACGTATGAGGATGAAATAAAATATCTCATATCTCATCAACAAAGAAATAAATTTATTACAAATTTGGCAAAAGATCTAACTGGAAATACTTTAATATTATACAGTAGAGTTGCAACTCATGGAGAGATAATATATCAAATACTAAATAATATTGTGGATGAGACTAGAAAAGTCTTTTTTGTCCATGGAGGAGTGAGCGCAGATGAGAGAGAATTAGTAAGAGAAATAACAGAGAGAGAAAACAACGCAATCATCGTTGCCTCCTATGGAACTTTTTCTACTGGTATCAATATTAAAAATCTCCATAACGTTATCTTTGCCTCACCAAGTAAATCTAGAATCAGAAATCTTCAAAGCATTGGACGAGTTCTTAGAAAAGGAAAAAACAAAGTAAAAGCAATGCTCTATGATGTTGCCGATGATTGCACTAAGAATTCAAGAAAAAATTATACGCTAAATCATTTCATTGAGAGAGTTAAAATATACAACGAGGAGAATTTTAATTATGACATACTTTCAATTAATTTAAAAACATGATAGAAGACGATTTTTATTCAACAATAAAACTTACATCTGGTGAGGAAATCTTTGCAAAAGTAGCTGCATCTGATGAAGATGACCGTATGATGTTGATTTTAGATCATCCAGTTACGATTGAGAATGTAGAGAGAAATGGCAACGTCATTGGATACAAACTAGAACCATGGTTGAAAACCACAACAGAGGATATGTTTTTATTGGACATGTGTTATGTAATGACCATGACAGAATCAACGGACATTCAAATTATCTCTCTGTATCAGAACTTTGTTAGACAGTTTGACAAAATGAGAAAAGCAAGACAACCAAAAATTGACCGTAAGATGGGATATATTTCTACCGTTGGAGATGCAAAAGACTTATTAGAAAAGATCTTTAAAGATAGCTAAGCCCTTCTATCAAACCCAACAAACAGAGTCTACTCCCATATTTTGTATATGTCAACAAATTGACATTACATTATAAAATGTTATAATATCTACATAGTTTGGTTAATCTAATATGTATAGCATAATGACAAAGAGAAAAAGGTCAGAGCATTATGTCAATAACAAAGAATTTCTCATCGCTCTGATTGAGTATCGTAAAAAAGTCACCGATTCAAAAGAGAATGGCACGAATCGTCCACAAATTCCAAGATATATTGGAGAGTGTTTTTTAAAAATTGCAACTCACTTATCATATAAACCAAATTTTGTGAACTACATGTTCAAGGAGGATATGATCAGTGATGGAATAGAAAATTGTGTTCAATACATTTATAATTTTGACCCAGAAAAATCCAACAATCCATTTGCTTATTTCACTCAGATTATTAACTATGCGTTTTTGAGAAGAATTCAAAAAGAAAAGAAACAAATGGAGATCAAAGCAAAAATGATCGAACGTGGTGGATATGAGGTTGTGTTCTCTGAGGACGGAGATGTTGACGGATACACGTCATCGGAGTATAATTCAATCAAGGAGTCTATATCTTCAAAACTCAGAAACTGATGAAAGTTGCTATCCTTACTGATACTCACTGGGGTGCCCGTCGAGGATCTAAATTATTTCAAGATTATTTTGAATTATTCTACAAGAATGTATTTTTTCCAACCTTAAAAAAAGAGGGAATCACAACAGTCATTCATATGGGCGATGCCTTTGATAGTCGTAAATCAATTGATTATCAAAGTCTTGAATGGACTAAAAAAGTGGTTCTTGATCCACTTTCTAAGTATAAGGTTCATTTAATCACTGGAAATCATGATTCGTATTATAAAAATACGAACTCCGTAAATTCTCCTGCTCTTCTATTGACTGGTTATAAAAATGTAAAAGTTTATGATCAGTGCGATGAAATTGAATTGAGTGGTAAAACCTTTCTCTTACTTCCGTGGATTAATTGTGAGAACTATGATAAAACCATCTCACTTATAAAATCAACCAAAGCAGAAGTTGCGATGGGTCACTTGGAATTGAATGGATTTTATGCCCACAAAGGTCACCTTATGGAAGAGGGCATCGACATCGAGCCATTTAAAAAATTCAAAAAAGTTTTTTCTGGACATTATCACACAAGATCTGATAATGGAAAAATTTTCTATGTCGGAAATCCTTATGAGATGTTTTGGAATGATGTCAATGATGTTCGAGGATTCACAATCTTTGATACTGAGACCTATGAACATGAACACATTCAAAATCCATACAAAATGTTTTCCAGCATTTATTATGAGGATACAAATTATAAATTGTTCAATACTTCAGAGTATCAAAACAAAATTGTAAAAGTAATCGTTCGTAAGAAGACAGATAGTAAAAACTTTGAAAAGTTTATTGATAAGTTATATACCTCTGGTGTTGCTGATATGAAAATCGTGGAAAATCACGACTTCACTGGATGGTATGATAAGGTGGACTTAGAGGCTTATGAATCTGAAGACACTCTATCAATTCTGAATCGACATGTTGAGGAGTCGGATACCACTCTTGACAAATCAAAATTGCAGAGTATGATATCATCTATATACCAAGAGGCATGTGAATTAGTCTAGAATGTATATTCTCACTATCGAAGGAAGAGAAGAACAAGGTGCATTTTCTGTTGCCGATGACGATGGTGATAAAGTCCTTTATATGTTTGAAGAGGAAGATGATGCGTCAAGATATGCTATACTTTTAGAAGGTGATGGATATCCAGAACTTAGTGTAATGGAAGTTGATGATGAGATTATATTTCATGTTTGTGAAATAAACGAACACAAGTATACAGTTATTACCACCAATGATATTGTTGTGCCACCAATAAAAAAAGATTATGATTTTATTTGAAAAAATTAGATGGAAGAATTTTCTTTCAACTGGTAATCAATTTACCGAGGTAAACTTTCAAAGTTCCTCTACTACTTTAATTATTGGAATTAATGGCGCTGGTAAAAGCACTATTTTGGATGCATTAACGTTCTCCTTATTTGGTAAACCATATCGTAAAGTTAATAAACCACAACTTCTTAATAGTGTAAATGATAAAGATTGTGTTGTAGAAATTGAGTTTTCTGTGGGAAAAACTCGATGGGTGATTCGTCGTGGAATTAAACCTAATATTTTTGAAATTTATAAAAACGGAAAATTGTTAGATCAACATGCTTCTGCAAATGATCAACAAAAATGGTTTGAGCAATCTGTCCTAAAAATGAACTATAAATCATTTACTCAGATTGTAATCATGGGTAGTGCTTCATTTATTCCGTTTATGCAACTTTCTGTGGCTCATCGTAGAGAGGTCATTGAAGATCTTCTTGATCTTAAAATATTCTCGTCTATGAATGTTCTTATTAAGGAGAATATTCGTAATACAAAGGATTCAATTAAAACACTTGAATTGAAAAAAGATTCCTTAAAAGATAAAGTTGCCATGCAGAAGGACTTTATCAATCAAGTTGAGGAAAGTGGACAAAATGGAATCTCTCAAAGAAAAACAAAAATTAATTCTATTTTAAATGAAATTAATGAGATAGAAAATAATATTCAAAAAATTATTGTTAATATTGAGAGTAGACAAAAACAACTTGAAGAATATATTGATGCCTCTACAAAAGTTAGGAAACTAACAAATCTTAAAGCAAAGATTGAACAGAAGAAAGATAATATTGGCAAAGAAGGTATCTTTTTTAACGAAAATACGGTTTGCCCGACATGCACTCAGGACATTGAAGAATCTTTTCGGTTAAATAGAATTGAAGTTCTCAGTTCTTCGATACAGGAGTTAAATGAAGGTCTTTCCGAATTGGAAACTAAAATAGAAGAGGAAGAGACACGAGAACTTCAATTTTTTAATCTATCGAAAGAGGTAACGAAACTAACTAATGGCATTTCTCAAAGCAACGTTCAAATTTCTGGACTTCGAAAACAGTCACGAGATTTGGAATCGGAAATTCAAGAAATTACCGAGAAACTTGCAAACCGAGGTTCTGAGCATGAAAAGTTAGAATCATTCAAAGAACAACTGAATACTACGTTTAAATTACTCTCTGAACAAAGAGATGAGATTGACTACCTTGATTATACATACTCTCTTCTAAAAGACAGCGGTGTAAAATCTAATATCATCAAAAAGTATCTACCCCTTATTAATCAGTCAGTTAATAAGTATCTTCAGATGATGGACTTTTACATCAATCTGCAACTCGATGAAGAATTTAACGAGGTAGTCCAATCTCCCATTCATGAAGACTTTACATACTCATCTTTTTCCGAAGGTGAAAAACAAAGAATTGATTTAGCTCTCCTATTCACTTGGAGAGAAATTGCAAAGATAAAAAATTCTGCAAATACAAATGTCATGATTTTTGATGAGGTATTTGATTCATCTCTGGATACTGTGGGCACGGAAGAATTTTTAAAAATCATTCGTTTTGTAATCAAAGATGCTAACATCTTTGTGATATCTCATAAAGGAGAAATTGCTGATAAATTTGAATCCGTGATTAAGTTTGAAAAAATTAAAGGATTTAGTCGTATCTCTACCACTTGACGACTTTAAATTCATCAATTAAACTTTGATTAATGACACTAAAAATTATGAATGCGGTTGAACTTAATAAAGCATTTCGTGAAGTTTATCTTCAAATGAAAGATCGTGCTTTTATTGATATCGAGGATCTAGTTCAAAAACGTCAAGAACTTGAATTTAAACGTTTGGATTTTCTTGCGAATGAAGAATCAAAATTTAGTATTGATGGGCATGAGTCTTTGGTTAGGATTTTAGATATGAAAAAAAATGGAATCATTGATAAAGAACATCGTGGTCATTATGAGGATCTTTTGATGGTTCGTCGTGCAAGAGTTAAATATTTTTATGATAATGATTTGGTTGCATAATGCCAACTTATAAACATAAACCAACAGGAAAAAGAATTCTTTTTGTTCATATACCGAGAACCGCAGGAAGATTTTTTGATCAGAATTTAAAACTCAATGACTTTGAAGTTGAACAAAATAATATTGAAAAATCTGTTGAGGGAGTAGAAGTATTTCATTTTCATAGAGAATTGTATGAAAAATACTTTGATGTGAAAGACATTGCTCACCTTACGATTGTTAGAAATCCAATTGATCGATTTTTTTCATCATCAATTTTTATTCGAAGAATGTATGGAAATGATGTTGATAATCTACTAGAAGATGAAATGTATTTCCATTCTTTACTTCAAAATTTTCCTCTGACGGAATCTGTAAACTGGTTTAGAAATCAAGTGGATTTTATTTCAGATAAAACAAATATTTGGAGATTTGAAAATAAGTTTGGTAAAGATTTTGAAAATTGGTTGTCTGAAATCACTGGGATTCCATTCAAAATACATGATGTGCCATATCAAAAACTGAACACTGATGAGGACAACAAAGTTGTGAGGTCTGCTAAAATAATAGATAATCTTAGGAGATTTTACAGGAGGGACATTGAGCAACTCTACCCCGAACTGGCAACACCACAGTAAGAAGGAGCAGAAGCGGAAACTGAAACCGCAAGCACTTCGACAAGCAAAAGCACGACTGAGCCACTTTAAAAAGCGGCACATGACCTCCACAAAACGTGGGGGTCTTGTTGTATTGTAAGTCAATACCGAGGAAACCCTATGACTGTCAATGCTGAAATCAAAGGACAACTTGCAAAACTGTTGGCAACAGAGGACCTCATCGTAGAGCACCGTAAGGTTCCCACAGCGTCTTTTGATGTTGAGCGTAGGGTTTTGACTCTTCCCCTATGGAACCGTGCCTCTGGGACTGTCTACGACCTTCTGGTGGGGCATGAGGTTGGACATGCTCTCTTTACTCCAAATGAAAATTGGATTGAGAAAGTTAATGTTCCTCCACAGTTTGTGAATGTCGTTGAAGATGTTCGCGTAGAAAAGATGATGAAGAAAAAATATCCAGGATTGGCTAAAACCTTCTTCAAGGGGTATAAAGAACTTAGCGATGATGATTTTTTCTCAGTCAAAGATGAAGATCTGTCCAAAATGAATTTGGCAGATCGTGTAAATCTTCATTGTAAAATTGGTAACTTTGTTGCTATTCCTTTTAACAATGAAGAATTGGAAATTCTTAACATCATTGAAAATACTCAAACTTTTGATGAGGTTTTGAAAGCTGCTGAAATTCTTTATAAGTATTGCAAACAGAAGCAGCAAGAAGAAACTAAGACTCAACTTGATAATCTGAAATCACAGCAGAGTGGTGCTGATAGTCAACCTGCCTCTGATTTTTCTGATCAGCAAGAGGGTGAGAATGATCAGGAACAACCTGGTGAAACTGATTCTTATGGTGGAACTGCTAAGGGAGAGCAATCTGATTCACCTATGAATGGTGATCATGGTGGGGAGGATAAAGAACCCGAGGTTAAAACTGATTCTAATCTAAATGATAAGATCGAAAGTCTCACTGATAAAGTTTCCCTTAACGAAACGGTTTATCTTGAAATTCCAAAAATTAATACTAAAACCGCAGTGGTTGAAAATAAAGAGGTTCACGATTATATCTCCAAATACTTTCAAGATTACGCAGATAACTTGAAAAATGATTTGGAGGAAAGAGGACACGGACATTTTTTTGTTAGTCCATATATTTCTGCAGATTCTCAGTTTGCAGAGTTTAAACATTCCGCACAGAAAGAGGTAAATTACCTCGTCAAAGAATTTGAGTGTAGAAAATCTGCGGATAGTTATGCTCGATCCATTGTAAGCCGAAGTGGAGTTCTAGACACATCAAAACTTCACACCTACAAGTTTAATGAAGACTTATTCAAAAAAGTCACATCAATTCCTGATGGCAAAAACCACGGATTGATCTTTATTCTAGATTGGTCTGGATCAATGAGTGATGTCCTTCTGGATACTTGTAAGCAGATGTATAATCTTCTCTGGTTCTGTAAGAAGGTTAATATTCCCTTTGAAGTCTATGCGTTCACTAATGAGTGGGTGCATTACAACCGATCCGAAAATAATGCTCGTATTATTCCCGAGAGAGCATATGAGGAAAAAGATAATATGGTTTGTGTCATGCCAGAGTTTAAACTGATGAATCTTTTCACCTCAAAAACCAATGCAAAAGATTTGAATCAACAGATGAAACACATTTGGAGAATTGCTCTCTCTTTTGCAAATCGTTATACTGCTATTTGTCCTACTCCTGACAGACTTTCTTTGTCAGGGACTCCTCTGAATGAATCTATTATTACTTTGTTTTCAATCATTCCAGAGTTTAAAAAACAATACAAACTTCAAAAGGTGCAGTGCATTATTTTGACTGATGGTGAAGCTTGTGGAGTTACTTATCACAAAAGGATTAATAGAACATCTTATTATTCTAATGAGGTTAAAGAATATCTTGGTCAGGTTTCTATTCGTTACGGGGATACATATCTCCGTGATCGTAAACTTGGAACAACGTATAGTGTTAGTAATGGATTTACTGGTATGACAGAGGCTCTTCTTCGAAACCTTCGAGATAAATTTGAGGACGTTAATTTTATCGGAATTAGAATTCTTGAAGGTCGGGATTTTAGTAATTTTATTTCCCGCTATCATTCTGATTGTTCTCAGATTGATAATCTCCGTCAACAGTGGAAAAAGAACCGAAGTGTTGTGATTCGAAATTCTTCCTATCATGCGTATTTTGGACTTTCTTCTTCCACATTATCGAATAAAGTTCAATTTGAAGTTGAAGAGTTTGCCACAAAATCTCAAATTAAAAATGCTTTCTTTAAGTCTCTTGGTGCAAAGAAACTAAATAAAAAAGTATTATCCGAATTCATGGATTTGATTGCATAATTATGAAACTTGAAGAGTTAATTAAGAATTTTCAATCTCAGGAAATTCAAATTAAAACAGCAATTCATGAGGGCGAAGAACAATTAACCTTGTTAAAGGAACATCTATTAAAAGTGCAAGGGGCAATAGAGGGTTTGCAACTGGCATCTGAAAATTTAGATTCATCCACAACTAAGGAGAAAATTGTAGATGGAAAAGATCAAGTTCTTTCAGAATGATCCACCAGGAATAGTTTGTCCATATTGCAAACAGTCTGGAAGACCTTGCACATTTGTTAATAGTATGGCAAGAGCATATGCCAGAGCTGCTTGTAAGAAAAAACACTCTCCTGTGCCAAATGAGAAACTGCCACAAGAGGAGTTATAACATCCTTTTTAATCAATGCAGAACTGGTGAGTTCATTACTCTTGTTGCCTAAATACCTAAAAAGTGTCTACCAATATGAAAACCTTTAAAGAGTTTATGCTCGTTGCTGAAGAATTAGTAAGCGAAACTTCACTAACTCGTGTGATGAGTAAATCAAAGAAAGGTGGAATGGCAATTATGTCTGCTCAGCGTGGTGATAAATCAAAGGCAGAAAACAAAGCACGTTCACGACAACTTGAACGTGATATTAGAGGTGCTGGACTTCCTGGTCCTACAAAAGTCTCTGGTAGATATACAGAGAATCCAGGCACCTCACAGGAAAGAAAAGTGGGTGAAAAATCTCATATTGTTACTCCAGGAAAAATGGGTAAAAGAAAGTTTAAAAAAGCAGTCGAGAAATTAGGAAAGAAATATGATCAGGATTCTGTTCTGATTCAACGCAAACCAGGTGGAAGTGCTACACTTAAAGGAACTTCAGACACCTCCTTTCCAGGAAGAGGAAAGAATGTTAAAATAGGAAGTATGAAACCTGGTAGAACTGGTGAGTTTGATACCAAAGTCAAAAAGAAAACATTTACCGTTGAGGATTAAAATGAAATCTAAATTTCCGTTAGAGCATGTAGTCAAATACGACACCAAAGAAGTATGGGTCATTTGTGACAGTGCAATTACTGCT
>Ga0194124_10005723_pt1 | contig 11439 bp, 13 predicted proteins | sample TA2KigCas0mmetaG_FD_148605 | JGI IMG/M metagenome (GOLD analysis project Ga0194124, IMG submission 148605) | Freshwater microbial communities from Lake Tanganyika, Tanzania - TA2015031 Kigoma Deep Cast 0m | ecosystem: Environmental > Aquatic > Freshwater > Lake | place: Tanzania: Lake...
GGGGGTGATCTGGCGATGGGATTCCGGGTTACCGTGTGTGCCGCATGGCCCGGAGGACCCGCGTACTACAAACCACAGTGTGCTTCAGGGTACTGGTGCGGTGGATACTACCCGCCTAAGGTTGGGGGATGATAGCACCGGAGAAATACGCCAGGCTCTGCCCCCGAATCGGGTTGAGCGCAGCGCACTTCGCAAAGCCCTCAACCAGACAAGGAGGTTGAAAAGCCCGCCCTTTGGCTTTACATTCTCACATATCCACGTGTCTCGTGGCTTTTCTAGCAAGGAGGTTCTACGATGACCAATCCATCCAACTCGCCGTTTGGCCATTCGGCCAACGCGCAAGCACCACTTGGCTCTGCGGCCAATGCCCGGTCCACCGACACCCACCCTGTGACTTCGCAGCAGGCCTACGGTCAGTCGGCCCAGTTGCGGCCCCATCCTGCACCTGTACCCGTAACCGCATCCGTCGGAAGGCCTGGCTCGCTCTTCGACCAGGTCGCGAGCGGCCAGGGTCGCCTTCCTTACGGGGAACAAGGCTTTGGCGGCCAGGCCGACCTCTCGCAGCAGCACAAGGTGTTGCGAAACACCTATGGCCTTCTCGCTCTTTCGATGATTCCCACGATCGCTGGGGCATGGATCGGGGTGCAGACGCAATTCAGCGCAATCTTCTCGGGCAGTCCCTTCATCGGCGCCATAGCCTTTCTCGCGATCGCCTTTGGTTTCTTCTATGTGATCGAGCGCAACAAGCACAGCGCTGCGGGGGTCTGGCTGCTTCTCGCCTTCACCTTCTTTATGGGGCTGATGCTCTCAGGCCTGATTGGAAGTATTCTGGGACTGCGCAACGGGGCCACCCTGATCATGACCGCGTTTGGGGGCACCGCGTCGATCTTTGCGGTGATGGCGTCGGTCGCCACCTTCTCCAAGCGCGACTTCACGGGCATGGGCAAGTTCCTGATGGTGGGCGTGCTCGTGCTGATCGTGGCAAGCCTGGCGAACATCTTCCTGCAACTTCCGGCCTTGATGCTCACCGTATCGGTATTGGCTATTGCGATCTTTTCGGCTCTGATCCTCGTGGACGTCCAGCGTGTCTTGCGCGGCGGTGAGGACAACTACATCACAGCCACCCTCGCAATCTATCTCAACGTCTACAACATCTTCGCCAACCTTCTCGCCATTCTTGGCATTTTCGGCGGCGACCGCGACTGAAGGCAGGCTCACGAAGGCCCGGCTGCCTGATCAGGCGGCCGGACCCTCGCGCTCGAAGACCGCCATGGATTCCACATGGGAAGTCTGCGGAAACATGTTCATCACGCCCGCACTGCGGAGGCGGTAGGGTCCCTGGTGCACGAGGATCGCGGCGTCTCTCGCAAGCGTTGCCGGATTGCACGACACATACACGATCCGCGCCGGGGGATTCGTTTGCCGCGCAAAGTGTTCACATACCCGTTGTGCGCCCTCGCGGGGAGGGTCAACAAGGGCCTTGTCAAATTCACCGAGCGACTCCCACTGCGGCATGGCAATCTCGAAAAGATTTGCAACAGCGAACTGCGCGATCGAGCCAAGCGCATGGCGTTGCGCCAGGTCCTGAGCGCGACCGGTGAGCGCGGCGCTCAGCTCAACCCCGAGAACTTCGCCGGATAAGCGGGCGAGTGGCAGGCTGAAGTTGCCAAGGCCACAAAAGAGATCCAGTACCCGATCTCCGGGGTGCGGGTCGAGGAGCCTGATGGCTCTCCAGACCATCCTCGCGTTCATGGGATGGTTCACCTGGGTGAAGTCGGTTGGCCGAAAGTCCATCCGGAGGCCAAAGTCGTCAAGCGTGTAGCCCAGGCTCGAGCGCTCCGGGTGCAGCAGTTCGATCGTGTCGGGGCCCTTGGGTTGCAGCCAGAGTTCCAGGCTCTCGCGCTCCGCAAATTGGCGCAACTTCGCACGATCGGCTTCACCGGGATACTCCAGTACACGCAAGACCAGCGCCAGCACCGAATCTACTCCCGGATGCCGCACCCCGGGCTGCGCGTCGCTCCACCCATCAACCTGCCCTTCAGCCCGCCCATCAGACTGACCGACGGCTTGCGGGGTGCCCCGAGCCTCCCGATACGCATCCCCTTCGGACACTTCGATCTGGGGGATACGATCGCGGATCGACAGCGAAGCGACAAGTTCACGAAGCACAGGCAGCAGCGCCGACATCCGACGGCTCAGCACATGACATTCGAGCATGTCCGCCACATAACGCGAGGATCGCTCGTGAAAGCCCACCAGCACCTTGCCCTTGCGCACCACATGCCGCACGCTGAGCCGCGCGCGACGCCGATAGTTCCATGCGCTGCCCATGATTGGCGCAAGCAGATGATCGGGTCGGATTCGGGCGAGGTGCCAGAGCTGGTCCTCGAGCACGCGCTGCTTCACCGCGAGCTGGGTTGCCGCGTCGATGTGCTGCATGCTGCAGCCGCCACAGACTCCGTAGGACGGGCACGGGGGCATGACCCGGGAGCTCGAGGCCCGCAGGATTTCGAGCGTTTGCGCCCGGTCGTAGCGACCGCGTCGCTTGACCGTTTGTGCAACCACCCGCTCGCCGGGAAGTCCATCGTCAACGAAGATCACGCGGCCGTCGAGACGCGCCACCCCGCGGCCCTCGAGATCGATGCTTTCAACCTCCAGCAGCAATCGCCTGTCTTCGCTGGATTCCCCCGCCTGCGCAACGGCATTGCCGCCGCTCATGCCTGCGGCCAGGCCTGCAGCAAGTTCTCCCAGCGCCGATCGCCAGTGTCTTCCACGACCTTGCGCGCCAACTCGAGCTCCCGTCGGTACTGTTCGTGAGATACCTGTCCCCGAACGAGCTGGAAACGGCACCACATCAGCCAGGTGTTGAGCACATCCCCCTCGCAGTAGTGCCTGATCTCCTCAATCCGTCCTTCGCGAAAGGCTGACCAGACCTTCGAGCCGTCCATGCCCTGCTTGCCGGGAAATCCGCACAGGAGTGCAACTTGATCGAGCGGTGCGGCAGACCGGGGACTGTAGAGGCTCAGCATATCCATGAGGTCGACATGCCGGGTATGGTAGCGACCCAGATAGTGGTTGAACCTGAACTCGCGATCGCCCTCACCCATCTCCCAGTAACGCGAGGCGCTCACCCCGTGGAGCAGCGAGCGGTAGTGGAGCACCGGAAGATCGAAGCCTCCGCCGTTCCAGCTCACGAGTTGGGGCGTATAGCGCTCGACTGCGCGGAAGAAGTCACGGATCAGACGTTCCTCGGAGTCCTCAGGCTGCCCCAGGCAGCGCAACTGCAGCGCGGGCTCCTTGTTGTCATCGCGTCGGAACAGGCAGCCAATCGCCACGATGCGCTGGAAGTGCAGTGAAAGAAACCGGTTGCCTGTCTTTTCCTGCCGGCGATCGAGCACATGTCCGACCAGGGCATCCTCGTCGTTGATATCAAGTTCGGGAGGGAAATCTCCCCAGGCACGACGCAGCCCCTCAACGTCGGGCACCGTCTCGAGATCGAAGACCAACACCGAAGCCACGGCGTTGACTCAGCGCGGCGGCAGCGTTGTCCGGGGATCGATCGGTCGGCCGTTGCGCCGCAACTCGAACCCGAGCTGGGCTCGGTCAGCCCCGCTGTCGCCCATCTCCGCAATCTTCTGGCCCTTGCGTACCTGGCTCCCCTCCTGCACGAGGAGCGCCCGGTTGTGCGCATACACCGAAAGCAGTTCCCCCTCGTGCCGAACGATCAGCAGGTTGCCGTAACCCTTGGGCCCCTGGCCCGCAAAGATCACCTTGCCATCGCCGATGGCCACGATCGGGTCGCCGGAGTTACCCTCGATGCGCATCCCGCCCTTGCCAGCGCTGAAGGTGCTCACGATCTTGCCATCTGCGGGCCAGATCCAGTCGAGGTCCGGTGCCGGTTCAGGGCGCGCGGGTGGCGGTGATTCGGGCCGCGCCATGGGCGGTGGCTCGGGTGCGCTCACTGGCGCAGGCTCCGGTCTTGCCAAAGCGCCGCCGGGCGGCCGCGGCAGGGGCGCCGCCTCGGTTGGACTCGAAGGCGCAGACTCCGGTCTTGCCCCAGCACCGCCGGGCGGCCGTGAGTCAGACCTGCCCGGTGGGCTTGCTCCAACTGTGCCGGACGAGCCCGACTCAACTCTGCCGGATGGGCTCGACTCAACTCTGCCGGGCGAGCCCGACTCAACTCTGCCGGATGGGCTCGATTCGAGTCTGCCGGACGGGCTCGATTCGAGTCTTCCGGACGGGATGGCTCCCCCGTTGCCAGGCGCTGCAACCTCCCGATGGACCGACACAACCTCCGGGTTGCGAATCGGCCGGACGCTCGCGACTTCCTTCGCGGAATCCCTTGCGGGGTCCTTGCGCGCATCCCCGGTTGCGTCTGTGGGTACTTCCCTCGGAACGTCGCGCGGTGCGGGTTTCGCTGCATCCCTTGGTGGAGGGCTCTGGGCGAGCTGCGGTGCGGAACCGGTCGACGGCCTCGCCGTGTCGGCGGGCCTTGCCGCAACCGCCGGTGCCTGGTTACCTGCGACCGGACGGTCGCGGCTCGGCGGAAGGATCACAACCGGAGCAACCGGCTTTGAACGGTCAACAATCGGCGCAGGCGGCTTCGTGGATGAACACGAGGCCAACGTGCCCACTGCAACGACCGCCATTGCCGCTGCACGGGCTGCCCCGAAACAACGACGTTTCACCGGGTGCCCTGCAGAAGCGGAACGAAGCGGACCTCGTCGAGGGTTGTGGTCTCGAATTGGTCCAGCGCAAGGCGCACAAACTGCCTGAGAACCTGCGTGGACCCGCTGGTCACCGGTGTAAGCAGGATGCCCCCTGGAGCCAATTGTTCCATCCAGGGCTGAGGAACAAGCTCGCCGCAGGCGGACGCAATGATGGCGTCAAAGGGTGCGGCGGCTGCCAAGCCCTCCTGGCCATCGGCGAAGACCATGCGCAGGTTGAAGCACTTGAGTCCGCGCAGATTGCGCTTGGCCGCCAGGTGCAGATCCTTCACGCGTTCGAGCGAATACACCTCGCCGAAGAGACGCGACAAGAGACCCGCCTGATAGCCGCAGCCGGTACCGATCTCCAGGACACGGCTCCGTCCTCGCTTTTCCAGGCTCATGAAACGCACAAGACGGTCGAGCATCATGGCTACGGTCGAGGGCCTCGAGATCGTTTGCTGGTGGCCGATTGGCAAGGCCACGTCCTCGTAGGCCCTGCTCGCGAGCCCGGGGTCCACGAAACGATGCCGGGGAAACTCGCGCATTGCAGCAGCAAGCGCATCGTGAAGCCTGTGCGCAACCACCAACTGGTCGACCAGATGATGCCGCGCGCGCTCGGAATCGAGCCCGAGGCCAGACACGCTTGGGGGCCTGACCGCTCGAGGAATCGACCGACCGTTCAGCCCCTCGCGGGGGAGTGCCGGTCGGCCTGGTGAACCGTCCCGCCCGAGCATGGAGCGACCGCTCAGTCCTGGCCGTGCAGCCATTGGGCGAGTGCCCCCAGTTGCCGGTGCGCGGTAAGGTCAATGTCGAGCGGCGTGATCGAAGCCCTGCCCTCGCTGAGCGCATGGAAGTCGGTGCCGGGTCCCGCATCCTTTGCGGGGCCGGCCGGACCGATCCACCAGATGTCCTCGCCTCGCGGATTGGTTGCGGCAATCACCGGTTCGGCCACATGCCGCTTGCCCAGTCGCGTCACCAGCGGCGTCGCATCACCTGCCGCTGCGGCTTCACCGGGAATGTTCACATTCAGCAGGTAGGGCGGCGCAAAAGGGTGGCGCCTGAGAACCATTTGCACCACCGATGCGGCAAGGTCGCCGGCGCGATCGAGACCATGAAACGATCGCGACTGCAGCGAGAAGGCGATCGAGGGCACGCCCAGAAGATAGCCCTCCATCGCCGCCGCCACGGTTCCGGAATAAATCGTGTCGTCGCCCATGTTGGGCCCGTTGTTGATCCCGGAAACCACCAGATCCGGTCGGTGCTCGAGCAGGCCAGTGATCGCCATATGCACACAGTCGGTGGGGGTGCCATTCACAAAGTGAAAGCCGTTGGCCGCCTTGCGCACCGTGAGTGGCGCATCAAGCGTGAGAGAGTTGGACGCGCCGCTGCGGTCCCGATCGGGCGCCACAACCGTGACACTCCCGAACCGGGCCATGACCTCCGCAAGCCTGGCCAGACCCGGCGACAGGTAACCGTCGTCGTTCGATACGAGGATACGCACGCTCTCAACCCTCCGTAGGCCAGTCCTTGATATACGCCTTGAGCATCCTGTTCTCGAAGCTTTGCGAGTCGAGAACGGCACGTGCCACATCGTAGAACGAAATCACCCCGAGCAGCAATGGGCCGTCGATCACCGGCACATAGCGGTCGTGGTGCTCGAGCATCATCAGGCGCAAGGCATTCACGTCCATGTCGGGCGTGGCAACCCGGGGATTGGGCTCCATGACCTCGCGGGCACGGATCTCCGCCATGGTGGGCGTGGGTCCCACGCGGTGCTCGCGTTGCCGCTTGGCAAGTACACGGATCACTTCGCGGAAGGAAAGCATGCCTGCCAGGCGGCCCTGCTCCATCACCACGAGCGAGCCGATGTCGAGGTCGGCCATGGTGGTCACACACTCCGAGAGCAAGGTTTCGGGCGCCACTGCGTAGAGCGCCCGGCCCTTCACCCGAAGTATGTCGCGAACATGCATCACTCCCTCCAGGTCGACCCCGATGCCCTCGCGCTACACAAAGATCGTGGTGCAACGTGGATGCTGCAGGCACGGGAGGCTGCGAAACCCTCGCCAGACCTTGTCCAGCGACGCACCAGATTCTCTCCAGCAACTCGCCAGAGGCTATCCAGCAACTCACCGGACGCTATCCAGCAACTCGCCAGAGGCTATCCAGCAACTCGCCAGAGGCTATCCAGCAACCCGGTGGATGCTAGCATCCAAACTGGATCCCGACTTCGTCCGCAAGCCAAACCGATGACCGCTTTCCCCGACTATTTTCGTTTTGACACCTTGGCGGTTCATGCCGGTGCAACGCCGGATCCTGTGCACGGTTCGCGGGCCACGCCGATCCACCTGAGCACCGCGTTTGTTTTCCGCGACTCGGACGCGGCCGCCGGTCTTTTCAACATGGAGCAATCGGGCCATGTGTACTCCCGCCTGAGCAACCCCACAGTGGCGGTGCTCGAGGAACGCATGGCTGCACTCGACGCAGGCGTGGGTGCCATTGCCACGGCCAGCGGCCAGGCAGCGCTGCATCTGGCGATCGCCACCATCGCTGGAGCAGGCTCGCATCTGGTGGCCTCCACAGCGCTCTACGGCGGCTCGCACAACCTGCTGCACTACACGCTGCGTCGCTTCGGCATTGAAACAAGCTTTGTTGCACCGGGTGATTTCGAGGCCTGGGAGCGCGCAATCAGGCCTGCGACCCGATTGCTTTTCGGCGAGACCCTGGGCAACCCGGGCCTCGATGTGTTGGATATTCCGCGACTGGCCGAGATCGCGCACCGGCACTGCGTTCCTTTGCTGGTGGACTCCACCTTCACAACGCCCTGGTTGATCCGACCGGTTGAATGGGGAGCCGACCTTGTCTATCACTCGGCCACGAAGTTTCTCTGCGGTCACGGTACGGTCCTCGGCGGCGTACTGGTTGACGGTGGGCGCTTCGACTGGGAACAAGGCGGCCGGTTCCCCGAACTGACCGAGCCCTACGAGGGGTTTCATGGCATGGTCTTTGCCGAGGAATCCACGGTGGCCCCCTTTCTGCTTCGCGCCCGCCGCGAGGGTCTGCGTGATTTCGGCGCCTGTCTCAGCCCGATGAACGCATTTCAGATCCTCCAGGGCATCGAAACACTTCCTCTACGCATGCGTCGTCATGTCGACAGCGCCGTGCAGCTTGCCGAATATCTGCAAGCCCATCCTCAAGTGACGCGCGTGGCGTATCCAGGCCTAGCCTCCCACCGGGACCATCTGCGCGCAAAACAACTCATGCCGCGCGGTTGCGGCGCAGTGTTCAGCATCGATCTCGCCGGGGGGCGCGAGCAGGGCCGACGTTTTGTGGAGGCGCTGCAACTCTTCTCGCACCTCGCCAATGTCGGCGACAGCCGCTCGCTGGTGATCCATCCAGCCTCAACCACCCACTTCCGTATGGACGAGGCCGCACTGGCCGCAGCCGGCATCGGCCCGTCGACCCTGCGCTTCTCGATCGGGCTCGAGGACCCCCAGGATCTGATCGACGACTTGCAGCGCGCCTTTCGCGCAGCCTTTTCCGCAAAGAAGTGACATGCGCATCCAGGTGCGTGGAGTCGAGACCTATCTCTACACCGGAGGAAAACCGTTTCAGGAGGTGGCTCGGGGGCAGGGCACTGCCGCCGTGGAGTCAAGGCCTCCCGGAAGCGAGGCTCCATCGGCCACTTCCGCCGGGCGTGGCACGCTCCACCCGGTACCACCAGCCGTGCTCTTCATCCACGGCGCGCAAAACGACCACAGCGTCTGGATCATGCAGTCGCGTTGGATGGCTCACCACGGCTACGCAGTACTCGCTCCGGATCTCCCCGGCCACGGTCGGAGCGCTGGCGGGCCTCTGCCGAGCATCCACGCGCTTGCAGACTGGTGTGTGGACCTGCTCGATGCACTCAAGGTCACCACGGCGGCCTGGATTGGTCACAGCATGGGCTCGCTGATCGCACTCGACGCTGCAGCACGTTACCGGGAGCGAAGCTGGGCCAACATCCTCCTCGGCAGCGCACTTCCGATGCGGGTCTCGGATGCGCTGCTCGAGGCTGCCGAAAACAACGAAGCCCGCGCCTTCGACATGATCACGCGCTGGTCGCACAGTGGAATTCACCATCATCCAGGCACGCCTGGCCCCGGTTTTTCGATCTACAACCAGGCGCGGCGCCTGATGGAACGCCAAGTCAGGGGCGTGCTTGCCGTCGACTTCGGAGCCTGCCATCGCTACGCCGACGGTGCCGAACGCGCCCGCGCAATCGTTCAGCCCACGCTTCTCGTGTCGGCCGACCGCGATGCGATGACACCCCCAAAAGCGGCATCGGGATTGCTCGCGGCAATACCTGGGGCAAAGTCCTGTCTGATCGGGTCAGCGGGGCACCAGATGATGACAGAGCAACCCGACGCAGTTCGACGAGCACTTACCGACTTCCTCAACGCCCATCGGCCGAACCCGGAAATGCGCCCCATGGCATGATTGCCTCTGGACTTGGGCGAGGCACCGGGATGCTGCTTGGATTCATTTCTCCACCTCAGGCGCGCAAGAGTGCTGCGGCACTCGGAGCGTTGATCTGTGTGCTCGGTTTCGCCTGGGAGGCTTGGCTGGTGCCGCTTCGGCCAGGGTCGCTGCTTTGGCTCAAGGTGGTGCCCCTGCTGATCTGCCTCCCCTGGCTGTGGCGAGGCTCGATCGTGATGCACCAGTGGTGGTCGATGGCGGCGTTGCTCTACTTCACCGAGGGGGTGGTTCGCGCCACCACCGAAGAGGGCCTGAGTCGCTGGCTGGCCTCGATCGAGATCGCCGCTTCGCTCGGGATGTGGATCGCCGTGCTCGCCTATGTTGCCTCGGTTCGCTGGACCGTGAGAAACCGTTCCACCGCCTGATCGAAGACGCCGAGGTCTCCGGCGCGCAACGCCTGCGCGCAGGAAAGGTCCTGGCGCCAGGCCCGCGCCCCACGAAAACCCTGAAACACGCCGAGTAAGGGACGGGTCATCGCTCCGAGGGATGTGCCCCGTTGAAGCTCCTTCTGCATGTAGTTCCGATAGCCCTCGAGTGCGTGCAAAAGCGGGTTGAGGCTTTCGGAGGCAGAGCCGGAGGGGCGCGCCGCAGCTTTGGTCTGGCACTCCTCGCCAAACCACAGGCGATCCACTGCGGCAAGCATCGCGGGCGTTCTGTAGGCTGCGCGGCCGATCATCACCCCGTCGAGCCGCTGCACTGCAACGCATGCACTCAGGTGGTCGGTGAGCCCACCGTTGATCACGAAGCGCGACTGCGGGAAGTTCGACGCGAGCCTGTGCACGTCGGCATGTCGCAGCGGTGGAACATCGCGGTTATCTTTGGGGCTCAGCCCCTCGAGCCACGCATTGCGCGCGTGCACGATGAAAACCCGGCAGCCAGCACGCACAAGACGCTCCACAAAGGTACACACCAGCTCGAGGCTCGAGTTTCTGCCGAGCCCGAGTCGATGCTTCACCGTAACCGGCAGATCCACCGCAGTGCTCACGGCCTCGAAGCAGTCAGCCACCCGTTCGGCTTCGCGCATCAGGCAGGCGCCAAAGGCGCCGCGCTGCACCCGTTCGCTCGGGCAACCGCAATTGAGGTTGATTTCGGCATAACCGAAACGCGCACCGAGTTGTGCAGCCTGCGCGAGCGCTTCCGGTTCGCTGCCGCCGAGTTGAAGTGCAACCGGACCGTCCAACGGATGCTGCTCGAGATGGCGGACCGCATCGCCGTGGAGCAGCGCTCCGGGCGTGATCATTTCGGTGTAGAGCCTCGCCTTCCCGCTCAGGAGACGATGGAAGCGCCTGCAGTGGCGATCGGTCCAGTCCATCATGGGAGCAACGCAGAAGTTGTAATCCTGATGCTTCATGGCAATAGGCGGACCGTCAGGGCATTGGGCCTTGTTACCGTGAAACCATGCAGCAGTGCATTCGTGCACCCGACGACCTCCCTTGCGCGGCCCAATCTCGCAGCCAGGTCAGCGAAAACGAACCACCTCGAGGGCTTCGATCCGGCGCGGCAAGACACCCCCGGGAGCCAGGGTTTTGGAAGGCGGTCGCAGCTTGAAAGCGCCACTTGCGGGGACGGTGCCCGCTTCCCCTCGCAATGGCGGATTGCGCCATTTGCCCTTCCAGCACCGGTGCCAGGCAAACCGCTTGGCGCCCTCGCGCAGAGGTACCACTGCAGCGTGCCTCTCGGCAGCGTGCCTCATCGAAGCGCGGGCGCAGCACGCCCCCGGTCAGGGTGCGTGCTGGCGAGCGCCGAGGGCAAGCTCGCGCAGCAAAGGTCGGGGCAGCAGCGTCCCGCCCAGGGACAATCCCCGGAATTGCCCGCGCAATCGGGCAAAAAGCAGCACCGAATCACGGTCGAAGGGATGCGGCGCCTGGCCGGGTTCCGATCTTTCCGAAGCCGGGAACTGCTGCCTGCCTTGCAAGGCCGAGCGGCCCGCGACGTTGTCATTGTGATGTCTGCCCATTTCCTCCCCCCTTGAACTCCCTGCGGAATGCATGCGTAGTCTGCACATCCCTTTTTTGTCCTGGACATGATACCGACCCCCTGAGGATGCTGCAACTGTGTGTGACTCTGCTAGCGCCAGTGCCCTCGCCTGGGACAGTGCCTCTGCGGGTCGCCACGCAGATCAACGCGGCCGTGCGGCCTGATACTGCGATGCGAGAGAGAGCGAGAGGGAGAGGGAGAGGGAGAGCGAGAGGGACAGGGAGAGGGAGAGGGAGAG
>Ga0194124_10005725_pt1 | contig 11438 bp, 16 predicted proteins | sample TA2KigCas0mmetaG_FD_148605 | JGI IMG/M metagenome (GOLD analysis project Ga0194124, IMG submission 148605) | Freshwater microbial communities from Lake Tanganyika, Tanzania - TA2015031 Kigoma Deep Cast 0m | ecosystem: Environmental > Aquatic > Freshwater > Lake | place: Tanzania: Lake...
GAAGACAAACGGCACACATCTGTCCCTACACGCAGACCATGAAGCCCATGGCCTGGAGCCCAGAAAAAATGCCCAGCTCATGGCCGATCGGCAGTTGTGTTTTGAGGATGTGGTCGTTGCCATTGCGTCAGGTGGCCTGCTCGACGTGCTCGCCCATCCCAACCCCCAGCGCTATCCAGACCAGCGGATCCTGGTGGTACGCCTCAAGGGGTACGCCCACCTGGTTCCCTACGTCGAGACCGAAGACCAGCTGTTTTTAAAGACAATCATCCCCAGCCGCAAAGCCCAACGTTCTGATCCGGAGGAGAGGCCATGAACCATCCCAAAGCCCAAGCAGCGACCGTTGACGAGGCGCAACTCCTGGCTGATTTCGAAGCCGGAACGCTGCGCAGCATCGCCACACCCTCTCTCTTGGCTGAAATCAAGGAAGCCGCCAAAGCCACCGGCAACAAAGACCAACGCATCAACATTCGACTCAGCAGCGGAGATCTTCAGGCCATCCGCGCCCGAGCGCTCCAGGAAGGAATCCCTTACCAAACACTGATCAGCAGCGTTGTCCATAAGTACGTGAGCGGTGCGCTGCAGGAACCCAAGGTGGTGCGCTGAGTGCCCCAGGCCAGAATCGCGCCAGAGCGCTGACGCACACCCATGGCCAAGGGCGGCTGGCAGGAATTCAGCAGTGCGGCGAGCCTGCAGCGGCCCGTCGGCCCGGCGGCCGAACCCACAGCCAAGGCCCAGCAGCGGGTGCGGGTGCAGCGCACCAAGGCGGGCAAGGGCGGCAAGCTGGTGACGGCGATCAGCGGCCTCGAGGCACCAGAAGCCGAGCTCAAGGCCCTGCTCAAGCAGCTCAAGGCCAAGGCCGGCACCGGCGGCACCCTCAAGGACGGCCTGATCGAGCTGCAGGGCGACCAGGTGGCCATTGCGCTGGAGGCCCTCACCCAGGCGGGCTACCGGCCCAAGCAGGCCGGGGGGTGACGGACATCGTGATGCGCCTGAAACAGACATCATGATGTCTGGGGCCTATCCTGACAGCACAGTCGTTGAAGCCGCCGCCATGCGCACGACCCTGACGCTGGATGACGATCTGGCCGCAGAGCTCAACCGCACAGCGCGCCACAGCGGCAAAAGCTTCAAAGACGTGGTGAATGCGGCCATTCGCCGGGGCCTCAGCGCCGGCGAGCGCCCCGAGAACTGGGAGCGGCCTCCGTTTGAGGTGACACCCGAGGCCTGCGGTTGCATGAGCGGCGTTGATCCATTGCGACTCAACCAACTGCTGGATCAACTGGATCTGGAGGATTTCGCTGCTGCCACTGCAAAAAACCAGGACCTGACGTGATCATTCCCGACGTCAACCTGCTGGTTTACGCCTATAACAGCGATGCACCCCACCACGCCCAGGCCAAAGCCTGGTGGGAACACTGCCTGCGGGATATTCAACCGGTAGCGCTTCCCTGGGCCGTGTCCCTGGGCTACCTGCGGATCATGACCAGCCGTGCCGTGCTGCAGAGACCGCTGCAGATCAACTCCGCACTGAGGCATGTACGGCTGTGGCTGGAGCAACCCAACGTGCACGTGCTCCAACCAGGGCCGCGGCACCTCGAGATCCTCGAGAGCTTTGGCCAAGCCGGTGTGCTCAGCTCCACCCTGATGACCGATGCACACCTGGCGGCCCTGGCGATTGAGAACCAGGCAACGATGCACTCCAACGACAGCGATTTTGCCCGCTTTCCCGGACTGCGCTGGCACAATCCACTGGAGGCTTCTGATTGAAGCTGGCCATCAAGCAATCTCCCTCGTTCAGAAGCCCGCGTCGCTGAAATCGCTGCCCACGAAAGCCAGGGGCAATGAATCCCGCTCGGCCAGGGCCGCAGCGAAGCAATCCCCAAAATTCAACTGGGCTCTGTTGCCCTGGCCTTTGCCGTGGCGCTGAAACAAGCCCAAGGCGCGCCGCGCCAACTCGGCATCGACGGGCACCACATCGGGATCCAGCAACGCCAAGAAGGCCTCAACGGCCGGGAGCAAGGAGCGGCAATGGGCCACCACCAGCAACTCCTGAAGCGTGCCAGCCGAGATGCGCAGCACATCGGCCTCCTGCAACCGAGCCAACTGCAGCTGCCAATCGGCCTCGCGCTGAATGATGGCCATCACCACCGACGTGTCCAGAATCACACCGGCAACCCCTGGGCGTCGTAGAGCGATTCGGCGTCAAAGGGCTGGGCCTGCTCAGCAGCCTGCTGCTGCAACAACGGCAACTCACGGTTGAGCCGCTCGATGCGCCGCAGGCGCCGCTGACGCTGCAGCTCCTGCTCGAGCGCGGCGCGCACTATCTCGGTGGCGCCCTGACCCGTGATCAGGCGCAGCTGGGCCAACAGCGCATCAACCCGGGGGCTCTTGATGTTGACAGCCATTCCACCAAGACAAGGCAGAAATTGATTCTACCTTGTTCTGGCTGTGCCTCGGCCGCCATCTGTTGCTCATGCTCCGTGGAGCCGAGCCAGCTTCAGCCCAAAGGAGAGAATGCTCTCCACTGCCGCGCGCCCCTCGCCATGACCGCATCCCCCACCTACGGCGCACTCAGCAACCAGGGGGCCTCGACCAACGTGGCCTGGCACCACGCCAGCATCACCCGCGGCGATCGGGCCCAGCAGCGGGGGCACCGCAGCGCGATCCTGTGGTTCACCGGGCTCAGCGGCGCCGGCAAGAGCACCCTGGCCAATGCGGTCAACGCGGCCCTGTTTGATCGGGGCCTGGCCTGCTATGTGCTCGATGGCGACAACGTGCGCCACGGCCTCTGCAAGGACCTGGGCTTCAGCGATGCCGACCGCGAGGAAAACATCCGCCGCATCGGCGAGGTGGCCAAGCTGTTTCTCGATGCCGGCGTGGTGGTGCTCACCGCCTTTGTGTCGCCGTTTCAGGCCGACCGGCAGCGGGCCCGAGAGCTGGTGGAGGCCGGCGATTTCATCGAGATCCACTGCGCCGCCGACCTGGCGGTGTGCGAGCAGCGCGACACCAAGGGGCTCTATGCCAAGGCCCGCGCCGGCGAAATCAAGGAGTTCACCGGCATCTCCAGCCCCTACGAAGCCCCTGAGGCCCCCGAGCTGCGGGTCGACACCGGCAGCCAGAGCCTCGAGCAGAGCGTCGAGCAGGTGCTGGCCTACCTAGGTGCGCAGGGCGTGATCCCGCAGGCCTGAGCCAGCCGAGCCCTACTCAACTGCGGCCTCAGTCCCGTCCCCATGCCTGAGCTGCAGAGCCCAGGCATCGAGAAAGGTCTTGGTGCAGCTGGCCACCGGCACCGCCAGCAGCAGCCCCAGCAGATCGCCCAGGCCCAGCAGGCTGCCCAGGCGCGCGCCCACGGGCAGGCAGATCAGCAGCCAGGCGGGTTGCAGCCCGACGATGCTGCCCATGAGCCGGGGCTGGATCACCTGATCCACCACCTGGCCCACGGCGATCGCCGCGGCCAGCACCTCGAGGCCCGTGCGCGGGTCGTCGAGGGCCAGCAGCACGCTCACTGCGGTGATCGTGAGGGCGCTGGCATAGGGCACCAGGGTGGTGAAGCCGATCGCCACCGCAAACAGCACGCCATAGGGAATCTGCAGCAGCGTGAACACCACGATCTGCGCCCCGCTGAGGATCAGCGCCAGCAGCACCTGGCCGGCGAAGTAGCCGCGAAAGGTGCGGTTGAGGGTGGTGCCCACCAGCGGCCGCGCCCGCGGCGGCAACCACTGCAGCAGCCCCTGGCTGATGCGCTCGCCCCCCAACAGCAAAAACACCGCCAGCACTACCACGATCAGGGTGTTGACCGTGAGGCTCACGGTGGCGCCCAGCAGCCCCAGCAGCTGCTGGCTGAGGCGGCTGGCCAGCTGGCTGGTGCGCGAGAGCAGCTCGCTGCTGATGTCGCCAAAGTCAGTGGGCAGGCCACGCTCGGCCGCAAAGGCCTGCACCTGGTTGAGCAGCACCTCACCCTGCTCGAGCCAGCCCGGCAGCGCCGTGATCAGCTCGCCCAGCTGCTCAATCAGCCGCGGCACCAGCCACAGCCCGGCCAGCGCCAGACCCGCCAGGGTGAGGCCCACCACCGCCAGCAGGGTGAGCGGCCGCGGCAACCCCAGGCGCACCAGGGCGCGACTGGGGATGTCGAGCAGAAAGGCGATCAGCGCCGCCGCCACAAACAGCGCCGGAAACGGCGCCAGGGGCAGCAGCAGCTGGCGCAGCACCCAGAGGTTGAGCACCAGCAGCGGCAGGGCCAGGCCGGCCTTGAGCCAGGGGGGCAGCACCAGGCGCTCGAGCATGGCGGCGCCTCCCTAGGGCATCTGTTGCAGGTAAGCGCTGCTGCCCAGCTGCTGCAAGCGCGCGTCTTTGGCCACCACCTGATCGTGCAGCTCGGCGCGGTAAGCGGCCACGCGCTCGGCCAGGGCCGCATCGGCGGTGGCCAAAATCTGGGCCGCCAGCAGGCCGGCATTGGCGCCGTTGCCGATGGCCACGGTGGCCACCCAGATGCCCGCGGGCATCTGCACGATGCTGTGCAGCGAATCGACGCCGCTGAGCGCCCGCGTCTGCACCGGCACGCCGATCACCGGCAGGTGTGTGAGCGAGGCCACCATGCCGGGCAGGTGGGCCGCGCCGCCGGCACCGGCAATGATCACCTTGAAGCCGCGGCCGGCGGCCTGCTGAGCAAAGGCCACCATCTCGAGCGGGGTGCGGTGGGCCGAGAGCACCCGCACCTCCGCGCCGATGCCGAAGCGCTCGAGCATGGCCACCGCCGGCTGCATCGTGGGCAGGTCGGAGTCGCTACCCATCACCACCGCCACAACAACAGATTCAGCCAAGGGGCGCGATCACAGCAAGACTTCCATTGTCTCGTGTTTGCCATGCGCTGGCTCACAAACGTTCGTTTGCCCCAGGCCCGCCGCTGCCGCCATGGGGACGCCGGCCTGTGGCGGGTGGGGCTTGATGGCGATCTGATCGCGGCGCTGGAGCCGATCGCTGCCGGCACGGCCGCCGCCGGCGAGAGCTGGGACGGCGACTGGCTCAGCCCGATGGGGGTGGATCTGCAGATCAACGGCGGCCTGGGGCTGGCGTTTCCCGAGCTCACCCCCGCCGACCTGCCGCGGCTGGCCGAGCTGCAGGAGCTGCTGTGGCGCGATGGCGTTGAAGCGATCTGCCCCACGCTGGTGACCTGCGCCATCGAGCCCCTGCGCCAGGCGCTGGCGGTGCTGGCCCAGGCCCGGGCCGAGCAGGCCCCCAACCGCTGCCGGCTGCTGGGGGCCCACCTGGAGGGGCCGTTTCTGGCCCCGGCGCGGCGCGGCGCCCACCCCGAGCAGCACCTGGCGGCCCCCAGCGCCGCGGCATTGCACGAGCGCATCGACGGCTTCACGGGCGGGCCGACCGGCGACATCGCCCTGGTGACCCTCGCGCCCGAGCTTGATGGGGCGGCCGAGGTGATTGCCGCGCTGCGCCGCCTGGGTGTGGTGGTGAGCCTGGGCCACAGCACCGCCACAGAAGCGCAGGCCAACGCGGCTTTTGAGGCCGGGGTGGCGATGCTGACCCACACGTTTAATGCGATGCCCGATCTGCACCGCCGCGAACCGGGTGCGATCGCCGCGGCCCTGCTGCGAGACGACGTGGCCCTGGGGCTGATCGCCGATGGGGTGCACGTGGCGCCGTCGATGGCGGTGCTGCTGCAGCGGCTGGCGCCCGAGCAGGTGGTGCTGGTGAGCGATGCCCTGGCCCCCTACGGCCTGGGCGAGGGCCAGCACCGCTGGGACGAGCGGCTGCTGATCGTGACAGGTGGCAGCTGCCGCCTGGCCGATGGCACCCTGGCGGGCGTGACCATGCCACTGCTCAAAGGGGCGCGCCGCCTGGCGGCCTGGAGCGGCGAACCGGGCCGCGCCATCGCCGCCGCCACCGTGCTGCCGCGGCATGTGTTGGGCGATCGGCGCGACGCGCGGGCGCTGCTGCTGGGCCGGCCCCTGAGCCAGGCTCTGCGCTGGAGCCAAGGGCGTGAGGGGCTTGCCTGGCGCGCCGCAGCTCAAGAGTGAGAAACGTTCAGTTGTTGAAGGCTTTGCTGGTGAACGCCCTGCAGTGAGCCCTTGGCTGGGCTCGCCTTACGAGGGTGACCACCTTTTTGGACACCTTGCCAAGACCGCCCCACCCCAACTGGCCATTCGCCCAGCCCGGATCGCGCAAGTGAGGTGAAACCGCGCGCTAGGTTCCGCGCCAGTGTTGGGACCGGTGAAAGGTCCCGAGGAATCAAGCCGCCATGACCACCTCCGACGTGCTGACGCAAGCCGATCCCAGCCTGAGCGCCGAGAAGGCCGCCGAGAAGCAGGAGGTCAAGGGCTACTTCGAGACCACCGGCTTTGACCGCTGGAATCGCATCTACAGCGACAGCCCGGAAGTGAACCGGGTGCAGCGCAACATTCGCATTGGCCACCAGAAGACCGTTGACAACGTGCTTGCCTGGCTGGCCGAGCAGGGCAATCTGGGCGGCCGCAGCTTCTGCGACGCCGGCTGCGGTGTGGGCAGCCTGAGCATGCCGTTGGCCCAGCTGGGCGCAGGCAGTATAGCTGCCAGCGACCTGTCGGCGGCGATGGCTGCTGAGGCCGCACGCCGCGCCGAGGCCGCCGGGATCTCGCGCGAGCAGCTGAGCTTCAGCGCCTCAGACCTCGAGAGCCTGCAGGGGCGCTACGACACAGTGATCTGCCTGGATGTGTTCATCCATTACCCCCAGGCCGCCGCCGAGGAGATGGTGCGTCACCTGGCCGGCCTGGCCGAAACGCACCTGATCGTCAGCTTTGCGCCATACACGCCGCTGCTGGCGTTGCTCAAGGGCATCGGCCAGCTGTTTCCGGGGCCCAGCAAGACCACCCGCGCCTACACCCTGCGCGAAAAAGGCATCGTGGCCGCCGCCGCCGCCTGCGGCTTCAAGCCGGTGCGCCGCAGCCTCAACAAGGCGCCCTTCTACTTCTCAAGACTGATCGCCTTTGAGCGGGGTTGAAGGCCGCCGCGAAGGGAGCCGCGGAGTAACATGACGTAAGTCCACCGCTGCATGACTGTCTTTCGTGGCCGACTCTCCCTATCGCGTCACCCCGGCCCGAATTGGCAACTCCTCGGGTCTACGGCTGCCGGCTTCGTTTTACCGAGACCATCCCCAGTTCGCAGGCGCCGCTGGCCAGATCGAAGTGCTTCAGGATTCCACCCTGCTGCTGCGCCTCGAACCCTTAGCACCGGAGGGTGATGAGTCCGAGGACGACAGCCTGATGCTGGGCCTCTTCCTCGATTTTCTGACCCGTCAAGCCCTCTCGGGCCCTGATGGCCCCGTGCTCTACAGCGAAGCGATGGCTGCTGAAGACGAGGACTTGCTGTCCGGCGTGAGCGTCGACATGACGGGCGAGGCATGAGCCCGGCGCTGGTGCGCCATGGCTGGCAGATCGCCTTCCAGCCTCATCTGTTTGCACGTCAGTACGCCGAGCTCAAGGCAGAGGTGAAACGCCTCAAGCGCGAGCTCGATCCCCACGATTTCGCACTGCATCCCCACGTGAAACTGCTGGCGGCAGTCATGGAAGGGATCAAGGAGCACATCGCAGCTGATCCCTATGCCAGCCGCTTCGCCTTGAGCGGCCCGCTACGCCGCTACGGCAGGCTGAAAGGGCTGGGTCTGCCTGATCGCTACCGCCTCTTCTACCGGCCGTTTGAAGCGAAGGGGCAACGGCTGCTGTTGATCCTCTGGCTGGGATTCCCTCGCAAGGACGGCGACCGCAACGACTGCTATGCGGTGTTCTCGCGGATGGTGCGCCGCGGCGACTTCCCCGAAGATTGGGAAAGCCTGCAGGGCGAGTTTTAGGCCAGGTCAACGGGAGTGACGCCCAAGCGAGGCCAGGGCGGCCCCGCAGAGCTGCCATTGCGCATGGGACGGGAGCTTGCGGATGTCGATCGTCATGCCATTGACCTGAACCAGCTGCGCATCGGCAGAGGGCTGCTGAAAGGCAGCCAGGGTCCAGCACTTGGCCAGCGGTTCGATCTGCAGCAGCTCGCGCGCCTTCTTGCTGTGGGCATACACCACCGACGACGACACCCCGAAGCAGTCCTGAATCGTCTTGATGGTGCCGTGGGGCGTCTGCGAGCGCTCAAACAGAAAGTTGGCATTGCCGATGGCATGCACCAGGCCCGCGCACCACGACGCTGCATATCCCTTGAGCAGGGGTGATGGCTGCTGAGCGGCCAGGGCCGTCACCGCCCTGTGCAGCAGGGTGCGGTAATCGTCGTTGAGATGGGCGCTGCAGCAGGCATCGAGGTGCTGCAGCATCTCGGCAACCCTGAGATCCAGGGGCGTGCCGCTGGGGCCGGCGGCAGCACACTGCTCCGCCATGGCGGCACGGGAGGGGCCGGCAAAGGCCCCGATCGACACCCGCACCTCGCTGTCACCCAGGGCAACCTGAAAGCGCCTGGGTTGTTGGCGCAGGATCCAGCGGGTGGAGAGATCGGTGCCGTCGCCGCCCCACTGCAGCAGGGCGCCGGCCACAGCCTCGAGTTGTTGCAGCAGCAGCGCCGAAGGCGCAGAAAAGCTCCGGCCAGGTTCGATCACCATCACCTGGGGATAGGCCTCAGCGCAGGCCACGGCCCAGCCATGGCTGCGGATCTCCTGCAGCATGGGCTGGGTCAGCTGATCGGCTGACGTGAAATCGAGCGCGATGTGACGCGGCCAGCTGTCGTCGTCGCGCGCACCCGGCGCGGCGGCGCGGTCAGACATCTGTTCGTAGACCCAGTAGTCATCCTCCGAACGGAACAGCACGACCGCTGGCGCGTCGCCATCGCCATTCACCACAAAGCCGAGCCACTGCCGCATGCCCAGGGCGCTGCAGGTCACCCGGAACAGATGCCCCTCCCGCGGAAACTGCTCCCAGTTCAGGCCCTGATGCAGGGCTGCTGCCGCTTCAAAGAAACGACCCACCTGGGCGGGCGTCGCTTCTCCGCTGAGATAGGTGTTCCACGGTGCACTGGTGTCGTCGTCGGGGTAAGCGGCGGCAGCGTCCGCCAGACCTTTGGCCAGGTCTTCAGCCGTGAGCGTTTGGGCGAGGGCCAGCAGCGCCTCATCGAGCAGCGGCGTGCGGCCCTGCCGCAGCGGCACGCCGGGCAACAGCGGTGCCAGGCGCTCGAGCAAACGCGGTTCGCCCACCACCACCCGGCTGGGCAGCCCGCGCCTGTAGCCGGGTGGTGGCGCCTCGATGGCACTGGCGATCACCTCGGGCAGCGCTGCAAGCCGGGCGTCGGGATGTTCAGGTTGGATGGCCCGCACCAGACCGCTGGCCTCGACCACCAGCAGCACCGACGGCTGGTACCAGCTGCCGTCGTCGGCCTGCACCCGTGCGGCGATGGGGCGGCTGTCGATCTCCCACACCCCTGTGTCGGGCGGAGCAGCCACCGAGCGACCGAATCCCTGACTGGATGGGTCGTCTTGCGAACGATGGGGACGCCGAGCCATGCAAACCATGGGTTCAGGAGCTGATGCTGCCGCCAGACTTCGCGGGAGGCAGCATCGCTTCACACACTGCGGCCCAGAACCGTTCACAGCGCCTTAAAGGCGGGGCTGTCCTTGATGACAGACCTGCAGCGCTGGTGGCAACGGCGCTTCCAGCTCCAGCAAGCGGCCATCAGGCCTGCTGAGCTTCAGGCGGTGGGCGTGCAGGCAGTAACCGCCATCACCGGGCAACGCACCAGGGCCTGCCTGGCCTCCCGGCCGATACAGGCGATCGCCCAGCAGCGGTGCGCCGGCGGCGGCGGCATGGATGCGGATCTGGTGGGGGCGGCCCGTGTCGATCGCCACCTGCACCAACCAGCTCTCGGGGCGCCGCGCCACCAGGCGAAAGCAGCTGTGTGATGGCAGGGCCTGACGGTCAGCAGGGCCGGCAGCATTCCAGATCGTTCCCAGGGCTGGGTGGGGCCGGCGGCCGATCGGGGTCTCCACTACCACCTCAGAGCCGTGATCACGGGCCAGGGTTTGCAACGGAGAATCCGGCAAGGGCGGATTCAGCAGGGCGCGGTACACCTTGCGGGCCGTGCTCTCGCGCAGCTGGGCGCTCAGCCAGGCTCGCGCCCCTGCGCTGCGGGCGCACACCAGCAGCCCCGAGGTGAAGCGGCCGAGGCGGTGGACCGGGCGCGGCACACCAGCCGTGGCATCAAGGGCACCGGCCGCCAGCAACCCCTCCAGCTGGCCCAGCACCGTGTGGCGAAGGAAGCCACCGGCTGGCAACACCGGCAGCCCGCTGGGTTTGTTGAACACCACCAGATCGCCATCGTCGAACAGGGGGCCCGGCAGCACCGGCACGGCAGCCTCCTGCCAGGGGTGCCGATGCCAGACCAGCCGATCGCCGGCTTGGAGCGTCACATCGGCCCAGAGCTGCTGGCCGTTGCGCCAGATCTGGCCGGCGGCGAGCCGCTGCAGCCACACCGCCGGGTCTGAATGGGCATAGCGGTCGGCGTAGAACCCTGAGAGCCAGAGCTCTGGAGATTGAGCCGAGACCACCAGATCAGCCGGTCGAATTCGATCCCGGTAGCTCCAGCCCTCGTTGAACGCCGCCGGAAGCCAATCGGCTGGGGGCAGGGCGCTCAAGCCGACCTCAATCGACCAGGGCGTGCTCGAGGGCGTAGCGCACCAGTTCGGTGCGGCTGGCGGTGCCCGTTTTGATGAACAGGCGGCTCACGTACTTCTCCACGTTGCGGATCGAGGTTTCGAGCCTGCGGGCGATCTCCTTGTTCATCAGCCCTTCGGCCACGAGCTGCAGCACCGAGGCCTCGCGCGGGGTGAAGCTGTGCTCGGCCGGGGTGGGCGCCTTTTTGGCGTTGCCACCGGTGGCCAGCAGGGTGCGGATTTCGCTGATCTGGCGGGCCATCGAGCCCATGTCGGCATCGGCGAAGCGGGCCGCCTCAGCCAGCAGCCGCTCCTGGCGGCGCACCACATTGCGCACCCGGGCCACCAGCTCGTCGGGATCAAACGGCTTGGGGATGTAGTCGTCACAGCCGGCCTGGAAGCCGGCGATGCGATCGCTGGTCATGCCCTTGGCGGTGAGGAAAATCACCGGGGTGCCGCCGAGGCGCTCGTCGGCCCGCAGCTTGGCCAGCAGGCCGTAGCCGTCGCAGCGGGGCATCATCACGTCGGTGATCACCACATCGGGCAGCAGCTCCTGGGCGACCTGCCAGCCCTGCTCCCCGTCGTTGGCGGTGGTGACGGCAAAGCCCTCGTCATCGAGGTAGGCCTTAACCGCCGTGCGCAGGCCCGGCTCATCGTCGACCAGCAGCAGCCGCACGGGCGTTTCGGTGGGGGGGGATTCTGTGCTCATGGCGCGCATTCAAGGGCAGGTTCAGCGGCTTGGCTGCGGCACCCGTTGTTCGGATTCCTGCAGGTGGCCGCTGTAGCCGAGCTCGCGCGCCTTGGCGGCCAGGCC
>Ga0194124_10005726_pt1 | contig 11438 bp, 12 predicted proteins | sample TA2KigCas0mmetaG_FD_148605 | JGI IMG/M metagenome (GOLD analysis project Ga0194124, IMG submission 148605) | Freshwater microbial communities from Lake Tanganyika, Tanzania - TA2015031 Kigoma Deep Cast 0m | ecosystem: Environmental > Aquatic > Freshwater > Lake | place: Tanzania: Lake...
TTCTCCAATCAACAATTCTCTGTCAAGAATAACTTCATTTCGTTCAATGGAAACAACTTCTCCTGTATCCTCATCTACAAAGTCTTCAATCCATGTTTTTAGTACCCTTGCTGCCAATCTTCTACCAACAAGTTTCTTCATATTGGCCTTGTTGATTTTAACCTCATCTGCCAAGCCAAATATCTCTAGAATATCGCGATCGGTTTCATAACCTATAGCTCTAAAAAGAGTAGTTACAGGTAATTTCTTTTTACGATCGATGTAAGCGTACATGATGTTGTTAATATCAGTAGCGAACTCTATCCAAGAACCCTTGAATGGAATGATACGGGCAGAATATAATTTTGTACCATTAGCATGACGACTTTGACCAAAGAATACACCTGGTGAACGGTGTAACTGAGACACAATAACTCTCTCAGCACCATTTACCACAAACGAACCTTTTGGTGTCATATAAGGAATTGTACCTAAATAAACATCTTGCACGATTGTTTCAAAATCTTCGTGTTCAGGATCGGTACAATACAATTTCAATTTTGCTTTTAAGGGAACAGAATATGTTAACCCTCTTTCGATACACTCTTCGATAGTATAACGTGGTGGATCGATAAAATAATCCAAGAACTCCAATACGAATTGGTTTCGTGTATCAGTTATTGGAAAGTTTTCAGCGAATACTTTAAAAAGTCCTTCACTGTTTCTGTTTTCAGGAGTCGTTTCTAACTGAAAAAATTCTTGGGGAGATTTTAACTGGATTTCCAGAAAATCTGGGTAATCAAATTGATTTTTGCTTGAAGCAAAATTAATTCTGGTTGAATTATTCGATGTTGCCAAGGCTTTTATTTTTTTAGTTACTTCAATACGGAATTTACAAATGCTAAAAAACAGGAGAAGGCACCCGTATTGAAACGGTGCCTCTCCTGTATATGAAGACGATTATTACTTAATCTCAACTTCAGCTCCAGCCTCTTCTAGAGACTTTTTAAGTCCTTCAGCTTCGTCTTTCGAAACACCTTCTTTCAATGTAGAAGGAGCAGCGTCAAAAAGGTCTTTAGACTCTTTTAATCCGTTACCAGTAAGTTCTTTTACTAACTTAACTACTGCTAGTTTGTTAGCTCCACCAGCTTTAAGGATTACGTCGAACTCTGTTTTTTCAGCAGCAGCTTCTTCGCCACCACCAACAGCACCTCCTGCAACCATTACTGGAGCAGCAGCAGCTGGTTCGATTCCATACTCATCTTTTAAAATTGTTGCTAACTCATTAACTTCTTTTACTGTTAGGTTAACCAACGTTTCTGCAATTTGCTTTAAATCAGCCATTTTATTTAAAATTTAAAAAGGTTTAAAAATAATTAATTTATTATCCTCGATCTTCGAGGGTTTTAAGGATACCAGCAATTTTACTACCAGCACCTGTAAGACCAGACAACACATTTTTCGCAGGACTTTGCAATAAGCCGATGATTTCTCCCACAAGTTCTTCTTTGCTTTTAAGGGCCTCAAGAACTACTAATTGATTATCACCAACGAAAATCGCTTCATCAATATAAGCACCCTTCAAAAGTGGCTTTTCACTTTTCTTGCGAAAATCCTGAATTAATTTTGCAGGGGCATTTGCTACTTCTGAAAACATGATAGAAGTTGAACCTTTAAGTACACCCGAAAGTCCACTGTAATCCTTTCCTTCTACCTTATCCATTGCTTTTTGAAGCAGTGCATTTTTTACTACTTCTGAAAACATGATAGAAGTTGAACCTTTAAGTACACCCGAAAGTCCACTGTAATCCTTTCCTTCTACCTTATCCATTGCTTTTTGAAGCAGTGCATTTTTTACTACTCGCATTTTGATATTTGCTTGAAAACATCTTCTGCGTAGCGTATTCACTGATTCAACTGTTAAATCTGCAGTGTCTGTTAAATAGACTATTGATGACGCTTGTAATTCAGCCGCCAAATTGTCAATGTATTTTGCTTTTTCTTCTCTTGTCATTTCACTAAGTTTTAAGCATTAACAGACTTTGTGTCAATTTGAATACCTGGACTCATTGTTGAGCTTAAATAAATGCTCTTAATGTATGTACCTTTGGCAGCAGATGGCTTAAGTTTAATTAGTGTTTGGATTAATTCATTCGCATTGTCACGAATTTTTCCTCCCTCAAAACTTACTTTACCAACTGAAGAATGAATAATACCGTACTTATCAACTTTAAAGTCAATTTTACCAGCTTTAACTTCTTCAACTGCTTTGCCAACTTCCATTGTCACAGTACCTGTTTTTGGGTTAGGCATTAAACCTCTAGGTCCCAATATTCTACCCAAAGCACCTACTTTACCCATAACAGATGGCATAGTGATAATTACGTCTATGTCTGTCCATCCTCCTTTGATTTTGTCAATGAAGTCATCAAGACCTACGTAATCAGCGCCAGCTTGCTTCGCCTCAGCTTCCTTGTCTGGAGTACAAAGTACAAGTACCTTAACATCCTTACCAGTTCCATGAGGAAGGGCAACTGTTCCGCGCACCATTTGGTTAGCTTTTCTTGGATCAACTCCTAATCGCACAGCGATATCAACAGAAGCATCGAATTTGGAGGTGGAAATTCCTTTTACCAAATCACATGCATCTGATAGAGTGTAAGATTTTGACAAATCATATTTTGCCAAAATCTCTTTTCTTTTTTTAGAAACTCTTTTCATATTACTAATTATTTGGATTTAGGCGCTTCGCCACCTTTAACATTCACTCCCATACTTCTTGCCGTACCCGCAACCATTTTCATTGCCGAATCTACAGTAAAACAATTAAGATCCGGAAGTTTATCTTCAGCAATCGCACGAACTTGATCCCAAGTAATGGTACCAACTTTTACACGATTTGGTTCAGATGATCCTTTCTTAATTTTTGTGTGTTCAACAATTTGAACTGCTGCCGGTGGAGTTTTTAATACGAAATCAAATGATTTATCACCATAAACAGTGATTACAACTGGAACAACCTTACCCATTTTATCTTGAGTTCTAGCATTAAATTGCTTACAGAACTCCATAATATTCACACCTTTCGCACCTAAAGCCGGTCCGATTGGCGGAGATGGGTTGGCAGCTCCTCCTTTGATCTGCAATTTGATCAATGCTGCTACTTCTTTAGCCATATATATTCAATTTATGTAGTCAAACGTGAGTATTTTGATGGGAAGCTTTTATCATCAGACCCACTCCTACGGTTAATACAATTTATCCTTCTTTCTCGACTTGCATGTAGCTAAGTTCCAAAAGATTTTTACGTCCGAAGATTTTCACCATTACTTTCAACTTTTTCTTTTCTTCGTTGATTTCGTCGATAATTCCGCTAAAGTTGTTAAATGGTCCATCTATAACTTTCACAGACTCTCCAATAACAAATGGAATTTTCATTTCTTCTTCTGTTTCGGCAAGTTCGTCAACTTTACCTAATATTCTATTCACTTCCGCTAGACGCATTGGAACTGGCTCACCACCTTTTACCGTTCCTAAAAATCCAATAACGTTAGGAATACTTTTAATAACGTGTGTGACCTCACCAACAAGCGCAGCTTCAATAATCACATATCCGGGTAGATAAACCTTTTCCTTGTTAACCTTTTTACCGTTTTGAATTTTGAAAACTTTTTCTGTTGGAATTAACACCTGGCTTACATAATCATTAAGCTTAGCCCGAGTAATCTCCAATTCGAGATATTCTTTAACTTTCTTCTCCTTACCGCTTACGGCACGAACTACATACCATTTTTTAACTATTTCTGCCATGTGCCGATTATAATTTGTTGTATATCCAACCAATTACTCCATCCCAGAAGCCCTCTTTATTAATGCCGACTACATAATCCATGGCGAAAATAATTAAGGACAATAATACGGAAGCAATCACAACCAAGATGGTGTTATTTTGCAACTCTAACCAAGTCGGCCAAGTTACATTGTGAAGCAACTCGTCGTATGTTTCTTTGAAGTATGTTCTAATTTTTGAAACCACTTTTTTTATTTTAATGTGCACGGGCGGTAGGATTCGAACCCACGACCAATGGTTTTGGAGACCACTACTCTACCAGCTGAGCTACACCCGTTTAAAAAGGGGAGTTCGTAAAAACTCCCCTTAGTTAAACTATGATAATATCTCTTATTTCAAGATTTCTGTAACCTGACCAGCACCTACTGTTCTACCTCCCTCACGGATTGCAAAACGAAGACCTTTATCCATTGCTACAGGAACGATTAACTTAACTGTAATAGTTACGTTATCACCTGGCATTACCATTTCACGACCAGCCTCAAGGTGAATTTCACCAGTAACATCGGTTGTACGGAAATAGAATTGAGGACGGTATTTGTTTTGGAAAGGAGTGTGACGACCACCTTCTTCTTTCTTCAATACATAGATCTCAGCTTTAAATTCAATGTGAGGAGTAGTTGAACCTGGCTTACAAATAACCATTCCTCTTTTGATTTGAGTTTTTTCAATACCTCTTAACAATAAACCTACGTTATCTCCAGCTTCACCTCTGTCAAGGATCTTTCTAAACATCTCAACTCCTGTTACGGTAGAAGTCAATTTAGTTTCGCCCATTCCTAGGATTTCTACCGGCTCCCCAGAGTTGATTACACCTGTTTCAATACGACCCGTTGCAACTGTTCCACGACCTGTAATTGTAAACACATCTTCTACCGGCATCAAGAAAGGCTTGTCAATTTCTCTTGGAGGAAGTTCGATGTATGTATCAACAGCAGCCATTAATTCTTCTACTGTTTTAACCCACTTGTCTTCACCATTCAAAGCACCTAATGCAGAACCTTGAATAACTGGAGCATTGTCGCCATCATATTGATAGAAAGACAATAATTCACGAATTTCCATTTCTACCAATTCCAATAATTCTGGATCGTCTACCATGTCAACTTTGTTCATGAAAACAACAATTCTAGGAACACCAACTTGACGTCCTAATAGAATGTGCTCACGTGTTTGTGGCATTGGACCATCAGTTGCAGCAACAACCAAAATTGCGCCATCCATTTGAGCAGCACCTGTTACCATGTTCTTTACGTAATCCGCGTGACCAGGACAGTCAACGTGGGCGTAGTGACGATTGTCAGTTTGATACTCAACGTGTGATGTATTGATTGTTATACCTCTTTCTTTCTCCTCTGGAGCATTGTCAATAGACGAGAAATCACGAACTTCAGCAAAACCTTTCTTAGATAGTACTGATGTAATCGCAGCTGTTAAAGTTGTTTTACCGTGGTCAACGTGGCCAATAGTACCAATGTTTACGTGCGGTTTGGAGCGGTCAAAATTTTCCTTAGCCATTTTACTTATTTGTTACTTAGTTAATAATTTACTTTACAAAAAAATCGCCGACACACGTTGTGACTAGCGAAATACGTTACCTTGAGCCAATGACGAGATTTGAACTCGTGACCTCTTCCTTACCAAGGAAGCGCTCTACCCCTGAGCTACACCGGCCTAAGTATTTTTGAGCGGGAGACGAGATTCGAACTCGCGACGTTCAGCTTGGAAGGCTGACGCTCTACCAACTGAGCTACTCCCGCTTAAATACGGTGCCTTGTGGGGATGGATGGACTCGAACCAACGATACCAAACGGTGACAGATTTACAGTCTGCTGCAATAGCCACTATGCGACATCCCCAACTTTTTGGAGCCGATGGAGGGATTCGAACCCCCGACCAGCTGATTACAAATCAGCTGCTCTGGCCAACTGAGCTACATCGGCAAAAATGTTGGTACATTAAAAAAAGAACGTATCTTTAACCCAAAAAACCGATTTGGGATTGCAAAAATACGAAAGTTTTTTTTATCACAAAGTGTTTTCGAAAAAAAATATGTGATCTAGAAGAAAATGATAGAGAATAACATCTCGAAATGTTTATCTTCGATGCAAAGATGCAAAAAAAGACTGTTATTGTGCTCGTTTCTTCTGATTTAGTCACCGATAACCGGGTGGCGCGAACCTGTGGAGAAATGCATGAACTAGGCATGACGATTGAGCTCATTGGAAGAAAAAAGAAATCGAGTATTCCAATGACAGAAAGACCTTACAAAACTAAACGAATTAATACTCTTTTTGAAAAGGGAGCATTGTTTTACGTAAGTCTTAATGTTAAATTCTTCTTTCTACTCTTGTTTAGAAAGGTGGATGGAATATTTTCGAATGACCTAGACACGCTTCTTCCTGCTTTTTTAATTTCAAAACTAAAAAAAAATCCTATCATTTATGATAGTCACGAATTATTTACCGAAGTGCCGGAATTGATAAGCAGACCTAGAATTCAAAATATTTGGAAAAGAATAGAGGGTTATGTTTTTCCGAAGCTTAAGCATGTTATCACTGTTAATTCTTCCATCGCTAAAGAATTTGAAAAAAAATACAACAAAAAACTACATGTTATCCGGAACGTCCCCTATCGTTATCAAATTCAACACACGACTCGGGCAGCACTCAATTTGCCGGAAGATAAATTCATTGCAATTATTCAAGGTAGCGGACTCAATATAGGAAGAGGTGTTGAAGAAGCCATACAAGCCATTTCTGATTTAAAACATGTCATGTTATTGATTGTTGGGGATGGCGATGTTATTCCAAACGCCAAAAAACTGGTGAATTCATTAGGTATTGAAGATCAAATTATATTCATTTCAAGGCTCCCCTACCCAGTAATGATGAAATATACGGAAGCCGCAGATCTTGGCCTTTCGTTAGATAGAGCGCTTAGTTTAAATTATTCTTATTCCTTACCTAATAAGATTTTTGACTATCTAAACGCCAACACACCAATACTTTGCACGAATCTTAAAGAAGTGTCTCAACTTGTTCAATCACACAAGTGCGGTGTTGTATTGCCTGACTTTTCTACTGAATCACTTAAAAGAGAGATTGAGGCGCTTTCGTTGGACCGTGAGAAAATGTTGAAACTTAAAGAAAATTGTCGAATTGCCGCACAAATTGAAAATTGGGAAAACGAACGGAAAATACTTCACTCAGTTTTAGAAAGTGCTTTCTTATAGCCACCCGCTGATAGTATGCATTTGAGCTTATATAAATCAAACATAAGTAGAACGAAAAATCCTCTTTTTAATAAAAACAAGTTTAAGGGATGAATGAATGAAATTCCTAAACTAATAAGCCAGCCTAACTTCCTGTTTTTGATTGAGATGTACATTCGGGCTAATTGACTAGATTTTAAAAATTCTCTATCGTAATCTAAAATTTCTAATACGTTAAGTAAATTGGTGACACCCTCTTTTGATTTCTGTAAAAAGGTAATATTGTCGTCTATTTGATGATTCAAAACTGGATTGTCGACATGTTCAATTTTAATAGTTGCTTTTTTTAAATCGTAACCGAAAAGCGTATCTTCATGGCCATAGCCTTTCAATGCCTCATTGAAATAAACCTTGTTAAATATTTCACGTTGTATGATAAAATTATTTGTCTTGAATCCCAAGTTAGGGTTTTGCTTACGCTCATTTAATGATTTACTTTCACGACTTGTGCTGTACTTCCAACGGAGATAATGTGACCGAAAAGGTTTTTGCTCTTGGTAAACACTAGCTCCACATAAAACTTCAACATTTGAATTAGAAAGTATGTCGCAATAACATTTTAGGAAATTTGTACGAATAAGTCTTGAATCACCATCCAAAAATAACAGATAAGGATAAGTAGCAATTTCCTTGAATTGGTTTCTTACACGAGCTCGTCCTGCATTTACGGTATTTTTGATTCCAATGATTTTGGGGTGATTAAAGCCAAACACATCACAAACTGGATGAGTTGAGGCGTCATCAATTAAACAAATTTCGATTTGGTACTCCAACTCATTAAGTTGACGCACCAACGAGTTCACCAATACCGAAACATCAGAATTATAAACGGGAATGCAAACAGATAGCATGACAATTATGCCATGGTGCTGGGTGTACCAAAGTTCATGGGAGGAAAGCCGTCTCCTGAGTTTGGCTCTTCGATGGCACCAAAATTTTGTTCGTATTTGTGCACATTGTCCGCTAAAGCTTGAAGAAATCTCTTCGCATTCTGAGGTGTCATTATGACTCTAGACCTTACTTTTCCCTTCGGCATTCCTGGCATAATTTGAACGAAATCACAAACAAATTCTGCGGGTGAGTGCGTAATTATGGCTAAGTTCGAATATACTCCTGTTGCCAATTCTTCTGACAATTCAATATTCATCTCATTTTGATTATTCTCCATTTATGCTTCTATTAAATATTCGTTTTCTTCAAAGTTAATATTAAACGTTTTCAATTCCTCAAGAATCGGTTCGTAAACTTCCTTGGTTACAGGTAATGTTACTCCTCTATCACTCAATTTTTCCGTTAGAATCATTTTTGCGCAAATACCAACAGGTAAGCCAACTGTATTGGACATGGCCGTATATAATTGATCTTCGCCAATATTAATCATGGAGGAAGTAATTCGCTTTGACAGTCCATTAATGGAACACTCAAACTCATGATACATAACCAGCATGTCTTTATCGTTGTCTTCTAAACTCATTTTTCGGACCAACAGTTTCTCTAATAGTTGTGCCGGACTTGCATTTGGAAATCCAAACGTTTCGTCTTTTTCAAAAATTCCCAACCATTCAAATTGGTCGTAGAGGTACATCCTATCCTCTCGAAGGAATATTTTAAATTTTTCTTCAACTGAAATTCCTTTCCTATACGGAAGAAAAGCATTTAAAAAAGCCCTTGGCGTTAACTTTTCGGATTGATACATTTTATAACCATCATCCGTCATTCCCAATTCTGCAAAAACGTGAAACCCTTTGCAATAATTCGGTCTTCTCAGTGTCCCTCTGTATAAAGTTGGAATTTCTTCCAATCCGTAGGTTTCTCTGTATGATAAGGAATCACGATTGGGATATCCTTCAAATTTACCATATCCCGGCACCTCAATTCTATCGAGTCGATCGAAAAGTCTATTGTAAGGAATAAATTTATATTCGCCATTGTGAATAAAAGATGCTGCTACTCCCTGCCCTGCCAAAACAACATTTCTTGGATTCCAAGTAAATTTATAGTGCCAAGGATTATTGTCTGAATCAGGAGCAATTAATCCACCACAAAACGATTTAAAACTTGTGACTTCGCCTCCCAATTCGTTAATGTGATCAATGATTTTCATGGCACTCATGTGATCAATTCCTGGATCTACGCCAATTTCATTCATAATGATAACACCAGCTTTTTTAGCTTCGGAATCTAATTCTCTCATTTCTTTGGAAATGTAAGATGGCGTAATGAGGTGCACCCTTAAATCGATACAATCCTTGGCAACCTCAACGTGAAATCGTGCCGGCAACATAGAAATAACTAAATCTGCATGCCCAATTCGTGGTCTTCTTTCGTGAGGATTCAGCGCATCAAATGAAAGCGCTTCTGCTTGAGGATGTCCGTTAATTCTTTTTTTTACTTGTTCAATGTCTTGATCAACTACTTGAATTTTCCAATTGAAAGTTGCTGCGTTGCTCAATAAGTAGCGAATAAGAGAGGAAGAGGACAAACCTGCACCTAAAACTAAAATGGTTTTCATGAAACAAAGTTAATAGTTAAACTCGTTTCCCCAATTCATTTTCAGCCAAATCGCTAATTCAGTAGTCAGATAAAGATTTTAAACTAATGTAAAGATGGTCATGTTGACTGAAAAGAATCTTAACTAACGGATGATATTCAAATATCCTTCCTGATTTAACTCTTTTTTGTTTCCAATTATTGAATACCTTACTTTCCAATAATAAGTTCCTGTTTGAAATGTGTTTTTCTGTGAATTAAACGGATTAAAAGAATTAGCTTCTTCGATACTTTTTGCTTCAAAAAGTACGGTGCCCCATCTGTTGAATAATTGGAAATTGAATTGTTGAATATTACATAAATCAGAAAAAACAATTTGCCAGGGTTCTTCGTCATTTATTGAAATATTGTTTCTAACATAGAAGCAAACACTATCATTCGTGCCTTTTTGAGAAAATGCAAACTTAGAAAATACTAGAAGTATTGCTGTGATAGTTGTTTTCACGGGGTAAAATTAGGAATGCTCCGCTAAAATTGGACGAAGTACCTTAAATAGAACTTCTTCATCCCATGGTTTACCGATAAAAGTCTCTAAAAGCTGATCGTTTTGAAGCTCCTCAACAGAAATTTTATTAGCCTGCCCAGAGAGCATAACACATTTAAGATTAGGATGTCGTGACTTTACTGAACGAACAAATTCGGCACCCGTCATTTTTGGCATCTGATAATCAACCACAATAAAAATAATGTCGATTTTCTCACAAATTAATTCATCGATACTTTCTAGCGCAATTTTTGGATCAGTGAAATATTCTATTAATGTGAACTTTTGATCCACAATCTTACCCAGCTGAAAACCAAGCATCTGTAAGATATACGGATCGTCATCGACACAAACCACTGCATATTTAATTTCATCCATTTAATTCAAAAGTAACAATAAATTTTGTTACTTGTTCATCAGATTGCACCTCTATGCTTGCGTTATGATCGATTAAAATATTCTTAACAATATTCAAACCTAATCCCGAACCACTCTTCTTCGCCTTGGTTGTGTAGAATTTTGTAAACATATTTTCTTGAACCTCTTTAGGAATCATAGGACCATTGTTCTCGAAGGTTATTTTTAGCTTATTTCCTGACACCGAAGAAAATATTCCAATGTATTTTTCCTCTTGTTCATCCATAGCTTCAAAAGCATTTTTTACAAGATTCGACCAAAGCTGAAATAGCTTCACGTCGTACCCCTCCAATTCAATGGTTGGATCTACCTCATAATTTAGGTCTACATTTTTGCGCAAATCATAATTGAAAACACCCAAAACCGTTGAGATATTATCTCGTAGATTAAATCGTCGCTTTACATTTTGTGAAGCTTCACCTTTAATAAAAGCGCGAACATCTTGCACAACCTTTACCGCCTTATCACTAGATTTTTTAATCGTTTCTAATTGAGCAGTAGCCATATGAACTTGATACAAAATATCGACATACAAGAGAGGATCTGCAGATGCAAAAATTCCGTTAATAAATTCAACGTCGTTAGTACTTAATCTCGATTTCACAATTAAATCTGTTATTTGATCTAATTTCTGTCCTTCCCAACCTGGATACATCTCTGAAACGAACGTCATCATGGCTTGTTTTTCCCTTCTCAATTGAAGTCCACCCACGTACATTTCGGTTTCGACAGTCTCTATTCGGTACTTAATCGTTTCGAGTTCCTTCTTCGAAAGAATACTTAGGTTATGATTTAAAATGGTGCTTATCATAAACCGCACATTATCAGCACCAACTTTTATCGTTCCGAGTGGTGTATTTAAATCATGTGCAATTCCTGCAGAA
>Ga0194124_10005732_pt1 | contig 11427 bp, 10 predicted proteins | sample TA2KigCas0mmetaG_FD_148605 | JGI IMG/M metagenome (GOLD analysis project Ga0194124, IMG submission 148605) | Freshwater microbial communities from Lake Tanganyika, Tanzania - TA2015031 Kigoma Deep Cast 0m | ecosystem: Environmental > Aquatic > Freshwater > Lake | place: Tanzania: Lake...
TGTTACAGGCGGTTTCAATTTTCTTTTCGACTTTTTTTTTCTGTCATCATACTTTGTTAAATATCTTGATTTTTTAGTCAACCAATTTTAGTAGAAGGCATTCTTTTAGGTTGTGGCTAACGTTTGGCGTGTAGGCGCATACCCGGAGGGTTGCGCTTACACGCTGTTAGCACCAGTTGTTCTGTCTTTCTGTTGTTTGTAGTAGTCATTTGTTACCTTTTGCCCTGTTATGTGTCTTGCACAACATTTCGCAATTCTCTATAGCTGTCGCACCACCTTTACTCCAAGCTGAAACGTGGTCTGCGTCCATTTCGGCTAATGTCCAGATTTTGTTCTTGTTTGTATTATTACCAATAGCACACAAAGGACAATTTGAAATTCCTTTTTTCTCTGCTTCTGCTTTTTGTTTTGCATAAACAGATTTTTTTGTCGCTTCGTCAAATACACGAACTTCCAAAAGCTTAGTGTCTGTTGATCCGCCAAGGATATACTCAAAAATTCCTTTACGATTTTTCACATAAGGGTCGGCATACAAATTTTTAATTTGGTCAGAAACTACTTGTGGGCTGTAAGGTTGGTTTTTATATGTTTCATAAAGTCGTCCCCACTCAAGTCCACGCATTTCACTTTCAACGTCAGTAAATACGGGGGTGAAATATGTCCTTAATTCGTTAATGTTGGTGTCCTTGCGATGAAGAGCCATATAGTCTTCTATTTTGCCCTTACTAACCCAATCAAGAGCACATTCTAAAAATTCTTGTCTATTTGCACTACCTGAAACGTAAGCACTCCATTTTTGGATGTTTGCATTTTGACTATTGCTGAATTCTTCTTTCGCAAGAGTTACAAATGGTCCTGAATAAATTGCATTGTTTAGTTCTTGATTTGTTAGAGGAACACCTGCGATATTTATTGTTTTGAACCAAGACTTTATTTCGGGTTCTTCGCCTTCACATTCATAAATTGTCAGCCTTGTGTTTAATATTTTTGCTTGTAATTCAGGAGCTAAACTTTCAAAGTATTGTTCCATGCCGTCAACTTTAACAGCGAACTTATTAGTCACGAAGCGACCAAAACTTGTTATTCGTTGTTGTCCATCCAAGACTTCAAATTTGTCAGCAGCAATTTTTACAAAATATATTAACCCTAATGGATAATCTTTTAGCATAGAGTCAATAACTGCTACGTCTCTTTTGCCGTCAGCATAAATATAGTTTCGTTGATATTCAGGTTGAATTGTCAATTTACCTGATAAACCAAAAAGCCCTTTGCCTTCGAGTTGGTTATAAACGAAGCCATCACAAATATCTTTAACTGTGATGTCGGTTCTAAGTGTTGTTATCATTTTTTACCGTGTCTGTGTTTGATTAAAATTCTTCCGTAAGTTCTTTGTCCATTTACAATAGTGCATCCGCCCCTGTCTTTGGGATGCGGTGTATATTTCAACCTTTTTAAAATTTCTTTTGGGGCGGATGCTCTCGTATTACCGCTTGCCTGCCAAATAATTTCAAATTGTTCAGGATTATGTTTGCTTAAAAAACTAATTGGTACCCCCATAACCCCTTTGTAGTCGCTTGGTATATGTTTTACTTGAGAAACTTCTATGGCATCATAATTTTCATATTTTTCGTATGGTTTTTTTGTAGAAAATTTAATAAGGTCTGCTTCAGTCATTAGTGGCAGAGGTTTGTGTCTGCGCCCGTGATCTATATTTGTAAACCAAATTGTTCCTGCTACGAATGCGTACTTTTTGCCGTTTTCTTCTTTATGAAAATTCACATAATTGTCAGGCACTTCATACCAAATATTTCTGCCATCATTTTTGCCTGCCCCAAGCCACATTTCATCATTTTTAATTAACGGAAAAACCTCTTTGTATGTAATGGCATTCATATTACCTATTATTACGAAATTCTTTTTGCTTTCAAAAATCCAACCAATGAATTCACGGAACAAAGAAAATGGTGGATTAGTGATTATAAAATCTGCCTCCTCCCTAATCTTTATGATTTCTGGGCTTTTGAAATCGCCATCACCTTGCAAATACTGCCATTCTAAGTCATTCACATCAATTTTACCATCACCCGATTTATCTCTAGTCAAGGTAAATATCTTCCCGTTTCTTCTCGTTTTGTATTCGTCAAATTGTGGGTCATTAACCTCAAAAAGTGTAGGCTGGTAATTGCTTTTATAAAGTTTACTTTCAACCGCATAACTAGTACTTATTAATTTTTTTAGGCCAAATCTTTCGAAATTCTGAGCAAAATATTTTGTAAAATTGCTCCATTCTGGATCGTCGCAGGGCAATAAAATTGTCTTCCCGTAAAAAACATTGGGGTTATACTCTAAATAAGCGGATATTTCTTTTTCAATATCGTGATATTGAGTATAAAACTCATCATTCTTTGCATTTCGTGCATTTGTCAAGTTGCTGTTTGCCATTTCTCTTTATCTAGTCTTTTTATTTTTTATTGTTGTTTCTGTCTATACGGTGTGTCGTCATTCAATTGGTGCTAACTAGCGTATATGCGCAACTAATATACGCATATACAACATACGTTTGTAGTATAGGCGAAACAAAGTTTTGAATAAAGTTGGGTATGTATCAATGAAACCAAACGTCATAACGTTTTTTGATTATGTCTGCTAAACAGCTACATTGTGTTCGCGTAAGGCGTCGTTCAACGAGGTTTTAAGATCAGTCGATGCTTTGCGTTTTCCGATGATTAAGGCACAGGGTACTTGGAAATCACCTGCAGGAAAAGTTTTGGTGTAAGAACCGGGAATCACAACGCTTCGTTCCGGAACATATCCGCGAATTTCTTGCGGTGAAGAACCTGTTACATCTATGATTTTTGTGGATTTCGTTAAGACTACATTGGCACCGAGAACAGCCTCCTTTCCAACCCGAACTCCCTCCACAACAATGCAACGTGAGCCGATAAAAGCATCATCTTCAATAATAACTGGCGCAGCTTGCAAAGGCTCCAATACACCGCCAATTCCAACTCCTCCGCTTAAGTGTACGTTTTTTCCAATTTGAGCACAACTCCCCACGGTTGCCCATGTATCTACCATAGTTCCTGAATCGACATAGGCGCCAATGTTAACATAGGACGGCATCATGATTACGCCAGAAGCAACATAAGCCCCGTAACGTGCAATGGCATGTGGAACCACACGCACGCCCAATTCTTTGTAATTTCTTTTCAAGGCCATCTTATCGTGAAACTCAAAGGGGCCTACCTCAATTGTTTCCATTTGCCGGATTGGAAAATACATCACGACTGCTTTTTTAACCCACTCATTTACCTGCCATTTGCCATTTTCGAGGGGTTCAGCAACGCGCAGTCTCCCTTTGTCGATTTCCTCAATAACCTTCTCAATGGCCCTTACGGTATTCGGCTTTTGAAGCAAGGAGCGATTATCCCAGGCCTCGAGAATGAGATTTTTCATAATTATAATTTGTTCAAATGTAAATAATTCAATTCTCAGATTTCAATTAAATTCCGTTTTATTTTAGACGAAATTTACTTTTCGTCTATATTTGTTCAATGAAGGATGACTTATCCAATACAATTCAAAAGGACCATTCAATTGAAGGGGCGAAAAGTTTGTTGTGGGTTTTAACCATTATAAACCTTTTTAATTACCTTGACAGATACGTTCTTTCCTCTCTTCTAGAACCAATAAAAGCCGAACTTGGGGTCAAGGACGATGGTGATATGGGGCGCTTAGCGACTGCCTTTATGCTGGGATATTTTTTAACATCACCCTTATTTGGTTATTTGGGCGATCGTTTTTCGAGAAAAAAATTAATGGCTATTGGTGTCATTGGATGGAGTTTGGGAACCTGTTTGACCGGTGTGGCACAGGCTTTTTCATTCATGATTTTCTGTAGAGTTCTGGTGGGCTTGGGTGAAGCCAGTTTCGGTGCGATTGGACCTGCCGTAATATCCGATGCGTATAGCCCAAAAAGGCGTAATAATGCGATGACAATATTTTATTTAGCTGTTCCAATTGGCGCCGCGATGGGTTTCACATTGGGAGGATTAATCGCAGCAAGTTGGGGATGGAGAGAAGCATTTTTCATAACAGGTTTGCCAGGGTTTTTACTTGCTGGCTTGCTGTTTTTTGTAAAGGAACCCACAAGAGGAGAAAGCGAACCCGATAGAGTCTCCGCGAAAAAGCCTAATTTATCCGATGTTTGGGCTTTGACCAAAAACAAACATTATATGCTCGCTGTTGCAGGTTACATTGCGTATACGTTTTCAATGGGAGCACTTTCCTTCTGGGGTCCTGCATTTTTAACACGAGTCCATGGAATGTCCGTAGAACAATCTTCTTTATTTTTCGGCCCTGCATTAATTTTGGGGGGGATTCTTGGTACAATCATCGGAGGATATTTAGCAACAAGATGGAAAACAAGATCAGCGGGAGGATATGCTAAATTGTTGGCGCTATCAGTTTTTTTGTCAGTACCCTTTGTTTTTTACGGTATTACCACGAATAATTCAATACATTGTATGATTTCTATCGCAATTGCACTGGTATTTCTTTTTCAATCTACCGGGCCAATCAATACTATTTTGGTAGAAACCGTATCTCCAGTCATTAGATCCAGTGCTATGGCCATTGCCATATTCAGTATTCATGCTTTTGGTGACCTATGGTCTCCCGAACTTGTGGGACGAATTTCTGATTTTTACGCAGGTGATCTCCGCATGGGAATGCTTTTATTACCTGGTGCCTTCGTAATTGCATCAATTTTTTGGGCAATTTTAATGTATGCTCAAAACAAGCCAAAAGTACCTGCTACCTAATTGGTAAGGACGGATCATTAATGCATCCTTTTACCTGAAAATCTTGACTGATTTCAAATATCAACCTTTTATTCCGATGAAAGTATCACAAATTCAATATAATGAACTAATTTTAAGTCTAGAATTACGCAAAATGAAAAATAAATTCACATTGTCATTTGTCTTGTGCCTGACACTACACACGTTCAGTCAAAAAAATGTTTTCTTGGACATTGCGCCAATGTTTCAAAATTCCAATTTGGAAATGAATCAAAATTACACCGCTTGGAACGGAAAAATATTTGCGTTAGATCATTTTGATTATTATTTGTCGAATATTCAAATCGAACACGATGGAGGGCAACTTACTGCAATTAATAGTGTTTTCCTTATCGAGCCTCAAAACCACACCCTCTATCTTGGTAATTTCAACATCGTGCAAATTGAAAAGATTTCGTTTCTTGTTGGCGTTCCAAAACCTTTAAATACACAGACCGGTGACCAGGCGATGGATATTTCACTTTATCCTGAAAATCATCCCTTGAGTTTTCAAAGCCCATCGATGTACTGGGGCTGGCAATTTGGATATATGCACATGATCATCGGTGGGAATGCCGATCATAACGGTGATGGAAGTTTAGAGTCTCAGTTTGAACTTCACAATTTAGGAAATACAAATCAACAACTCATTCAGATGAATAATGTTATTCAATCGAATGTTTCACAAGATCAAATCAACGTAAATATCAATTGCCAAGTGGATCAATGGATAAATAATATTTCAATCAGTACGGTTGGTATTCTCCACGGCGAAACAGGAGTCAATGCGCAAATTATGGGGAATGCCCTGTCAGAAAATGTATTCATTCAACCAGCTAATGCCGGAGTGGACATTAACAGTGACAATTCAAAAATCTATTTTCAAAATAACAACAATACCCTGGATATTTATTGGAAGGATTTAACGCAATTGAACAAAATTCACGTTTATGACTTGGGTGGAAAATTGATGGGCGAATATTTAACCAATCAAAATTCAGGTCAGTTAGCGATTACCCATTTAAATAAAGGTTACTACCTTATCCAGTTTTTAACTAAAAACGCGCTTGTTATTGGCAGCCTGAATGCCATTCAATAAATTGAGTTTTTCCTTTTTCCCGTAATTCATCAAGGGTCTTTCTTTTTTATGCAGGTTTCTTAAGTTTTAACTCTGCTAAACAGCGTGGTCAAGTAAAGTTGACCCAACCTTACGCAAAGACTGCCTTTTGATGTTTACTGCCCGTCCATCGAAGAGAACATATTGGTGATTTTATTTATTCTTCTCCAAAATATAGCTCAGAATTTTCTCCATTAGATGCACACGGTCTTTTCCCGAAACATTGTGCTTGTGCATCGGGTAGGGGAAGAAATCCATTTGTTTGCCGGCTTCAACAAATTTTTTTACCAATGCGTAATTGTGCTGCATAACCACAACGTCGTCAATGGTTCCGTGGATCAGTAAAAGATTCCCTTGCAATTTATCGGCATAATTCAACAACGAAGCTTTTTCGTATCCTTCTTTGTTTTGCTTAGGTCTGTCCATGTAGCGTTCTCCGTACATAATTTCATAAAATTTCCAGTCTGTTACAGGTCCACCAGCCACTCCTGTAGTGAAAACTCCCGGTTGACGCAACATCAAGGAAGTGGTCATGAAACCGCCAAACGACCAACCATGCACCGCCATACGCTTCGCGTCCACAAACGGTAAGCCTTTTAAATAATTTACTCCCGTAAGTTGATCCTCCATTTCTACAGTTCCCAATTGTCGATGAATTTGAGATTCAAAAGCAAAACCTCTTTCCGCTGAACCTCTGTTGTCCAAAGTGAAAACGATATACCCTTGATTTGCCATCCAATGCATCCATAAATTTGCGCCCGCAAGCCATGAGTTTGTAACCATTTGCGCATGCGGTCCACCATATACATATACCATTACAGGGTATTTCAGTGTAGGATTGAAATTCGCCGGTTTTATCATTCTGTAATACAAATCAGAACCATCATTTCCTTTTATTTTTCCTATCTCTGTCGTTCCAATGTTGTAATCCTCAAGTTTGTCTTTGGCGGTACCTAATCCTTTTGCCATTTTGCCGTTTGACGTCCAAATGAGTGTTTTATTGGGAATACTTACACTTGAAAACGCATTGAACCAATATGCTCCGTCACTCGACAACTGAAAACTGTGGGTTCCATTCTCTTTGGTTAAAACTTCTGAGTTTCCGGAAAAATCTGTTTTATATACCAAGGTGTTTGTTGGGTTTTCCCCAGTTGCACTGTAATAAATGTACTTTTTATCAGGACTTAAGGTGAGAATATCTTTGACTACAAAAATGTGTTTGGTCAATTGCATTGGCGCAACATTTCCTTCAAAATCAACGGAATAAATATTCATGTACCCATCCTTTTCTGAGAGCCAAAGAAAGTCATTGCCATTTCCAGTGTAGTAGGCAGGATGCTCCGGCTCAACCCATTTAGCATTGGTTTCTTCATGCAAGGTTTTTAGGTACTTGCCTTTTTTTACATCGTAAACATTCAGCCACATGCGATTTTGATCGCGATTCACCTCCGCCACAACAAGGTACTTTTCATCCGGTGTAATGGAAACATTGGTGAAGTAATCATCAATAGCTCCCTTAGGAGCTATGTAAATGGTTTTATTTTTTTTAACGTTGTATATGCCAATCTTAGGTTGCTCAGAAGCTTGACCGGCCATTGGATATTTGATGGAAACCAATTGTCCAGGTGTCTCGTCGATATTAAGTAAGGGATAATCGTGAACATTGGCCTCGTTTTTTTGATAAAAAGCCAATACATTACCTTTTTCCGACCAAAAAATACCATTTGAAATACCGAATTCATTTCGAGCAATGGACTGTCCGGAAACAATATTCCTATTTTTATTTTTGGTAATAGCTTTTCCGTTGAGGTATAAGTTATGTTCAATGGTGTAAGCGATATTGTTGCTCGCATGATGCGGAGTAGCGTTTTCAGCTGCCTCGGGAAGTTTTTGAAGAATCTCTCCTGTTTTTGTCGACACGTTGAACTTAACATAAATTTTCCCATCGTTAAGTATAAATTGCTCCTTATCCAACCACTTGAGGTCCATAAAACCGTTGAATTGTGTCTTCATCGATTCATTAACTTGTTGAATGGTTAACACTTCCAAATCTTTGTCGCTGCCGACAGATGAAGTGTACAAGGTTTGCCAATTCTTACTGAGGTAAGAATATGAATCAGTGCCGGGAATCCAAAGGAAATTATTCACGTAGTCAGGGCGAAAGCTTCTCCATTGCTGTGAAACGGCATCTTTAAGTGTAAGCTCTTTCTTTTGTGCCACGGTATTGAAGACAACAAGTATAAAGGGGATCAGAAGAATTTTTTTCATGCGTAACTTTTTGTCGAAAGTATTAAAAATAGCACAAAGATAAGTTTTGAAAATTTATTATTTTTGATGGAAGAGGTCTTAAAATTTTGAGCTTGTGGGTATAAAATTCAATGGGACATTTAAAAAAAGGTTTTTCCTTTTATTTTTAGGTTAAAATACGTATCTTTGCACCCCAAAAATTAATTAATTTAAATAATAACACTATGAATTCTTACGAAACTGTTTTCATTTTAACTCCCGTTTTGTCTGATGATCAGGCAAAGGAAGCAGTGCAGAAGTTCGAAGGTGAGATGGAGGCACTTGGTGCAAAAATCAAGCACTCAGAGAACTGGGGTTTGCGTAAATTGGCATACCCAATCCAGAAAAAATCTACAGGTTTTTACTTTCTTATTGAGTTTGAAGCCGATGGCAACGTTTTAGCAGGCTATGAATTGATGATGAAGCGCGACGAGCGAGTTCTTCGATTCTTGACAGTGAAAATGGATGTTGATCACGTAACTTACGCTGAAAAAAGAAGAGCCAAAGCTGGAGCGACTGCCTAATTATTAACCCCAAAACTTAAAGAAATGTCAAACGATATCCGTTACTTAACCCCGATTAATATAGATATTAAAAAGGATAAATATTGCCGCTTCAAGAAAAGCGGAATCAAGTTCATCGATTACAAAGATCCTAATTTCCTTTTGAAGTTAGTAAACGAACAAGGTAAGATTCTTCCGCGCCGAATTACGGGCACATCAGCCAAATATCAGAAGAGAGTGAATAAAGCAATCAAAAGAGCACGTCATTTGGCAATTTTACCCTACGTGAGCGATATGTTGAAATAACAAGTATTGAACGATTTAAGCATTAAAAAATGGAAGTAATATTAAAGAAAAACGTAGATAAACTGGGTTATGCAAATGACCTTGTAAATGTAAAGCCAGGTTACGGAAGAAATTTCTTAATACCGCAAGGCTATGCTGTTTTGGCAACACCAAGTGCAAAAAAAGCACACGAAGAGGTGATGCGTCAAAAATCTCACAAGGAATCTAAATTGATCTCCGAAGCGCAAGAACTTGCAACGCGATTGGCAGCATCTTCAATTTCTATCGCAACCAAGGCGGGGGATAATGGAAAAATATTTGGTTCTGTGAATACAGTGCAATTAGCTGAGGCTTTAAGAAAAGAAGGTTTTGACATCGATAGAAAATCATTGAAGATTAAAGACGAGCCAATCAAAGAGATTGGAACATTCGAAGCAGAGGCAAATTTGTTTAAAGGTGTTAAACAGACCTTCAATTTTGAAATTGTCAGTGAATAAATACTAAAAAATATATGAGAAGGTCAATCGTTGGGTTGGCCTTTTTTGTTTTTAGGAACTAAATGTATGGTCATGATTCTCTTTGCCTCGCGTTTTGTTTGCTCTTGGTTTTTAAAAAGGTGTAATTGCTGACTCGCGATTTTGCCGCTTACATCAGGATTAATGATTGGTTTTGGATAATCCACACCCAAGTTGAAGGAATAGAGAAGTTGTTCCATTTCATTGATTTTCCAAGGAGAAATGGCAAGATCAGTGGGTAAGTGTTGCAATTCGGGAAGCCACTGTTTAATAAACGTAGCGTCTGGGTCGTGATCGAGCGCTTGTTTTATTGGATTATATACACGAATGGTATGGTAACCTACAGTGCCTGATTGCATCTGAATTTGAGAATAGTGAATTCCTGGTTCATAGTCAGTAAATTGACGTGCCAGATGAATGGCTGCTGGTTGCCAAGGCTGCCAAAGATGTTGCGTCCAAAAAGAAATCAGCATGGCACGCATTCGGAAGTTTAAATAACCGGTATGTACAACACAACGCATACAAGCATCCACCATTGGAATTCCTGTGTGGCCAGTTTTCCATTTTTCGAGCCATTCTTCATTGATTGTATTGCGAATTTCGTTGTAGGCACTGTTCTGGTTTTCAAATTCAATTCTCGGTTCACTTTCTAACTTTTGGATAAAATGACAATGCCAGTGCAAGCGAGATTTGAAATTCTGCAGTGATCGCGATGTGGTTCGATTTTTTTTGAGGTCTTGAATGAGTTTTCGAATGGAGATGGAGCCCCACGTAAGATGAGGTGACAGGCGGCTGCAGCTTTCACGACTTTCCCGAGGTTTCGATATATGTCGGCTGTAATTCTTGTATCGAAAAACCAAGAAATTTTCCCACAAGTTGAGTGCCTCTTTCTCTCCACCAGCTTGAATATTAAGCTCTTTGTTTGGGTGCTTGCTTAATTTAAAGCGAACTTTTATTTGACTGTCTAAATGAAATGGTACGAATTCATTCAGTTTGACTTCGTGTTGTGGTTCAGACATAAATCTGTTCCATTCGTCATTCCACTTGACCCGACTTTTCAGCCCGCGAAGCACAGCAAATTGAGGCAACTCGCTCCAAGCGATGGCATTGCTCTTACAAAAAGTCTTAATTTTTTTATCCCTAGAATAGGTAAAGGCATTTCCTGTTTCCTGATGGCTCAATAAGTTAAAGCATCCGTGATGTCTTAAAAGTTCGCTAAAAATAATAGAGGGATCCCCTTGCAGAACATGTAGAATTTTTGTTTTTGAATTTAATCTTTTGCCAATATCTATTAAACATTCGTAAGCAAACCTCCAATGCCTGTTTGCAAAATCGTCTTGATGCAACCAATCGTCTTCTAAGATAAACAACACCAATGTAGGTAACTGACTCTCAACGGCTTTTGCAAGCGCCGCGTGATCGTGAAGACGTAAATCTTTTTTCAGCCATACTACATTAAACATGTTGTAAAAACAAGCGACTAAGTGAAGTGTTTAGGATTTTTTGAGCAAATGGTTGTGTACATAATCTTTTACTCCATTTTCAAGTTGGGTAAAAGGAATTGAATAACCTTCACTGAGTAATTTTGACATATTGGCCTCTGTGAAGTATTGATATTTGTCCCGAATATCCTCCGGAGTGTCAATAAATGAAATTTTAGGGGTTTTATTCAATGCAGAAAAAGTGGCCAAGGCCAAATCTATAAATGTGCGCGCTTTTCCGCTTCCCAAATTGTAAATTGTTGATGCGGGTCTTGTATTCATCAAGAAAAGACAAACATTTGCAATATCTTTTACATATATGAAATCCCTTAATTGCCCTCCATCTTTGTAAGCTTGGTTGTGCGAACGAAAAAGTTTCATCTCACCAGTGGCTCTTAT